>Ga0209515_10000509_pt1 | contig 69774 bp, 56 predicted proteins | sample Subgroupgradi54m_FD_187454 | JGI IMG/M metagenome (GOLD analysis project Ga0209515, IMG submission 187454) | Subsurface groundwater microbial communities from S. Glens Falls, New York, USA - GMW60B uncontaminated upgradient, 5.4 m (SPAdes)... ...
GCCGATCGTCACACGCACGAATCCGTCCAGATGCCAGGCCGTCATCTCGCGGACAATGATGCCGCGGGCCAGCAGCGCCTGCGCCACCTCGCGGGCCCGTCCGCCGAATTCCATCAACAGAAAGTTCGCCGCGCTCGGCACGTACCGGACGCCGAGCTCGTCGAGCACCCGGATGATCGCCTGCTTGCCGGCGCGGACGTAGGCCCGCGTCGCCTCGAGGTGCGCGGTGTCGTCGAGCGCGGCAACCGCGGCCACCTGAGCCAAACTGTTCACGTTAAAGGGTTCGCGCACCTGGTTGAGGGCCGTCGCGATCGGCGCCGGCGCCACGCCGTAGCCCACCCGCAGGCCACTCAGCCCGTACGCCTTCGAGAAGGTGCGGGTCACGAGGACCGGCCGCCCCTGGCGCACGAGCTCCAGCGTCTGCGGGAACTCCGGCACCTCGGCCAGTTCATAGTAGGCCTCGTCGAACACCACCAGCACCTCGTTGGACAATCCCCGTAAAAAAGCCGCTACTTCACTGGCGGTCACGTAACTGCCCGTCGGATTGTCGGGGTTCGCGATGAAGACGATCTTCGTGCGGCGCGTGATCGCGCGGCGCATCCCCATCAAGTCGTAGCGAAAATCCCGGAGCGGCACCGTCCGCACCGTCGCCCCGGCCACCTGCCCCGCCAACTGATACATGAGAAACGTCGGGTCGGCGACGACCACCTCATCACCCGGCTCGACGTAGGCCCGGAGCGCCAGCGTGATCAGCTCGTCGGAGCCGTTGCCGAGCACCAATTGTTCGGGCGCCACCGCCAGATGCGCGGCCAACTTTTGCTTGAGGGCATAGCCCCGCCCGTCGGGATACCGATGGAGGGCGCCCAGCGCCTCCCGCACGGCGGCCACCGCGCGCGGCGAGGGGCCGAGGGCATTCTCGTTGGAGGCGAGCTTGATCACCTCCGCGAGCCCCAATTCCCGCTGGACCTCCTCGATCGGCTGGCCCGGCTGGTACGGCTCCAACGCCTGCACGGCTTTCCGTGGCTGGATCATCGCCTCCACCTGGTTACCGGGCCGCCACGGGATAGGACCCGAGCACCCGGACCTCCGAGCACCGTCGCGTCAGCTGCGCCAACGCCTGGGCGACCGGCCGGCTGCGGCGCTCCCCTTCCAGATCCACGAAAAAATAGTACTCCCAGGCTTGCCGCTTCGACGGCCTCGACTCGATCTTGGTCAAGTTGATCCGATACGTCTTGAACGGCACCAGCGCGTCGTGCAGCGCTCCGGCCCGGTCCTTGAGCGAAAAGAGGACGGAGGTCTTGTACCGCCGTCCCGGGCGGCAACTGCTGATTCCCGGCAGCCCGACGATCAAGAACCGCGTGCGGTTCTCGTGCGTCAAGGGAATCGGGGTCGCCTTCAGCCCATGCGGGCGTGCGAGCTCGCGCCGGGCGATCGCGGCCTGCTCCGCCGGCTTCCAGAGCCGGTCGCGGCTCAACAATCGCGTGACCGCTTCGGCCGTCGAACTCGTCTCAAAGAAGAGGACGCCCAGGATCTGCTCCTGCAGCCAGCGACGGCACTGGCCCAACGCCTGCGGGTGCGAGTAGACGATCCGCACCGCCTGGCGGCGGGTCCCTGGCCGCGTGATCAAGTAGTGCTCGATCGGCTGATCGATCTCCCCGTAAATCTCGACGGGCGACCGCCAGAACTCGACGAAGCGGTCGAGCGTGTGCGTCACGGCCCCCTCGAGGGAGTTCTCGACCGGCACGATCCCGTACACCGCCCGCTGCCGCTCCACCGACGAGAACACATCCTCGACGGTCGGCTCGTGGAGGTACTCGTACCGCGGGCCAAACGTGGCGAGCGCAGCGAAATAGGTATGGGTCTTCTCGGGACCCAGGTAGGCGACGGCGGGTTTCACCGGCCCCCCGCTTCGAGCCGCCGGCTCACCTGGAGAATCCCCCGGAAGATCCGCGTCACCGAGGCCGACGGCAACGGGCCGCGGTTCAACCGGGCGACCCGCCGAAGAATTGCGGCCTCCCGTTCGCCATCGTAGACGGGCCGGCCATCGCGGCGCTTCAGCCGCCCTACCTGCACCGCCACCCCGGCTCGCCGATTAAGGAGCTGGAGGATCTGGGAATCCAGCCGGTCAATCTGTCGTCGGAGTGCTGTGAGACGGCTCAACGGGTGATGACTCCTGTGGTGTCTGGGGGTCGGGTTGCAATTCTGGTTCCGGCTCCTTGAATTCGGCCAGCGGCGGCAGCGCCTCGAGCGACTTCAGACCAAACCGCTCCAGAAACTCTTGCGTCGTCCCGTACAGGATGGGACGGCCTACCCCCTCTTTACGTCCGACCATCTTCACGAGATTCCGTTCCATCAAGCTCTGAATGACTCCGCTCACGTCCACGCCGCGAATCTCCTCGATCTCGATGCGGGTGATCGGCTGGCGATAGGCCATGATCGCCAGTGTCTCCAAGCTGGGGCGCGAGAGCCGCGCCGCGCGCACCTTCCGGTAGATGCGGCCGAGCCGCTCCGCCCAGGCCGGGTCAGTCACCAACTGATAGCCGCTGGCCACCTCCACCACCCGGATGCCGCGCCCCAACGCGAGGCACTCATCGCGCAGCTGCGCCACGAGGGCCAGAATCTGCGACGGGGTGAGCTCCTCCACCGCCGCGCGCAGCTGCTCGACGGTCAGCGGCTTGTCGGCCGCCAACAGCGCGGCTTCGATCACGGCCTTCGCCTCGGAGTCGGTCACGCCGCCCCCTCGATGGGCACCGGCCGCACCTGGTCCGCCCGCAAAATCACGATCTCCCCGAACGCCTCGCCCTGCCGGGCCACGAGGAATTTTTGCCGGATGAGCTCCAGCAACGCCAGGAACGTGGTGATCACTTCCAGTTTATTTTTTGCGGCCTCGAACAACTTGGAGAATTCGATCCGCGGTGCCCCCGCCATCTGGGCTCGCAAGTTGGCCATCATCTGCTCGACGGTAAACTCATCCTTGATGATCTCGTGGAAGATCTCTTTCGGCACTCTCTTGAGCACCTGCGACAACGCGGTCAGCAGGTCGAAGATGCTCGCCTCGAAGAACGGTTCCTCCACCACCTCCGCCTCGAGCCCCTGCCCCTCGGGCGGCATGCGGGTGAAGACCGCCAGCCGCTGCTGCTCCAGATCCTGCAGCCGGTCGGCCGCGGCCTTGAACTGCTGGTATTCGAGGAGTTTCCGCACGAGCTCCGCTCGCGGGTCGGGCTCTTCTTCCTCGTCCACGGCGGTCTCGTCGGGCGGCAGGAGCGTCTTCGACTTAATCTGCAGAAGCGTGGCCGCCATCACGAGGAAATCCCCCGCGATGTCGAGATCCAGGATCTGCATGAGCCCCAGATACTGCAGGTATTGCTCCGTGATCTCGGCGATCGGGAGATTCGTCACATCAATGTGACTCTGCTTAATGAGAAAGAGCAACAGGTCCAGCGGCCCCTCGAACACCGGCAGCTTCACCCGGTAGGTCATGCCAGCCCCACCGCTTGCTTGACCTCGCGCATCGTCTCGCGCGCCACCGCGCGGGCCCGTTCGGCCCCCTCGCGCAGGATTTGCTCCACGCGCGCCGTCGGCACCCCGCCCGCGTGGGCCAGCCGCGTGGGCGCCGTTACCTGGACGAGCACCTCGGCCAGCTCGCGCTTATTCTGCGCGCAGCCACGCGTCGACGTCCGGCACTCCTCCCACAGCTGCGGCGCCCGGTCTGGGGCGAACACCTGCCAGTACTGGCAGACGAAACATTGCTCCGGATGGCCCGGATCGGTCATTTTGATGCGCTGGGTGTCGGTCACCATCGACTGGACGGTGGAACGGATCGCCGCGTTGTCATCCGCCAGGCCGATCGTGTTGCCGTAGCTCTTCGACATCTTGCGCCCATCGGTGCCGGCCAGCCGCGCGCTCTCCGTCAAGAGGGGCTGGGGTTCCGGGAAGACGTCGCGCTTATACAGGAATTTGAACCGCCGCACGATCTCGCGCGCCAGCTCCAGGTGCGGCACCTGATCCTCGCCGACCGGCACGGCCTGCGCCTTGTACAACAAAATGTCGGCCGCCTGCAGGATCGGGTAGCCGAGGAACCCGTAGGTCGCCAGATCCCGTCCCTTCACTTCCCGCAATTGTTCCTTGTAGGTGGGCACGCGCTCGACCCACCCAAGCGGGGTCAGCATCGAGAGCACGGCGTACAGCTCCAAGTGCTCCGGCACGTCCGACTGGCGGAAGATCACCGACCGCTGCGGATCCACGCCGGAGGCCAGCCAGTCCGTGACGTTCGAGAGGACGTACTCGTGCAGCCGCTCCGGGTGCTCGTATTCGCTCATGAGGGCGTGCCAATCCGCCACCATGAAAAAACAGTCGTGCGTCTCTTGCAGCGCGACCCAATTGCGCAACGCGCCGACGAGGTGGCCCAAATGCAACGGGCCTGTCGGCCGCATCCCACTGAGCACGCGCGGCCGGGCCATCAGAGTTTCTGCGCCACCTGCTGCAGTTCGAACGCCTCGATCAAGTCCCCCGGCTGGTAGTCGTTCGTGCCGGCCAGCGCGATGCCGCACTCCATCCCCTCGGCCACTTCGCGCGCGTCATCCTTGAATCGTTTCAAGCTGGCGATTTTCCCCTCGAAGATCTTCTCGGTGCCGCGCATCAGGCGGCAGACCGCGGCCCGCGTGATCTTCCCCTTCACCACCTGACAGCCGGCGACCGTGCCGACCTTCGAGACCTTGAATGGCTGCACCACCTTGGCGCGGCCGAGGAACAGCTCCTGGGTCTTGGGCTCGAGCAGGCCCTCCATCGCCGCGCGGACCTCGCCGATCGCCTCGTAGATGATCTGGTAGAGACGGACATCCACCTGCTCTTCCTTGGCCAGCACTTCCGCCTCGGGCGTCTGGCCGACGTGGAAGCCGATCACGATCGCGTTCGAGGCGACCGCCAGCATGACGTCCGACTCATTGATGGCGCCGACCCCGGTGTGCAGCGCCTTGAGCTGCACGGCCTCGGTCGAGAGCTTCTCCAGCGAGGCCTTCAACGCCTCGACGGAGCCCTGGACATCGCCTTTGACGATAATGTTTAATTCCTTCACCTTGCCGGCCTTCAGCCCTGCCTGGAATTCCTCGAGAGTCATCACTTTGCGGCCGACGGACATCCCGGCCAGACGCTGGGTATCCTGCCGCTGTTGCGTCAGCTCCCGGGCCTTGCGCTCATCCTCCACGACGAAGAACCCGTCACCGGCCCGCGGCACGCCGTTCAAGCCCAGGATCTCCACCGGAGTGGCCGGTCCGGCCTCGCGCGGGCGCTGGCCGCGGTCGCCGATCATCGCGCGGACGCGCCCGTAGGCCGACCCGGCCACGAGCAGATCGCCGACGCGCAGGGTGCCGTTCTGCACGAGCACCGTCGCCACGGGGCCGCTCCCCTTCGAGAGCTTGGCTTCAAGGATGATTCCCTTCGCCGGCTTCGACGGATTGGCCTTCAGCTCCAACAACTCCGCCTCCAGCACCATGATCTCCAGCAGATGGTCGATCCCCTCGCCGGTCTTGGCGGAGACGGGGACGATGACGGTCTTCCCGCCCCATTCCTCCGGCATCAGGTTCGCCTCCATGAGCTGGCGTTTGATCTTGTCGGGATTCGCCTCGGGCTTATCAATCTTGTTCATGGCCACGACGAGCGTGGCGCCGGCCGCCTTCGCATGATCCATCGCCTCGAGCGTCTGGGGCATCACCCCATCATCCGCCGCCACCACGAGGATCACGACGTCGGTGACGTGCGCGCCACGGGCCCGCATGGCGGTGAACGCCTCGTGGCCCGGTGTATCCAGGAAGGTGATCGACCCCTTCGGGGTCTGGACCTGGTAGGCCCCGATGTGCTGGGTGATGCCGCCGGCTTCTTGGGCCGTGACCTTGGTTTTTCGTATCGCGTCGAGGAGCGAGGTCTTCCCGTGATCCACGTGGCCCATCATCGTGACGACGGGCGGGCACGGGACGAGGGTCTTCGGATCCTCCGGCTCCTCATGGAGCTGGGTGAGCTCCTCCTCGAGGGTCGGGAGCCGCTCGACGGTGGCGTTGAACGTCTTGGCCACCTCGGTCGCTTGCGCCTCGTCCAGCGACTGGTTGATCGTCGCCATGATCTTCATCGCGAGGAGCTGTTTGATCACGGCGCTGGGAGTGACGTTCAATTTCTCGGCCAATTCCTTGACGGAGATGGGGAATTTCAGGGCGACGGTGCGCGGCGGTTGCTGGACGGCCACCGGCGGAGGCGTCGGGACAGCCGGTTTCGCGGCCGCAGCCACCTTCGCGGGGGCCGGCGCGGGCTTGACCGGCACCGGGCGAACGGGTGCACCCGGCGCTGAACTGAGCGCCGGTACGGGCCTCTGGCCAGCTGGCGCAGCCGGCCGTGCTACGACAGGCGGACGCTCAGGGACCGCCGGCCGCGGGGCCGGCGGGAACAGGGGTCGAGCCACCGGCGGTGGAGTCGCGGGTCGAGCGGGCGACGGCGGCGGTATCACGCGCGCGGGCGTCGGGGCCGGCACAGGGACCACGGGTTTTGAGATGGTCGGAGGCGGAACCGCCTTCGCGGGCGCGGATGGTTTACTGGGAGCCAGGGGCGGAACCGACTTCGCAGGGATCGGCGCGAGGGCCGGCTTCGTCGCTGGGGGCGGCACGGGCTTCGGTGGAGGCGGCGGAGTCCAGACGGGCCGCGGCGGCCGCTGGGGCATCAGCGTACGCACCTGTGCCCCGACTCGCACGACGCGCCGCGCCGGGAGCTCCTGCGTCTTCAGCGGCGCCTTCACTGCAGCGGCCTTCTTCGGCTTCGCGACGGCTTTCGGGGTTGGGGCCTTCTGTGATTTCACCGGGGATTTCGCGGGGGACTTCGCAGAGGATTTCACGGAAGATTTCGCGCTCACGCCGGTGTCTCCTGCGATCCGGCCTCGGGCGGCGTGGGTGGGGGCTCCTCCGACGGGGGCGCGGCGGGGTCCGCCGGCGCCGCCTCGGCCGCGGCCTCCGCCGACTGCCCGGAGAGCGCCTGCAGGGCCGCAGCCCGCTTCTCGAGCTCCTCGAGGAGCGCCCGCGCGCCATCGAGGATCTTCTGCGCCGTCTTCTCGCCGATCCCCTTCGACGCCATCAGCTCTTCCATCGAGGCCCGCGCCACCTGATCCACCGTCTCGAATCCGGCCTCTTTCATCGCGTCGGCGATCTTCGGCCCGACGCCGGGGATCTCCGCGAGCGAGACGCCGGCCCGCGCCTTGATCTGCGACTCGGAGCGGATGTCAATGTCGAGCCCGGTGAGCTTCGCTGCGAGCCGGACATTCTGCCCCTTCTTGCCGATGGCCAGCGACAGCTGATCATCCTCGACGATCGCCTCGACGCGGCCCTTGGCCCGGTCCAGCTTGAGCTTCGACACCTTTGCGGGGGCCAGTGCCCCGATCACGTACTCTTCCAAGTTGTCACTCCAGCGCACGATGTCGATCTTCTCCCCCTGCAGCTCCCGGACGATGTTCTTGACCCGCTGGCCCCGCATCCCGACGCAGGCGCCGACGCAGTCCACCTTCTCATCCTTAGAGATCACGGCGATCTTCGACCGGTCGCCCGCCTCGCGGGACATGGACTTGATCTCGACGATCCCCTCGGCGATCTCCGGCACTTCCAGCTCGAACATTTTCTTCACCAGGCCGACGTGCGCTCGCGAGAGGATGATCTGCGGCCCCTTCGCGAGCCGCTTCACCTCGAGCACGTAGGCCTTGATCCGGTCCCCGTGGCGGTAGCTCTCCTTCGGCGACTGCTCGCGCCGCGGCATGAACGCCTCGGTCCGCCCGAGATCGACGACGATGCCGCCGCTCTCGAACCGCTGAACGGCGCCGGTCACGAGCTGGCCGGCCTTCCCCTGGAACTCGGAGAAGACGACGTCCCGCTCCGCCTCGCGGATCTTCTGGATGATCACCTGCTTGGCGGTCTGGGCCGAGATGCGGCCGAACTCGCGGGAGGTGACCTCCCGGCCGCCGGACATCACGGTGATCGTCCCCGTCGTGCGGTCAATGGTGACGACCACCTCCTCCTCGCTGGCCCCGAGGGCCTTGCGGGCGGCGGAGACAAGGGCGGCCTCGACGGCCTGGATGATCGCCTCACGGTCGATCCCCTTCTCCCGCGTCAGATGTTCCAAGACGGCCAGAAACTCAGCATTCATAACGGTTAATCGCCCTTTCGAAACGAAATGTCTTGACGGGCCCGCACGATCATCGCCAGCAGGACCCGCACCTTCTCCCCGTGATCTAGCGTCACGCTCACTACCTCGTCGCCGACGCCCGCCACGGTCCCCACCAGTTCGCGCCCCGCGCCGCCGACGACCGGCTCCCGCAGCTCCATCCAGACGCGGCGGCCAATCACCCGCTCGAAATCCCACACCGTTTTGAGCGGCCGGTCGAGCCCGGGCGAGGCCACCTCGAGGGTGTACTGATTCCGCAGCACCTCATGCTCGTCCAGCACGGCGCCGATCCCCTGGTTCAACCGGCGGCATTCCTCGACGGTAATCCCCATCGCCGTGTCCACGAGGAACCGGAGCACCACCTGCGGCCCTTCCCGCCGGTACGTGAGCTCCACGAGCTCGACATGGCGGGCGGCCAGCAGGGGCTCCACGAGCGCCTGCACCTGCGCGACCACCTGATGCGATTCCAGAGGGTTCGGGACGGCCATAGAACAAAAAAAGTGGGCCCATGTTGCTCCCACTTCTCCTCCTTCCAAGGGAAGTTGTGTGAGGGCATTGTCCCACGACGGACGGGCCTTGTCAAGCCCGGCCGGGCTGGCTGGCCAGAGGGCCGTACCGGCGCTCAGTTCAGCGCCGGGTGCTGGGCTGGCCCGGTTGGCCTACGCGGGGAGGAGTGAGGGGAGCTGGGTGGGGGCGGAGGCGAGCGGGAGGAACGAGGTCTGGCCGGTGGCGCGGACCTTGACCTCGATTTCTGACTTGGCCAAGGTCTTCTCGCTGATGACGACGCGCAGGGGGAAGCCGATCAGGTCGGCATCCTTCAATTTCACCCCGGCCCGCTCGTCACGGTCATCGAGGATGGTCTCCACCCCCTGCTGGGTGAGGGCCGCGTAGAGCTGCTCGGCCGCCTCCCGCGAGGGGGCATGCTGGACGTTCAACGGAGCGATGTCCACCTGGTACGGGGCGATCTCCGAGGGCCACTGAATGCCGGCCGCATCGTGATGGCCCTCAATCACCGTCGGGATGATGCGGGTGACGCCGATGCCATAGCAGCCCATGATGAGGGGTTTCTGGGCACCATCCTCGTCGAGGAACGTCGCCCCAAGGACCTGCGTGTACTTGGTGCCGAGCTTGAAGATGTGGCCCACCTCGATCGCGGGCTCGAGCGTGAGCGGCTTCCGACACTTCGGGCAGGGGTCGCCGCTCGCCTTCACCGCGGCCCGCTCCTGGCTGGCCGCGTAGCCGCAGGGGCAGCGGACGATCGCGTCCTCGCCGTGCGCCGCCGGCACCATGAATTCGTGCGAGTCGGAGCCCCCCATGAAGCCGGTCTCCGCCTCGACGGGAATCGCCCCCAGCCCACAGCGGGCGAAGATCGTCCGATAGGCCTCGTACATCGTCTGGTAGCTGGTGTCGAGCCCGGTCGTGTCCCGGTCAAAACTGTAGGCATCCTTCATGATGAATTCCGACGAGCGGATGACGCCGAAGCGCGGCCGGGGCTCGTCGCGGAACTTGGTCTGGATCTGGTAGAGGTTGACGGGGAGCTGGCGGTAGGAGCGGAGCTCGCCGGCGACGAGCGCGGTGATCACTTCCTCGTGCGTGGGGCCGAGCACCATCTCCTTGCCGTGCCGGTCGCGGATCCGGATCATCTCCTGCCCCATCAGCTCGTGGCGCCCGGACCGCTTCCAGAGCTCGGCCGGCTGGAGCGCCGGCAGGAGCACCTCTTGGGCACCGGCGCGATTCATCTCCTGGCGGATGATGGCGATCACCTTCAGGAGGACGCGTTGGCCGAGCGGGAGATAGGAGTAGACGCCGGCGGAGAGCTTGCGGATGAGCCCCGCCCGCAGCATCAGCTTGTGGCTGGCAATCTCCGCCTCGACGGGCTCTTCACGGAGCGTGGGAATGTGGGCCTGGGTCCAGCGCATGCCCGCAATTATAACATGTCGCCGTAGGTCTTCTGCTCTTCGCGTGCGTGAGTGAAGTAGTCGCGGGTTTTCTGGAGCGTGCCTTCCTCGAGACCGGACCAGGTGAGCCCGGCTTCTTCCAACACCCTCTTGGGATCATTCCGGGTAGTCACGACGCGCACGTCATAACGCGGAAACTCCTGGTGCGCCTGCTCGAGGCCGTCGCCGATCGCACCCATCCAAATCCGATAGGATGGGTTGACCACCCGTAATCCCATCGTCGTCAGGAGGATCAACTCCCGCACGCGCTCGACGTCATCAACGCCCTCCACCACCACACCAAACGGTATCCCCGATTTCGCCACCAACGGGATGTGGTCAGAAAATCCTTCGAAGAGAATAAAGATGGGGGCCGTGCGGTCCCCGGCAAATCGGACATGGACCAGATCCCACGCCGCCGCGAGCGCTTCGAGATCGTGGTCGCTCTCTTCCAGGCCGGTACCACTCAACCGCCGTCGGGCCAACTCGATCGTGCGGATATGCTCTTCGCGGAACGGATTACCTTGGGCTAAGGCCGATCGCATCTTCGGCTCGAGGACGCCGAGGAGCCATCCCACTTGATTCCAGTTTGACTCGTCCAGCGCTGTCCGAAGCTGGGCCATACGGTTATCGATCGTGTAGCGGTTTTTGGCTGCCGGCGGGGGTCGCCCACCCTGCTCATGACCCTGACCACGCAACACCGAAACCTCATCGGTCACCGGTTGCTGAACAAACTGGGGGGATGGTTCTGCTCGGGTCGTGGGCCACACAGTTGCTGGCTCGCCGTCGGTCGGTTCTCTCCGATCAGTGGACGCAGGTGATATGAGGAGCATGGGAGGCACGTCGCTACTCATTGATGCGAGGCGAACCTCAAGTTCTTCACGCACGCGGGCCACATCAGTCAGCGCTACCGGATCACGACGGACACGTTCCGAGGGTGGCGTAAATACCCATTCCGGGGCCTCGGCCGCTAGCGGCGCAAACCACTGATGAAGCGCATGATACAATCCGGCGCCGCGGGCACGGCTAACACCGAGCCACTGATGAAGTTCGGTGCCAGTCGGCCAGCGCCCAATCTGCCCACGGCACGCCAGACAGTGGACAAGCGCGTTGTATGCTTGGTGGGCCCGACTGTCTCGCAACGCCGCAGCAATTGCCAGCCACTGCGGCTGCACGTCGGCCGGCACCTCCCGCGCAAACTGGCTAAACCACGGCTCAACCCCCTTCGGGGCCAGCGCAATCCCTCTATCGGTCACCTCGGCACGCTGAGTAGGCAGTGCCGGTGGGGACACGGAGGGCCGCGAGACGTCGTTCGTCACCACCACAGGCTGGGTTTGCACAAATGCCGGCTCCGCCACAATCCCAACCCGCGGGATCAAGGTGAACCGTTGTGCGGCTTGACGATAATACCGCTCCACAAATGGATGACGGGCGCGCATGCCTTCCCCATCCCACCGGATGACGACGGTGCGATCATCGCCCTTGCCCATGACCTCAATCACTTTACCTTCCTTTTCCTGGGGGCCTCGCACGCGATCCCCAACATTCAAGCTTGCCAACGAGCGCACCGTGCCATCGTCTATCTGGCTAGTCTCAGGATGATCATTCGTGGTCGAACTTTCGTCGGCCACCTGCGTGACAAGAGGCGCGGGAGCAGGCCGCCCGTCAGTCTGCGTAGCAGTCGTATCGACTACTGGTATGGAAACGTTCTGTGGCGGTGAAACATTTGATGTTTCTGAGGTCTCGGATGGCAAAGTACCGTCCTTCAGAAACTCGTCAAGCTCGGCCCGCACGTCACGGATATTGGCCAAGGGGGTGCTATCTCGCCGTGACCCATCAGCGGGATGTTGTAATCGCCATAGGGCGGGCACAATCTCACCGAGTTTGGCAAAATGCGCCTCCAACGTTTTGTACAATCCCACACCACCACCCGGCAGCAACTGGAGCCAGTGTGTTAGCTGGGTTGCGCTGGGCAGTTGACCATCGCGCTGGAGACAGGCGAGACACAACACAAGAGCTTCATAGGCGCGAGATCCTCGAGGCTGGTTCGCCTCCCACAGGAGGAGAGCGCGTACTGGTCGATGCTCAAGATCTTTGATCTCCCAGGCAATGCCGCGCCAACGCTGCTGGATATCCGCTGGGAGATCGCGCCTCATCTGGAGATACCAGGGGTCTGGTCTCGGTACCTCGGGGCTCACAGGAGTTGCCAGCGCCGCCTCGGCAGCCATGCGGGACCGGTAATACCGCATAACGTTTGCCAACCACTGGAGAGTCGGATCTTTCTCATCTGCGTCCCCAGCAGCATCGAATGCCGGAGGATCTTTGGTCTCTTCCACGTGTTCAACGCCATACCGCTGGTGGGCTCGAGCCACCCCCTGCACAATCTCGCGCAACAACACCTCCACCCAACCACTGCTGCCGAGTCCGGTGAATTGATCTGCGTGCGCCACGAGGCGATTCTTCGACGCAGCCCCAGGAATGAGCAATCGCTGCAGCGTATAGGCAAACCACTCTCGTGCCTCCGGATCGACGATTGACCCCGCCGCCAACGCCTCGGCCATATCGCGCAGAGTGCGTAGCGATGGCTCAAGGACGGCGCGGTTCGTTTCGGAGACAACGTCTGGACGCCCGATAGCAAAATTCTCCGCCGCTTGCCGCACCATCCACAACGCCTCATGGCTCTCGTCACCGAACCCCAGGCCCGATCCATAGCGTTGGCCAGGCAGCCGCTGTAGCGCGACTGCCGCCAGACGCTGTGCCCCTGGTTCCGTCAACAACTGCTTCCGGAAAGCCGCCGCCAGCTCACGAAACTCCTCGAGCGACAACTCACGCCCTTCCCGCAACCAACGACTCAGGACCGACCGCTGATCGGTGGCGGCGTGCACCTGGCGGAGCGCCTTCAACAAGTTGGATGGCTGATCCCTCTCTGAGGCAATGATTGGTCGGGACGGGATGAGCCGCTCTACGGTTGCCCCATCCACCGGATACCAAACACGGCCGCCCCAGCGAAATACACAAACCGGCGGCTCATGAGTCGGATCGGCCGATGAGGCCCACCATCCGAGCAACTGTTCACCAGTCTCGGCTTCGAACGCGCGCGGGTGCACTAGGAGATCGGTATAGTCGGCCGGCAACGGGAAACGGTCCCCGCCAAATTCCACGACGGGGGTATTGGAAGCCGGTTCCACGAGAAGAAGTTGGCCTGCTGGTGGATAGGCACGCTCCCCGTCAAAGAATGCCTTGAAGTCGCGATTGCCTTTCCGTGCCGCGTCGGGATAACGACTCCAATCGTTCTCGGATGCCGCCCACTCGACCCCGAGGATTGCCCACCCCGTCGGCCCGTGGTGGAGATAGAGGGTTGCGACCTCGGTCTGCAACTCGTCTGGAGCACGCAATACGAATCGCTTGACCGGTCGTTCCGAGCCCAATTCCTCAGCTGGCACGTCAGGCACCACGACCGGATGCAAATAGCGGGCCGGGAGGGGTACGCGCCCGTGCGCCACCTCGGCACTTTGGAACGGTCGCGCAACCTTGGTGCCATCGCCGTCTGTAAACACCGGCACGGGGTGCAACGCGCGTGAGAGATCGACCGGCCCGTAGCCGGCGATCAGCGTCAGCAAGGCTTTCGACGAACTGTGGCCTCTGAACAACCGGCCTTCTGGGCTCTCTGTCACGGGCATCTGCAAACGTCGGCCTGTCCGGTCAGCCATCAGGTATCGATGAACTGAGTGGTTCGCGCCTTCCGATACATCGAGCAAAAAACCGTACTGGGGATCCCACTGCGGCCGCACGGCCCAGTGGAAGCGCTCCGGAGGTGCTGGGAGATCAAGCTGGAGAAAGAGGGCCCGCCGGGCATGGATGGCCGGCGGCGCAAGATCGGCCGCACGGGCCGGGTCGCTGAGCCATCGCGTATAGGCCTTCACCCACCGCTGATCTTTCACCACGCGCGCCTGCTCATGGGCATTCGCCCACATCGCGCGCAATACCGTCACGACCTCCTCGCGTGCAACTCCCCGACTATCCAGATAGTTCGCCAGGGCGTTCGTCCCCTCGTGCGCCTGCGCCTGAGAGGTCGCAACCGTGATTCCCAACCGCCGCGCCACTTCATCATGGATTGCGCCATGGAGGTAGTGGTGATACATGACCAAACGGCGAGTATCATGCAGCGCCGGAATCCGCCGGTGCCCTTCCAGCACCTCTCGCACAACCGCTGGCACATCGATGGGGCTTGTAGCCCTCACGGCACGCGGTAGCACAGTGGTCTCCCTTGGGGCTCCAGCAAAACTCCGGCGTTGGCGGACGACCCCACCCTCTGGCGTCGCTGGTGACGATCGCGCGCCATCAGGCCATACAACGCCGTATTTTCCAAAGACATCTCGAAGCCACTGGATAGCGGCTTCTCCCATCCCACGGAGATCTTGCAACTCTTCCGGAGATTGCAAGTAGATCTCGCCCAGCGTGTGATACCCAGCCCCGCGTAACACACGAATCCAGCGCGTCTGGCCTCGCGGGTCCCGTTGGTTCAACCGTAACTGCTCGACCGGAATGGATTGCCATCCTCTCCTAGTCCCCACGCCGGCACTGCGAGCAAGCGGTTTCGCAGGAGATCCAGTCGGTTCACGAACTGCCCCGGCATCCGATGCCTCTGGGCCCGCAGCACTATCCGGTCCTTCTCCCCACCGTGCCCCTACATGCCTGAAGAGATCTCCCAACCACGTAATTCCCATGGATCCAATCCCGTTCTGCCTGAGCGCTTGGGGATCGCGTTGATGCGCCTCGCCCAAGGTCTTCAACCCCATTCGCATGAGGGCATTCAAGGTTCGGGTCCGCAAGAGCTGGGATGCCCACAGCGCAAACTGCTGAGAATCCTTAAGATCCTCCAAACTCATCTCCTGCCATCTCTCCTCCATGCCGGCAGATGAAACCCACAGGTGTGCTAACACGGCATCCACAATCGCCGGTGGCTCACCCTGCGTGACGGCGGCCGCGAGGCCCTTCAGCGTGTCATTCACGCTGACTCCCCGGGATTGGAGTTCGCTCTCGACGACCTCAGTGACACCCTGAATAACTTGGGTCCAAAGCTCAGGTGTCAACTGGGTGGCGACCGCCTCGGCCGCTCTCTTGACCAACTCGGGATCAAGATGACCCAACGTGGCCTCAGTCTCAGACGCCTCTTGCTGCATTAATCGTTGTTCCTCAAGGAGCAACGCCTCTTCCCGGGCCCCATCGTCGAGCAAGGCCTGCCGCACCCGACGGTTCCCCGATGAATGGCCGAGTCGCGATCGGGCATCCTGTTCGATCGTCCGTACCTGATCCGGCGTCAACAAATAGGTTGGATGGTCTTCTGCGAGCCCGTGCAATCTATCGCGGATCGTCTCGACGAGCACAGAGAGATCGGCACGGGCCGTCTGGCGCAATGCCTCACGAGCTTCGATGGCCGGCTGCTCGGCGACGATCCGTTCGGCCGCTGCCCGCCGCATCCCGTCATCGTGCGAGTGCTTCGTCTCGCGGTCCCGCAGGCGCTCGACTAATGCGGCCGCGTGCGCGGCGGCGTCGGCATCCTCGGTAGGGCCTAACGTTGAGTGGACGGTCGGCCGCACCTCCGCGATGCGGTGCTGAATTGCCCGAAGCACCTCAGGATCTGCGTGGAACTCGTGCGAGGGTGTCGCCACCGTGGTTTCGATCATTTGGAGGGCGGGCTCGGTGGCCTGCTGGATCGTCGCCAGGAGCGCAGCCCAACGGTCCCGATGGAGCCGTGCCTGGTGCTGTGCCGCTTGGAGCGCGTCCTGTTGTCGGCGGTGATCTTCCTGCTGGAGATAGGTGAGAAATGACCCGGGCGGGGCCTGGAGGCGTTTGGCCTGGTCGTCTGAATTGCGCAGATAGCTGTCGATCAATTTCGTGAGACGACCCAAGTTCTCATCGTCCAATCCAGAAATCTTCAGAGTGGTGAGCGCCACAATCTCTGGATGCAATCGGTCTATCCGCTTCTCATCCTGAGTCGCCCATCGGAATAACTCTTGGCGTTTCACCTGAATGGGATCCGTAACTTGCTGAGACGAGGACAGGACAGAACGAGGCGCCGCCGGGATTGGCCCGAACGCTGAGGGTGTCAGGAACGCGCCATCTCCCTCACCGCCTAGGAGGTCTGCGTAGGTGATCAGCTCGACAATCAAGAGGTCCGTGATCATGCGCGCCATGCCCACGTATTGCTCGAGGCGCATAAACTGCTTATTCGCATCACGAGAGAGCCCTTTTCCGAACCGGTCTGCCAAGGACGTGGCGGTTGGGGTCCATGCTTTCTGCCAGAGGGCAGTAGCTTGCGGCTGCATGTCGTGCGGGAGAATCTCGGTTAGGACCGCTTGTGCAGCACGGGAGAGGGCTTGGAGCTGATCCCGAAACACGGGCTTGATGTCCCGCTGTTGGAACGCCTTCGCCGCGGAGGTCCCAACGAGTTGAAGTCCCTGTCGCTTAGTTCCCATGAGTTCTTCGGCCCGATCGGCGCGGGCGTTCGCCTCGGCCAGGAGATGGTCCCAGACCTCCCACTGGGGCGTCTCGGCAGCAGGAAGCGCCATGGCATGAAAATCCCGGCCGTCGTACGTCACGAGGTAGCGCGGGGAGGTCGTCGCCATGCGCCAGACCTCGCGGACGACGTCCAATGGCGGATACGGGGTATGGGTAGCGATCACCAGCGCTTCATCGCCGCCTTCCTCAACGTCGGCGCGCACGATCTCTGCATCGAACCGCATGCCGGTCGGGTCGGAGAGGTCGCCGCCGCCGGCCCGCCACTCAATGCTACCGGAGGGATGCCGGTGGAGGCGTCCCAATCGGATATCGGCGAGGGCATCGGTCGAGGTAGGCGAGAAAGCCACCAGCCATGCTGCGTGAATGGTTTTGATGGTTTCCGGGGTGAGAGTTTGTGGGAGTGGGAAGATCGCGTCAGGCAATAAGGGGGCACCAGGCAAGCCGGGTATGGGGGGACCATTAAGGAGTCGTTGCCCGACGCGGGCCAAGGCAATAGCCCGGTCGTCACGCACTCCCTGAATATCGATGACGACATGCGGGATCGCTTGGCGCGCGGTTTTGACGGCCACATCGAGCTCTGCCACTTGACGTTCGAACGCCTGGAATGCGGACTCCTCATTGGCAACACCCATCTCGGTTCGGATGGTGTCAGCTGCCAACGTGATCCGCACAAACTCCGCTTCTTGGCGCCGAACCGCCTCAGTCACACGATCTTTTGTTTCCTCGCGCAACACGGCTCGATCAGTTTCGGTGATGGGCTGTCCATCAACGACCTTCAGGCGCGTCACCTCATCGGATTTGGCACGGCGCTGCGCGTCACGCTCATTGCGTCCGGCGGTGATGCGCCGGCCGAGGGCATCCAGCGCCTCGTTGATCACGGCGCGCAATCGGATCACCTCAGCCGATACCGGGTCTGGAGCCGCTGGGGTTGAGAACGACGGCTCTGGAGCAGGCACGGGAACCGGTTCAGCCGGGGGTGGAGCTTGCTGGGCGGCCCACGCCTGAATGGGGGCGAGGTTATTTCCGGCGATCGCTTGACCAATCAACTCCACTGGCAATTCCGACATCGCCCGTTGGCCGAAGTAGAGATCGCCCGTCTCCGGGCTTCTCCACGCCCCGCGCCATCCGAGGAGATCGTCGGGAACCACATAGATGTCTCCCTGGTGTTGCTGCACCGCAGGGAGGACGCGCTCCGCCTTCATCGCACCACCGGTTCCCTGGCCCGCGAGCGCCCTGCCCAACGCGGCTGTTTTCACGGTGGCTCCCGAGCGAATCGTCCGGTCGCCGTTCTGGGCCACCTGATCCAGCAACGCCATCTCATCCGGTTCCGCCCTTTCCTCCAATCCGAGACGGGATGAGGCGTGCCCCAGGGATTTCGAAAGATCGGTGGTGACTAACGGGGTTTCCGTTGATTGCTGGACTTTGAGGAAGCTGGCAGCACATAACGGTGGCGGGCAAGCCAGCGCGAGGGCCAGCGCCGCGCCGACGAGACGGCGGGTCACGATCCAGGGTTGACGGGACAGATATTGCGTCATCATGCGAGATTGGTGAACGATAACAAAAGTATAGCTGATCTCCCAGGATAAATACAAGGATATTAACTAGATTTATTTCGTATAACTTACGAGGTGCCGGGTGGGTCGGCCCACTTGCCGTGGGCCTTGATGAGCTGGATCAAACGATCATCGGCCTGGGCGGTGGGGATGCTGCGCTCCACCACTTCTTTCCCAACGTAGAGATTCACGACACCGGGGGCACCGCCGACGTAGCCGAAGTCGGCATCGGCCATCTCGCCGGGGCCATTGACAATGCAGCCCATCACGGCGATCTTCACGCCCTTTAAGTGGCCGGTCTTGGATTTGATCCGCTCGGTCGTGGAGTTCAAATCAAAGAGGGTGCGGCCGCAGCCGGGACAGGCAATGTATTCCGTCTTACTGCTGCGGACGCGGGCGGCCTGGAGCAGGTTGTAGGTCAGGGTCAGGATCCGCGCGGCCGGCAGGCGCGAGCGGATCAGGACCGCGTCGCCGAGGCCGTCAATCAGGAGGCCGCCGATCTGCACGGCCGCCTCGATGAGGAACTCTGGGCTCTCCTGAGCGTAGCGCCGAGCGTCCCACACCAGGATCATCGGGCGGCGGTCGCCGTGGGCGGTCGCCCGGCGAGCGGCCTCTCGTCCGGCGGTCAACAGCTCTTCCGACTCCACGAGGAGGAATTTTTTCCGGGTGGCCTCATCGTCGGTCAGGACGAATTCGCAGGGGGTCTCCGGCCCACCGGCCTGCCGCGGATGGGCGTAATCGCCGCTCATCAGGCCGACTTTGACCAACTCCTCCCCGCCGATCACCTGCGTCTCATAGAGGGCCGATGCCGTGGGGCGCCGAGCGTAGGTGTACGGGTTCAACGGCGGCGGCACCGCGAGTCCCCTGGCCCACCGCGATTCGGCCCAGCGAGCCAGCGCGGCGGCAAACGGCACTTCGTGGATCGGATCCTCGGTGAGCGAGACGCGGATCGTGTCGCCGATCCCCTCGGCGAGCAACACCCCGATCCCCATCGCGGATTTGATGCGGGCATCCTCCCCGCCGCCGGCTTCCGTGACGCCCAAGTGCAGGGGGTACGGCTCGCCGTGCTGCGCCAGCGTCTCCACGAGCAGGCGATTCGCCTGCAGCATCACGGTCGGGTTCGACGCCTTCATCGAGAAGATGATCTCTTGGTAGCCGTGCGACTCGGCGATCCGCAGGTATTCCATCGCCGACTCCACCATGCCGCGCGGGTTGTCGCCGACCCGGTTCATGATGCGGTCAGAGAGGGAGCCGTGGTTGGTGCCCAACCGCATCGCGCGGCCGAGCGCCCGGCATCGCTCGACGAGCGGGACGAACGCCTCCTCGACGCGGGCGAGCTCCTCGGCATACTGCGCGTCGGTGTATTCCTGCGCGGCAAAGCGCTTCGCGTCGGCGAAATTCCCCGGATTGATCCGGACCTTCTCAACGTGTTGGGCGGCCTCGAGTGCGGCGCCGGGATTGAAATGGATATCGGCGATGAGCGGGGCGGCGATGGCGCGGGCGGTGAGCGCCCGGCGGATCTCGCCAAGCGCTCGCGCATCCATCGTGGTCGGCGCGGTGATCCGGACGAGATCGCACCCGGCCTCGACGAGGGCGGCGCTCTGCGCGACCGTCGCCGCCACATCACGCGTCGTCGTGGTGGTCATGGACTGCACGCGCAGCGGCTGGGCCCCGCCGACTCCCACCGACCCCACGCGCACCTCGCGCGACCGCCGCCGCACAACCCTCATGACACTACCACGGCGAGGGGTTCCGGCGAGTGGGTGATCACCCCGAACCAGGAACCCCGAACCATCGTCATCGGAAGAACCCTACCACTCGGTGCACTAGTTGAAATTTCACCACGTCATTGTAGGTCACGAGAACCAACACCCCCAGGAGGACGCCCATCCCGGCCTGCGTCATCATTTCCTGCGCCCGGATGCTCACCGGCCGGCGGCGCAGGCGCTCGATCCCCAGGAACAGGATGTGGCCTCCGTCGAGCACCGGAATCGGCAGGAGATTGAAGATCGCCAAGCTGATGCTGAGCACCGCAAAGAGCTGCGCGACATACCGCCAGCCGAGCGCGGCCGCCGAGGAGGTCAAGTAGAAGATGCCGATGGGGCCGGTCAGCGACTCCTTCACCGAGAGCGCGCCCGTCACCAACTGGCCGAACGATTGATAGGTCATCACCGTCAGCCACCAGGCGCGGGCGATCCCCTCGCGAATGGCCCGGGGCCACGAGTAACGCAGGAGGTGGGTCTCCCCCGACGGTGTCAGGCCGATCACCGCCACGGCCACTGGGTGGCCCCACAGCGTGCGGCCGGTGCGAATCTTCGGCTGTACCGCCACGGTCTGCTCCTGTCCCTCCCGACGAATCCGCAACTGGACAGCCGCCCCCGAGGTTTGCTGACGCACGCGGTCCGTGACGGCCTCCCAGGCCTCCACCGGCAGGCCATCCACCGCGAGAATACGGTCGCCCGGGCGCAGACCAGCCGTCGCCGCAGGATAGCCCTCCAAGACGTGGCCGACCACCGGCGTCAGCGCCGGGAATCCCAGCCCAAAGATCAGGATGAAGAGGAGCACGCCGGTGAGGTAGTTGACGCAGGGGCCCGCGACCACAATCCCGGCCCGCCGGCCGACTGATTGGGCGCCGTACTCCCAGCGGGCACCGGTCCGCTCGCCTGTCTGCTCCCCTGCCATCTTCACGTAGCCGCCCAACGGCAGGAGACTGAGGACATATTCGGTGTCGCCCACCCGCCGCTTAAAAATCACCGGGCCAAATCCGATCGAGAATCGCTCCACCCGCACGCCGCACCACCGGGCGATGACAAAATGGCCCCACTCGTGCACGAGGATGAGGATGCTCAGCGCCAGGACTAGGACCAGGGTGGTCATCGGCCGTTCCTCCAGCGCCGGACCGATTCCTCGCGCGCCCACTGGTCCGCCCCTACGAGATCGTCGAGCGTCGGCTCCGCCACGAGGCGGTGATGGCTCAACACCGTTTCGATCGTCGAGGGAATCTTGGTAAACGGAATCGTGCCGTCCAGGAACGCCTGCACGCAGGCCTCGTTGGCGGCGTTGAGCACCGCCGGCGCCGTCCCGCCGGTCCGGGCGGCCTGGTAGCCAAACTCCAAACACGGAAACTTCGAGGGATTCGGCCGCTCAAAGGTGAGCGTCCCTATCGCCGGCAAATCGAGCGCGGGCAAACTGGTCGGCAGGCGGTCCGGGTAGGTCAATCCGAGTTGGATCGGAATCCGCATGTCGGTCACCCCGAGTTGCGCCAGCATCGAGCCATCCACGAATTCCACGAGCGAATGGATGACCGCCTCCGGATGAATCACCACCTCGATCTGCTGGACAGAGACATCGAACAGCCATCGGGCTTCAATGATCTCGAGCCCTTTGTTCATCATCGTCGCGGAATCCACGGAGATCTTGGGGCCCATTTTCCACCGGGGGTGATTCAGCACCTCCGCGCGCGAGAGCTGGTCAAATCGCTCGGCGGGCACCGACTTGAGCGGGCCTCCGGAGCCGGTCAGGAGCAGCCGCTTCACATGGTGCCGGGGCTTCCCCTCCAAACATTGGAAGATGGCGCTGTGCTCGCTGTCCACCGGGACAATCGCGGCCTGGTGCGCCGCGGCCTCGGTTCGCATCAGGGCACCGGCCATCACCATGGTTTCTTTGTTGGCGAGGGCGATCGTGCGGCCGCGGCGAATCGCGGCCAGCGCCGGCTGGAGCGCGGCTGCCCCGGTAATCGCCACCAGCACCGCGTCCACGCCCTCCATCCCAGCGATCGCGGCCACTGCCCCCGGCCCGGCCTCGACGGCGATTCCGCTGCCCGCGAGCAACTCCTGCAACGCCAGTCCCATCGACGCATCGGCGACGGCCACGCGGCGCGGGCGCACGACGCGGGCCTGGGCGGCCAGCAGCTCCGCACTGCCGTGGGCGGTGAGCCCGACCACCTCGAACGCCTCAGGATGCTCCGCGACCGCGGCGAGCGCGTTCCGCCCGATCGAGCCGGTGGACCCTAAGATGACGATTCGTTTCTTAGTCATCAGTTTAGTGGATCACAAAATGCAGGAGGTAGAAGTAGGCCAGCGGCGCCGTGAAGAGCAAGCTGTCGATGAGATCAAGCATCCCGCCGATGCCGGGGAACACATGCCCCGAATCCTTCACCTGGCAATCGCGCTTGACCATGGACTCCGAAAGATCGCCCAGCTGGCCGGCGACGCCCAGGATCCCGCCAAGGGCCAGGGCATGCCGGGCCAACATCCGAATTGGTGTCACCTGCGCCAGGATGACGGCGGTCACGACGCTGCAGACGAAGCCCCCGAGGGCTCCCTCCCAGGTCTTCGACGGACTGATCCGGACAATCAAGGGGTGCCGACCGACGAGCGAGCCGATCACGTAGGCGCCGATGTCCCCCACTTTCGTCACGAGAATCACGAAGGCCGCGAGCCACCGCCCGTCCACATCCGGCAGGTCGAGGATGCGCAGCTTCACGAGGAAGCTGAAACACCAGCTCACGTAGAAAATGCCGAAGAGGACGGTGCCGATCCCGACAATGGTCTGCGAGCTGTCGGCGCGCATCAACTGCAGGGTGAAGAGCACGAGGACCGCGGCCGTCATGAGCACGAGCTCCCATCCCTTCGTCGGCTCGAACCCGGCATGAATTGACAGGGGGATCACGATACCGATCAGCAGCCCGAGCGCCCGGTAGAGGAAGATCCCCTTCCGCTCGGCCAACCCAAAAAACTCGTGCAGTCCGACCCCGACAAATGCAGCCGCGGTGGCCCCGAACACCCAGCGCGGGGCACCAAACACTACCCACCCGATCGCGCTCAACAGCACAACGGTCGAGGCGGTGCGGGTCAGGAACGCCGTACGGGCGATGCTCATCGCCCCTCCGCGCCGAATCGCCGGTCTCGGCGCTGGTAGGCCTCCAGCGCGGTCAGAAACTCCGCCTTCCCAAAATCCGGCCACAAGACCTGGGTGATGTACAACTCCGTGTAGGAAATTTGCCAGAGGAGGAAATTGGAAATGCGCAGCTCGCCGCTGGTCCGAATCAGCAAGTCTGGGTCTGGCAGGCCGTGCGTGTAGAGGTAACGGCTGAACACCGATTCGTCGATCTGCGACGGGACGAGCGTGCCGGCCTGCACCTCGGCGGCGAGGCGCTGTACGGCATCCAGGATCTCGGTGCGGCCCCCATAGTTCAACGCCAGGTTGAGGATCATCTTGGCCCCCGGCCGCGTCTTGGCCATCACCTCGCGCAGGTGGGCCTGGATCTTGGGGGGCAGGCCATCCATCCGGCCGATAACGTTGAGCCCCACGTCATTCTTCAGCAACGTGGCCAGCTCCCGCCGGAGATAGTCGTCCAACAAGCGCATGAGGGTGTCCACTTCTTCGCGGGACCGTTTCCAATTCTCAACGGAGAAGCAGTAGAGCGTCAGCACCTCGATCCCTTGCTCCCGCGCCGCCTCGACGACCGCCCGGACCGACTTGATGCCGGCGCGATGCCCTATCACCCGCGGCAGGCCGCGGCCCTTGGCCCAGCGGCCGTTCCCGTCCATGATGATCGCCACGTGGCGAGGCCGGCAAGTCGGATCCAGATCCTGCCGCACCCGTCCCTTACGCATGGACGTGGTAGTCGAGGGTCGGGAAACAGTTGTCGCGGAACTCGCAGTCGGCCAAGAACTCGGCATCAATCGCTCCGTGGTGAATCTGCTGGTATAACCGCGTGAAGCGGACCAGATGCTGCCGCGTCCGCTCCTGGGCGTAGGCCACGACGGTCCCGGTGGCCATGATGAAGGCCCAGTCACTCGCCTGGGCCAGAAGCAGCTCCCGCAGCGCTTGCGTCAAGGCCCGGCGCGTGAGGCCCGTCGCCGCGGGATAGGCGCGGACCAACTCCGTCATCCGCCAGGAGGCCTGGTGCAGGTGGCGGTAGATCCAAGCATTCGTCCCCTGCAGCCACATCTCATTATACCCTTTCCATCCCCAACTGGATAGGCAGGGGCGCACCCGCTGAAGGCGGGGCTGGCGGCGCAACTGCTCACTGGGGGTCGTCAGCTCCACCACCTCCGGGTGGGCGGCGAGCTTCCGCAGGACGAGCTCGAGCCACTGCGGCCCCTCAAACCACCAGTGGCCAAAGAGTTCCGCATCATACGGGGCCGTGACCACCGGAGACTGGCCCATGAGATCGGCCAGATGCTCCACCTGCCGTTCCCGGTTGAAGACGAAGTTGGCCGCGTGCGCCTCGGCCTGGGCGGCGGCGCGGGCCGGCTCGTAGGGGGCCTTCTCCTCCGTGCGCCCGGTGATGCGGTAGTACTTGATCCCCGTCATGGTCCGGTGACCGTCAGGATGAATGACAGAGGTCAGCTGCTCGGCCGGCAGATCATAGCCGAGATCCCGGTAGAAGTCGCGATACCACGGGTCGCCGGGATAGCCGTCGACGGCGGACCAGACCTGCTGAGCCGTCTCCGGGTCGCGCCCGAACACCGCAGTGCCGCCGGGGGCCAGCACCGGGGCATAGACGCCGAACTTCGGCCGGGGCCGCGCGTAGAGGAGGCCGTGGGCTTCCACGACGGTAAATTGAATACGCGAGGCACGCAGCGCCGCGTCCACGGCCGGATGATAGCCGCACTCCGGCAGCCACAACCCCGCCGGCCGGTGGCCGAACGCCTCGGCGAACACCCGGCACCCCACTTCCACCTGCGCGGCGATCGACTCCGGACAGACCGCCATCAGCGGCAGGAACCCGTGCGTGGCCGCGCAGGTGATCAACTCCACGCACCCGCTCTGGTCCAACCGACGGAACGCCCCAACGAGATCCCGTTGAAATCGCTCGAGGTACAACCACCGGCAGTGCTCAAAATTCCGACGGGACAGCTCGGCCAGCGGGTGGAACCGGTCATCCCCCGCCGTGCGCGCGCACTCCCGCTCGCTCAGGCGCAGGAGCTGCTCGAGCCGCGCTCGGTACCGTGCCTGCAGCAACGGGTCGGTGAGCATCGCCGTCAACGTCGGCGAGACGCTCAGGGTGATCCGAAACGGCACCCCCTTCTCCACGAGCGTGGTGAACCGGTCGAGGAGCGGGAGATAGGTCTCGGTGATGGCCTCAAACAACCACTGTTCCTCGAGGAAGATGGGGTGTTCCGGATGGCGGACATACGGGAGATGCCCATGGAGGACGATGCACAAATGACCGTGCGGAGTGCCAAGGGGTGTCATGGGAGGGCGCGAGCCGCCGGCTATTGCGCCTGACTCGGCCCGCCCCACGGCTGGAGAGAGCCATAGGGCGTCACGCGGGACAGCTGATAATAAGGATTGAAGGGTTCGCCGAGCAAGCCCCAATCCTCATTCACTTCATCCGAAGGACGGTCGGCCGGCGTCTCCACGACGTTCGAGCGGGTGACCGGGACGAATCGCCCATCGGCCCCAAGCCATCCGAGCTCCAGCGCCCACCAGACGGAGGGCTGGCCCACCTCCACGTACCAATCCATCGCCTCCGGGGTGAGCGCCACGTCGAACCACCGCTGGACCACCGACGCCTCGAACCGGGGCTCGCGCAGTTCGTAGACTCGCAGGATCGGGCGCGCCCCGTGCGCGGCAGGCCCCAAGGCCTGCCAGACGGACGTCCGATCGGCCTCGGTCACCTCCCAGTAGGCCTGGAGCCACCGAGGATCGCGCGCTTGCGCGATGAGGAGGGTGCGACCATAGTGTATCGGCAGCGAGTCGGACAGTTCGACACGTGGGGCGGGAGGCAACGGGGTCGGCCCGCGCGGTGGGACCACGACGCTGCTGCGACGAGGGAGCGATGGAGCGGAGCGAGGGGCCGCCGGCGAGCGAGGAGGAGCAAGTGGTGCCGCTTCCCTGAGCGGCAGCCACCGTCGAGCCGGCAACGAAGAGGGCGGTGAGCGACGAGCTGGGGCCCGGGGCGGCGTCGTGCGGCGCTCGATCACCCGGATGAGCTGCGTCTTGGTCAGCAGAGACCGGCCGACCACGCCGAGCCGCCGGGCGGTGGCCAGCAAATCCTGCCGGGTCTGGTGGGCGAGCGGCCGCGCCTTACTTGATGTCGGACGCCGCGTGGGCTTTGTAGGCATCGATCTCCGGGGCTCGTCGGAGGAGATCGGCCTCATGCTTCGTCAGCTTCTTGGGCAGGATCACGATCTCGACGCGGCGATTCTTGCGGCGGCCATCCGCCATGTCATTGGAGGTCACCGGTCGGTACTCGCCGTAGCCGATGGCGCTGAGCTGGTGCGGGTTCAGCCCCTCGTGCTCAAAGAAATGAATGACGCTGGTGGCCCGGGACGTCGAGAGCTCCCAGTTCGACTTCCACCCGGAGTGCTTGATCGGCTGGTTGTCCGTGTGGCCTTCCACGCCGATATCCCGATCCGACACTTTTTGCTGAATGACCTGCGCGACCTTGCGCAGGGAGTCGAGGGCTTCGGGGCGCAACGTCGCCTTGCCGGAATCAAAGAGCACCTCGGCCACAAAGGTGATGACGAGGCCGCGCTCCGTCATCTCCAGCTTCGCCTGCTTGTCGGCAATCTCCTGCTGGAGGCGCTGCTCCAAGAGGGATTTCGCGTCGCGCAGCTGCTGGTTCTCCGCTTCCTTCTGCTGGCGAAGCCGATCCAGCTCGCCCGCCAATTCCTGAATGCGCTTGACGTCCGACGGCCGGCCGGCATAAAAGTTGACTCCGCACCCGCTGAGCGCCACCGCCGCCGCCAGCGCCACGCCCCACCCCCTCTGCAAACGGCTCGTCATGGAATCACTCCTCCTGCGTCGATCGATGATGTCGCGATGTGCCAGCGTCCCGAACTAGTCCTGGCTGGCGGACGTCGTAGTGGCGTTGTGGAGATAGGCCTCGAGCTTCGCCCAGGTCTTTGGGCCGACCTTGCCATCCACGCTCAGCCCCTGGGCCTCTTGGAAATCTCGGATGGCTTTCGAGGTCATGCGGCCCATCTTGCCGTCTGCCGGGCCGGGATTATACCCGGCGGCCTGTAGGGCCCGTTGTATCTTCTTGATGCGTTCAGAGCTCTCCTTCGGCAAGACCGAGGGTGCGGAGACCGACGTCGTCGGTCCTCCGGAGACAGACGATGGGTTCGTGGCCGTGGGGGCCGGGGCGGGCGTGACCGCCGGGCTCAACGGGACCACGGGCGCCTGGACAGGCGCGCTGGGTTGAATCGGTTCGACGATGATCGGCTGGGTCGGCGCGGGGGCGGCCGGTTCACTTAGCTTGGCCCGGCGATTCAACCCCGAGATGACAATGAAGGCGATGGCGGCGACGCCGACAACCGCCCAGACCCATTTGAAGGAGTGGCGTCCCATAGGCCGTTATCCTAACACCGACGAGGCCGCACTGTCAAGGCGTCGGCTGCGCCGGCGGAAGGTCCACGTCCTCCTCGCCAGGAGGAACGCTGGGGCCCTCAGGGGCCTGCCGGACGCTCGTCCGATCCCAGAGCACGCGGCCATCATACGTGACAAAGGTGATCGCCTTGACCTTATTGTCTTCGATGCCAAGATCTTCGGCGGCCACTGTCAGGGGCACCCAGGTCCCGAATTCCGGGAGGAGCCCGTAGTACCAGATCTCCTCGTTTTCTCCAGGGTTGAACACCTCTTCTTCCCCTTCCCAGTAGACGCCGGTCTCCTGGCCGTTCTCGAGCGTCAGCTTGAGCATGATACCGCGCGGGGGGCTGGCTGGATCCAGCCAGACGGAGGTGACGATCTCGCCATTCTTGGGAATCGCCACAGGGTTCTCGAAGGTGACGCCGTGCTGCTGCAGCCCCTTCGCCGATGGATGTCCATGCGATTTCGTCCCGCTAGCCGCCTGGGTGCTGTCCCAATTCCATGTGCCCGTGGTCTTCGCCCCCGCCGGGAGGTCGTCATCAATCAGCACCGTCTCCGGAGGCACTGGGGTGGTCGCGGGCGCGGCTGGCGCCGTCTCGGGGGCCGTGGCCGCGGGGGCCGGAGCGGCAGGAGCGCTTGCCGGCTTCGAGGCCTCCGCCGCCCACCCCGTTACGCCACTGACCCACCCACTCACCACCAAGATCCCGACGAATCCCGTCCATTGTCGCGATGTCATCACGATACGCTCCTCCTCATCATGCGTTGAGCTCGCTGGTATTGTCCCACAGCCCGTCCGCAGGATCAACCAACCCGAAAGGCCTGCTCCCGCCTGGAGCCGACGGATACAATCGAGATCTTCGTCTGCAAGAGATCGGCCAGGCGGCGCAGGTAGGCCCGCGCCGGCCGCGGCAACTCCTCGACCCCGGTCGCGGCCGCGGTATCCGCCAACCACCCGGAATGCTCCTCGTACACCGGCTCGCAACGCCCCCAGGCCTCGATCGTGCTGGGGGGCTCGGCCACCACCCGGCCATCCAGCCGATAGCCCGTGCAGATCTTCACGGTGGGGCTGTCGTCGAGCACATCGAGCTTGGTCACGGCCAGTTCATCGATCCCGTTGACGAGGATCGCCTGCCGGACGAGCACCGCGTCGAACCATCCGCAGCGGCGCGGCCGGCCGGTCGTGGCGCCAAATTCTTTCCCTTTCGTCCGGATCTGTTCCATGAGGGCGGGCGGGAATTCCGTCGGAAACGGCCCCTCGCCGACGCGGGTGGTGTAGGCCTTGGCGACCCCGAGCACCTGATCAATGTGGCGGGGGCCGACTCCGCTGCCGGTGCAGGCCCCGCCGGCCGTGGCGCTGGAGGAGGTGACGTACGGGTAGGTGCCGTGGTCAATGTCGAGCCAGCTGCCCTGGGCCCCCTCAAACAACAGGGACTGCCCGGCCGCGATGGCCTGATTCAGCACGACCGTGACGTTGCAGGCGTAGCGGGCGATGCGTTCGCGGGCGCGGGCGTACTGCGCATAGATTTCGTCGAAGTGAATCGTCGGCGCGTGATACAGCGTGGTGAACAGCTCGTTTTTCTCCTCGACGTTGTACCGCAGTTTCTGGCGGAAGACGGCGTCGTCGAGCAGGTCCGCGAACCGGATGCCGACCCGCGCCGCCTTATCGGTGTAGCAGGGGCCGATGCCGCGGCCGGTGGTGCCGATCTTGCCGGGGCCCACCTTGGCCTCCTTAAACTTATCCAGCATTTTGTGATACGGGAGGATGAGATGCGCCTGATCGCTGACGAGCAGTTGGTCCGTCACGGGAATGCCGCGGCCGGTCAGCGCGTCGATCTCGGCGATCAGCGCCTCGGGATCCACCACGACGCCATTGCCGATGACGCAGCGTTTGCCGGGGTGCAAGATGCCGGACGGGATCAGGTGGAGGACAAATTCCTCGCCGGTGTCGAGGACGACGGTGTGCCCGGCGTTGTTCCCGCCCTGAAAGCGGATGATGACGTCCGCCTGTTCGGCGAGGAGATCAATGATCTTCCCCTTCCCTTCATCCCCCCATTGGGCCCCGACGACGACGAGATTCGGCATGTGGATTTACAGCTTGACGACGCGGACGTCGGTCACGTGCGGCACGGCCTGAAGCTCCCGCACCAAAGCCGGAGGGACGGGGGAATCCACGTTGAACACGTTGAGGGCCTCACCGCCCGGCTGGGTGCGGCCGAAGGTCATGCGCGCGATGTTGATCCCGTGGGCGCCGAGCATGGTGCCAATCCGGCCGATGAAGCCGGGCGTATCCTGGGTGCGAATAATCACCATGTGGCCGTGCGGGAGCGCCTCGACGTAGAACTCGTTGATGCGGACGATCCGGGCGTCGCGCCGGGTCAGGAACGAGCCGTCCACGTGAATCGCGCCACGGTCCGTGCGCACCTCCGAGGCGATCAGGTTCGCGAAATCCTCCGACTGCGTGGACTTCGACTCAATCACCTTGATCCCTCGCTCGCGGGCCAGGAGGGCGGCGTTGACGTAGTTGACCGTCTCCTGCAGGGAGTGCGCCAGCAGTCCCTTGATGAACGAGAGCGTGAGCGGGGCGAGATCGTACTTCACGAGGTCGCCGACGTAGCGAATCCGGACCTCTTTGAGATGCCCCTCGGCGAGCTGCGCCTGCAAACTCCCCTGCGCCTCGGCCAGCGCCAGGTAGGGTTGGAGAATCTTTGCCAGTTCCGGCTCGACGCACGGGACGTTGACGGCGTTGCGGATGCCGCGGCCCAACAGGGCATCCCGCACCCCGGCGGCGATGTCCACCGCCACGGAGAGTTGGGCCTCCTCCGTCGAGGCCCCCAGGTGCGGCGTCACGATCACCTGCGGCAGTGTCAGCAACTCGTGCGTGGCCGGCGGCGGCTCCTCCTCGAACACGTCGAGGGCGGCCCCCGCGACGATCCCCTGTGTGATCGCCCGGGCCAGCGCGGCCTCATCGATGATCCCGCCGCGGGCGCAGTTGACGATGCGGATTCCCTTCTTCATCAGGGCGAACTGGGCATCGCTGATCATGTGGCGCGTTTCGTCGGTCATGGGGGTGTGCACCGTCAGAAAATCAGCACGCTTGAGCAGCTCCGGCAGCTCCACCGGCTCAATCTCTAGCTCCCGGATGCAGTCCGACGAGAAAAAAGGATCGAACGCGCTCACCTGCATGCCGAAGGCCATCGCGCGGCTCGCCACCTCTTTCCCGATGCGGCCGAGCCCAACGATGCCGAGGGTTTTGCGGTAGAGCTCGACCCCCTGGTACTTCGTCCGCTCCCACTTGCCCCCTTTGAGCGAGGCGCAGGCCTGCGGGATCGTGCGAGCCACGCTGAGCAGCATCGCGAAGGTGTGTTCCGCCGTCGCGATCGTGTTGCCGCCGGCCGCGTTCATCACGATGACGCCGCGCTTGGAGGCCGTCTCCACATCCACGTTGTCGAGCCCCGCGCCGGCGCGGCCGATCACCTTCAACCGGCTGGCCGCCTCGAGCACCTCGCGGGTCACCTGCGTCCCGCTGCGAATGACCAGGGCGTCGTAGTCCTTAATGAGGGTCTTCAGCTCCGCCGGGGGGAGCTTCAATTTCACATCCACCTGGATGGTGTGATCCTCCTGCAGGAGTTTCAACCCCTGCTCCGCCAACGGGTCGCTGACCAGGACGCGGAAGGTCGGGGCGGCGCTCATGCGAGGACCGCCTCCAGCGCCTTCGTCCCGGCGCCGGCCGGGAAGGTCCAGCCCATCTCCCGCAGCACCTGCTCCAGCGTCTGGATCGTCACGCGGATATCCGCTTCCTGAATGTAGCCCATCGAAGCGATGCGGAAGATCTTCCCCGTCAGCTCTGCCTGGCCGCCCGCGATCGTGATGCCGTGCGCGTCGCGCAGGGTTTTGACGAGCTTTTTTCCGTCGAGGCCGGCGGGCACCTTGATTGCGGTGATCGCCTGCGAGGCGCAGGACGGATGCGCGTACAGCTCCAGCCCCATCGCCACGGCGGCGCGCCGGATCGCCTCGGCATTGCGGCGGTGCCGCTCGAGGATCCGGTCGAGCCCCTCCTGGCGGATACGGCGCAGGGCGGCCGCCAGCGCGATGATCAGCGTGATCGCCGGAGTAAACGGCGTGTCCTGCTCCTTGTCCCACACCTGTTTCATCAGCGGGAGACTGAAGTAGTATTTTGGCGAGGTGGAGGCCTGAATGCGCGTCCAGGCCTTCGGTGAGACGGTGATGAACGCGAGCCCCGGCGGGAGCATGAGCCCCTTTTGCGAGCCGGAGACGACGACATCGACGCCCCAGGCCTCCGTCTCGAGCGGTTCCGCGCCGAGCCCGCTGATCGCATCCACGACGAGGAGCGCAGAAGTTCCTTGGACGACTTTCGCGATGGCTTGGATGTCCTGTGTGACCCCGGTCGAGGTCTCGCACAATGTGGCGAACACCACGGCGATCTTCGGGTGGGCGCGGAGCAACTCCCGCACCTGCGCCGGCGTGGGGGCCTGGCCCCACGGCACGTCGAGTGGGATCGCCTGCGCGCCGTAGGCCTCGCAGAGCTCCGTCCAACGCTCGCCGAACTTGCCGCCGCGGATCACGAGCGCCTCGTCGCCGCGGGAGAGGAGGTTGACCACCGCCGTCTCCATCGCCCCGGTGCCGGAGCTGGCCAGGATGTAGACCGGCTGCGAGGTGCGGAACACGGCCTGTAACCCTTCCGCGACTTCCTTGAGAATCGCCTGGAACTGTGGGGTGCGGTGATGAATGATCGGCTGCGCCATCGCCTGGAGCACCTCCGGCGGCAACGGGGTCGGGCCCGGCGTCAACAGCCGGGGAGTCGGGGGGGCCGGTGGCGTCATTTGGCCCCTTTCTTCCCCCGGATCACGTCGTCCACGATACCGTAGGTCTTCGCTTCGTCGGCCGACATGAAGTAATCGCGGTCGGTGTCTTTCACCACTTTGTCCAGCGCTTGGCCGGTGTGGTGGGCGATGATCTCATTGATCCGATCCTTCAACCGCAGGATCTCCTGCGCCTGGATCGAGATGTCGGTGGCCTGCCCCTGCACGCCGCCCCAGGGCTGATGCACCATGATGCGGGCGTGCGGGAGAGCGTAGCGCTTCCCTTTCGTGCCGGCCATCAGCAGCAGCGCCCCCATCGAGGCGGCCTGCCCAATGCAGTAGGTGGCGACATCGGGCTTCACGAACTGCATCGTGTCGTAGATGGCCAGGCCCGCGGTCACCGAGCCGCCGGGAGAGTGGATATAGACGCTGATGTCTTTCTCCGGATCCTCCATCTGCAGGAAGAGGATCTGGGCGATGACGAGATTGGCGATCACGTCGTCGATGCCGGAGCCGATGAAGACGATACGGTCCTTGAGCAACCGCGAGTAGATATCGTACGCCCGTTCGCCGCGGCCACTCTGCTCCACAACGATGGGGACCAGCTGTCCGTGGGTCATGCGGTCACCTCCTGGATGATTGCGTCGGCTACCAGTGCATCAAAGACCTTCCCGCGGGTAATGTCCCAGGTCAACTCGCTGAGGAGCCGCTGCTGGGCCAGCTCGGCGCGCACCTGCTCCGGCGGGCGCCGCGACGACGCGGCCATCGCCTGAATCCGTTGCTCGATCTCCGCCTCCGTCACGGCGAGCTGCCGTTCCTTCGCCACCTGCCGCAGCAGGAAGAACAGCTTCACCTGCTTGAGGGCGTCGCGCTTCGATTCCTCAACGAGGAGTTGGCGGCGCTGCTCGATCTCCTCCGGCGGAATCCCCTGATAGACGAGCCGGAGCTGGGCTTGCTGGAGCATCCGCTGGGCCTGCGACTGGACCAGCGAGGCCGGGACATCGAAGGTATGCTGGGCCAAGAGGGCTTGGCCGATCTGTTCCTCAGTGGCGCGACGGGCCTGGGCCGTCAGCTCGCGCTCCAGATCCTGCCGCATGCGGGCGCGCAGCGCCTCGAGCGACTCCACGCCGAGGAGCTTCGCGAAGGCCTCATCGAGCGGCGGCACCTGCTTGGTCTTCAATTCCTTGAGCGTCACGGCAAAGGTGGCCGGTTTCCCGGCGTACTCCTTGGCCGGCAGATCCGCCGGCAAGGTCGTGTCGAAGGTGATGGCGGCCGGCCCCGGGGTCGCCCCGACGAGGTGCCGGCTGATCCCGCTCGTATCCTCCTCGGGCTTGACGCCGAGGACCGTCGCCTGGCGGCGCTCGACCACCTTTTCCCCGACGGTGCAGGAAAAATCCACGACGACGTAGTCCCCGGCCACGACGGGCCGCGGGGGCACGGGCGTCAACTCCGCCCGCTGCTCCTGGAGGCGCGCGAGCACCTCCTCCACTCGGGCGTCGGTCACGAGCACCTTCGGCCGCGTGATCTTAAGGCCCTTGACGCCGCGCAGTTTGATCGCCGGCATGATCTCGCAGCGGGCGATGAAGGTGAGTGGCTTGCCGTCGTCGAGGGCCACCTGCGTCACCTCGGGATCCCCAAGGACGTCGAGCTTCGTCTCCTGCACCGCCTTCGGGAGAGACTCGGTGATGACGCGGCGGATCGTCTCCTCGCGGGCGCGCGTGGCGTAGTGCTGCGCGACGAGCTCGCGCGGGGCGTGGCCGACGCGGAAGCCGGGCACCCGGGCGACGCGTTGGAGCTGGCGGTAGACCTCTTCCCGCGCTGCCGCAACGGCGTCGGGGGCCACCTCCACCTTCAACTCGCGCTGGCAAGCGCCGCTGGTCGCCACAGCCACCTTCATGTTCCCGTCTCCTCGATGAGATCCGGCAGGGCGCGGCCCCGCGGCGACTTGCGAATGGTGGCCCAGGCGTGAGCTTGGCGCAGGTGGAGATCCTGTCGGCGGGCGTGCTGCTTCCGCAGTTGCTGGGTCACGCGCTCGACCGCCTCCTCGACGGCCGTGGCCGGATCCATCGCCTCGGCCTTCCCGACGAGCCGCAGCCGCCGGGCGGTCACGACCAACTCGGCCTCGTAGCGGGACTTCTCGCGCGTCACAATGAGGTGTGCCCCGGTCATGGTCGGCACGTACTTGACAAACTTTTCGACTTTTTTCGCCGCGCGTCCCCGCACCAGTCCGGTCACGGTGCAGTGGCGGGCAGTGACTAGGAGTGTGGGCATGTCCTCACATTTGGAATTTCGGCCCGAGGTAAATGGCCCGGGCCTTCGGGTCGTCGATCAACTCGCGGGCGCTGCCGGTAATGAGGACACGCCCCTCCGCCATCAGATAGGCGCGGTCAGTGATCGCCAGCGTCTCGCGGACGTTGTGATCCGTCAGCAGAATCCCTAGCCCCCGCGCCTTCAAACCCTTGATGATCTCTTGACAATCGGCCACCGCGATCGGGTCAATCCCACTGAACGGCTCATCGAGCAGAATGAACTCCGGCTCCGTCACGAGCGCCCGGGTAATCTCCAGCCGCCGCCGCTCGCCGCCCGAGAGGGTGTCCGCTCGGGACTTCGCCAGATGGGCGATCCCCAACTCCGCCAGCAGGGTGCCCAGCCGCCGCGCTCGCTCCTGGCGTGTCAGATGGAGCGTCTCCAAGATCGCGAGGATGTTCTCCTCGACCGTCAGCCGGCGGAAGATCGAAGGTTCCTGCGCCAGGTAGCCGATCCCTGCCCGTGCCCGGCGGTACATCGGCATCCGCGTCACATCTCGGCCGCCGAACCCGATCTCCCCCGCATCCGGGGGAATCAAGCCGACCACCATGTAGAAGGTGGTGGTTTTCCCCGCGCCGTTGGGCCCCAGCAACCCGACGATCTCTCCACGGCGGACCGAGAGCGCCACACCGTCCACGACCCGCCGGCCGCCGTACGCTTTCTGGAGGCCGCGGGCCTCTAACAACCGGCTGTCAATCACGCGGCGGTTCCTGTGGCGGGTGCGGGTAGAAGGTGATCTTCGGGTGCCCGATCAACGAAATTTTCCCACTCCCCTGCTGGTAGATCGCCCGGTGGGCCCGCGCGACTTGGCCCTTCTGCTGGATCCGGACGTGCCCCCAGCACTGCACCTTCAAGAGCTGGCGCGTGCGGGGATCCTGGTGCGCATCGAGCCGATCGGCCCAGATGTCCCCGCGCGGGTCCTGCACGTGGACATCCTTCCAAAACCGCGCGATATGCTTGTCATAATCGACTTCCAACGGCCCCCGGCAGGTGATCGTCGTCGAGGGATGCAGATCCACCTCCACGCCCCGCTGGAACCGGACCTGCTTCAAGTTCGGGGCGCCGATCACCCCCTGGCCATACACAATCATGTTGGCTCGTTCAACGGTCGTCCACTCGTCACTGACGGCGATCTGTCGGTCGGCGTTCCACGCCAGCGTCTGCGTCCTCATCGTGGTCCCTTCTGAGGTCACCGCCTTGACGTCATGCTGGAGCTGCATATCCCGCGTCTGCCGGTTGAAGAGCCCGTCCCGGCCCGTCAGCGTCACGCTCGCCTCCTGGCCGTAGGCCTTGGCATTGACGTCGGTCAGTTCGATCAAGTCCGACATGAGGTTGGCACTCTTCCCAGAAACCTCCCACTTCTTGTGCCCATCGTCGGTGTAGTTGATCAGATTGAACGCTTCCGCCTCCTCCTTGGCCACCGGCAACGGTCGCTCGGGGACCTCCGCCTTTTCCTTCATCGGGGACTTCCCACGCGACGGTCCGCATCCCGACAACCCGAGGATTCCGATCAACCCCACCAGGCCGCACACGCGCACGCCAGCCCGCATCAAGTTCCGTGATCTCGTTTCCTGTGTGTAGGATGGCATGGATGTGCCGCTTCCCGCGGCTGGTATGTGGGGCAACCCTTGAGTATAGCAAGGGTTGGGAGGATGTCAAGATACCCCGACCTACTCGGCGAGCAGCAGTTCCTTCGGGCCGCGCAGGAGCACCGCCTTGGGCAAGATGGCCACGATCGTGTACCCGGTGACCGCCTGGCCAGCTCCGTAGACGGCGCCATTGAGGACACAGGTGGGATGCTGAGCATCCCACAGGATCCCCTGCAGCGTGAGTCCCTCCGCCTGGGAAGGCCCACTCCACCGCTCATCGAAGGGATTGCGCCCCCAGGTAATGACAGCCGGACTGGTCGGCGGGGCCGCGAGCGTCGGGGACGGCACCTCCTGCTTCGGCACGGCGCGGGGGATCCAGAGGAACGTCTCGAAGACCAGCTGGGCTTTTAGGATGCCGTCCAGGGCCGGCCCAGAGGTCATCGTAGCGCTGCGCAATGCCACCGCTGGGGTACTCATGGCGGTCGCCTGCGTGAGAAAAGCGGCGAGCTCGCGGTAGCCTCCCTCGACCAGCACCACGAGCGGGATCACCTGGTAACATCCCTCAAATCCCTGGAGCGGCTGTGCGGGCGGCTCCGGGGCCAGCGCAGGGAAGAAGGTAATCTGGAGGCCGGTGGCAGCAGCCGTGGCCTGCAAATGCTCTTGCACCGTCGAGAGGTCTTGGGGGGTGACGAAGAACTGGGCCGCGTCGCGGGCGTTGGCGGCCAATCGGGTTTGCTCGGCCGGCCGCGCCCGCTGCTGCGCTTGGTGTTCCGCCTGCGCGAGTCGCTCGCGTAGCTCCACCCACCGGGCCCGACGTTGACCCAGCCGCTGCACCCCAACCGTCATCCCAAAGAACAGACTCGCGACCACCGCCACGGTCAGCCCGAGTCCCAGGAAGAAGGAGGTTTCGCGACGGCTCGGATCCATCAGGGGAGACGTCCTTGGAGCTCCAACCGCACCACGTGGGGATCATCGGGATCCGAGGGCGCCACGGTGATCACCACGTCACGCAGCATCCCCTGGTGCTTCAACTCATCGCTCACTCGGGCCAGGTAGGCCTGAGGCTCCGGCGGGGGATACCGCAAGAACCCGTGCAGGGTGAGCCGGCCGGCCTCGACCGAGACGGCATGGAGCACGATGCTGGGGGGCAATGCCGTCGAGAGCTGTTGAAACACCCCCTCCCACTGGACGGTGCGGAGCTTGAGGGCGGCCGCGAACTGCTGTTGAGCTTTCACGACCGCGACCGAATCCCGTTCTTGCACCGCCTGGACCACCACGGGGCGGAGAGATTCCAGCGCTGCCTCCGTCTGCTGGACTCGGCGATCATAGAGGATGAGTGTCACGCGCAACCAGACATAGGCGAGCAACGCCACCCCCAGCGCGACGCGCACCCACGGCCGTTGCCATCCGAGGATCGTCATCGGCGCCTCACCGCATGAACCCCTGGACCAACGGAGCCCAGCGTCCCTGGGTCCGCAGGATCAGCTCCACCGCCTCACGAACTGCCCCGCGGCCGCCGGGCTTGTGCGTGACGTAGTCGGCGGCGCGCCGCACCTCGGGGACCGCGTTGGCGGTCGCGATCGCCAGTCCCACGCGCGTGAGCACCGGCAGGTCGAGCAGATCGTCGCCGATGAAGCAAATGGCCGAGTCCGGCAGCCGCACGTGGGCTCGCAGACGCTCATAGGCCTTGCGCTTATCGCGCGCATATTGGGCGACCCACCCGATCCGCATTTGTTTTGCCCGACGGGTCACCACCTGGCTGCGCTCCGCCGTGATGATCGCGGAGGTAAGCCCCGCCTTCCACCAGAGCACCAGGCCGAAACCGTCATGCACATCGAAGCTCTTGTAATGGCCAACGGTGTCATCCAGCACGATGCGCCCGTCGGTGAGGACACCGTCCACATCGAGGGCGAGGAGCCGGATTCGCCGAGCCTTCGCTAAGAGAGCACGGGTCATACGAGCCCCGCCTTCAAGAGATCTTGGACATCGAGGAGTCCGACAGGGCGGCCGCGGGCATCCACCACCGGCATCTCATCAATGCGGTGGGCGCGCAACAGCTTCAGCGCTTCGACGGCGAGCAGGTCCGGACTGACTGATTTGGGACGCCGGGTCATGACGGCACGGACGGGCCGGCGCAGCAACGCCGGGTCGTGCCCCAGATGCCGGCGCAGGTCGCCGTCGGTGAAGATCCCGACGAGCCGGCGCCGGGCATCAACCACGGTGGCCGAACCGGCGCGCGCCCGGGTGATGGCCAGGAGGACTTGCCGCACCGTGGCCGTCTGTCGGACGATCGGATTGGCCCGCCCGGTCCGCATCAGGTCGCACACCATCATGAGGAGCCGCTTGCCCAGACTCCCCCCCGGGTGGAGCCGCGCAAAATCTTCCGTGCGGAAGCCGCGCGCCTCGGCGAGGGTCACGGCCAGCGCATCGCCGAGCGCCAGCATCGCGGTCGTCGAGGCGGTCGGCACCAGCCCCCCTGGCCCCGCCTCGGTGGTCACACCGGTGTCCAGCACCACGTCGGCGTGGCGCGCCAGGCGCGACCGGCCGTGGCCGGTGAGCGCGATCAGTGTCGCCCCGGTCCGTTTCAATACCATGACGAGATGGACGATCTCCTCCGTCTCGCCGGATTGCGAGAGGGCAAGGACGACGTCCTGGGGCGTGACGCGGCCGAGATCCCCGTGGGCCGCCTCGGAGGGATGGAGCCAAAGGGAGGGGACGCCGAGTGACGCCAAGGTCGCGGAGATTTTCTGGGCGACGAAACCGGGCTTGCCCATGCCAGTCACGACGACGCGGCCCTGGCATCCTTGCAGGAGCTCGACCGCGCGGGCAAATCGCCCGTCGAGCCGCTGGCGGAGGCGCGCGAGCGCCCGCGCCTCCATCTGGAGCACCGCACGGCCCTGCCGGACCACCGAGGCGGTCGTCATGCGCGCACGACCTCGGCCAGCGCCATGAGCTGGTCCAGAAAGCGCGGCAGTTCCTTGAGCGGGAGGGAACTCGGGCCATCGCAGAGGGCCTTCGACGGATTCTCGTGGACCTCGACGAAGATCCCGTCGCAGCCGGCGGCCACCGCGGCGCGGGCTAAGACCGGAATGAACTGCCAATGACCACCGGACGCCGTCCCCAATCCACCGGGCCGCTGCGTCGAATGGCCCGCGTCGAAGATCACCGGATAGCGGTAGGCCCGCAGCTGCGGCAGGGCGGTCATGTCATTGACGAGGGTGTTGTAGCCGAAGGTGGTGCCGCGCTCCGTGATCAGAATGTGCCGGGCGCCGGCCGCCGCCACTTTCTCAACGACGTTCTTCATGTCCCACGGGGCGAGGAACTGCCCCTTCTTGATGTTGACCGCCCGCCCGCTGCGGCCCACCGCGCGCAGGAGATCGGTCTGCCGCGAGAGGAAGGCCGGCACCTGGAGACAGTCGAGGACCTCGGCCGCTGGCTTGACCTGCGCCACCTCGTGCACGTCGCTCAACACCGGCACGCCGACCCGCTGGCGCACTTTCTTCAAAGTGGCCAATCCTTTTTTCAATCCCGGGCCACGGTAGGAGCGCCCGTGGGTCCGATTCGCTTTGTCGTAGCTGCACTTGAAGATGTAGGGGATGTTGTACCGGCGGGCGATCGCCGCGATCGCCTCGGCGTGGCGCAGGGCGCTGGCCTCGCTCTCGATCACGTCCGGCCCAGCGATGAGCGCCAGCGGCACGCGACCGCCGACGGTGACGGCGCCGATGCGGATAGGGGGCACGGTCGGCCAAGCCGGCATCAGGTGGCGGCCTCCGCGGGGATCGCGGCCCGCGCTCCGTCCGACGAGACGGCCGCGCGCCCGAGAGCGGCGCGGACGAACTCGCGAAAGAGCGGATGGCACCGATCCGGCTTCGAGCGCAGCTCGGGATGGAACTGGCATCCGAGGAACCAGGGGTGGCCCTTGAGCTCCACGATCTCGACGAGCCGCTTGCCGGCATGCTGCCCTGAGACGGTGAACCCGTGCGCCTCGCACTGCGCGCGATAGGCCGGATTGAACTCGTAGCGGTGGCGGTGGCGCTCCATGACGCGCGTCTCGTGGTAGGCGCGGAAGGCCGTCGTCCCCCGCTTCACCTGGCAGGGTTGCGCGCCGAGCCGCATCGTGCCGCCAAGCTGCCGCACTTTTTTCTGTTCGGCGAGCAGGCTGATCACGGGATGCGGGGTCTCTTTGTTGAACTCCGTCGAGTTGGCCCCTTTGAGTCCGAGCACATCGCGGGCAAATTCGATTGTCGCGCACTGCATGCCGAGACAGATGCCGAAGAACGGCACCCCGTGCTCGCGGGCGTACTGGATCGCCTGGATCTTCCCTTCAATGCCGCGGTGGCCGAACCCGCCGGGCACCAGAATCCCCTGCACCTCTTTCAAGAGCTTCTCGGCCTGGCCGTGGCCCTCGAGCCGCTCCGACTCGATCCGCCGGATCTCCACGCGCGCGTCGTTGGCGATGCCGCCGTGCCGGAGCGCCTCGTAAATGGACTTATACGCGTCGGGGAGCTCGATGTACTTGCCGACGACGGCGATGCGCACCGTTTTCGACGGCTCCAGGGAGCGGCGCACCACCTGGGTCTCCCACTCCTTCAAATCGTGCCCCTTCTCCGCCTTGAGCTCCAGCAGGCGCAGGATCGTGGCGTCCAGCCCGGCGTCACGGAACACCAGCGGGATTTCGTAGATGTCCCGCACGTCGCGCGCCGGAATCACCGCGTCCACCTCGACGTTGCAGAAGAGGGCGATCTTTTCACAAATCTTTCGGGAGAGCGGCTTCTCCGTGCGGCAGAGGAGGATGTCGGCCTGGATCCCGATCTCCCGGAGCTTGCCGACGGAGTGCTGGGTCGGCTTGGTCTTGAGCTCGCCGGCCGCTTTCAAATAAGGAATCAGGGTCAGGTGGATGTTGATCGCGTTGCCGCGCCCCACCTCAAGTCGGAACTGGCGGATCGCCTCGAGGAACGGGAGGGACTCGATGTCGCCGACGGTGCCGCCCACCTCGCAGATCACCACGTCCACGTTCTTGCCCTTCGAGACGCGGCGGATCGCTTCTTTGATCTCATCGGTGATGTGGGGGACCACTTGGACCGTCGCCCCGAGGTACTCGCCGGCCCGTTCCTTCGTGATCACGGAGTGATAAATGCGGCCGGTGGTCACATTGTTGTCACGGCCGGTCACGACGCTGGTGAACCGCTCGTAGTGGCCGAGGTCGAGGTCCGCCTCGGTGCCGTCGTCGGTGACGTAGACTTCGCCGTGCTGGTAGGGATTCATCGTGCCGGGGTCCACGTTGATGTAGGGGTCGAGCTTTTGCATTGTGATCTTGAAGCCGCGGGACTCGAGCAGCCGGCCGATCGAGGCGGAGGCCACCCCCTTCCCCAAGCTGGAGACGACGCCACCGGTAATAAAAATGTACTTAGGCATGGGTCTGGTGTCCCACGAGATGTGCGGCCCGCCGCAAATCCTCCGGCGTATCCACGCTCACGGTATCATGCGGCGTCTCGAGCACCACGATGCGGGCCCCGCGCTCCAACACCCGCAGCTGCTCCAATCCCTCGGCCAACTCCAACGGCGACGGAGGCCAGGTCACGAGTTCTTCGAGGAACGCCTTCTGGTACGCGTAGATCCCGAGGTGCTTGAACCACCCCGGCCCCTGCCCCGGATGACGCGCGTACGGAATCGGCGCCCGCGAGAAGTAGAGGGCCACGCCGTTCGCATCGGTGACCACCTTCACCACATTGGGATTCGCCGAGTCGCGCGGGTCGCGGAGCGGGCACTTCAACGTGGCCATGGGAATCTGTCCGTGCGCCATCATGAGCTCCGCCAAACTCGCCACCATGGAGGGGGCGATCAGCGGCTCATCTCCTTGTACATTGATCACCACCTGCGCGACGAGCCCGCGCACGGCGTAGGCCACGCGGTCGGTCCCCGATGGGAGCTCCGGCGGGGTCATGACCGCCTCCGCGCCGAAGCGCTCGGCGGCCGCGACCACCCGCGCGTCATCCGTCGCGATGAGGACGCGCTGGACGCCCTCCGCCTGCCGCACCCGTTCCCACACATGCTGGATCATCGGCTTGCCGTCCAGCAAGGCCAGCACTTTGCCGGGGAAGCGCGTGGCGCCATAGCGCGCCGGGATGACCGCGACGACGCTCATGGGCCGCGGCGGCCGCCAAACAATTGCGTGAGGAGTTCCTTGGGCGTGCAGACCGCCGTGCCCACTTTGCCAACGACGACGCCGGCCGCCGCATTCGCGACCGTCGCGGCCTCAACGAAGGAGGCCCCGGCCGCGCGCAGGAGCGTGAAGACGGCGATCACCGTGTCCCCCGCCCCGGAGACGTCGAACACCTCGCGCGCCACCGTCGGGATGTGGGTCACTCGGTTCCCTCGCTCAAACAGGCACATCCCATCCTCACCAAGTGTGATGAGGAGTGATTCGGGCTTCAGCTGCTGCATGAGTCGGCGGCCGGCCTTCACCGCACTCGCCGTGTCGGTGATCGGCAGATGGGCCGCCTGCGCCGCCTCCGCTCGGTTCGGCGTCAAACAGGTGACGCCGCGATAGGAGGCAATGTGCTCTTGCTTCGGATCGACGGTGACGACCCGCTTGGCCCGTCGGGCCGCGGCGATCGCTGCCGTCATCAGCGTGGGGGTCACGACCCCCTTCCCATAATCTTCGAGGATCAGGCCGCGCGCCGCCGGCAACTGTTCGACCAGCGACGCCAGACACTGCTGTCCGGTGGCCCGATCGAGCGGCGCCACACGCTCCCGATCAATCCGGACTACCTGTTGATGGTGGGCCACCACCCGCGTCTTGATCGTCGTCGGGCGCGAGCGATCCACGAGAATGCCGCTCGTGTCCATCCCCTGGTCGTTCAGCAGTTGCCGCAAGGCGTGACCGGCAGCGTCCTCGCCGATCGCGCCGACGAGGAACGGCTGGCCGCCGAGCGCGGCCACATTGGCCGCCACGTTGGCGGCGCCCCCCGCCATCGCGGACTCGCGCTCCACGCGCACCACCGGCACCGGGGCCTCGGGGGAGATGCGCTCCACCGTGCCCCAGACGAATTCATCGAGGATGAGATCGCCGAGGACGATGACGCGCGTCCGTTGGGCCGCGGCCAACAGGGCCTCCACGCGCTTGCGCGTCATGCGTCGAGCGCCTCGATGATCGCCGCGTGCAGCAGCGGCACCATCAGTTCGTGATGGCCGATAATCTGAATGCCGCGGCCGCCCAGCGAGAGGGGCCGCGTCACGACGTTGGTGATCGGCCGGTAGTGCCGGATCATATCCAGATTGGCCGCGGTGAAATTCCGCACGCGATGCCCCAGGTTGCGGGCCACGGAGACCGCCTTCAGGAACACTTCGGGCAGGAGCACGGCCGAGCCCAGGTTGAGGACGACGCCCCCCTCGAGCCCGGCCACCACCTGAGTCAATCGCCGGAAATCCGCGAGCGAGGCCTTGCCGAGGGCCGCGCCGTCGCAGGTCGGAGGCATATGGATGATATCGGTCCCGATCGCCACGTGGATCGTCGCGGGGCAGCCCTGCTCAACGGCCGTGGCGAGCAGACTGAGGTCCTTGTACGGCCAGCGCGAGTCGGCGATCATCCGCCCAACGGACTCGCCGAGCCCGCGGCCTCGACGGGCAGCCCGCTTGGCGGCGCCATTCAAGTAGTCCGCGGTCTCTCGGGCCATCCCGAAACTGCCATCCTCGAGGGCGGAACCGACATCCTCGGAGGTTTTCCCGACGAAGGCCAGCTCGAAATCGTGGATGATCCCGGCACCGTTCATGGCGATCGCAGTGATGACGCCGCGGCGAATGAGGTCGTTCAGAAGGGGGGTGAGCCCGCACTTGATGACGTGGGCGCCGAGCATGGCGATGACCGGGCGCTGCCGTCGGTGGGCCTGCAGGATGGCGTCGGTCAGGACGCGGAATTCCTGGGCGGCCAGGATCTGCGGGAGGGCGTTGAGAAATTGAGCGATCGTCGCGCCGCGGGGGAGAGGGTGGGCCAACTCTTCAGCCCGCACCTTGCTGGGACGGGCCTTCACGGAGTAGGTCTTCAGCTTCGCTAGCTGGAGCGTGGGGAGCCGGCGCATGCGATGCACGAAGCATTGTAACACCGCGGCCCCCGCCCGGCAACCGTGGCGAAGGGGATTATGCTTGGAAGGCGTGTTGGGCTTGGAGGACGAGGTCGCGCAAATAATCCTGGGTGGATGGTATCGTTGGCCGCTCAAACGTGAGGGTGAACAGCTCGTACAATTGCTGCTCAACAGCGTCATGGCCTACTCGCAGATCGTGTGGGACATGGAACTGAGTGACGCCAAGGCCGCGGAGGAACCCGTATGCCGCCTCGGACGCCTCAGCTTCACCGAGAATCGCTTCGACGAAGATCTGAGAGGCCGGCACCCCGAGTTCTTCGAGCATCTCGGCCTGCTTCGACTTCTCCACGATGACGGCGTAGGGGAGGTTCCCTCGGGCATACACGGGCGCCAGTACCGCGGTCGACCCCCTTAACACGTCCCCCGACCGCTCCGTCCCCGGCCGCGCCGTCAGCCGTTCCCCCACAATGGTCGTCATGGTAGTCACAAGCTCGTCTGCAGCATCAATGACCCGTGTACGAGCATCTGCCCAGGTCTCTTCCACAGGGATTTGACGCGCCAATTGAGGCAGCGTCGCCATCGCCGGCAACAATTGATTTGCTACCGATTGCTGATGCATGAGCGTTGTTCTCAAGTCATCCAGACCAAGAGCAGCAATGTCAGAATTGATCACATTGAGCCGTATGACCGACGCTGACGCATGGTGAAAATCAAACACTGATCTTTTGAACTGCTCGAGCACGTTTTGGAGCCAATCTAAGACTCCCCGAGTGGGGCCTGATTCAAAATCCGATGGAAGATGGTCGATTCGTTGGGCGATGATCTGCATACGCGTTTCCAACGTAGCGGCCATTTGGAGCGCATGCTCCCACCGCTGCGCCAGCTCCTGGACCCGTTGCTGGAGGTTTCGCAAGCGTTGCTGGTCTTCTTCCAACCCCGTCGTCTCCATCCCCGGCAGGCCAGAGGGCCGTACCGGCCCTCGATTCAGCGCCGGGTGCCGCGCCGTCAGTCGCTCTTCCAGCCCTACGGGCGCAGACGGCGGCAGGACCTCGCCGCCTCGGATCATCATGATGTGGGCCATTTCCAAAATTCCTGTGGCATCGTCCCCTGTGATCCCGGCGCGCACCAGATTGGCGAACGCCGCCGCTCCCCTCTCCTGGCGTTCGACCTGCTCGGACGGGTGGGCGGAAAGGTACATCTCGACATTCTCGAGGATGGCCACCAATTGCTGAGAACCCAGTTGGGATGCCCCATCGTACTTCGCGGCAAGTCTGGCGGCGATCAAAATGGTCTTTACAGCTTTAGGGGTCATACCCCACTGGGGAGCAAGGATGTCGGCGAAATCATTGAGCCGCCTGATGCCCAGCGTGGTCTTGGCCTCGTCAGGATAGAACCAGAGTTCTGCAACGTGAAGGTACCCGACTCGATCGCCGTAGCGACCTTTGATCAGTTCGAGCGCATGCGTAATCTGGGACGGTGTCAACGGCCCTTTCACACGCGATGTGATCCACGAAGGGATCGCCGCGGCCTCCTCCAACCCGGTCTCCGCGGCGGTGAGGCGCTGCTGCCGTCGGAATAAGGTCACGGAGAGGTGATCATCGCCGGCGTCATAATCCGGCGAGGCGATGTGGTCCACATTAGTGGCCTCGCGCAATAACTCGAGCATCTCATCCAACGGCAGGTCGAGCTCAATGATGCCGATGCGCAGGTTCTCCACCAACCCATCTGCCGGGTAGCCCGGATTGTGGGTGAGGAACGTGCGGCCCGCCCTGAAGAGCGCGTCCAACGCCGACTCAGACCACCCAGAGCCGGAGGCCGTGGTTACCATCGCCTCGAACCCTTGTGGGTTGGCCCCGCTCAAGATCCGATGGGCCTTCACCAAGCGGTGGAGGGTCGGCGTGCCGGGCGGGGCGGCAGACAACGCCGCCGGGGTCGTCGAGGCCGACTCCAAGGGTGCCAAGCGCGTGAACGTGAGCGTCAACCGCCCCCGGGCCCAATCAATCTCTTGGACAACCCCTTCGATGGCCTGGCCCGGCCACTCGTTGAACGGCTTGCGGCCGACCACCTCGGTAACAGTTTGCAACGGCACAAACAGGCCTACCCCTTCGTAAGCGCCGTACAATCCATTGGGGTCAGCGAATTGGATGGTGGCGCGGACGACGGATCCGGCGGGCACGGTGTTCAAGACGGCGCGTCGCGCGCGCATGGGCTCATCGAGGACCGTGAAGGTCAAATGCAGTTTGGGGGGATTACCGGTCACCACCTCGGCCTTGGTGACGGCCACGGAACACGACCCCCGCTGCGCGAGATACTGGAGGTCGCGCTGATACGAGGAGGTCTGGCTCTTGGGAATGAACCCCTCGAACGGATGCCCGTCGGCGGCCCGAACGAACGCGGTCAGCCCACTGCGATTGTCTTTGACACGAAGGCCGGTGGCTTCAAGCTCGAGTCTCGGCACCAAGAATGCCTCACGATACTGCTCCAGGGTCGCCCGCTCCTCCAACCCGGCGGGCGCTTTGGTGGGCTGGGGGCCGGCCGACGACGCCAACTGATTTCGCCAACCCTCAATGGCCGCCTGCACCGGTTGGTCTTCAAAAACCTCTTGAACAACCTCGACGGCACGCGCCATGGTCACGTGGTCGGCGTCGCGGAGCGAGAGAAGCGCAGAACGCCCCTTGCCGGGGTCTAATCGCACACTCACGGAATAGGTGTCATCGCGATGGTCTTCAACCTGCACTTGCAGGCGACCGATCCCTACCCGCCTCGCGCCTCCCCCGATCGCGGGAGTCAGCGTCAGAGCTATCCGACGCCCCTGCATACTGACCGAATAATCCGCCCCCAGCGGGGCATATTCCGCTTTCAGCGCCGAGAATCTGTCCACCAGCGAGGAGACGGGCGGCTGGTCAGAAGTGGGCGAAACCCGAACCGAGGCAGGAACCGGGGTCGGAGGGCTCGAAGGCGGCGCCGCGTCCAGAATTAACCGTGGTGGAATTGGGCCGTTGGTACTCGGGCGGGAACGCGCCGCGAGGGATCGCCTCACCGTCTGATAGAGCGGATGGTGGCCGGGCAGATTGCCGGCCCGCCATTCCATATTCAGACATGGCTTCCACGCTTCGGCGTGCTGCCAAAATTCTGTCAGCGCCCGGGGCTCCCGGGCGAGGGCATTGAAGACCGTCTGGCGAAGCTTCCGGTCCTCATAGTTGGTTTCTTCCCAACGCCCCGCGCGCGGCCGCATGAGCAGCGCCCGGTCGGCACTCCGCAGCAACCACTGATCTCCACTTCGTGATCTGAATGTGATCACGCGGCCGGCCCTGCCGGTTAGATCCTGTACCTCTTCCACCAGAGCGGGCGGCTGATAGCGCCCCTGCTCGACCAATTGTGCGAGCAGGATAATCGCCTTGGGCAATGGCTCGCCGGCCGGCGGCGCCGTCACCACGTTCGCCAACGCCCAGGTGAGTCGGGGCAAATCGCGCCTGACATCGAGGTCTGGGTATTGCAAGAGTCTCACGACATCGATCAGGACTTCTTCGCACCGCGCCGGCGTATCCGCGAGATAGGCGAGCCCTTGGACCGCGGTGCTGGCAATGCCCAATTTCTGCATGCGGCCATCCCTGAAAGACTCCGCATGGGCTTCGCGGCTTAAGAGGCGACGGAGAGGGTCACGCTGCGTGTCGGTGTAGCGGTGGGCATATCGTCCAACTTCCTCCACCAGGACATCCCGTTGCCAAACGGGAAGCTGTAACCACCGTTGATGATCTTCGGCCAATCGGATGAATGCCTCGACATGGGCCGGGTGGCGTAGGTAGGGGCGCAGTCGATGCGCAAACGCCTTCTGATCCCGACGGGCCGAGGCCGAGTCCTGGATGATTCCTATCAGTTGCGCCAACTCACTTTCATCGCGAGCTGGATCCGTGCGGAGCGTGCGGTTCACTTCCTCAAGACCGGCCCCTTCGGGGCCTTGCGTGCGCAGGCCCCAGGCCGGCGGAGGCAGACCCAGGGCCGCAACCAGCAAGGAGGCCGCGAGTCGGAATCGGAGAGGGGTCTGGTGCATCATATAGCGAGAGTATACCTGTCCCGGGCGGGACAATGCAAGAGGAATACTAAGATTTATTTTACATTAACTCTGTCGACCTCGGCCGGGGGCCAGACGGGGCGGCGGTCGTCGAGGACGGCGGTCACCGCGCCGACCACCGGAATTTTCACGCGCACCATGAGCGGGGTGTGGGTTGGGTCGGCCGTAATCCAGACGCGGAGGGTTTGGTGCTGGACGTATTGCTCGAGCCAGGAGGCCTGCACGTCCACCTCGAGGACGGGAAAGGTCCCCTGCGGAAGCGTCAAAGTGCCGCGCTGATGAATCGTGGCGATGAGGTGACAGAGCTCGCCGCCGGCAACCACCTCGGCCAGCACGGGGTGGCCTTCGACGAGGTCCGCCGTCCGCAGCGCATACAGGGCACTCAACAGATCGCGGGTCTGGGGGCCCGTGGGCACGGTCGTGGTAGCGTGCCCTACCGTGCGCGCGTGGCCCGCGGCCCGGTCGAACTCGATGGTCTCGGTAACGGACTTCATCCGATGGCGCAACGTCAGCTGAAAGCGTGTCGGCAGCACGGTCTGCGGATCGATGGTCGAGACGAGGTGGTCCTCCACGTCAAAAATCCAATTGACCAGGCCGGTGGAGTGGGCCACGGCTGTGGCTTCGAGGCGTGACGGGGTCCCGGCGGCCGCGGCCAGGCGGAGCTCCCCCCGCATGACTGTCAACCCCAGCCAGCGCACCGTGTAGGTCAGCTGCTCACCGGGGAGCAGCCGCCCCGGCACGGCGGCCGGATGAATCGGCGGCGCGATCATCCGCGGCGCGGGAGCTGGCATCGCCGGATGAGGATGGAATCGCGGAGGGGAAGCGCACCCGGCGGCGCACAGCGCGACGAGGATAATTGGGAGAGCAGATTTCATGAGGGGACTGGCGGGGCCAGCAAACGATCGGTCGCCGCCACCACTTCCTCAACGGAGACCGCCTGCAAACACTCGAAATGGATCTGGCATCGGTGGGCCAGGCAGGGACGGCAGCCCACGTCGTGGTGCAGCACCACGCTGCGAGGCCCCGTCGGTCCCCAGCGCGTGGGGCTCAAACCCGGCCCCCACCGGCCGAAGATGGCCACGACCGGCGTCCCCACCGCGCAGGCCAGATGCACGGGGCCGCTGTCATTCGAGATCAGGCACTGGGCCCGGCGCAGGAGCCACGGGAGCTCCGCGAGTGTAAATGGCCGCGGTGGGATGAGAAGCGGACTGCGGGCGCCCCGGGCCACGGCGGCTGCCAAAGATTCGTCCCCTGGCCCGACGATCACCACCACGCGGGTGCCGCGAGGGGAGGCGGCGCCGCGCGCCGCGGCCAAACGATCGGCCACGGCCGCGAACCGCTCGGCCGGCCAGCGCTTCGACGGACAACTGGCGCCGGGATGAAGAAGGATCAGGGACTCGTGCGACGCCACACCGGCCTGCGCCAGCCACGCGGCGACCGCCCCCTGCCCCTCCGGATGGGAGGCGATCTCCAGTGTTCGATCCTCCGCAGGGATCCCCGCACCGCGCAGGAGATCAAGCGTGTACTCGAGTTCATGGCGCTCCCCGAATCGCTTCTCGTAGGGCCGCGGATGGGTCAGGAGCCAGCCGAGTCGCCGGGCGTAGCCGACCCGGTAGCGAATGCCCGCCAGCCAGGTGAGCAGGACGACGCGATTCGTCGTGTGGAGGATGAGGGCCAGGTCGAACCGCCGCGCCCGCAGCGTCTGGACCAACGTCCACGTCCCCCGCCACCCATGGTGGAGCCGGTCCTTGTCGAATGTGATCACCTCATCGAGCGCGGGCAGTCCGTCCACGAGGGGGCGCGTGACCGGCGAGACCATCGCCGCAACGTATCCCCGAGGGAAGGCGGCCCGCACCGCGCGGATCGCCGGCGTGGAGAGCACCAGATCGCCGATGCGATCCGTGCGCACGAGGAGGATCCGGGCCGTCGGGGACAAACGGATCGGGGTCATGCGGACACCGGAAGGAGCTCGCGGATCGCGGCCAGCACGTCGCGGGTCGGCAACCATTGCAAACACTCGTGCCCGTAGGGACAGAGGGCGCGCTCGCACGGGGCGCACACCAGATCGAGGCGCACCACTTGATCGCGCGGGCCGGTGGGGCCATACTTCCGCGGATCCGTCGGGCCAAAGAGGGCGACGACCGGCGTCCCCGCCGCCACGGCCAGATGGAGAGAGGCGCTGTCGTTCGTCACCACGAGCGACAGACGGCGGAAGAGAGCCACGAGCTGCCGCAGGGTCGTGCGCCCGGTCAGGTTCATCGGCTGCTGTTGCATTGCGGCGATCACTTCATCGGCGATCGCCCGATCATCCTGATCCCCCACCAGGAGGACCTGCGCCCCGAACTCGCTCATCACCGCATCGCACAGGTGCGCGAATCCCTCGGGCGTCCACCGCTTCAGATGGCTGCGCGCGCCGGGGGCCACAGCCACCAGCGGGACACCGGCGGGAATCTCTGTCAGCCAGTGGGCGACGGCTGCTTCATCCTCCGACCCCGCGAAGAGCTGGGGCCGCACGCCGTCTACCGGAATCCCCATGCGGCGCACCACCTCAAGATGGACTGCCGTCCGGTGGCTCGCGTCATCGGCCGATGCGCGCCACAGCGCGCTGCGCGAGCGGGCACCGATCAACCATGGGAGGAGGCCGTGGCGCAGATCAACCACCAGGTCAAACCGCTGGCGGCGCAAGGCGGCGATGAGGGCCAGCTGCGATCCGAGCGTGCCATGCTTCTCGTACGAGACCACCTGCGCCACGCGCGGGTCGCGCTCGAACAATTCAGCGGCCCGCGGCCCGACGAGCAAGGTGAGCGCGGCGGCCGGCCACTGGCGATGCAAGGCCTCCACGACCGGGGTGGTCAGCACCACGTCTCCAATATTGCTCAGCGAAATGAGCAGGAGGCGGCGGACGTCGGACGGCAGGATCATGGCCGCGCGGCCAACGCGTCCGGCCATTGCTGGATCGTCTCGATGACGCGCTCCGGGGTCAGCTGCCGCATGCACAGGTTCACGGGACACCACTGCCGGTAGCACGGGACCGGACAGCCGATCGAGCCGAAGAGGAGCCGGATGTGCGGCGCACCTGACGGGCCGGTGAGCTCCGGCGAGGTCGGGCCAAAGAGGCCGACGGTCTTCGCCCCGACGACGGCGGCGATGTGCAACGGCCCCGAATCATTGGAGACCACAACAGTCACGAGCGTGAAAAGTGCGGCCAACTGCGACAGGGTCGTTTGCCCACAGAGGATCGCAGGCGGCGGCGTCATGCGATGGGCGATCCCCTCGGCCAGCGACCGATCTTCCGACGACCCGATCAAGAGGACGCGGGCCTGGTGTGTGGCGGCGAGCTGATCCCCGAGCCGGGCAAACAATTTGGGCGGCCACCGCTTCAGATGCCAGTTCGCCCCCGCGTGCATCGCCACGACCGGCTGGCCAGGCCGGCACCCGGCCGCCTCCAACAATTGCCGGGCGTACCGGCGATCGGCCTCAGCCACGATCAGATCGTACGCCAGACCGTCCGACGGCACGCCAGCCGCCTCGAGCAAATTGAGAAAGTAGGTCACCTTGTGCACAGTGTCCCGCGGCGGAGCCGGCACGGCCGTGGTGAGGAGCCAGCGCCGCTTCCAGGTCGCGTAGCCGACGCGCTGCGGCACGCCGGCCAGCGCCACACAGAGCGCACGGGTCATGGACCGGTGGAACAGGAAGGCCCGCTCGAATCGATACGGACGCAACCGCTGCACCAGGCGCCACCAGCCGGCGAGCCCGCGATCAGTCGTCCGCTCATCAAAGCAGAGGATCTCGTCGAGGTGGGGATTCCCCACCAACAGCTCGCGGCAGCGCGGGGGCACGAGGCAGGCCAGGAAAGCCTCGGGATACCGCCGGCGAATGGCGCGGATCGCCGGGGTCATAAAGAGGGTGTCGCCGAGCCAGTTTACTCCGACAATGAGGAGGCGGGGACGGCCGGTGGCCGGCGCGTGGACTTGTGTTTGGATTCTTTCACCCATGTGTAGTATCCAGAACTTTCCACCCAGAACACGGCGAGCTGATCGGAATTTTTCCAGATGCGCAACCGCTTGACCGCGTACGGGTCTCGGGGCGATGATGTCCGGCCGGGATTCGTGGCGCAGGCACCTCGGTAGCCGGCCGCCTCCACGGCTTGCTTGACCCGCGCATCGTGAGCCCCAAACGGATAGCAGAAGAGATCCACCTGGTGGCCCAGGCCCGCCTCCAGCACCCGTTTGGAATCCACCAGTTCATGCTGCAAGGCGGCCTCATCGAGCGCGGGGAGCCAGGGGTGCGAGACCGAGTGTGAGCCGATCGTGATGCCGGCGCGATCCAGGGCACGGATCTGATCCCATGTCATGTAGCCCGGCCGCCCAATCCACCCCGTGACCACAAAGATGGTGGCCGGATAGTGGTACTGCTGCAGGACCGGGAACGCATAGGTAGCGTTATTCGCGAACCCGTCGTCGAACGTGAGGGCGACCGCGCGCGACGGCAGTAGGCGACCACTGCGGAATGCCTCGACCACGTCGGCGAGAGGGATCACCTGCGCACCAGTCCGCTTCAGGAACGCCATCTGTCGGGCAAAGCTGGCGGGCGCCACGACGAGCCGGCTCTCCCCGATCGGGCGGGGATCCACCTCATGATACATGAGCACCGGCACCACGTAGTGAGCTCGCACCTGCCCGACGGCAGCGATGACAAGCACCACCCCCGCTCCAAGGGCTAGCCATCGGCGACGACCCTTGGATAATGTCATCCCCACGCCTGCGGCATGATCTGATCGTACACCGGCCCTCCGTCTCGCGCAACGTGCTCGACGAGCATCACGAGCCGGCGGCGCAAAGCGTGGTGTACACCTGGTCCACGGTCAACTGCCGCATGCACTCCATGTGGCCGCGCCCGACCCGGTAACAGCGCGCCCGGTAGCAGGGGACGCACCGCAGCGACGTCTGGAGCACGCGCACGGTGGGGGCGGTGGGGGCATGGCGGCGTGGATCCGTCGAGCCAAAGAGGGCGACGGTCGGCACCCGCATGGCCGCCGCCACGTGCAACGCCGCCGTATCGGAGACGACGACCGCCCGGCACCGGCCCAGCAGCGCAGCCAGCTCCGTCAGCGAGGTGCGGCCCACCGCGATCATCGGCTTGGCACGCGTCAACCGGGCAATCTGCCGGGCCAGCGGGAGATCCTCCTTGGCCCCCGTCAAGATGGTTCGCACACGGCGCTCCGCCGCCAGCCGATCAATCAGTTGCGCCGTCTGCTCGAGCGGCCACCGCTTGCTCTGCCATCGGGTACTCCCACCGACATGCAGCGCGACGAGCGCCGCCCCTTCCGGCACCCAGGCCTCCGCCAGCAACTGCCGGACGGCCTCCTGATCCGCCTGGCTCGGCCACAACTCGAGCTGCGTGTCGGTCGAGGTGATCCCCAACAACTGCAAGAGGTGGAATTGATGCTCGACCGGCGGAGTCGGCCGGGCCGGCTCGGACGCCCGGTGCGTCAAGAACCGACTCCACCGACGACCGCCATACCCGTAGCGGAGGGGCGCGCCGGTCAATACCCCGAGCCAGTGACTCAGCCGATTGTTTTGGAAATCCACTACGACGTCCACCTGGGCTCGACGCAGCCGCGTCCCCAAGCGCCAGAGTCCCCAGGGGGTGCCGTCCCGCTCCCGGTCGAACACCACAAGACTATCCACGTAGGGGCATCGCTGAAGTAATTCGCGCCCCTCGCGGCCGACCACCACGGTCACGTGCGCCTTTGGAAAACGGGCCCGCAGGGCTCTCAGCGACGGTGTAATGAGCACCACATCGCCGATCGCGCTAAGTTTAATTACTACGATGCGGAGTGTGGCGGAGGCCTCCTCGTAGACGGCGAGCGTCCGGGCCACCATGTGCTCGAGAGTAAACTCTGCCTCGATCTGCCGGCGGAACGCTGCCGCCAACCGCGCGGCCAGCGGCCGGTCCTTGAGCAGGCGGACGATCGCCTGCGAGAGCGCGGCCGGGTCGGCCGGCGGCACGAGGAATCCTGTCTGGCCGTCCTGCACGACATCCGTCACCCCGCCCACTCGGCTGGCGATGACCGGCACTCCGCAGGCCCCGGCCTCGATGAGGACGCGGCCAAATCCTTCCTGATAGGTTGAGGGCATCACCACGAGGTCCATCGTGGCCAGGAGCTGCGGAATATCATGCCGGCGCCCGACGAAGCTGACGACTTTCTCCAACCCTAGTTGAGTCACCAGGCGGCGCAGTTCCGCCTCGTACGCCCCCTTCTCCGGCGGGGCGTCCCCGACGACGAGGAGCAACACCTTCGGGATCAGCTTGACGACCGCCGCCATGGCTTTGAAGAGTGTCGGGTGCCCCTTGATTGGTGTCAGCCGGCCCACGACCCCAATCGTCCAGGTGGAGCGCGGGGGATCGCGGGTCAGATCACGGAAGGGGTACTGGGCCAAGTTGACGCCGCGCGGGATCAATCGCAGCTGCTCCGACACAACCCCAAAGCGCTCGACGAGATGGCGGGCCATCGCCTCGGAGACGGCGATCACCGCGCGCCCCCACGTCGAGGGAAAGCTGAACCAGTGCGACCGGTAAAACCCGTGACAGGTGGTCACAAACACCGGCAGGCGATCGCGGCCTGGGGTCAGCGCGGCCCGTCGCACCACGCGGCGCCACGCGAGATAGCCAATGATCGCGGGGACGCGGCTGCGGGCGTGGATCACATCGACGTGCTCCCGCTCAATGAGGTCGGCCACTTCCCGGACCGCGCGCCAGATCGTCCAGGGATCCTTGCGATGGACCGGGATTTGCACATGGCGGCCGCCCAACTGTTCGAGCCGGGGGATCAGCGCGCCGCCGCTGGAGACGACGAGCGCCTGGTGACCGTGCTGCACGAGCCCCTGCACGACATCCAGGGTGCCGGTTTCGACGCCGCCGACTTCAAGCTGTGGAATAATTTGCAGAATGTTCATAGTCGTTGCCGAAGTTTCGCGAGCACGACGGCGCGATCATCCGTGACCGGGGCAGCAGCACCCTGGCGCGCCGCGGCCACGACGCGAGGTGCCAACTGCCTCGCCGGCACCACCTGCACGACCCCCTCGGCCGTCAGCGAGGCGAGGAAGCGCCGGTGTTTCGGCCATGGACGGGTCGCAGTGGGGGCAAAGACGAGCACCGGCTTGCCGGAGGCAACTGCCTCCGAGACCATCGACATGGACTCGCCGGACACCACGATCACCTGGGCGACTGCGAGGATCTCCGGCACGTAGCCGGTCCGCCCATCGCGGCTGGCCACAACAAGGAGCGGGCAGCGGGGATGCGCGCCTAATCGCCGCTCGACCACCGCCTCCGTCTTGGACGAGGTCCGGCGCGACGTGGTGACGAGGAGCTCCGCATCCAGTTGGCCGGCCGCCGCCAAGAGTTGTTCGAGAACGGTCTCGGTGAGCGCCGGGGAGAGCCGGGCCTCGCGGCTGTCGCCACCCAGGAGACAGGCGATCTGCACGGGCCGCGTCAGTGACCAGCGGCGGCGCGGGCCCTCCGCCGCCGTCTGCAGCCGCTCGGGCGTGACGAGATGCAGCGCCCCGCGCGTCACCACGGTGTGCGCATCCTCCCGCACCCGATCATGCCGCGGCACGATCCGCAACGCGAACCGTCGCGCAAACGGCCACGACGGCCGCATGAGATGCACCGTCTTGGCCCCGATCCCTCGACTCCAGATAAGATTGACGAGACCGGTGGCCGCCCCGGCGGAGATCGTGACGGTGGCCCAGCGCCGCTCCAACGCCTGATGGCTCTCCGGGGTGAGCGCCCACCGGAGCCAGCGCCAGGCCGGGCGCCAAGCCGTGATGCCGAGTGCCTCCGCGACAGCCAGCCCGATCCGATGCCATCGGGAGCGATAGCAAATCTCGATGACGTGGCGCTGGGTCCACGGGCCGGTGAGCGCGCGCAGGCGTGGATCAGCCGCGGTGCGCTCCGCCCAGACCTGCTCCACCAGCTCCGCGGCGGCAACGGCCTGCGTCCGATGACCCGCCTTCCCGTCGCTCAGGACGACGACGGCCCGGTGCGGGCTGGACTTCCACCGACGATGCGGCCACAACCATTGCTCGGGCGCCCGACGGATGTAGCGTTCCAACACTTGCAAATAGGCCGCGACGCCCGCCTGAATGTCCGCCTCCGGACGGTCCATTGAAGGAATGGCCAGCGGCGGTTCGATCACGATCGTGTGCCGCGGTCCGTCGCCGCGAAGGATGAAGACCGGGAGCACCGGGCACCCCATCTGCACCGCCAGCGCAATCGGCCCCTCCGCGGTGGAGGCGAGCCGACCAAAGAAGGGGGCGAGCACGCCGCGTCGGCCCGCATCCTGATCCGCGAGAATGCCCACCAACCCGCCCTGGCGCAGATGGCGCACCATCGCGCGTACCCCCATCCCCTTCGTAATCACGCGGCATCCTTTGGATTCTCGGTAGGTGTTAAGGAGCGCGTTCAAGCGCGGGAACCCCTGCGTCCGGGCCAGGACGCTCAGCGGATAGCCGTGCAGGCCGGCCGTGAGATTGGTCAATTCCCAGTTGCCGAAGTGTCCCGTCACCAACACTGCCCCACGCCCCGTGGCGACCGCCTGGTCAAAATGATGCCGCCCCTCGATCGTCACCCACTGATCCACGTAGGGGCGATCAATCGCGGGCGTGCGGAGCACTTCGATGAACGACATGCCGATCTGCTGAAAGACGCCGCGACTGATCGCCTCGAGTTCTTCGATGGGCCGGTCGGGCCCGAACGCCGCACGCAGATTCCCCAGGCAGACGCCGCGCCGCGCCGGCTGCGCCCAGGCCATCACCGCCCCGACGCCACGCCCGAGGGCCAACGCCCCCTCGACGGGGAGCGCCCGCGTGACGGCCCCGGCCCCCTTAACGAGCGCGCAGAGCAGTGAGTCGCTGAAGGAGTTCGCTTTCACCCGTAAGCTCCATCGTGATGTGCAACACGGCAATGCGCAGGCCGGCACTCCAGATCGCCCCACCGGGACTCCCTTCGGTCGCCGGCGGCGGCAGTCGCCCCGCATCTTTCAACGTGGTGACGATCCATGAGATGCCGGCCGCTCGGCACTGCGCGGCCACCTGCTCCAAATCGCGCGGCTGGTACGGATGGGGATCCGGAAACCGCGACGCGAGCGCCGCCGCCGCCCCCGCCTGCGCGACCACCGCCTCAAACGCCGCGGGATTCCCGATCCCTGAGAGGGCGCAGACGCGCAGGCCCTGCAATCTGTTGAGCGGCTGAACCACCTGCGTCGGCCACTCCTCGAACTGCGTCGGCCGGGCACGGGCCGTGAGCACCGTGGCCCCGGGATGGATCGCGCGCACCTGCGCGATCACGCCCTCGACGTCGGCCGTCGGCACCTCCGCCCGCGTGACGATGATCACCTGCGCACGGCGCAGATGCGTCACCGGCTCCCGCAGGGAGCCGCGCGGAATCATCCGGCCATAGCCGAACGGGGCGGTCGCATCCACCAACAGGATGTCGAGATCTCGGTGGAGCCGCCAGTGTTGAAACCCATCATCCATCATCAGGAGGTCCGCGCCGTCGGCGATTGCCTGCCGGCCCGCTGCCACGCGATCCCGTCCGACGACGACGGGGATCCCGGGGGCCAGGCGGCGCAGCACCTGCGGTTCATCGGCGCCATACCCCCGCGTGAGGATCGCGACGCGCACACTTCGCTGCGCCAGCGCGCGGGCCAGGTGGGCCGTCACGGGCGTCTTCCCGGTGCCGCCCCAGGTGAGGTTGCCGATACTCACCACCGGGCGCGGCAATCGCTGGGGCCGGCAGAGCCCCACGGCATAGGCGGCGCGGATCGCACCGACGCCCGCCCCGTAACCCCACGAGGCCACGGTGAGTCCGGCCCGGGCGATCGTCGGGCCCAGGCCGCGCGCCTCCCCTGTGATGATCCGGTGGCCCCACGGCTTCCACTCAAGAGGCATGCGTCACGAGCGCGGACCCGACCACGCGCGACAAGAGATCCACCGTCTTGGCCGTTGAGCCGGCCTGCGCCGCCACGACCGCACGGGCCCGCTCCCCGATCTGCCGGCGCAGCTCCGGGTGCGCTACCCATTGCCGCACTTGCGCCGCCAGCGTCTCCGCGTCCTGGACCAACACGAGACCGCCTCCGGCCTCCAACAAATCAGCGATCGACTGAAAATTCTGCACCGCGGGCCCACTCAACATTGGCTTGGCCCACTGCGCCGGTTCCAACAAGTTGTGGCCCCCGCGGGGCACGAGACTGCCGCCCACGAACACCAGATCCGCGGTCGCGTAGAGATGCGCCAACTCGCCCACGGTGTCGAGGATCATGACGGCCTCCGGCTCCCAGGCCTCCCCTTGGGCCGCGGACCATCGCCGCGGCGTCAATCCGGCCTGACGAATGACGCGCTCCACCTCCCCCACCCGCTCCGGATGCCGCGGGGCCAGGAGCAGTCGCACGGGATGCCCATCAACCCGCACCTGCCGGAACGCCTGCAGGACAATCGCCTCCTCGCCCGGATGCGTGCTGCCGGCGATCCAGAGCGGCGTCCCGTCGCGCAGCCCCAAGCGCCCCCGCCAAGCCTGCAGCTGCGCGGCCCCCATCGATGGGAGCGCCGCATCGGCTTTCAGGTTGCCCACCACATGGACGCGACTGGGATCCACCCCCAGCGCCAGAATTCGCTCGGCATCCCCCACCGTCTGCATGCTCCAGAGCCGCACCTGGGCGAGGGCTGGGGCGATCCACCGACGAATCCGCTGATAACGCCGAAACGATCGTGTGGAGATCCGCCCATTGACCACCGCGATCGGCACGCCGGCCTCGCTCAATCGCCAAAAGAGATTCGGCCACAATTCCGTCTCGAGTCCGAGGAAGAGCCGCGGCCGAATCGCGGCGATCGCCCGCCGCACCGGCCCGGTCAGATCCCACGGGACGTAGAGGACGAGGTCCTCCGGCAGGCGCTCGCGGGCGAGCCGCTGGCCCGTCGGCGTCGTCGTCGAAACCACCCACCGACGGCCTGGCGCCCGCGCCTTCAGCGCCGCGATGAGCGGGAGTGCGGCTACCACCTCGCCGACGCTGACCGCATGCACCCAGATCGGCGGCGCGCCCTGGGCGAGTGCTGCCCGGAGCGCCGCCGGATAGCGGCCGAACCGCTGCGCCAGGCCCGGGGCCCCCGGCCGGCGCACCGTGTAGTAGTAGGGCAACCCGATCAGGCCGATGACCGCGAGCGCGGCGTCGTACGCCCACCACCAGCGGGGCACGCGGACGCCGCTCATGCGCGCGGGTGGGCCTTGTCATACACGGCCTTCAACCGCTCCGTGCTGACGTGCGTGTAAATCTGCGTGGTGGAGAGCGTCGCATGTCCGAGCAGCTCCTGCACCGCCCGCAGATCCGCGCCGCGATCCAACAGATGAGTCGCAAAGGAGTGGCGCAACGTGTGGGGCGAAACGCGCTGCTGGATCGCTACTTGCCGCAAGTATTTCATGAGGACCCGGCGCACACTGCGATCGGTCAACCGCCCTCCCGAGAGGTTCAGGAACACCGGGCCGGCCGGGTGCGTGCCGCCCCGCGCCTCCAGGTACCGCTCGAGCGCCTGCGACGCCGGGGCGCCGATCGGGACGAGCCGCTCTTTCTTCCCCTTCCCGGCCGCCTTGGCCACGCCGCCGAGCAGATCCACGTCCTGCAGGCGGAGCGCGACGAGCTCGCTCACCCGCATCCCCGTCGAGTAGAGCAGTTCCAGGATCGCCCGGTCGCGCCGGCTGGCCAGATCGGTCCCCGACGGGGCCTCCAACAGTTTCGTGATATCCGGGACGCCGAGGAAGACGGGGAGTTTCCGGTCGCGCTTGGGGGCGATGAGGGCGGCCGCCGGGTTCGCCGGCAGGTAGCCCTCCCGACAGAGGAACCGGAAGAAGCTCCGGATTGTGGCGATGTGACGAGCCGTCGAGCTCTTCGCCGCCCCCCGCGTGCGCAGATCGGCCACGTACCGGCGCAGCGTCAGGAGATCCACCGACGGCCACTCCACCGCTGGACCGAGGAACCGCCGGAGGGCGGTCAAATCATGCGTGTAGTTGACGAGGGTGTGCGGCGAGGCATTTCGTTCGACGTTCAGGTAGATCAGGAATTTGTCGAGGTAGCGGTCCACGGCCAGGTCACGCGGCAGACGGCTCGGCCGGTGGCTGGAGCGTCCGCTGAATGTGCCGACAGGCGGGATATTTGCTGCACCCGTAGAAGCTGCCGCGCTTAGAGCGCCGCGCCACGAGCTCCCCCTCGCACCCCGGCTCCGGGCACTTGACCCCCGTCGTGATGGACTTCGCGAATTTGCACTCGGGGAATCCCGAGCAGCTCATGAATTTGCCATGGCGGCCCCATTTGATCACCATCGGCCGCTGGCACTGGGGGCAGACCTCGTCGGTCTGGACCACCTGTTTCTTGATCGACTCCATTGCTTCCTGCGCCTGCGTGACCGAGGCCTGGAAGGGGGCGTAGAAAGTCTCGATGCAGCGGGCCCACTCGAGCGTGCCCTCCTCGACCTGGTCGAGCTCATCCTCCATTTGCGCCGTGAAGGTCTCATTCAAAATCGTCGGGAAATGTTGCACGAGCAGATCCGTGACAATCTCTCCCATCTCCGTCGGCGCCAGCGCCGAGGCCTGCCGTTGGACGTAGTTGCGGTCGAGAATGGTCTGAATCGTCGGCGCGTAGGTGGAGGGGCGACCGATCCCCTTCTCCTCCAGGGTCTTCACCAAGGAGGCGTCGGAGTAGCGCGGCGGCGGTTTCGTGAAATGTTGGTCTGGGGCCAGCGTGCTGAGCCGCAGCGGATCGCCGGCGGCCAGCGGCGGCAGCACCTGCGGTTTCTTCGCCTCCTCCTCGGTCTCGTCCGCCACGGCATAAATCGCCGTGAACCCGTCGAACACCAACTGCGTCCCCGTGGCGCGGAACCGATAGTCGTTGGCCGCAATCTCCGCCGTCGTCACCGCGTAGACGGCCGGGGTCATCTGAGACGCAATCGCCCGGGCCCAAATCAACTGGTACAGCTTGAGCTGATCGGCCGTCAGGTGGGCCTTGATCGACTCCGGGGTGCGCTGCACCTCGGAGGGGCGGATCGCCTCGTGGGCTTCCTGCGCGCCGCGGCGTGACTTGAATCGCCGCGGCGACTCCGGCAGATACTTCTTGCCGAACTGCGCCGTCACGTAGGCGCGAATCTGCTGCTCCGCCTCCGTACTCAGCCGCACCGAGTCGGTGCGCATGTAGGTGATCAGGCCGGTCGGCCCCTCGCTCCCGAGCTCGATTCCCTCGTAGAGCTGCTGGGCCACGCGCATCGTGCGGCTCGCGGAGAACCGCAGCTTGTGGTACGCCTCCTGTTGGAGGGTGCTGGTAGTAAAGGGGGCGTACGGGTTGCGGCGGCGCTGGCTCTCGGTGACACTCGCCACCGTGTAGGCCGCCGCCTGCAGGGCCTGCACGATCGCGTCCGCCTCCGCCTGGGTCCCAATCTCCAGATCCTGATCGCCGCGGCGGATCAGCTGGGCCACGAACGGCTGTTCCTTCGCCGTCGGCGTCAGCGTCGCCTCAATGGACCAGTATTCCTTCGGGACGAAGGCCCGGATCTCCCGCTCCCGTTCGACGATCAGCCGCACCGCCACCGACTGCACGCGGCCGGCGCTCAGGCCGCGGCTCACCTTTTTCCACAGGATCGGGCTGATGCTGTATCCGACGAGGCGATCCATCACGCGACGCGCCTGCTGAGCATTCACCTTGTTCATGTCGAGCGACTGCGGGTGCTTGAATGCCTCCTCGACCGCATGCGGGGTGATCTCGTGAAAAACGGCGCGATGGACGGTCTTTCCCTCGCCGAGGAGGGTGCCGAGGTGCCAGCTGATCGCCTCCCCTTCGCGGTCCGGGTCGGTGGCCAGCCATAACTCGCCGGTCTTCTTCGCCTCGGCCTGCAGCTCTTTGACGATCGGGCGGCGCTTCTTGATCACGATGTACTTCGGGGTGAAACCATGTTCGACATCAATCCCCATCGAACTCGACGGCAAATCCACCAGGTGCCCCTGCGAGGCCCGCACCACGTAGCGCCCGCCGAGGAACTTCTCGAGGGTCTTCGCCTTCGTCGGTGACTCGACGATCACCAGGCCCTTTTTCACGCGCCGCCTCCGACCATCTGGACAATCTCCACGGTGTCTCCTTCGTGCAGCGTGGTCGCCGCATACTGCTCGCGCCGCAGGACGGTGACATTCACCTCGACGGCGACGAGGAGCGGGTTCACGCTGAGGGTGCGCAGCAACTGGTCCACGGTCGTGCCGGCCGGCACCTCCCGCCGCTCCCCGTTGACCGTCACCATCACGACCCCACCCGGACAAACTGCTGGCCCGGCACCTGCCGGACGAGTCCCTTCAATTCCAACCCGAGCAGCACCGGCAGGAGCTGCGCCGTCGGCGCCCCCGTCTGCGCAGCTAACCAGTCGACCCCGACGGGATCCGTCGAGACGCGAGCATACACGGGGGCTTCGGCCGGTGTCAATCGAGGGGCCGGAGCGGCCGCGGGTTGTGAGGCCGCGGTCGAGAACCCGGCGACGCAGGTGGCCAGCACCGGCTGCAGCACCGCCAGCACGTCCTCCGCCGACTCCGCCAGATGCGCGCCGTCCCGCAGCAGCTGATGCGTCCCGCGACTGGTGGTCGCCCCCGCCGGTCCCGGCACGGCGAACACCTCGCGCCCCTGCTCGAGCGCAAACCCCGCCGTGATAAGGGCGCCGCTGTGAGCCGCTGCCTCCACGACGACAACGCCGAGACTCAGGCCTGAGATGATCCGATTCCGCCGAGGAAAATTTTCTTTGAACGGCTCCATCGTCATGGGAAATTCAGAGATGACGGCTCCCTGCGCCGCCACGCGGGCCGCCAGTTCCTCGTGCTCCGCCGGGAACATCCGCGCCAGCCCGCTGCCGAGTACCGCGATCGTGCGCCCACCCGCAGTCAGCGCCCCGCGATGGCTCGCCGCGTCAATGCCGCGCGCCAACCCCGAGACGACGGTCAGGCCGCGGGCCGCCAGCTCCCGGCCCAGCCGTTCGGCCGTCGTGACTCCATGTGGCGAGGCCAGCCGCGATCCGACGAGGGCGACCGCCGCGGCATCCTCGGGCAGCAGCGTGCCGCGCACGTAGAGGACGGAGGGAGGATCAGGAAGTGTCCGAAGGGTATCTGGGTAATCCGAATCCGCGAGGGTGAGCAGACGCACGCGGTGCCGCTCGATGAGCGCCAGTTCTTGGTCCACCGGCACCGGCGGGATCTGCCGCGGCTGGCGACGCCCGTCGCGCCACCAGACGGACGGCCCTGCCGCCCAGGCCGCCTCCGGCGTCCCGCATTCCTCCAGCAATTTTTTCACACGGGCCGGCCCCACCCCGTGCCAAACCAGATTGAGCATGGCCCGCTGCGTCTCGGTGATCATGATGCCTCCTGAGCGGGGGGCATGAGTTGCACGATTTCGTCCACGATCTCATCGATCGACCGCGCGGAGGTTTCGACCGCCGCGTCGGCCTTGGCGTAGGTGGCCTGGCGCAGCCCCAGGAGCTCGGTGAGCCGCCCCTTGGGATCCTCCACATTCAACAGCGGCCGGCTGCTGGGATCCCCGATCCGCTGCAAAATCACATCGGGCGCGGCCGTGAGCCAGACGAGCCAGCCAGTCTTCTTCAACGCGGCGAGGTTCGCCTCGTCCAGGAGGGCGCCGCCGCCGGTGGCGATCACCTGCCCGTCACCGCGAGTCATTTCGGCGATCATCGCCCGTTCCATCCCGCGGAAGGCGGTCTCCCCCTCCTCAGCAAAAATTTTCCGGATCGGCCGGCCGGCCGCCTGCTCGATCCGCTCATCCACGTCCACGAACGGGCGCCGGAGCCGCTGCGCCAGGGCCCGGCCCACGACGCTCTTGCCCGTCCCCATGAAGCCGATGAGGACCACGTTCCGCATCGCGTCCCCTAGAAGCGCTTGACCTGCTGGACGTAGCCGCGCCAGTTGCGCGCGACTTCGCCGAGACTGTCCCCGCCGAACTTTTCCACCCAGGCGTTGGCCAGCTCGAAGGCGACGACCGCCTCGGCGATCACGCCGGCCGCGGGCACCGCGCTCACATCGGAGCGCTCGACCGTGGCGACGAACGGCTGTTTTGTTTTGATGTCCACGCTTTTGAGCGGCCGCCGCAGGGTCGAGAGCGGTTTCATGTGGAGGCGGAACAGGAGCGGCCCACCGGTCGTCATCCCGCCCTCAAACCCCCCGGCCCGCTCCGTCCGGCGATGGAATCCTTTCGCCGCACTGTAGTAGATCTCGTCGTGGAGCTCCGAGCCGCGGACCATGCTGACGCGCACGCCGTCCCCCACCTCGACCGCCTTGATTGCCTGGATCGACATGAGGGCCCCGGCGATCCGGGCATCGAGTTTGCGATCGTAGTGAACGTGGCTGCCGAGCCCCACCGGCACGCCGGTGGCGAGCAGCTCGATTGTCCCGCCGACCGTGTCCCCCGCGGCCTTGACCGCGTCGATCAGCTTGATCATCTTTTTCTCGGCGAGGGCGTCGGCACAGCGCAGCGGCGACCCCTCGACCCGCTTGCGCAGGCCGGCCAGCCCGTCGATCGCCGGGGCCTTCGCATCAATCCCGCCGAGCCGCACCACGTGGCTCAGCAGATCCACGTCGAACGCCTCCAGGAAGAGGCGGCAGACCGCGCCGACCGCCACCCGGGCGACCGTCTCGCGCGCGCTCGCCCGCTCCAGGATCGTCCGGACATCCTCCTGGTCGTACTTGAGCGCCCCGGTCAGATCGGCGTGGCCCGGGCGCGGCCGCGTGACCACCGGCAGCTTGTCGATCGAGAAATCCTTGTTCGTGATCTGCAGGGCGATGGGACTGCCCATCGTCTTGCCGCGCCGCACGCCCGAGAGGATCTCGACGCGATCCTGTTCGAGCAGCATCCGGCCGCCGCGGCCGTACCCCTGCTGCCGCCGGCGCAACTCCTGATTGATCCGCTCCGGATCAAGCGCCAGCCCCGCCGGCATCCCCTCGAGGATCGCGACGAGGCACCGGCCGTGCGACTCTCCCGATGTCAGATAGCGCAGCATGTTAATTCCCTCCCATCAGGCGCCCGTACCAGACGAGTGCCGCATCACCCCACCAGAGCACCAGGATCGCCGCCACCGAGAGAAAGGGGCCGTAGGGCAACAACTCCTGCTTGCGCAACAGGCGCAGCGGCACCCCGACGAGCGACCCGAAGAACGGCGCCAGAAAAAAGACGAGGAGCACTTTCTGCCAGCCGAGCAGCGCTCCCAGCATCCCCATCAGTTTCACGTCGCCCAAGCCCATCGCCTCTTTCTTAAACAACAGCCGACCCAGGAGCCCCATCCCATAGATCGCCCCCGCCCCCACCACCGCGCCCAGCACGCTCTGGAGCCCTCCCTGCCCTCGCGATGTGGCGCCCTGCAACACCGGCCAGACGAGACTCGACACGAGGCCGATCAAGATCCCTGGGATCGTCACCTCATCCGGAATAATTTGATGCTGCGCATCAATGAAGGAGATCACGATCAAACTCGCCACGAGCGACGCGTAGACCAGCGCCACCGGGGTCAGCCCCCAGTGCCACACGACGGCCGCCAGCCCCGCCCCGGTCAGCGCCTCCACCACTGGATAGCGCCAGCTAATCGGCGCGCGGCACTGCCGGCAGCACCCCCCGAGCCGCGCGAAGCTGATCAATGGCACGTTGTCGTGCCAGGCGATCATCCGCCCGCAGACCGGGCAGTGCGACCGGCCGCGCACCACCTGTTCCCCTTGCGGCAGCCGCCAGATGCAAACGTTCAGGAAACTCCCGATGAAAAGTCCGATCACCCCGGCGACGACCGCTACGAGGGCCACTGGTCGCCCACCTGCTGATGCAGCGCCTCCACCATAACCGGCCGCACGCTCTCGCCGACGTCGCTCAGCCAAACATGGAACGCGAGCGCCGCTTGAGACGCCAGCATCTCCAGGCCGCTCACGACGGTCGCCCCCCGCCGCTTGGCCGCACGCAAGAGTGCCGTCCAAGGCGGGTGGTACACCAGATCGTAGACGACCAAGCCGGGCCCCAGCCGCTCCGGATCCACGAGCAATTCGTCCGACACCGGAACGGTATTGACCAAGAGCTGGGCCTCCTCGATCCCTGCCGCCGAGGGCTCGTCCACCACGCGGACCGCGCAGGCCCGCCCCGCCCCCTCCTGGCACAACTGCGTGAGGTTCGCCGCGAGCACCTCCGCGCGCGCCCGGTGCCGGTTCCAAATCACGAGCTCCGCCACCTTCGCATGCCAGACAAGCGCATACGCCACCGCCCGCGCCGAGCCGCCGGCCCCGAGCAGCACGACCCGCTCCTGGGCCAGCCGAAACCTCGCCCCGAGCCGGTCCCGCACCTCCGGCCGATGGAACACGTCGAGAAATCCCTGCGCATCGGTATTCCGCCCCTCCCACCGATTCCCATCGATCGTGACGGTGTTGATCGCCCCGATCCACTCCTCCTCGGGATATTTAAAGACCCCGCGGCGCTTGAGCCACCCGAAGATCGCCTCCTTGTGCGGAATCGTGACGTTAAACCCGTCGAGGCCGAGGGCGGGGACCTGCTCGGTCAGCCAGACATCGAGCGTCTCGGAGGGCACCGGGAACTCGCGGTACGTCCCCTGAACTCCGTGGGACGCCAGGGCCCGGAACGCCGCCTGGTGCATGAGCGGGGAGAGCGAATAGCCGAGCGGGTACCCCAGGAGACCCAGCGTCCAGGTGCGAGCCGTCAAGCGGTAACCGGGATCCGGCGCGGCCGGCCCGCGCTGTGGAGCAGCCGATTGATCGCGTTGACGTAGGCCTTCGCCGAGGCCTCGATGATGTCCGTCGAGGCGGCGCGGCCGTGCTCGATCAACCCCTTCGCCTGCACCCGTACGGTCACTTCACCGAGCGCCTCTTTGCCCGAGGTGACCGACTGAATCGTGTAGCCGAGGAGCTTCCCCCGGAACCCGAGCAGCCGGTCAATCGCCTTGTAGGAGGCATCCACGGGCCCATCGCCGCTGGCCGCCCCCTGGAGGATCTGCGCGCCGCGCTGCAGGCGCACCGTCGCCGTTGGGATGACGCCCGTCCCGCTCGTCACATTCAGATAGACCAAGGTATACAGTTCCGGCACGGAACCGGCCTCGTCCTCGACGAGCGCCATGAGATCCTGATCGAACACTTCCTTCTTCTGGTCGGCCAGCCGCTTGAAGCGGTCGAACGCCGCCTGGAGCTGCGGCTCCGTCAGTCGGAAGCCGAGGGCCTTCAGCCGCTCCGAGAAGGCGTGGCGGCCCGAGTGCTTCCCAAGCACCAGCTTCGACTCGCCGAATCCGACATCCTCCGGCCGCATGATTTCGTAGGTCTTCTTGTGCTTGAGCACGCCGTCCTGGTGGATCCCCGACTCGTGCGCGAAAGCATTCGCCCCGACGATCGCCTTGTTCGGTTGCACGAGGAAGCCGGTCAGCTTCGACACCAGGCGGCTCGTCTTGTAGATCTCGCGGGTGTTGACGCCGGTCGTCGCCTTGAACAGCTCCGGCCGGGTGGTGATCGCCATCACCACCTCTTCGAGCGAGGCGTTGCCCGCCCGCTCGCCGATCCCGTTGATCGTCACCTCCACCTGGCGCGCCCCGTTCAAGACAGCCGCCAGCGAATTGGCCGTCGAGAGGCCGAGGTCGTTGTGGCAGTGAACGGAGATCACCGCCTTGTGGATATTCGGGACGTGATGCGTGATCCCTTTGATCAGCTCGCCGAACTGCACAGGGATCGCGAACCCAACCGTGTCCGGGATGTTCACGGTGCGCGCCCCCGCCGCGATCACCGCCTCGAGCACCCGGTAGAGGAACTCCGGCTGCGTCCGGGCCGCATCCTCCGGCGAGAACTCCACATCGTCGGTGTACTGGCGGGCCTGCTTGACCGCCGCCACCGCCAGCCGGATGATCTCCTCCTCCGCCTTGTGCAGCTTGTATTTCATGTGGACTTCGGAGGTGGCGACGAAGGTGTGGATGCGCGCCCGCTTGGCCTTCTTGAGCGCCCGGCCGGCCGCCTCGATATCCTTCGGCAGCGCCCGCGCCAGCGAGCAGAGCACCGGCCGCGTGACGTGCTTCGCGATGAGCTGAATCGCCTCGAAGTCGCCGGGGGAGGCGATCGCAAAGCCCCCCTCGATCACGTCCACCTTCAACCGGTCCAACTGGAGCGCCACTTCCAATTTCTGTTGAGGGGTGAGACTCGCCCCCGGGCACTGTTCCCCATCCCGTAATGTGGTGTCGAAAATAATTACTCGATCAGTCATGACACGGTAATCCTTTGTTCAGTGGATGTCGTCCGCTTACGACCGCGCAGCCGCCCGCCCCTTGCCTCGGCGAGGGCTCGTGGAGCTCGCGCGCGCGGTGGATCCGTTCCCGCCCGGCTGTTTCCCCGGGCGTAGCGACGGCTCCCCCCCGATCCACGACATCATCCCGCGCAATCGCTCCCCGACGATCTCCAGCAAGTGCCGCTCGTCCCGCTGCATCAGCGCCTTGAACACCGGCCGCCCGGCCTGATTCTCCAGGATCCACTCGCGGGCGAATTGTCCCGTCTGAATTTCCTGCAGGATCTGCCGCATCCGCTCTTTCGTCGCGGCGTCGATCACGCGCGGCCCGCGGGTGAGGTCGCCGAACCGGGCCGTCTCCGACACCCGCTGGCGCATCCCTTTGATCCCGGTCGCGTAGATCATGTCCACGATCAGCTTGAGCTCGTGCAGACACTCGAAGTAGGCCACCTCCGGCTGGTATCCGGCCTCGACGAGCGTCTCGAACCCGGCCTTGATCAGCGCGCTGGCGCCGCCGCAGAGCACCGTCTGCTCGCCAAAGAGATCCGTCTCCGTCTCCTCCGCAAAGGTGGTCTCGAGCACCCCCGCGCGCGTGGAGCCGATCGCCTTCGCGTAGGCGAGCGCGATCGATTTGGCACGGCCCGACGCGTCCTGATGGACCGCCACGAGACTGGGGACACCCTTCCCCTCCTCGTAGAGTTGCCGCACGAGGGAGCCGGGCCCCTTGGGCGCCACCATGAAGACGTCCACCTCCTTGGGCGGCACGATCTGGTGGAAATGGATATTGAACCCGTGTGAGAAACCGAGGATCTTGCCCGGCTTCAAATGCGGGGCGATATCCGCCTGATAGACCGACGCCTGCAGGGTGTCCTGCAGCAAAATCTGGATGAGGTCGGCCTTCGCCGCGGCCTCCGAGACCGACACCGGCTTGAACCCGTCGGCGAGCGCCTGCTGGTAATGCGCGCCGCCCGGCCGCTGGGCCACGATGACGGTGAGTCCGCTGTCGCGGGTGTTCAACGCCTGGCCCCGGCCCTGAATCCCGTAGCCGAGGATCGCGAT
>Ga0209515_10000510_pt1 | contig 69679 bp, 65 predicted proteins | sample Subgroupgradi54m_FD_187454 | JGI IMG/M metagenome (GOLD analysis project Ga0209515, IMG submission 187454) | Subsurface groundwater microbial communities from S. Glens Falls, New York, USA - GMW60B uncontaminated upgradient, 5.4 m (SPAdes)... ...
CTGATGAGAGTTTAGATAGTGCACTATCTACATTACGATTGTTCATTAGCGCATTATTATGCGCATTCATCGCCGCGATGTTTGTGTTAATTGTAAAACTCATGATAATTCCTTACTGTAGTTTTGCGTCCATGCGCTTGTCAGATAAAACTAAAGCAAAAAGAGTTCCAAAAAATAATGTTATAAATGAAGAAAATGAGGAGAGGAGAAAAGATGCCCGAAAAACGGGCATCGAAGAAAAACTACTGAAGTAGTCTAAGTACGTTCTGCTGTACCGCATTCGCTTGAGACATAGCATAAGAGCCAGACTGAGCAAGAATGTTGTATTTAGAGAAGTTCGCAGACTCTGACGCGAAGTCAACGTCACGAATTTGTGACTCTGCCGCTTTTACGTTAACTTGAGTAACCGAAATATTGTTGATCGTTGAGATTAACTGATTTTGTGTCGAACCAAGGTCTGAACGGATACTGTTCAGATTTTTTTGAGCCGATTGCGCAATACTCATAACCAGCATAGCCCCTTTGAGGGTACTTACCCCTGTACCTAAACCGGTCAATACCGTAGCACCTTTGATGTTTCCCCCTGCCGCACTGGCAGTGTCCGCATCAAATTTACCGATCACATCGGTCAATCGTAGATTCTTTTGAGCTACGGTCGCACCGGTAGAGAAACCGCTTCCGGCAACCGCACTCGAAACAACGATATCTCCTGCGTTCAATTTAGTTAAAGTTAAACGACCATAAAACTCAGTAGCCGTAATAATACCGGTCCCTTTAGAGATTTTAACACCGCGCCCGTCTGATGTCAAAATCAAATGACCGTCTTTGTCTGTCGTTGCAGTAACACCGGTCAATACTTTTTGAGCATTGATCGCATTGACCAAACGGCCATCACTGTCATTGGCTAATACACCGCTGATGGTACCGATTTTAACCCCGTTAATCGTCAAACTGACAACGTTACCGGCAGCAATTGCACCAGCACCGATTTGTTTGGAAACGTTTGCTACGGCACGAACACCCAATGCATCTTGGTTAGCGTTGATCATGCTGGCCAATGCACCAAGTCCGGTACCGGCACCCGTACTGACAACAACATTTTGAAAAGTAACTCCGTCAATTTTCATACTGACGGAACCGGCTTTGGTTACCCCAGCCCCTGTCTCTGTACGGATTTGTCCGATTTGGCCGGAGTTTGTCGCCCCGATATTTACTTTAACCGTCTCATTTGAAAACGCACCTACTTGAAACTGTTTGTTCATAAATCCGCCGTTAAGGAGGTTTTGACCGTTAAAAGAGGTTTGAGATGCGATGTTGTTCAAGTTTTCCATCAATTTTGCAATGTCTTTTTGCAGTGCTTGACGCGAATCGGCAGTTTGACCGTCTTGAGCCGCTTGGGTCGCTTTCGTTTTAATAGTATCAAGGATTTTGATCTGCTCATCCATCGCTTTGTCCGCGGTTTGAATGATACTGACACCATCATTCGCATTGGCAATCGCTTGTCCGAGTGAACTTGCTTGTGAACGAAGAGAATCGGCAATTGCCATCCCTGAAGCATCATCTGCCGCACTGTTGATACGAAGACCTGATGAGAGTTTAGATAGTGCACTATCTACATTACGATTGTTCATTAGCGCATTATTATGCGCATTCATCGCCGCGATGTTTGTGTTAATTGTAAAACCCATGATAAATCCTTTTATCGCGAGAGCTTTCACTCTCAGTTTATTTCAGCATCCTTGCTGTTACAGACTATATCGGAGAATAAAAAAGAAACTTTAGTAGTTTTGCAAATTTTTTTGTTACACTTTCGAAATTCATCCATATATATAGGATTTGCTATTTTGAAACTCATCATCGTTGAGTCTCCGGCTAAAGCCAAGACCATAAAAAACTTTCTCTCTAAAGATTATGAAGTCATCGCCTCTAAAGGGCATATCCGTGATCTACCAAAAAACCGATTCGGGATAAAAATCGAAAATGAAACGATTGTTCCCGAATACCGTGTTAGTGAAGACAGTACCGCAACCGTCAAACAGATCCAGGATCTCGCCAAAAAAAGTGATACTATCTATATCGCGACCGATGAAGACCGCGAGGGAGAGGCGATCGGCTGGCACATCGCCCATGCGATCGGCAAAGACCCTGAATCGCTGCCGCGTATCGTGTTTCATGAAATCACCAAAAATGCGATCATTCATGCCCTTGAAACCCCGCGTGTCATTGACATGGATCGGGTCAATGCACAGCAAGCGCGCCGTTTATTGGATCGTATCGTGGGATATAAACTTTCACCGCTTTTGGCGTCTAAAATCCAAAAAGGGCTTTCTGCCGGACGGGTTCAATCATCGACGCTGAAAATCGTCATTGACCGTGAACGGGAAATTCGTGCGTTCATCCCTGAAGAGTATTGGACCATCGACACCCTCTTCAACCCCGATATCGAAGCCGCACTCTCGGTGTATATGGGTGAAAAAATCGATAAGCTTACTATTAAAACCGGTGATGAGGCCAAAAGTATCGTAGAAACCCTCAAAAATGAAGCCTATAAAGTCGGTGAAATTGAAACCAAAGAGCGTAAATCCTCTACCCCTCCCCCTTTCATGACCTCTACTTTACAGCAAAGTGCCTCGTCGCAATTGGGCTTTTCGCCGAAAAAGACGATGATGGTTGCCCAAGCCCTCTATGAAGGGGTAAAAACACCGGAGGGGACATCCGGGGTTATAACCTATATGCGTACCGACTCATTAAACCTTGCAGCCGAAGCGGTAGAAGGGGCACGCGAGCTCATCGAAAGCCGTTACGGCAAAGCATATCTTCCTGAAAAGCCTAAAGTCTATTTGAAAAAATCCAAAGGGGCACAAGAAGCGCACGAAGCGATCCGCCCGACCATGCTCGCCTTTACTCCTGAAGTGGCGGCTACCTATCTCAAACCCGATGAGATTAAACTCTACCGTCTGATTTACAACCGCTTTTTAGCCTGTCAGATGAACGATGCACGATTTGAGCAACAAAGCATCACGTTTGAATCGCCAAAAGCACAGTTCCGAGCCACCGGACGCAAACTTCTTTTTGACGGTTTTTACCGTGTAATGGGAAGCGATGATAAAGATAAACTTCTACCTTCCCTCACAACGGGAGATGCCATTGATTTGCAAAGTATCACCACCGAACAGCACTTTACGGAGCCACCTTCACGTTACTCCGAGGCCAGCCTTATCAAAAAACTCGAAGGAGAGGGGATAGGACGACCATCGACCTATGCTCCGACTATATCGACGTTGCAAGCACGAAATTACATCGAAATTGACAAACGGGCTATTGTTCCGACGGAAATCGCCTTTACCGTAACCGAAATGCTTGAAAAACATTTTGAAGAGATCGTTGATGCCTCCTTTACCGCCACGATGGAAGAGACCCTCGATGAGATCAGCGAGAGCGGTGCCTCATGGCATAAAATTTTGCTCGATTTTTATTACCCTTTCATTGCAAAGGTAGATGAGGGTAAAACCTCCATCGAAAGCCTTAAAATGGCCAAACCTCTCGGACGAAACTGTCCGCAGTGCGGCAGTGAATTGCTATTGCGTTCAGGACGTTTTGGGGAATTTATCGCCTGTAGCGGTTTCCCGAAATGCAAATACACCGAGCAAACCGAAGAGAACCAAAAAGAGAATCCCGCAACGCCCGATGAAGTAAGCGAAGAGATGTGCGAAAAATGCGGCAGCCCGATGGTGGTCAAAAATGGTCGAAACGGGAAATTTCTCGCGTGCAGCGGCTATCCAAAATGCAAAAATACTAAAACATTAGCCGAACAAAAAACATCCGAAATACCCTGTCCTGAATGCGGCGGAAAACTGCTATGGCGTCAATCTCGTCGTGGTGCATTTTGGGGATGTGAACACTATCCTAAATGTAAATTCATCTCCAAATTTGAGCCCAGCGATAAAAAATGCGAAGTTGAAGGGTGTGGCGGTGCACTCGCTCCGAGAACCTACCGTAACAAAGAAGTGTATGAATGTGTCAAATGTAAAGACCGTACACCGCGAGAGGAAGCAAGTGAATGAAAATCGGTCTTTTGTCCGACACTCACTCTAAAAAGGGGCGTTCACAAAAAGTAATCGACCATTTAGCAGCGGAAGGTGCTGAGTTTTTGATTCATGCCGGAGATATTGTTAAACCCGAAATGCTGCAACAGCTCAAAGCAAGCGGTTTACGTTATATTGCCGTCTATGGTAATAACGATGCCGCATTGCATGAATATCACGAAAAATATAACCTTGTACAAGAACCGCACTATTTTAAATTAGGCGGTGTCAATTTCAAACTGATGCACCTACCGTTTTATTTAAATGCCGATGCGGAAGTGATCCTCTTTGGCCACACCCATGTTTTTGAGTGTGATTTTAAAAACAACACCCTATTTCTCAATCCGGGGGAAGCCTGTGCGCGGGACAAACCTTTTTCGAGCTGTGCTATGCTCGATATCACCGATAATACTTTCACAGTAACCCACTATTTACGCGCCGTGGGAAGCGAAACGTTTGATCAACGACACTATTCTTTTGAGCGAGCCTAATATGTCCCAAAAAATTTTTCTCTGTTCTATCTGTAACATTAACAGCGGTACGTGTAATGAAGATTGCAAATTCTGCTCTCAAAGTGTCAAATTTAAAGCCGATATTGAACGCTACCGTCAAAAACCGATCGAGCAAATTTTAGAAGAAGCCCGACGCCTTGAAGCACTTGGAGCATTGGGTTTTTGCCTCGTGACCGCCCAAAAAGGGCTGGATGATAAAACGCTCGACTTTGTCTGTACCGTCGCTTCAACCCTTAAGCGTGAAGTGCCACGCCTCCGCCTCATCGCCTGTAACGGAACCGCTACCGTAGAGCAGCTTCAAGAGCTGAAACGTGCCGGAGTGAGTGCCTATAATCATAATTTGGAAACCAGCCGTGAATTTTATCCTCAGGTGTGCACAACGCATCCGTGGGATGAACGCTATATTACGTGTGAAAATGTCAACACCGTAGGTCTCAAGCTGATCAGCGGAGGAATTTTTGGAATGGGTGAAACAATGGAAGATCGGACGAGCATGCTCCACTCTCTTAAAGCACTAAATCCTGTTTCCGTACCCCTCAATTTTTATCACCATAACCCGGCACTCCCCCTTAATCCCAATCCGCTCAGTATTGATGAATCGCTCAACCTCATCACCCTCGCGCGAACAATCTTGGATAAAGCCGACCGGATTATGATTGCCGGAGGTCGAGAAATCACCTTTAAAGATCGTCAACATGAAATTTTCGCAGCCGGAGCCAACAGCATTGTCATCGGAAATTACCTCACCACTGCCGGGCGCGATGCTCATACGGATTTGATGATGCTCAAAGAACTCGGATTTGAAATCGCGGCATCACCCGAAGATAAGTAAGCTATAATAACAGGAAAGCTAAAAAGAGAGGGAACGTTACGATGTCTCAATCCGTATTGCTGCGCGTTGCCCGTAAATCAATAGAAGAGGTTTTGCAAGCCGAAAACTCGATTGATCGTAACGCCCTTTTTGAACAATACCCTATTTTGCAAGAACCTATGGGGAGCCAGATCACCCTTTACATAGGGGATAAAATACGAGGCAGATCAAAAAGCGAGTCGGCTCTCCGTCCTCTTTTAGACGATATTATCTACAATGCCAAAATGGCGGCATTTCAGGATATGGCATTTACCCCGCTTACCACATCCGAATACTTAAGCGCATCCGTCGAATTGATTATTTACAGTGCAGAGGGACCGCTTAGCCATAAAGACGGCCCTATTTTGAAAGAGTCATAATATAATTGGCAATAGCAAATCCGTGATTAAGCCCCAAGGCGATTGAGCCGCCAGATTCTTGTGTAATATCTCCCGCGACAAAAAGGCCTGAAATATTGGTCTGATAATTTTCATCATGTACCGGTTTCCCATCCTCTTCACGAATTCCACTACTTGATAAAAAGCCGCTCGGTGTTGTCCCCCCGATCGCGTAGACAAGTCGATCAAACAGCTCTGAAGAGCCGTCAGAAAATATTACCTTCACTTTTCCGGCTTCACTTTCCAATTCAACAATTTCGGTGTTGAGTAATGCTCTGACACATCCGCTGCTCACCGCTTTTTCAATATCGACCTGATTGGTGGGATTGGCACGCCGAAAAGTACCGCGTCGGTAACAAATACTCACTTCGTTTTTACTGCACAAATCAACCGCATATTCAATTGCTGAATCTCCTCCGCCGACCACCATTATTTTTTCATTGGAACTGCACCCATCGAGGGTAAAGTGAATTTGACTCTTAATCGATGGCGGAAACTTATAATCCGGTTTATTGGGTTTACCCATCCGCCCGATTGTTACCACTACATGCTTCGCACGGATGCTCCCACCGGCAATAAAAACTTCAAATCCCGCTTCGTCTTTAACAATCTTTTGGACTTCCGTATGGGTACGTAATTCCAGTGATTCATGATCAAGAAGTTGATCAAAAAAATCGAGCGTACTCTCTTTGGTTCCATCCATAAAGTAGAGGGTTCCGTCCAACTCGACTTTCTGCCCTTTCCAATCTTTATCTACCCGTTTATTATCTTTGTAAAATTTACGAATGGTTGCATTGTGATTTTCATCTTTTTCCAATAAAACAATATTACGCATACCCAACACATAGCTCTCAATGGCTGTCGCTATCCCTGCAGGGCCGGCACCTATAATGGCCAATTCGTAATCATTATTCATTCACGCTCTCCAACGATAAAGTAAAACACTCTATCACAAGAGCGATAAAATTTGATTTATGTTATTATTCTTTCCATGTACTATGTTATCCAACGTCACCAAGGTGACCCCAAAAAGCATTATCTCGCCTACACGGTGCCCAGATATATCAGTTCTGAGAATTCTGTGAACATTATATTTGAATTTCAGCACGATGGTGTCGTTAAGCGTAAATGGGCTCCTAAAGAAGAGATTATTTTACTCACGGATGATAAGCAATTATTCCAAACCACTCTCCAGCGGCTCGAAGGGCTCAAAAGTTCCCACTTGGAAAAAATTGATGCGGCGCAAGCTCAACTCAACAATGAAATTAACGCCCTGCTAAACACCATGCAAAATGAATTTGAAACTATCAAAAAAACTGCTCTGTAAACTAATTCGTAACTTTGACAACAATTTAATCACAATTAAGTGATACTATTCATATCACAAACACAGTCATAAGGAGACTTATATTATGAAAAAATTCGCTTTTTCAGCACTACTTGCTGCAACCCTACTGGGTGCAAGTGATTTTAACTACGAAGTTACCCCTGTAGCCGGTTATCTTTGGAACAGCACTTCTGATCAAGTAAATGTAAATAACGGTGGAGCTACGGCAGGTGTCAATGATCATTCAGTGTACGGGGTTGAACTTCAATCCAACACTATTTCTAATCTCATCAAGCCTGAGCTGTCTATCCTACACGGTCGCAATCGTGTTAATGGTGCTACAGATGCTACCGGTGTGTGGAGTACTATGCTTAACGGTGTATATGAGTTTGAAAACAGCAGTATTTTCACTCCGTTTGCAAAAGCAGGGGTTGGTTATGAGATGTATACCAATAATCATACCAATGATTATGACGGTCTTTTGGTCGATGCAGGTCTTGGAACCAAAATTGGCTTGACAAAAAACATTGCCCTCAAACTTGAAGGGTTATACATGTACAAAATGAACAGCAATGCCGGAAGAGACGGCAGTAATGGTGAGGTTCATAACATCGCAGCTCTTGCGGGCTTAAATATTGCATTCGGCGAAAAAGCACGACCGGCTGCTCCTGCGGTAGTTGCTGCTGCGGTTGCCGCTCCCGTAGTTGCAGCGGTAGTTGCTCCTCAACCTACTCCGGTAGTACCTAAACCTGTTCCTGTAGTGGCAGCACCTCAAGACAGCGATAAAGACGGTGTATTTGACTCGGCTGATAAATGCCCCGATACTCCTGCAGGATTCAAAGTTGATTCAGACGGATGTCCGCTTAAAGCAACACTTCATTTGAATTTTTCAACCAATTCCAATAAAGTTGATGCGGAAGGGACTGCAAAAGTAAATGCATTCGCTTCATTTTTGAAAGAGAGCAGCGCCTATAAAGCAACCATCGTAGGGCATACTGATAGTACTGCATCGGATGCCTATAACCAAAAACTCTCCGAAAAACGGGCAGAAAAAGTAAAATCTATGCTCATCGAGCAAGGTGTCGCAGCAGATCGTCTCAGTGCGAAAGGCGAAGGTGAGAAAATGCCGGTAGCTTCTAATAAAACAAAAGCAGGCCGTGCTGAAAACCGTCGTATTGAAGTGGATCTTTGCAAATAAGCTAAGCGACCCCTTCTATCTTCTCCCGCATGTGCGGGAAAGATTTTTCTACTTTTTAACTTTACTTTCAAATCTCTTCATAAATTTATCGATCTTCGGTGCAATAACCGCATAACAATACCCTTGGGTCGGATGTTCACTGTAATAATTTTGATGATACGCTTCAGCCGGAAAAAATTCAGGGGCCAAAGCAAGCTCAGTCACAATCGGTTCACTCCACGCCTCTTGAGCCTTGGCCATCGAGATAAGGGCTTTTTCTTTTTGATCGTCATCATAATAATAGATTACCGATCGGTACTGTGTCCCACGATCAGCCCCTTGTGCATTAAGGGTCGTCGGATTATGAATCTCAAAAAATATCTCTAATATCTCTTCATAACGGATTATTTCCGGATCAAAGGTTATCTCAACAACTTCTGCATGTCCGCTGACTCCCGCACAAACCTGCTCATAACTCGGATTCTTGCGTGCACCTCCAGCGTAACCGCTTATGGCAGATTCTACCCCTGCAACACGGTTAAATACCCCCTCCACACACCAAAAACACCCGCCGCCGATAAGAGCTTTTTGCATTGTCCCCATAATGACCTCTTTTTTGGGCTGATTATTGACTTATTGAGCTGTTGAACCCTTTAGACCTCTCATCTAATCTAAAGTTTAAATCTAATCTCCCCTCCACTGTTATCATACGGTTACCTTCGTCCGATAAAATGTCTGTTGAAATACTAGAAAAGGAGATACAGATGGAAAAAATTACTCCATTGGAAAAAATGCTGATCAAAAAATTACGCCTTTCCAAGCGCGCCAGCTGGATGGTAGACTAACTCTGCTTTGCTCACCTGAGCAATCCTCAATTCAACCTCCATTCCCCTTGTTTATTTGACTTTCTAAACCTATTTTGACTATAATCCCTATTAATTGCATTTAAAACTTCTCCTTATATAGAAGGTTCCCGTATGAAAAAAGTGGTTATTCTCGGAGGCGGTATCGCCGGTGTTGAAGCGGCTATTTTTTGCCGTAAAGCAGGTTTTGACGTAGAACTTATCAGTGAACGTGATTATCTATTTATCTACCCTATCAGCATTTGGATCCCCGTATCGACACTCTCCTTTGATAAAGCAACTCTTCCCCTCTCTTCTTTAGCAACCAAACACGGATTCTCCTTAACCATCGATCGAGTGTGCGCCCTTAATGCAGCTGAAAAACAAATCACCTTGTTCCATGGCGGAGTTCGTCACGAAGAAATTCTGATTATTGCCCTTGGTGCAAGTAAGATGAAACATTCCGGATTGGAGCATACCCTTAGTATTTGCGGAGAACCTGAACAATCATTGGAACTTAAAAAAGCTATTGATCACTTGATTGCAAAAGGGTCTGGCCGCATCGCATTCGGATTCGGCGGGAATCCTAAAGACATGAGTGCCGTTCGTGGCGGGCCGGGGTTTGAACTCTTTTTTAATCTCCACCATCGTCTTGAAAAATTGGGACTGCGCGAACACTTTGAAATGACATTTTTTGCCCCAATGCCTCAACCCGGTGCACGTATGGGGGAAAAGGCCCTTCAAATGCTAAGCACCCTTTTTGATGTAAACGGCTTTCATACCCGTTACGGTAAAAAAATCAAAGGGTTTGAAGCCAATAAAGTGATCTTCGAAGACGATTCGCTCTTGGAAAGCGATCTCATTATGTTTATCCCCGCAGGTGCAGGACACCCTTTTATTATCGATTCCGATCTGCCGAAAAATGACGCGGGATTTATCCGCATTGATTCAACGTGTCGCATTCAGGGAACTTCCTCCTGGTACGCCATCGGAGACGCAGCAGCATTGGAAGGGCCGGATTGGAAAGCCAAGCAAGGACATATTGCCGAAATAATGGGACGAATTACGGCACATAACCTCGCTGTTGATTTTCTCGGTAAAGAAGAGGATAAACAAACCTATCATGAACACCTCACTATCTTATGTATTATGGACATGGGAAATGGTGCCGGGTTCGTCTATCGGGATGAAACCAAGGCATTTCTCATCCCGATGCCATTTATTGGACACTGGCTGAAACAACTCTGGGGACATTATTATAAATTTTCTAAATTGGGCCGTATTCCACGATTTCCGGGGCTGTAGTTTTACCCTTCATTAACATCCTTGCGGCATACTGTGATAAAAAAAAATAAAGGGGTTTAATGCTCTATGCACTGATGGTCGAGGATGATCCGGATATTACAACCCTCCTTATCAATTATCTTAAAAAATATGACATTATTGTAAATGCAGTGTCTACCCCCTCAGCTGGACTGGCTCTACTCGATACCAATGAATTTCATCTGATTATCTTGGATTTGACCCTCCCTCAGATGGATGGGCTAGAACTGTGCAAACGCATTCGTGCCAAAACGGATATCCCGATTATCATCTCCAGTGCGCGCAGTGATATCAATGATAAAGTGATCGGGCTCGAATACGGTGCAGATGATTATCTACCCAAGCCCTATGAACCACGGGAACTTATTGCGCGGATCAAAAGTGTCCTACGTCGCTACCGCCCTTCAGTAGCTAAAAAGAAAAAAACCTTTATCGTGAATCAAGCCGAACAAGTCATATTCTATAATGACAAACCACTCTCTCTGACACGCGCTGAATATGATATCCTTGCCCTGTTTCTCCTCAATCCTAATCAAACACTCAACAGAGACTTCCTTGCTACCCATTCAGAGGTTATATCTGAGGAAAGCTCCGTTCGTACCATTGATGTTATCATCAGCCGGCTTCGTCAGAAAATTGAGAATGATCCAAAAAATCCCCGCTATATCCACTCCATACGCGGAAGCGGCTATCGGTTTTCAGGATAGAGTATGCGGCATAGTATTTTCTTAAAAATAACTCTTTTTTTTCTTATTACCTTTATGGCGATGGGCTTTGGGTTTAATGCCCTGCACAATGAACTTTCCCGCGATCATGAGGAAAAATTACAAAGCGAGGCAGATACTCTGTTGGTGCTGCTTCGACAAAGTGTCCCTCTCCCCGCACCTATGCGCGAAACGTTTTTAGTTGAACATGGCTACCAAATTACCAAGCCCGTCCCAACCCTTATAAAAACACTTCAGAATGCTTTTTCTACCATCCCGAAAAGCTACCCCATCGAGATACAAGACTCCATGAAAGAGGGGCGTATACAGATATTAAAAGATCAACGCAATCTTTATATCTATTTGACAAAAGCAACCCCTCCTTTGCTAGTCATCAAAGAGGGAGCAGCTCAAAAACCGCTCTGGCCGGAAATCCTCCTCTTTATCCTGATGTTTGCCCTTTTACTCTTTTATGTACTGATTATAGGGACGATTTTCCCCTTAAAAAAGCTTATACGTACGATCAACTATTATGGCGAAAAGGGAGTATATACTCCGATTCATACGGCAAAAAAAGATGAGCTATCACTGGTTGCCAATGCCCTAGACAGTGCAATGCACAAAAATCAATCTCTGCTGGAAGCACGACGGCTCTTTTTGCGCAATATCATGCATGAGCTCAAAACCCCGATTACGGTCGGAAAGCTCTCCTTGCCTTTTTTGAAAAAAGGGGAAGAAAAATCGATTTTAGAGCGGGCTTTTTTTCGGATGGAACACCTGATTCAAGAATTGGTTCGTGTCGAGCAGATCACATCAGGAATGATCTCCCCTTCCCCCAAAGAGTGTGATCCGATAGCCTTGATACATAAAGCGGCAGGGTTGCTCTTTATCGAAATCGATACATTGGATATTAGCAGTGATGGCGGGGCAATTGAAGTAGATTGCGATGTTTTCGTCACTGTGTTTAAAAACTTCATTGATAACGGACTTAAATACAGTCCTGATCGTAAAGTCAGAATCCTCCACGAAAAAGGGGTTATTACTTTCACCAATCGCGGGGATCCGTGGCCGGCTGAGCGTACATTAGAATTTTTAACCGAACCTTTTTCACAAAACCAAACCTCGCAGCAGGGGTTCGGGCTTGGGCTGTATATTATTAAGTCAATTTTGGATGCTCATTCTCTGCGCCTAACCCATCAGTTTCATTCAGGTGAGCATCACTTTTCTGTTCATTTTCAAAACGGTTAAGACGAATTTCAAAACAAGCTCCCTTGGATGTGTTATACACGCTGAGCTTACCCAAAAAGTGTTTTTCAATAATAGTCTTAACCATATACAGCCCAATCCCTGTCCCCTGAGACTCAAATTTAGTCGTAAAATAGGGGTCAAATATTTTATCGATGATAGAGGGGGGAATCCCCCCTCCGGTATCTTCGATGGCAATCGTACAATGACCGTCATCGCTTTCACACGAAATAATAATAAGGCGTTGATCCCCTTTATGATGTTCAATCGCTTCACGCGCATTATTGACAATATTAATCAAAACCTGTTTCAGCTCATTCGGATAAACCAACACTTCAATTTCCGGAGGAATATGCCGTTCAACAATAATTTTCTTTCGGACCAGTAAAGGACCGAGCAAAGATTCAACTTCTCCTACCAACACTCCAATATTGACCGCAACACGCACCCGATCTTGTTTAAAGAAATTCCGAAAGTCGTCGATGGTTTGAGACATATATCCGATCTGTGCTTCCGCAATCTCAATCACCTTAGAGGTATCCTCATTTTTTCCAAACGTACAACTCAAATTCAATCGCGTCATCGAGAGCCCCAAAATATTAAGCGGCTGGCGCCATTGATGGGCTATCGATTCAAGCATGGAACCGATTTCAGCCATTTTTGCTTGCTGCATCAGCAATTTTTCTTGGGTACGGTTTTTCTCAACCGCTTTTTCGATCTCCTCTTTAAGGCGTTGATTAAACATCTCAAGCTCATCGGTTCGCTGACGGACTAAAACATCAAGACGCCGATTCTTGTACGCAATCAATAAAAAGATAACAGCAATCACTGCCGCAGCACCCCAAATTAAGCGGTAATCAATTTTTGCTGCCGGTGCCATAACCAGCCATTTTCCATGAATCTCTTGGTACTCAGCCGGAGTTAGCGAAGAGAGCACTTTATCGCTGATAGAGGCCATCATCCCCCAGTCATTTCGAAAAGCAAATCCAAGTTCATACCGAAAAGGGGTTTCACCCACCACTTTAAGGTGTTTGAGATGATTTTTTTCAATCAAATAACTGACAATATTAAGCCCCTCTACACATGCATACGCATCACCGGAGGCAACCGCTTGCAGAGCTTCCAAAGAGGTATCAAACGTCATCGGAATAATTTGCGGGTAACGGCTGCGCAAAAATTCTTCACTTGCATACGAGCGGACAACCGCTACTCTTTTACCGTTCAAATCGCCTAGGTCATTCACATATCCGACATCCGAATCGGCTACAATTACCATCGATTGTTTCATATAGGCTCGACTAAAAACGAGATCATCTTTCCGATTTTCGGTAATTGCCGCACACGAGAGCATATCAAGCTCTTTATTGCGCACCGCCTGCATTGAATCGCTCCATAATCTTCGACTGTAATCTATCTCAAACCGGATGCCTAGCCGTTTTTCGAGCAATCTAAGATACGATGCACTGACCCCGAATTCCTTCCCGTTTTCATCCAAAAATTCAATCGGCGGACGATTGTGATCGATCCCTACGCGAATGACCGGATGTTCTTTTAACCACCCTTTTTCGGTGTTGGTGAGATGGAGTACCCCATGTTTATAAATCATGGAATCGAACGAGGCCGTCGAATCTACAACGCCCATTAATCTATACCCCTGCGCAATCATCTCTAAACGGTTAGGATCGATAGAACCAAAGGCGATATTAGGACGAAAAGCAAGCTCTTTAAGGGCATGCCCTTCATAGACTAACGCTTCAAGAGATTTATGTTGTGGATTATAACGATGGTAGATCATATCTGCCGTCTCTTCAATATGGTCAAATGCCCATTGCCACCCCCGCATAGAGGCATCGTAAAAAGCTTCGGTACGTTGCGGATGCTGCGTTATCTCATTTTGGGTTGTAAACAAAAGATCACTGTAAAAGTCAAAACCATAATCTTTCGGATGAATAACACGGGTTTCAACCCCCATTTTCTGGAGAATAAAAGGTTCATTTGAGAGATACGCGACCATCGCATCCGTTTCGTGTCGTGCAAGGGAGGAGGGATCATACGAATGGGGTTGCAATTTAAAATCTGAAATATTCAATCCCACGGTGTGAAACATCGCCTGCATCTCAGCACCATCAACCGTATCATCGGTGAGCATCACCCGTTTATTTTTAAGATCTTTAGCGGTATGGATATTGGCATCTTTACGGGTTAAAAGCATCATCGGCGAAGACTGATAAATAGCTGCCATCAAGACTATCGGGAGACCTTTCATGTAGTCCACGACCAAGGAGGAACGCCCAACGCCGTACTGCGCTTGACCATCCATAACCGCATTTAAAGAGAGGCGTTTATTTTGAGCGTCATTAATCGTGACGTCTAACCCGACATCCGAGTAATACCCTTTTTCTTTGGCAACGTAATACCCTGCAAATTGGAATTGATGGAGCCACGGCAATTGGAGCGTTACAGACTCTTTGGACCATACAGAGGCGACGAGGAGCATCAGCAGCATAACTATCTTTTTCATCTTTAAAGTGTATCCAAACAATTATATTTTCATACTTATAGCCCTTTAGGGTAGGATTGGGTAAAATCGCGCATTATTTAAACCCCAAGGTCTCTGCTATGCCGGTCAAAAATGCTCTTCTTGAAACACTCCAAAAACGCCCCCTCATTATCGACGGTGCAATGGGAACCCAACTTCAAGAACGTGCCGACAAAATTCCCGAAAGCGCATGGGAAGGGCTGGAGGGGTGCAATGAACTTCTCAATACCACCTGTCCAGAAGTCATGAGCGATATTTTTCACGCCTACCTCACTGCCGGAGCCGACCTTATCACCACCAATACTTTCGGCTCTTTTAGCTGGGTATTGGATGAATACGGGATCGCTCACCGCGCGTATGAGCTCTCTAAAGCGGGAGCTGCCGTCTGCAGGGCAGAGTGCGATAAGTTTTCCACCCCGGAGCACCCCCGCTACGTCCTTGGTTCTATCGGACCTGGAACCAAACTCCCCTCTCTGGGACACATCCACTACGATGAGATGTTTGAGGGATATTTAGAGTGTTGTTTGGGACTCATCGACGGAGGATGCGATATTTTCCTCCTAGAAACCTGCCAAGACCCTCTTCAAATCAAAGCAGCACTCCATGCATGTGAAGCGGCTAATCGTGAACGTAACACCACCCTGCCTATTATGGTTTCCGTCACCATCGAACTTGCCGGCAGTATGCTCATCGGAACCGATGCGGCAACGATCGCGACGATTTTAGAGCCCTTCGACATCCTCAGCCTCGGCTTCAACTGCGGTACGGGACCGGAGCAATACACCAAACACGTTAGAACCCTCTCGCAAGTGTGGGGAAAACCGATTTCAGTTCATGCCAATGCCGGATTACCGCAAAACCGTGGCGGACACTCCTACTATCCGATGGGACCCGATGAATTTGCTCAGTTGCAATGCGACTTTTTAAACTACGACGGCGTCAGTTTCCTCGGCGGATGCTGCGGTACCACCCCTCAGCATATCCGTGCCCTTGTGAACAAAGTCTCTACTATCACCCCTAAAAAACCGAACGGAGAGACTATACCCTCTATCGCATCGTTGTTTAATACCGTCGAACTCATCCAAACTCCCGCTCCGCTACTCATCGGAGAACGCTCCAACTCAACCGGATCGAAAGCGTTTCGCGAACTGATCATCGCAAGCGATTACGAAGGGACCCTCAGTGTCGGACAAGCCCAAGTGCGTGATGGCGCCCACTGTCTGGACGTGAATGTCGAGTTTGCCGGACGGGACGGTGCGGTCGATATGGCACACGTCATGAGACTCTACAACCAAAAAATCTCCATCCCCCTCATGCCTGACGCGACGCGTGTCAACACGATGGAAGAGGCACTCAAATGCATCGGCGGCAAACCGATCATCAACTCGGTCAACCTCGAAGACGGAGAAGAGCGTCTCGATGCGATCTGTTCCCTCGCCAAAAAATTCGGAACCGCCCTCGTGTGTCTCGTAATCGATGAAAAAGGGATGGCAAAAACCACGGAAGATAAAATGCGGATCGCGGATCGCATCTACGATCTGTGCGTTAACCGCCACGGGATCGATCCCCGTAATCTCATGTTTGACATGCTCACCTTTACGGTGGGGAGCGGAGATGTGGAGTACCGCGATGCCGCGATCCAAACCTTAGAGGCGATCCGTCAGCTCCACGCCAAGTACCCGAATGTCGGCTCCACCCTCGGACTTTCCAATATCTCGTTCGGTCTTAGCATGAATGCACGTATCTTTTTGAACAGCGTCTTTTTGCACCACTGTATTGAAGCGGGTATGACCTCAGTCATCATCAACGTCAAACACATCGTACCGCTCTCCAAAATGTCCGAAGAGGATAGAAAGATTTGTGAAGAGCTGCTATTTTCTCCTGATGATCAGTCCCTCTTTAAATTTATCGGCCATTTCAGTGATAAAACCATCGACAGCGGCAAAAACGATGAAGCCTATGAGGCGATGAGCGATGAGGAAAAAATTGCCCAACTCCTCCTCGACGGTGACAAAGAGCGGATGATCCCGTTGGTAGAAAAAGCGCGTCATACCATCAACCCTGACCGCATCGTCAATGAGATCCTTATCGATGCGATGAAAGTGGTCGGTGAGCTTTTCGGGTCTGGGAAAATGCAGTTACCGTTTGTATTGCAAAGTGCTGAAACAATGAAAACGACTGTCGATTATCTCAACCCGTATCTCTCGAAACAGGAAAAAGATACCGATACCACCCTCGTTATCGGAACCGTCAAAGGGGATGTCCACGATGTGGGGAAAAACCTCGTAGACATTATCCTCAGCAACAACGGCTTTAAAGTGATCAATGTCGGGATCAAAACGGAGCTCGAAGAGTATCTCGACGTTATGAAAACGCAAGATATTCACGCCATCGGGATGTCGGGATTGCTCGTAAAATCGACGCAGGTGATGCGAGACAACTTGGAGACAATGGCAAGCATGGGGATCACGACACCCGTCCTATTAGGCGGTGCGGCACTTACCCGCAGCTTTGTAGACGATTTTTGCCGACCAATCTATCAGGGGGCGATCTTTTACTGCCGTGATGCCTTTGACGGGGTCATCGCAATGAGCCGAATTGAAAAATACAATGCCGATCCAAGCGTGGGTCTCGATACCCGCCTCGGTGGAGATATGATGGAACGAGCGACAAAAGAGGTCGTTGACGTCATTATCCCCCCGTTTCATGAGATTAAAATGCCTAGTGTTGTCAAAATTCCGACCCCTCCGTTTTGGGGACGTCGGGTTTTGCGCAAAGAGCAGCTTGACTTTGATATGGTATGTGAGTGGGTAAACAAACGAAGCCTCTTTAAAATGCACTGGGGATACAAGCGTGCCGGAATGCCGGTAGAAGAGTATAAGAAACTTTTAGAGACCAAAGTTTATCCGGCATACGAGCGGATCAAACGGGAGATTGTAAAACGGGGATTGTTTGATCCTACGGTAATTTATGGATACTATCCCGTCCGAAGCAGTGATCAAGAGCTCCTCATTTTCGATGAGTGCTGCGGATGGAACATCGATGAAAACGCCAACCGCCAACCTCTGGACGAGGTGATCGGAAATGCCAAATACGTCTTCGAGTTTCCGCGCCAACGCAAAGCACCTCATCGCGCGCTAAGCGACTTTTTCGCCCATACACGTGATGACGTCCTCCCTATTAGTTGTGTCAGTGTCGGAGATAAATTTAGCGAGTATGAAAAAGAGTTATACGCCAACAATGAATATCTCGAATACAACATGGTACACGGATTCGGGGTAGAACTGGCCGAAGCATTAGCGGAAGTGGCGCACAAACAAATCCGCCTCGATCTAAATATTGCACACGATGATGAGGGATTCTCTTTGCGAGATGTCCGCCTAAACCGCTATGCGGGGGCGCGTTACAGTTTCGGGTACCCTGCCTGCCCTGATTTAGAGCCGAGTCGTGTTATTTTTGATCTGTTACGTCCCGAAGAGTTCGGCATTACCCTAAGCGAAACGTACCAGATCCACCCTGAACAAAGTACCACTGCGCTGGTCGTGCATCACAAAGATGCAACGTATTATAATATTTAGAGGATAGGTAGGATCATGATTAACCTTATCAAATTTGTCTTCTCTGCCCTCTTTTTATGGATTGCTTTTAGGATGGTCGATTTTCAATTTATCAACCAAATTATCCTCAATGCCGATGCAAAATTCATCCTTTTTGCCATTCTCCTTCAGCTCATCAGTACCTCATTGGCCGCCTATCGATGGTCGCTCATTATGCATGCATTAGCTTTTCACCAAACTTTTTCATTCTATCTCGGAAGCTATTTCAAGGGAGCTTTTTTTAATCAGGCATTGCCCGGAAGTATTGGCGGAGACGCTGTTCGGGGACTCGAACTCGGAAGCCTAGGCTACAGTAAAAAAGAGGCATTTTTCGGAATCTTTATTGATCGCATTGTCGGGCTTGCCGGCTTGCTAATCCTCAATCTCGGTGCCAATCTACTCAGCGGAGATATTCTCCCCGCATGGCTATTCCATTTGATCAACACCATCTGTATCGGCGGGATCTCAGGCTTTCTCGTTTTAATCTTATTGCGGAAAATGGCTTGGCTTCGTAAATACCGAGTCACTCGGGTATTTGCCGATCTCTCAAGTCGCTTCCGACAGGTTTATGCCAACAAAAAAGCAATTGTTCTTCAACTGGGTCTCTCCATAATTATCCATTTTCTATCCATCTTTTCCTTATTTGAGCTCTCACGTGCCGTTGGGATTGAACTTTCTTTGAACATTTTTTTAGTGGCCGTTCCACCGGTATTTTTGCTCACACTGATCCCTATATCCCTCGCAGGGTGGGGGGTTCGAGAAAGTGCCATGGTCGGAATATTTATTCTCGTCGGAGCATCCAAAGAACTGATCCTTTCGGTTTCAATTTTGTATGGAGTGATGCTGATTGTTGCAAGTCTCCCAGGCTTATTCGTCTGGCTTCGCGGAAAAAAGCTTGTATAATCACCCTTACCATTTAATTATTGCAGGAGTTGCGCGTGCACGTTGATACCATGAGAGCCGTAGACTATTGGGTGGGTGTCCCACTTTGTTTTTTAGGGAGTATCTTCAAAAAAACATTCTCTTGGCTCCCCTCCGCTCATACAAGTGCCCCCTCCAACATTCTCTTGGTTGAACTCTCTGAGATGGGAAGCACCATCCTTGTCGATCCGGCGATGCAAAAGCTCAAACGAGAATTGAATGCCAATCTCCACTTCGTTATTTTCAAAAAAAACAAACCGAGTCTCGATCTTCTCAGCACAATCCCCGAAGAAAATATTTTCACGATTCGAGAAGATGGCCTTTTTACGTTAATCAGCGACACTCTCAAATTTTTCTTTTGGACTCGTGCCAAGAAGATCGATACGGTCATAGATCTCGAGCTTTTTTCTAGGTTTACAGCCCTTTTAACCGGCTTTTCGGGAGCGCAGAGACGGGTAGGATTTCACGCATTTTACAATGAAGGGCTCTATCGCGGCTCTATGTTGACCCATAAGGTGGCCTATAATCCCCATATTCATATCGCTAAGAATTTCATTGCCCTCGTAAACGCATTACTCGTACAAAACAAAGAACTCCCCTACTCCAAAACATTGATCAGCGATGATGAAATTGTCCTAAACAAAGTGACCCTCTCCCATGAGGCCAAAGAATCCATGCGAACCAAAATAGCCTCTATCTGCCCAGTATACGATCCAGCACAACACCGCATTGTCCTTTTTAATGCCAATGCGAGTGATCTGATGCCGCTTCGCCGTTGGGACAGAGGAAACTACATCGACCTTGCACGCCGTGTTCTAGAGACCTATCCTGATATCATTATCCTCCTCACCGGAGCTCCGGCGGAATACGAGGGGCTTCAAAATATCCCTGATGCCCTCCAATCCCCTCGCTGTGCCAATTTTGCCGGAAAAACTTCCTTTGCCGAGCTGGTAGCCCTTTATGAAGTATCCGAATTTATGCTGACCAATGATTCCGGTCCCGGCCACTTCTCGGCTGTTACCTCTATGCCTTCTTTCGTCTTTTTCGGGCCTGAAACACCAAAACTTTATGGCTCTTTAGGCATCACCACCCCTATCTATGCGGGACTGGCGTGTTCACCCTGCGTAAGCGCAACCAATCATCGGAAAACCGCCTGCAATGATAATGTTTGCATGCAAGTGTTGGGAGTCGAATTAGTCTACTCCATCCTTGAACCCTCATTGAAAACCAGTCGATTCCGGTAAACACACCCTATGTCCGATAAAAAAATCGTTTTACTCATCCTTTTTTTTACCGCTATGCGGTTGCTTGTCGCCCCCTCTTTCGGTCTTGGGGTAGATGAAGCCCATTACGTCCTCTACGGATACTATCTGGATTGGAGTTACGTCGATCATCCGCCGCTCGTCGGATGGACTCAAGCCCTTTTTCTTCACCTCTTCGGAGAAAGTGTATTGGGGGCAAGACTTCCCGCTATTCTCTTAATGGCACTCATCTCATGGCAATGCTACCACTTCTTACTCACCGCTCAAGCGACCAAGACTCAAGCCCTATGGGGAGTTACGGCCCTAAATAGCTCTTTTATGTTCGGGGCTATCGGTCTGATGCTCTTGCCGGAGAATTTTCTCCTCGCATTGGTTTTCCCTCTGATCACAATTGTCATACGTATCGAACAAAGTGGTAAGACACGCGATTTTATTTGGCTCGGGGTCCTATTAGGGTTGGCTGGTTTAGGTAAATACACCGCTGTTATTTTCCTCCCTCCGATCCTCCTCTATATCCTCACCAAACGTCGATATGATCTCCTAATCAATCCACATATTCTCCTCAGTGCGGCCATTGGATTCATTATGATTTTACCCGTTATCCTGTGGAATGCCTCTCATGAGTGGATCAGCTTTACTTATCAGTCCTCTCATGTTGCGGGGAGTAGTACGATTGAGTTTAAACCCTTTATCCGATCTCTTTTGGCTCAAGCAGGAGCCTATAATCCCTTTTTGTTTGTTATAGCCGTCTATGGAGTCGTCCTATCACTACGCAGTAAAAACCCGACTGTAGTACTCGCCCTTTGGATCGGTATCACACTGGAGCTCTTTTTTATTGCCACCTCCTTTTTAAAACCGGTCCTCCCTCATTGGCCCGCACTCTTTTATCTCCTATTTATCCCTATCGGAGTCGTTTCTCTGTTACAGCGCAGAGAAAAATACTCAACCGTAGTACGCTATAGCGTGATATTCTCACTCCTGTTGAGTGTGCTAGTCCATGCGGAACTGTTCGGTAAATGGGGCAATTTTCCCGATTACAAATCCCCTTTTCGGGATATTTACGGATTCGATATGCAAGTTACAGAGGGAGTAACCCTTTTAAATACCCTCAACTCTCCCAAAAAAGCATTGGCCGTTACCAACTGGACATATGGAAGTCGTCTCGGCTATTACGCAAAACCTTATGGAGTCAAAACCTTCGTGCTGGACGATTATAATCGACAATTTTCCCTATGGGAAGGGGAAAGCCCCGTCGGCTACGATCTGCTCATCGTCCATTCCCATTTTTCCGATTCCAATGCACTTAGTTCACTTCGATGTGATTCATTAAACCCTATCGAAAAACGAGATACCCTCTTAAACAATCATAAAGTGGATACCGTTGAGTATCTATGGTGCAAAAATTATCAAGGTAAAAAATGATCCCTAAGATGCAACTCTTAATCACCCTCCTATGTGTAACGGCGATCATATTCTCCTATCTTTTCTTCGATCAAACGGTGGCAGTATGGTCTCATACCCATATTATCGGGGAAGATCATGAGCTCTTTACAACCATCACCGAATTCGGGGATGCCCTCTACTATCTCGTCGGATTTAGCATTACATCTCTTTTCCTTCGCTATGTGTGGAAAAAATATCATTGGGCGAATATAGCCTTTTTTCTTTTTTCTACAGTTGCGGCATCGGGAGTGAGTGCTGATATTATCAAATGGATCGCAGGACGATACAGACCTTCTCAATTATTTGAGCATGGCTTGTACGGATTTGATTTTCTCCATATTGATCGAGCCCTCACCTCATTCCCATCAGGACACACTGCAACGGCGTTTGCCCTCGCAACGGCCATCACCTATCTGTGGCCAAAAGCCAGCCCTACCGTATGGCTCTTTGCCATTCTTATAGGAATAAGCCGAATTATGATTTGCGCCCATTACCCCAGCGATGTGATAGCGGGTGCTTTCGTCGGGACGGTTACCACTCTTGCCTTGATACGAGTTTGGAATCCATCCAGATCAACACTCTTCCAACCCCTAAAGTTTTAGTGGAGAGTTACATGTTGATGATGCAAACCATTTATGAGCAAACGAAAAAGCTTTCCCTCTTGTTTGTGGAAGACGATCCGCAATTGCGTCAACGGACCGTTGAAATATTGGAAGATTATTTTTTCCGTGTCGATTTTGCAGAAGACGGGATAGATGCCCTGGAACAATTTAACCGCTATTATGATCTCAAAAATACCTATTACGACCTCGTCATTTCTGATATTCAAATGCCTCGAATGGATGGTGTGGAACTTACCGAAAGACTCTATACCTTGCGCCATGATCAGCCGATTATTATCCTCTCGGCACATACCGAAACAACCTATCTCCTTAGATTGATCAATCTAGGGGTAGCTCAATTTCTTACCAAACCGATTCAATTTCAAGAGATGCTCGACACCCTCTATAAAGTATCCCTAAAAATAAATTCTATTCCCAAACCGTCCATCATCCCATCCTCTACCCTTCCCCTTAATCCAAATGTTATTTGGGACAAAGAGAAAAAACGGCTTATCAAGGAAAGTGTAGATGTTGCTTTGACCAAATATGAAATTCATCTTATGAGTATTTTAACGGCAAAATATGAGCAAATATGCAGTGCAGATGAGATATTGAGTCACTTTTTTTTGCATGGCATTGATATCAGCTCAGATAATCTTCGCGGAATGATGATGCGTTTACGTAAAAAACTCCCCGAAAATTCTCTTACCAGCGTCTATGGTCTAGGCTATAAACTCTCCCCCGTTCATTAGTTATTTTTTCCAAACCTTATCTATCCACTCACCCATCTTCGCTTCATATCCGCTGTTTTTAAACTCAACAAATTTGAGCGGTTTTGAGAGATACTTCTGCTCTACCCATCCGCCGAAGTCATGCGGATAGAGATACCCTTTGTGCTGCTGACGCAAATGTTCGGGAATATCCATTATCACCCCATTCTTCACCGCACTCTGCGCAGCATTGATCGCATTGTAGGCGGTATTGGATTTTGGGGATGCACAGAGATAGATTACCGCTTGGGCAAGGATAATTCTCGCTTCGGGATAGCCGATCTGTTTGACACTCATCATCGCTGAAGTGCAGAGGGTAAGTGCTTGTGGATTGGCATTGCCGACATCTTCGCTGGAGAGGATAACAAGACGCCGTGCGATAAATTCGGGAGGTTCTCCCCCCTCGATCAAACGGGCGAGATAATAGATAGCCGCATCAGGATCGCTCCCGCGAATACTTTTAATCAAGGCCGAAGCAAGATCATAATGGACTCCCGCTTCCGAACTTCCCAAACTCTGCGCCGCAGGGCGGAGTGATTTTAAGAGTGGTAATGTGATCGGTTTACCCAGTGCGGATGCAACTTCGAGAAGTTTGAGCATCGCCCTAGCATCACCGCCCGAACTGGCAATCAAATATTCACGTGCCTCTTCATCGACCGCTACAGCTGTACGAACTAACAAATCCTCTAACGCTTCAAAACCGATAGAGTGCAGTTCAAACAAAAGCGAGCGGGATCGCATCGCCGCAGTAAGCGAAAAATAGGGATTTTCTGTCGATGCCCCGATCACTAACACACTGTTTTTTTCCATAACCGGCAATAACACTTCCTGCTGATTTTTTGCGAGACGGTGCACCTCATCGATAAAAACAAGGGGTTTGGTTAAAGAGCCTTCATATTGGTCAAAAATTTTGCGAAGCTGCTCGATTTTAAGAGAGGTTGCATTAAATTCATAAAAGGGCATTTCCATAACGGCAGCAATAATTCGAGCAAGGGTTGTTTTGCCGCATCCGGGAGGGCCATAAAAAAAAGAGTGGGTAAGATTACCGCTCTCGCACAGGGAACGCAGAGGAGCATCGGGTGAGCATAGATGAGACTGACCTACCACATCGTCAAATTTTTTCGGACGAAGCAGATAGGTAAAGTCTGCCACAATTAACCTGCGATGACTTTGATGATTACTTCACGTGCCTGGCGAGGGCCATCGAATTCACCGAAAAACACCCCCTGCCATTTACCAAACATCGGACGTCCGTCCAATACCGGAATACTGACCGATGCACCCATACGAGAAGATTTCAGATGCGCTGCCGCATTATCCCCTACGTGCGTATAAGGTTCATCATTCGGTATTACCTTACTCAGTGCGCTCAAAAGGTCGCGACGAAGGTTCGGATCGGCATTTTCAAATAAAAAAACACTTCCGGTTGTATGGGGGGTAAATACGACACAAATGCCCTCTTTGATCCCCGATTTAATCACTGCCTCTTTCACCTCAGCACTGATATCCATCAACTGTGTTTTATGACTGGTTGGAAATTTTAAGATTTTCATTTTTTATAAGCCCCTTTTGCAAATTTTTTATCCGGATTGTATTTATTGGTCGAGAAAGAATCGTTCTCAGGTTTCGCTTTCACTTTTGCCCTGTCTTTGGTGAAGACTCTTTTCTCAGGCTTGGCTTTCTCTTTGGCAAATTTCGGCTCCGGCTTGCGCTCCGATTTATACTCCGGTTTCCCTTCGGCTCTTGGGGCTTTGGGTTGCGATTTTTGTTTCATTTTGCCCGCTTTCTCGCTGGCATCTAAAAACTCTCTCAAAGAGGTATATTCGTTACGCTCTAAAAAACGGACTTTTCCCGTTGGGAGGTTATTCAGTTCAATCCCCCCGAAACTCAGCCGTTTCAAATCAACGATTTCGGCTCCGAAATGGGCAAAAAAGCGTCGCAACTCCCGGTTTTGTCCCTCTCCGATAGCCACTTTCAGGATCGAATAATCCCCTTGATCTTTTTGCACCTGATAGGCATAAAACGGAGCAAAACTCATTGGCCCGGCCTCAGCATGCTCATGTGCACCCGCACTGGCATCTTCGAGCTCCAGTCCTTCCCCCATAGCCACTTTCATAGCATCGGTAACGGGACCTTTAATCTTAAGCTTGTAGACCCGTTCCATTTTGGAAGTCATCAATGCCGTCGCAACCCGAGACGCATCGGTGAGGAGCAACAGCCCCTCCGAGGCAAAGTCAAGACGTCCCACAGGGATAAAATGGCGATACGTTTTTGAAAGCGAATCGTAGATTGTTTTACGCCCTTGAGGGTCTTTCTTGGTCACCAGTTCCCCGCGAGGTTTGTTGTAAACGATCACCGTAAATTGATCGGTTGCGGTGATTTTATTGCCGCTCACACTCACATTGGCATGACGTTCATCCACCGAAACAGCGGGATTCTTTTCGATTTCACCGTCAATACGGACATATCCGTCCAAAATAGCCTGATCGGCTTCTCGGCGTGAGTACGTCGAGTAATGAGCAATAAATTTATTTAAACGCATCATGATATACCTGCTTCCACGAGTGTATGAAGGTGCAATGCACCTTGGATAATGCCGTTTTGGTCAGTGACCACCAGCAACTGAATTTTTTTGTTTTCGATCAAAACCAACGCATCGCTTGCAAGCATCGTAGCATCGCTGATGACAAGAGGATGTTTAGTAGCAAACGTTTTGGCAGGTGCTTCCAGTGAAAATGTTTCACTTAAAAGGGCTCTGCGAATATCGCCATCACTGAGCAATCCTGACAATTTTCCCGATTCATCGGTAAGCATTGCTGTACCGAGTCGCCCCTCGCTAAGGGTTAAAAGTGCCTCTTTTAGCGGGGTGTTTTCATCGACAATCGGCAAATTTTCGGTACGCATCAAATCGGACACTTTTACAAACAGCCGTTTACCCAATGCTCCGCCGGGATGGAATGAGGCAAAATCCTCTTTCTGAAAATTGCGGGCCTTCATCAAACACACCGCAAGGGCATCCCCCATCGCAAGGGTAAGAGTCGTTGAACTTGTCGGAGCTATATCGAGAGGACACGCTTCGGCTGAAACGTTGATGTTAATCACCTCATCGCTGTAGCGTCCCAACGTCGAATCAGCATTTCGAGTCATCCCGATCAAAGGGATATCAAATCGTTTGATATGGGGGAGGATGGAACTGAGTTCCGGGCTCTCCCCGCTGTAGCTGATTGCAAGGACCGCATCGTCTTTACCGATCATCCCTAAATCACCGTGAAGCGCTTCGGTAGGGTGAAGAAAAAAGCTTGGGGTCCCCGTCGAGGCAAACGTTGCGGCGATTTTGGCACCAATCAGTCCTGATTTCCCCACTCCGGTAATTACAAGCTTTCCACGGCACGCGAGGATGATTTCCACGGTTCGGGTGATCTCGTCTCCTACCCTCCCCATCGCTTCGATAAGGGCATTGGATTCGATTTCAAGTGTCTTGCAGGCTATTGCGATATAATCGTTGTTCATAAAAGTTATTATACTCCAATAACCCTTTAAAACAGGTATTTCAATGCAAAACCTTTATAGTGAAGTAACCTCTCTCGATCAGCGTGCTGTGAGTAAATTCGCTTTAAGCGAAGAACTTATGATGGAGCATGCGGCTGCATCTATGGCTCATTATATCCGTGAGCACTTCCCATTGACTTCTTCTATTTTGATCGTCTGCGGAAACGGAAATAACGGAGCTGACGGACGAGTCCTCGCACGGCAGCTCGATGGGGACTATCGTGTTTCATTCCAATATCAAAACGATATTCACTACGACGTCATCGTGGATGCCCTCTTTGGCAGTGGTCTCAACCGAGGCCTTGATCCTGCAATATGTGAACTGATCGATTTACTTAATAGCTTTAATGCTTTTAAAATAGCCTGCGATGTCCCCAGCGGTCTGTTCGCAAACGGGACACTCGACCCCCATACCTTTAAAGCCGATCTCACCATCACCATGGGGGGACTTAAACGGAGTCTCTTTAGTGACGCAGCCAAAGAATACGTGGGTGAAATCCGTGTCGCCACTCTTGGGATTGCCCGCTCACGCTATGAGATCCCCTCAGCATGGCGGTTACTCGACCCTGGCGATCTGTCTTTGCCGCTTCGTACACAAAGATCCACCCACAAAGGAAGTTACGGACATTTAGGTGTTATCTGCGGCGAAAAAATCGGGGCTTCGGTCATTGCAGGTTCTGCCGCCCTCCGTTTCGGTACGGGTTTGGTCAGTTTGATCAGCAATGAAAACGTCACCCTCCCTTACGAGCTGATGCAGAGTCATTCTCTCCCCTCATCAACAACAGCTATCGCAGTGGGAATGGGATTGGGAGAGGAGTTTGGCGATGACGAGCTGGCTCAATTGCTTGATAACGTCTATCCTCTCGTCCTTGATGCCGATATTTTTTATCACACCCTATTTAGTACGCTAGTGATGCGTAAACAGATTGTTCTAACCCCCCATCCCAAAGAGTTCACCCACATCTTACGGGTATGCGGAATCGCCGATATAGACGTGGCAACATTACAAAACGATCGATTTACCTATGTCGAACGCTTTTGTGCAACGTATCCTAATGCCGTGTTACTCCTTAAAGGTGCCAATGTCATCATCGGCACACAAGAACGTTTTTTCATCAATCCTCATGGAACCGTTGCTTTGGCAAAAGGGGGGAGCGGTGATGTTCTCAGCGGCCTTATCGGCGCACTCCTCGCACAAGGGTATGAACCCGTAAATGCGGCCATTCAAGCCTCTCTCGCTCACACCCTCTCGGCGCAAAAATTTGATAAAAACAACTACGCACTCACCCCTTATGACATTATCGAAGGAATCACAACATTATGAAGCGTATTGTCGCACTTTTTAGCGGTGAGGGGACCAACCTCGCCAATATAATCGAAAAAATCCACCGTAAACATGCCCTCATCACCTGCGCTATTACCAATAACCCCAATGCTGCAGGGATTGCCAAAGCACGCGCGGCCGGCATACCGGTCGAAGTAATCGACCATACCCTCTTTCCCTCCAGAGAAGCGTATGATGAAGCCTTAGTGCAGAGTACTCGCGACTACAATCCTGACCTCGTTGTATTGTGCGGATTTATGCGGATTTTAACCCCCGTATTCACATCCAATATCCGCTCCATCAACCTTCACCCCTCACTTCTACCCGCATTCAAAGGGGCCAAAGCTATTGAGAGGAGTTTTGAAAGTGATGAACAAGTTTGCGGAGTAAGTGTCCATTGGGTCACGGATGAACTCGACGGCGGTGACATAATCTTGCAAAAAAGTTTTACCAAAAATTCATCCGATACTTTAGAAGAATTTTCGGCTAAAATTCGCCAAATCGAGCATGAAATATTGCCCCTGAGTATTATTCAATTGCTAAAGGAACTTTAAAATGCACACATTACAAATCGGAAAATACACCCTCGGAAGCCGCCTCATCGTAGGAAGCGGTAAATATGACTCATTTGAAACGACCAAAGCCGCTACCCTTGCATCAGGCTCTGAACTCATTACCGTAGCCGTCCGCCGTCTCAATATTACCAACCCCAATGAAGCCAATCTGCGCGATACCTTTGCCGGAACCAATGTCAAATTTCTCCCCAACTCTGCTGGATGTACCACTGCCGAAGAGGCGATCACCCTTTTCCGTCTTACCCGCGAAGCGACAGGAATCGATCTAATCAAGCTCGAAGTGATCGGCGATACCCTCAAAACTCTCTATCCCGATGTTTTAGAAACGATCAAAGCGTGTGAAGTGTTAGCCAAAGACGGCTTCACGATTATGGCCTATACCAGCGATGATCCGATTATGGCGCGCCGTCTTGAAGATGCGGGAGCGCATGCCATCATGCCTCTCGCTGCACCGATCGGATCAGGGCTGGGAGTTCAAAACCGTTATAACATCGTGTTTGTACGTGAAGCGGTTAAAGTACCTATTATCGTTGATGCCGGTATCGGATGCGCAAGTGATGCGGCGTTAGCGATGGAACTCGGAGCAGACGGTATTTTAACCAACACCGCAATTGCGCAAGCGCAAAACCCTATGCTTATGGCGGAAGCGATGAAAAATGCCGTCATTGCAGGACGTTTGAGCTACCTAGCCGGACGTATTCCGAAACGTCCATACGCTACCGCGTCATCTCCGATTGATGGAATGATACAATTTTGATATGAACGCCTGCGGAACACGCCCCGCCAGGCTACGCTAACACTGAGTTTACTTCAGCAGTAAGCTCGAATACACTTTTTTCTGAATCTTCTTGACATTTTTTAAATAGTACACTATAATTTCGCCTCACTAATTTAGCTCGCAAGAGTCATTTTAGGAATGTGTCGGGGCGTAGCTCAGTATGGTTAGAGTACTTGGTTTGGGACCAAGGGGCCGGAGGTTCGAGTCCTCTCGCCCCGACCATGTTTTTTTCTTTTGTATCTTATTTTCAAATACAGATTATTTTTACAGATGGTGGAATTAGCTCAGTCGGTTAGAGCATCAGGTTGTGGTTCTGAGGGTCGTGGGTTCGATTCCCATATTCCACCCCATTTGTTTCTGGTTTGAAACACTTTTGATACGCGATGTTTTAGAAGGCGATTGTGCGTTCGTAGCTCAACTGGATAGAGTAACGGACTTCGGATCCGTAGGTTATAGGTTCGAACCCTATCGGGCGCACCATATACTCATGCGTCCTTAGCTCAGCTGGATAGAGCAATGCCCTTCTAAGGCATCGGTCAGAGGTTCGAATCCTCTAGGGCGTACCACCTTAGACTTTTTTTGTGTGCGGATGTGGTGAAATTGGTAGACACGCCAGACTTAGGATCTGGTGCCGCAAGGTGTGGAGGTTCAAGTCCTCTCATCCGCACCATCACTTTTTAAATGCCTATTTCAGGCACTTCTTCAAGCAACTTCTTCCAAATTCGAACCAAAATTTTCATTATAACGCTATTGTTCTCCAAACTTCACACGAATTTCGCAAAGTATCAATCATACTTATCATCGGTAATAATCCTGGTTAAATCTTTTTTCTTCGCTGTTGCACTTTAAACTTGAATTGGCGTTGTATTAAACCCTATTTAGCATCAAAAACATGGTAACGGTTTTTGCCGGATTGCTTAGCTACATACATGGCCTGATCGGCCTGACGGATAAGGTGATCTCCGTCCACTTCATCCACTTGCGGATAAAAAGCAACCCCGATACTGGCAGATACTTGAACCATTAAATCATTGAGTTTGATAGGTTGGCTTGCCGCTTCGAGAAGTCTGTGAATAATAGGTATCGCATCTGACATATCATGTAAATCGACGAGAATAGCGACAAATTCATCTCCGCCCAATCTGCAGAGGGTATCCCCTTCTCGTAACGCTTTTTTCATCCGCGCAGAAAGAGCTATAAGCAATTGATCTCCAATAGGATGTCCATAGTTATCGTTTACCGCTTTAAAACCATCAAGATCCAGATAGAGTACTGCCAATCGCTCTCCCCGTCGTAAGGTTTGAATCATCCCTTGGTGCAAACGATCTGCTTCCAAAATACGGTTTGGCAGACCTGTAAGTGCATCATAATGCGCTATGTATTCGAGTTGCAGTGCGTGTTCCTTCATCACAGTAACATCTTTGGTACTGACTAAGACACGTTTTTTATCCGGTAAGAGGGTAGCTGTCATATTGATGTAAATCTGTTTTCCGTCTTTCACTATGCATGTTTTTTCAAAACCTTTAATAAAACCAAGCTCAAAAATAGTTTTCATCGCTTCCACCGAACGTTCTATGTCCTCCGGAGCGCTAAGTGCTATACCCGTCTTTGAGAGAAGTTCCTCACGTGTAAATCCGGTCATTTCCAAATAAGCATCATTGAAATCCAAGAAATTTGAGTCCTTGTCCAAAATGGCGATACCGTCTTTTGAATTATTAAAAATGGCTTTAAATTCATCTCTTTGTACTTCTAATTTTTTCTGCAGATTTTTTTCTTCGGTAATATCATAAAACCATCCCAATACACAGGATTCCCCTTCAAATTCTATAGGCATATAAGACGCTAATGCCCAGATGGTTTGATTATTTATGTAAAGTTCTACCAGTCGATTGTAGATAACTTCTTTATTATTTATTTGAGCTACAAATGCATCATACTCTTCTTTATTCGTATAATAATTTTTCGGATTTTTGCCTAAAACAGTCGATATATCTGCTTGGATTAAACGGGCATACGCTTCATTGGCAAAAACAACTTCGCTCCCTTCGCTTTTTGCGATTCTAACAGCAATCGGAGACATTTTTAATAGATACAAAAGGGTGTCTTCGCTTTTCTCCAATCGAATTTGATATTCCATCTGCTCACTAATATCCTGAACCGTACCCAAGGAACAAAGAGGAGTTCCATTTGAATCGAATTTTGTTTCACATTGTTCATTGACATATTTAATTCGCCCATCGCTCATTAGAAGTCTATGGGTTATTTCGTATTTTTGTTTTGTGATGAGTGAATTTTCATAGGCATGTGAAACCTCTATCCGGTCATCAGGATGTATTACATTTAAAAATGCCTCGTACGTAGGTACAAATGTCTCTTTATCAAGTTCAAAAATATTAAAAATCTCATCAGACCATTCTAGATTATTACTGCATAGGTCAAGATGCCAATTGCCGATTTGGGCAATTTTTTCGGCTTGTCTAAGGTTAGCTAACAGCTTGTTGGTTTCATCTTCAGCTGTTTTTCGTTCAGTAATATCTTCAATAATCGCAATACCCCCCTCGACAGTTCCATCCGTATCGCAGAGCGGCGCATAGTGCATAATCACCCAAAGTTGCGTATCGCTGAGTGTCGAGCGATACTCACCTTCATACGAACCTTCTTTGCCTTCAATTGCTTCTCTTAATGGAGGTAATATCCGTTGATCCTTCAATGTATTCATGTCAAGTCCGATAAGCCTCTCTCTCGGAGCCCTCATAACCTGTGCAAAGCGCTCATTGCAATAGGTAATAATGAGCTCTTTATTATAATGTAGTACCCCCGCCGGCGTATGTTGAAGGATAAGACGGTAGCGTTCCTCACTTAACCATGCTTCTTTTTCACTCGCTTCGGCTTTGTGTTGCATAATGCTACTTTGGTTAATACTTGCATTAACCGATCGCCCGATAATAACCAGAAACCCGAAATAAAGGACCAGAGCAATCCCCATATGTACCGCCGCCTCGGTTGCGTCCAAAAGTAAATAAACCGTAAGAGGGGAGAGAGCCAAAATTGAAAAACCGATGCTGCTGGGAAGGTCCGATGCATTTGAAATGGTATTACCGGCCGTCAAACCGGCTAAAATAAAAAGTAAAAATACTAGATGATCAAAATCATTTGAAGAAAACAATAAAATGCCGATTGAACCCCAGATTACGCCGGCGATAAATGCACCGATGCGCATATTTCTCAGACGAACCCCTATTTTTATCGCATCTGTTTCGGCAGCGTTTTGGTATACAGCAATAAGAGATATACGTATCAGTGATATTAGAAGTAGGGAGACATACCAGATAATGATGATAGAGGGATTGTAAATAGTACGCTCGGCAAAAACGATTACCAATCCTACCAGCAAACTAGCAAGAATCCCTATCTTGCTGGTTTTAAGCAAATTCTGTAATTGTTCAGTTTGCGTTAGCGGATATATAGTTTCCATAGAAGATCTCTACCTTTCAGAACAACTGTATAATTCAATTCTAGTTTATAGTAATAGCTCATTTATTATAGCAGAAGCGAGAAGTTATTAAAAATTTGTGACCAGAGTGTGACTGAATAGAGACAAAAGTAAGAACTTTTTGTTCATTCACTGTACAATTACTCAAAAAAGTAGGTCTGTATGGGGTTATTTAGTACCAAAATTCCAAAAACTGAAGGTTCAGGGCTTGCTCGACATTTAAATCTTTTGGATGTCTCTTTCATCGGTGTCGGTGCCATCATCGGAGCGGGGATATTTGTTATCACGGGTCAGGCGGCAGCGACTACGGCGGGACCGGCTATCGTGTTGTCTTTTATGGTTGCGGCCATTGCTATCGGTATTACGGCATTAATCTATGCGGAGATGAGTTCGATCTATCCGGTCTCAGGAAGTGCGTATAACTATACTTATGCAACCTTGGGCGAATTCTTTGCCTGGTTGGTGGGGTGGAATCTACTTCTCGAATACGGTGTCGCCACAAGTGCCGTTGCAACGGGGTGGTCAGGCTATTTTCGTACCTTTATCGATACCAATTTTCACGTAACTCTCCCTACTGCGCTCAGCGGTGCCTATGACCCCACCAAGGGGACGTTTGTCGATTTGAGTGCCTTCTTAGTCATCTTCGTCATCTTTCTCCTCCTAGCCATTGGGATCAAAGAGAGCGCACGGGTCAATAACATTATCGTCTACATAAAGATTGCCGTGTTATCTGTATTTGTCATCTTCGGATTGCAGCACTTCGATATCAATAATATCCGAAACTTTTTCCCGTTTGGCTTTGAGGGGGTATGGCATGCGACGAGTTTGATCATCTTCGCTTACTTGGGCTTTGACGCGATCTCTACTGTCGCCGAAGAGACTAAAGATCCTACCAAAACCATTCCAAAAGCGTTAATGCTCTCCCTCGCATTTTCAACCCTCTTCTTTATTTTAGTCAGTTTTACCCTCACCTCGATGGTCAGCTACAAAGACCTCAATGTCCCCGATGCCCTCGCGTTTGCGATGGTCAAAGTGGATGAGCCTTTTCTTGCCAGTATTATCGCATTGGGTGCCGTTGTCACGATCACAACCGTTATGCTTGTTATGGGATTGGGATTCACCCGCGTCGCATTTGCCCTCTCCCGTGACGGATTTCTCCCGAAAAAGCTATGTGAAGTTCACCCAAAATACAATACTCCCTTCAAGCTCACCCTCATCGGCGGTTTCTTCCTTGCATTTCTCGCCGGATTCGTACCGCTTAAAGTTTTGGCGGAGCTCGTCAATATCGGAACCCTCTTCGCCTATTTTATTGTTGCGGTCGCCATTATCTTATTACGCCGAAAAGGGCTGGTAGGGACGTTTCGTGTTCCGATGTTCTGGGTGCTGATCCCTCTTAATTTCTTTCTTTTGCTGTTTATTATGTCGGGGCTTGAATTACATACGTGGATACGGTTTGTCATTTGGAGTGGAATTGGAATCGGCATCTATTTTTTAATGCGCGGACGTTTAAGCTCTGACTAGTTTTGAACGCCTACGGAGCAGAGCCCCGCAGGCTACGCTCGCCGCTATGGCACTAAAGCTTGCCTCTTTGAGGCAGAGTTCTATTTATGAAAAATAAGGGTAATTCGGTACCTTTTCTCGTCGTGAAGAATTTCATAGCTAAATTGAAGTTCTTCACTAATACGTTTTAATATCTTTTGTCCGATCTTGGAACTAAACAGATATTTATCTTCCCCTATCTCGTTCACCAGTGAAAGACTGCGACGAACAGGATCAATTTCAATATCGATCACACTCCTCTCAGCCGCATACGTCATAGCATTCTCAATCAAAGCCACCAACACTTTGTTCAACACTTTTTCGGGAATATTGACTGTAAAATTTTGAGTTGGCAAGTGAATACGCAATTGTTTTCGCTGCGCTAGGATATCGACTTTGTGAATAATGGCTCTAAGTGCGTGATTCATATCCATTGGGACAGGATCTTCAAAATCAGAGCTCTCCAGAAAAAGGACATTTTTTAATTCCGCCGTTAATCGCTCTATATCATTTCCCAAATCGGCAATAAATTTGGTTTTATCATATCCTACGCTATTTTCATACACATCCAAGCGTGAACGCATAAGGGCAAGCGGTGTTTTAAGCTCATGTGCCGCCTCTTTGAACAACTCTTTTTCTTTGGCACGATACCCTTCTATACGGCGAATCAATGCACTAAATGCATGCGATACCTCTGCAATCTCATATCCCGGATTATCCAGTGAAAATTCAAACGGATCTCCGTTCTTCCACTCTCGTGTTTTTTGTGCCAATACCCCCAGCGGCTTCATGTAATAGTGTAAGAGTGCAAAACTGACAATTAAAATCGCCAATAGCGAATAAAGATACCGTACAAAAAGCTTTTGCGCATATTTATCAACCGATGCACGTACTTTAAGATTATCACTGAGGGCATTGAGATAAAGGCCGTTAGGAAGTACTACTGATGCGCTGATGAGATTCTGAGACTTCTGAGCGGGGCTCTTTGAAATCATAAAACGTAAATGATTTGATTCGGAATTGCGTAAAACCATCTGATTATGGGGAACAGCATACAAAAAGGAGAGATCGCTATGGGTGTCCAAAGGCTCGGTTATATACTCATCCACGCTCTCGATAAGAATATGGTGGAGAACTTTTTCCAAATCCTCTATTTTTTCCCCTTGCATGGTTTCCGTTGCAACACCCCAGTTAATACTAAAGGCGATAGCCATCAATAACGAAAACAATAGAGCTATTTGAATCTTCAGCGATTGTTTAACGCTCAATCAAGTACCCCCGTGTTTTAATGGTTTTAATGAGGGAAGAGTGAAGTTTTTTACGGAGCCGTGCGACCAACTCGTCTACCGCATTTTGGGTAACGTTTTGAGGGTTATCATACAAAGCGTCCATAATCTCCTCGCGTGTTGCCACCGATTCTCGGGAAAGAAGATAAAACAAGAGGGTTTGTTCATTTTTACTAAGGGTAATCGGAATACCCTCTTTGAGAACACTCTGAGCGGATAGATCAATTTCGATCCCCTCAAAATGTTTGATTTTGGGTGAAAAACGACGAGCTAATGCACTGATACGGGCACGTAATTCTTTGATGTCAAACGGTTTTTCAAGATAATCGTCTGCGCCGAATTCAAATCCTTGAACTTTATCATCAACACTGCCAAGGGCACTGAGTACCAACACGGGGGGCTGAGGATGTTTCGCTTTAGAATAACGGATGAGCTCATGGACTCTATCGGTACCATTAAAGGTACGATCCAATACAACCACCTGATAGTGATACCCGTCCAAATACGCTTTGGCGTCACTAATCGATGAGACGGCATCCACGATCCACTCCCCTTGCAACGAGAGTTTCAATAATTTTAATAACTCTTCTTCATCATCCGCAATTAAAATTCGCATCTATATCTCATTAACCTCATAGCTAAATAGTTTAAGTGTTTTGCCCTTCAATTCAACCTTAATTGACTGAGCGAGTGGGGGTATCTCTTCATTATCCACAAAAAGACGAAACAGTCCAAACTCCCGTCTCGCACTCACCTGCTCTTCGGGACTGATTAAAAATGCCCCTGCCCCATAATGACTGCAACGAAAAAAGTAAAAATCATCATACCCTTTTGCCAGCAATAAATCGACCAACGTATCTTTATTTTCCATCTCGAAATAGACATCCATCCCTTTTAGGCTCATTTTTTTCCCCTTAGATAGATCATTTTAAAGGCCGGCGGTAAAATCAAAAGGGTGAGAATGGTGGACGTAACCAATCCCCCCAAAACAACGATTGCAAGAGGCTTTTGAACCTCGCTTCCGACTCCGGTGGCAAATAAGAGCGGCAATAAACCCAATGCCGCGATAAATGCCGTCATCAGTACCGGTCGAAGACGTCGCGTTGCCCCCTCATGAACCGCTTCATCAATCGTCGCCCCATTTTTAAGCAATGTATTAAAATAGCTTACCATTACCACACCGTTGAGGACGGCGATTCCGAAAAGAGCGATGAATCCGACCGACGCAGGGACGGAGAGATATTCACCGCTGAGGGTAAGTGAAATAATCCCCCCAGTGACAGCGAAGGGGATATTGAGCAATATCAGCAAGGTCGAATTAACCGAGCGGAACGTGAAAAATAAAATTAAAAAGATAACTCCGATACTGACCGGAATAACGGTCATCAATTTGGCTGCCGCACGCTGTTGATTCTCAAATTGTCCGCCAAATACCAGATGATACCCTTTTGGAAGAGGAACATTTTGGGCAATTTTTTGTTTCGCCTCTTCGACAAATCCAACCAAATCGCGCCCCTCGACGTTGGCACGAACGGTACTGAGTCTCTCGGCATTTTCGCGGTCAACCTTCAAAACACCCTCAACCGACTGTATATCGGCAATGCTGGAAATCGGCACTGACATCCCCTCACTCAAAGGAAGTTCAAGCGATTTGAACAACTCCATATCCTGAGATACTTCACCATCAAGGCGCATTAACACCGGAATTCTAGAATTTTTAATCGGAAGTTCCGTGATTGTGACTCCCTCTAACGCCGTTTTCAATAAAAGTCCCAATTCTGCCGTATCGACTCCCGTTTTGGCCGATTCGATTCTGTTGGGCTTCACCCGCAAGTAATTAACCCCTTCGTTTAGGGTGGTGAAAACCTCGGAAGAGCCTTGAACTTTTTCCAACGTTGTTGCAATCTTCTCGCTAAGAGCATTCAACGTTTCGATATCACTGCCGTAGATTTTGACCGCTAAATCACCGCGTGAACCGGTCAGCATCTCGGAAACCCGCATCTCAATGGGCTGGGTAAATCCAAAACTAACCCCCGGAAAATCTTTGATAGCATCATGAATTTTTGCTTTGATCTCCTCTTTATTTGCCGCTTTCCACTCCTCCATCGGTTTGAGGGTAATAAATGTATCCGTTTGATTCAATCCCATAGGATCAAGTCCGAGTTCATCCGACCCTGTTCGGGCAATAATTTTTTTCACTTCGGGGACATGCGCCAAAATGGAACGCTGTATTGCGAGATTGAGCTCTTTGGATTCATCCAGTGAAATGGAGGGCGGGGTTTCAACCCCCAGAATAATATCCCCCTCATCAAGGGTTGGCATAAAACTCTTACCTACGATACCGAAAAGGGAGAAGCTTATCACCAAAAAGATGATCGCTCCCACAAAAAGGGTTTTCGTACGATTTAGGGCAAAAGAGAGCATAGGAGTATAAATACGGGCGAAAAATGCTCCCAGATGAGTCTCTTCATGCGGCGTACTTTTTAGAATCAATGACGATACCACCGGAATAAGAGTTAGGGATAATGCCAATGAACCGAACAGTGCAAAAACGATCGTCATTGCTACGGGGGCAAAGAGTTTCCCCTCTAACCCTTCCAAAGTCAACAACGGCAAAAAAACGACGGCAATAATCAAAATACCGCTAAATACCGCCGTACTGACCTCTTTGGTCGCACGGTATACCTGATGGAGCTTCGGTAAGGATTGGTCATTCTTGCTGAGTTGGGCAAAGACATTTTCGACCACTACGACGGCCGAATCGACCAGCATCCCGATTGCGATTGCCAATCCGCCCAAACTCATTAAATTCGCACTCAACCCGAAATATTTCATCATCAAAAATGCGATTGCCAGAGAGAACGGCAGGATCACACTCACCGCTATCGCCGCTCTAATATCTCCCAAAAAGAGCATCAAGAGGATAATGACCAAAACAATCGCTTCAACCAGCGCTTTCGTTACCGTTCCGACCGCTTTGTCGATCAAATTGCTCCGATCATAAAAAGGGACAACAGTGACCCCTTCCGGAAGTTGCGGTTGCAGCTTTTCAAGCCGATCCTTGATTTGGACAATGGTCTCTTTGGCGTTGGCCCCTTTTAGGGTCAGTACCAACCCCTCTGTTGCTTCACCCACCCCGTCTTTGGTAACAAATCCCATCCGTGTTCTGGCATCATCGCGCACTTCACAAAAGTCGCCGATTCGGATCGGGCCGGAAGGAGAGTGGATTGTAATATTGGCAATCTCATCGGGATCTTTTACGCCGCTTTCAACCTTGACCAAAAAGCTCTCTTCATGCTCGTCAATCCGACCGGCTCCATCATTTTTAAGATTTTTTTCCAGCGCATCTTGAAGGGTACTTAGCGGAATTCCCAAGTGGCGCATCGCCATAAAATCGGGCTGTACGACAATCGCTCGGACTTCACCCCCCAGCGCGTTTACATCCGCAACCCCTTTTGCCCCTCGCAAAGCGGGACGAATCATAAAATCAAGCAGTTCACGCTTGGCTTTTTGACTTACATTCCCCTCTATAGTGAACATAAATGCTTCACCCAACGGAGTCGTGATCGGTGCCATCCCTCCGCTTACCCCTTTAGGGAGATTTGGCAAAATACTCCCCAGCTTTTCAGAGACTTGTGCGCGGGCACGGTAAATATCCGAACCGTCAAAAAAATCGATCGTTACATCGGCAATACCGTACTTCGACGTACTTTTGAGAAGTTTTTCATTTTCTAATCCCAAAAGTTCCGCTTCGAGCGGTTTGACAACCCTACTCTCCACCTCTTCGGGTGTCATCCCCGGAGCTTTCATAATAATTTTGACTTGCGTGGAAGAGATATCCGGGAAGGCATCGATCGGAATTTTAAAGAAAGAGTAAACCCCATACGAAAAAAGGGCTAACGAGAGGAGAATAACGACCAGTCGCTGTTTGAGGGAAAATTCAATAATGGTGTTAAGCATTATTCAAATCCCATACCGCTGAGAATACCTTTGAGATTGATAATCCCCTCGGTTACAACGTGCTCATTGCTATTAAATCCTTCCGGTTTTACGGCAATATGTTCTTTATAAATTTTCTGTATTTCAACGCTCTTCGGTTCAAATCCGGTCGCCGTTTTCACAAAACAGATGTCTTTACCTTTGTATTTGGTCACCGACACACGCGGCAGAAGCATCCAGCTTTCCATTTTACTCGATGCAATAAAAAATTCACTGGACGTTCCCGCTCGGTAATCCTCATTCGCTTTGGTAATGGTCGCTACGGCGGTAGCGGAGTTGTTCATCATATCCACAGAGGAGGAGATAGCACTCACTTTTCCCACTTGCATCCCTAATTTATCCATTACATCCGCCCCTTTATGGATCGATCCGATCATTTTAGGGGGAATTTTTATGTAAGCACTAAACGCACTCGCATTGGCTATCTTCAAATAGGGGACAAAGGGGTCGATCTTTTCTCCGGTTTTAATCGGAGCATGTGCGAGAATCCCATCTTGATGCGCACGAATGGTAAAAATCATCCCATCCTTGGGAGCCGTATCGGCTCCGGCAAAGATAAAACGGTTTTGTATTTCGCCGACTTTCGCTTGAAGACTCATCACTTCAAGGGTACTTTTCTGCGATTCACGCTGAGAGATCACTCCCTCTTTATACAATCCGGCATCCTTTTTAGCATACTCTTGCGCCAATTTAAGACGGTTTCGCATATCGATCAATTCGTATCGGCTGGCGAGCAGTTCAGACGAAGCAATTTTACAAATAGCTTCCCCTTTTTTGACACGATCCCCCGTTTGCTTCATCAACTCTACCACCGTCGCTTCCGAACTGAGGGTATAATTTTTAGACCCTTTATCGCTGTACTCAAACAATCCGATAAAAGGGCCCATCGCTTCACTCTTAATCACATGAACCGGGTCCACTTTAATCCCAATTTTTTTTATTTGCTCATTACTCATTGTGATTTGTGCGATTGCGGCGGTCGCAATAGACAATAAAATTAAACTCCACTTCATTACCAAATTCTCCCTAGCTTTTCTTCCATCGCGCTCATCTCTTCGACATAATCCGATTTCAAGACGACACTGCGCAACCGTGCATCATAAAAGGCATTTTTGGTTGCCAAATACTCAAATTGGGACACAACACCCCCTTCGAATCCTTTGTGCGCCATACGGAAAAGATTTTCATAGCTCTTTTCTGCCGCCAGCAGCTCTTTGATCCGCTTTTCTCTCTCTTCAAGATGTTCCAATGCCCCATAAACACTTACGCGCAATTTTCCCTCGGCGCTATTGCGCTGAGCAATCAATGCGCTCCGCTCACTCATCAATGCCGCAATCTTCTTTTCATTTTTTTCACTCCAAACCAAGGGGATGATCACTTTCATATCGACACTGTTTTGGGTCGGTTCTTGCGTCATCCCAACCCCGACACTCATTCGGTCTACTCGTGAACGGCGGAACACTTCCATCTCGGCATTAAGCTCCTCTTCACGCCCCCGTAAAAGAGCAATTGACGAAGCCTCTTTGATCCGCTCTTGTGTTTGACCCTCATCATGGATAAAAGCAAAGGGGAGATCATCGACCACGACCTCCCCTGTGATCATTGTCATCTCTTGCAAGCGCAACTGAGCATGTTCAGCTTCCATCGCCGCTAGAGCATGCTCTTGGGTCGCATTGTGCAATTCAGTCTCTTGGCGAAGTAATTCCATCTGTGACATTCGTCCGGCTTGATATTTTTTGGATGATAGGCGATATGCCTCTTCGGCAAATGCTTTTTTTTCGGCCAATATATTTACCCTCTCCATACTTAGCTGTGAAAGCAACCAATCTTTTTTTAAGGCGACTTGAATCAATCCTTGCTGCCGTTTTAACTCATACTGAAATACTTTTGAACGGGTATCATACTGACGATGCTGTGCACTCACCACTTGAGGATTCTTCATGGTAAATCCGACCATCATCCCATATTCCAGCCCGTTACCTTTGGCATCATCAGCTCGTATACGGCGCGTAGTACCCTCTAGCGATAACGGTTCACTTGCGATAACCGATGCACGTTCATACTCAGTCGCTTCTACTTTTCCACCGATATAGATCATCTCGCCCGAAACACCGTAGGCCCGTTCGGACACCTCTTGAAAACTCATGGCACACCCCAGCAAAGGGATAAAGATCACTGAATAGCCAAAAGAGTGTCTCCATACGGAACGTCTTTTCATGAGAAAACCTTCGTACTGTAATTATTATGAAGAAGTATAGGGGATGTATATGAGAAAATCTTGAGACCTATCAACCCATCGCTTCATCGAATTCATTTACTTTTTCTCGAGTCAATGCAATAATCGGTTCAAACCGTTCATAGGCAATCGCATGTTTCTCTAAAAACTGATCGATTGCCTCCACATCAAACATCTCGATCGATCGGACCATGGTTAATAATTCCCCGTAGAACCCATCCCCTTCAAACAGTGCCCGCTCAATTTCAGGAGCCACATTTAACCGATGAAGCAATTCACGATGAGGAATCTGAAAAAGCAAATGGATCAAAGAGAGCATTCCGACAAAATAGGCAGTGGCCAGTTGTTTCTTGCTTGGCACAGGGGTGGTCAGCTCTAAAAGTTGTGTCATTAACTCCGTACGTTCTACTACCATCAATAACAACGGAATCGTATTTCTGTCCGATTCTTGTGCTTCCGAATACATCAGCAACATCACCCACCGCGCCAACGGTTCACGTCCCATCAGTGTCAAAACATGGCGGATGGAGGAGACCGGATTGCGAAGCGAAAAGACCGCTGAATTGATAAATCGGATCAATTTCAGACTGACCATATGATTCTTCTCAAATGCTTCGACCAGAACATCGATCGATTCATCGGCTTGAAGCATATTCCACAACCGCATCACTTCCATCGGGTCAAGTGAGAAAGAAGGGTTTTCAAGTACTTTGGGCTTAGAGATAAAAAACCCTTGAAAATAGGTAAACCCTTGCACGACACATGCGCCGTGCATATCATGCGATTCTATTTTTGCTCCGATAAGAGGTATCCCCAATCTACGAATTATCTGAAACGATTCACCCATCAGACTTTCTCTGTACGTCATATCCACTTTAATGTAGCTCATATAAGAAAATATCGGGGAAAACTTCTCTATATTCTCCGGGGTAAGGGGGAGATCATTCAGTGCAAAACGATATCCTTGCGCAGTGTACTGTGCAAGCGACTCCCTCAATGGCTCATCGACCATACTGGTTTCCAACAAAGCAAACACTATCCGATCTTTCGGAAGCAGATCGATTAATCCATGAACAATAACATCCCGATCAACACGGATAAATCCCAATCGTTTACCTAAAATCGGATCAAGACCAAAAGCACTTTGAAGATTGTTGATAAGGATAGCCGTAGCATGTTCTACACTCTCAGCGGTAGGCTTTGTGTACAACAAGTCGTAAGCAAACAATTTCCCTTTTGCATCAACGATCGGCTGACGCCCAATATAGCTGCTTCCCATATCTTCCCTTATCCTTCAATCAGTGTCGCTGAAGGTTCATAAAAGTAGTACCCCTGCGACGCATCAATCCCTATCTCTTTTACCCATGCATAAATCTCTTCATCCGCAACAAATTCCGCGACGGTGTTGATCCCCATTTCAAAGGCAAAATCGCGAATATGTTGAACGAAAATTCTCGCATTTCGGTCATGAGGAAGATTTTTGATAAGGCTACCGTCAATTTTCAACGTATCGATATTAAGCTTAAGTAAATGGTCAAAATTTGAATACCCCGAACCGAAATCATCGATGGCAAAGTGGCATCCTATCGATTTGAACCGATCAACAAAAGCACTCACTTCGGTATAATTCTCGATCCCTTCGCTCTCTAAAATTTCAAAAATAACCGCATGACCCATCCCGTGTTCCAAAATGGTTCTCTCAAGATAATCGGCCAATTCGGTATTGAGCAAATCTTCGGTTGAGAGGTTAAGACTGACGGGAATAATGCTGTTTTTAAACCGTTCTATCGTTTTTTCAACCATAATCTTAGTAAGCTGTCCATACAATCTCGTTTTCTTGGCAATCGCTAAAAAAGAGTACGGACCGATAACGCTCCCATCTTTATCGATTAGACGGATAAGGGCTTCGTACTTAACAATTTGAGCCGTTTTATTATCCACAATAGGCTGGAAATAGGGGATGATACGGGACTCTTCAATTGCCTCTTTGATCCGTTTGTACCAAGCAATATTATTCTCTTGATCTCGTCTGGATGAGGTGTTCCCGTACAACTGGATACTTTGATGCTCATATTTGGCCTGTTTTAGTGCGGCCGTAGCCTGTTCAAGAATCCGTTCAGACTGCGCTGCCATCCCCACCGTAATCGTTAACTCAATCTCGATCTCCTCGACAACGAATACCTCTTTAGCACTCATCCCGATCAATTGCTCTAAAAATTCTCTGCACCGCTCAATATCGTTCCACCCGCTAAAAAGAAGAACATATTCATCGCTCCCCATCTTATACAAGGATAGCCCTTTATGCGCTTGGATGACGCGAGACAACCAGTGTGCATATCCGGACAATACCCCATCTCCAATCGTAATGCCATAGACTTCGTTAATCTCACTGAACCGGTCGATATTAATGATTGCCAACACGACATCCGAGTCCAATGCAAGAGAATCGACAAGGGAGACGCGGTTCGGAAGCGAAGTTATCGGATCGGTCGTAAGGTGATATTCAAGCTGTTCGCGCTGAATGAACGCTCTAATCGCAAAACCTATATCTCCGGCAAGCTCTTCTAGCATTGCGACCTCTTTAGGATCAAACCCGTCTGAACGAAATGTATATAATCCAAGAACACCGGTAGGCTTTTCATGAACACTGGGGAGAAGCGGGAGGGCTATAAACGACCCGTATCCTCCGAGTTCAGCAATAAATCGCCAGGGAGCCGTAGAGGTATGCCGTTCCAAATGATCGATGGCGATACTTTCACTTTGGGTAAACGCCCTCAGAACAGGGTCCGTTGCATTCATATTCACCCCATACCCCATCACGGTGCCTACCCTCAAATATCGAGTCGGATCGGTCGAAAAAGCTTGTACCTCTATCCGTCCCTCTTTTTCCAGTGCAAGCCAACATAACGCATATCCGGGATGTTCTGAAAGACGGTTAATGCTTTTAACCATCAATTCATCAACCCCTTTGGCCGAGATTAAAAGCTGATTTATATCGGTAACGGTACGGAGAATCCCATCCAAATATCGGGTCTCATCCAATGCCTCTTGAAGATTCAATTGTTGATGGTGCATTGAGCTGAACGACTCGCTTAGAGTGCGATCCAGTTCAGAAAACTCATGAATAAAATAGGTTTCATTTCGGGAACTTCCCTCTTGCGCATGTCGGGTCACCCGCTCCAGCGGCTGCACTAAAAAACGCCGCCCTAAGGCGAATATCAACGTACTCAAAAGAGCAAGTATTAAAAAAATTCCAATCCCGTAAAAAAGAGCGAGTTTATTCAATCGACCGAATACGTATTCCTCATCTAATCGTACTAAAACACGAGCATCCTTTTTTTGTGCATTAACAAAATAATGAAGCTCGCTTCGAAACATCAAATGACGATCATCAAGCAATCCCTCTTCCAGTTTTAACACTGGAAGATACTCATCATTTTGGATTAAATTTCCTTTGAGCGCTCGTGATGAAGAGACATTAATGCGTCTTCCATCTGTAGATAGGGATATATTAGCGATACTGTCGTTAATAACAACCGTCCTGTCCAAAATGGCTTGTGCCTCTTCGGGATGAGGACTTTGAAGTGCTTTTTGAAGTTCTCCTTCAAGATGAAAAAGAGTTTGATTAAGCCCATCCGCAACAGTATGAAGCATCAATCCCCGCTCTAAAAGATAAAATCCTCCTGACAATATTATCGTGATAAGTCCAAAAAATATTATTCCGATCAGGGTAAGTTTACTGATTTTCATGGCAATATCCTATCCGTTGCGATATGCTGCATTTGCAAATGGTGCATAACATTTGGATTTATAGATCGATTAAGCCATTCAAGCTGCTCTGTTGTTTCCATAAACTCTGCATAACTTTGTCCCTCCAAATAACCATGAATAGTTTCATAATATTCTCTTGGATCGGTGTGAAATTTCTTTAGCGCACGATTAAAAATTTCTTTTAGCCCTCGATATTCTTCTTCTCGACCTACTATAGAGTGTTCATCCACATAAAGGGCGTCAATCACAAAAAATGATTTCATCGTTTCCGTTGAGGCTATCGTTGTAAACCCTTTTTTAATCAGCTTAGAAATATAAGGGGCATACGAGATAACGATACTCGGTGCACCCATAGGATTCATTTGTGTAATTGATTCTTGAGAGGTATTTACAAGGATAAACTGTGAACTTTTCAGTCCGTTTTCATGGATAAATGCATTAAAAAAATCTTCATTTAATGACCCCATCTCTAAATAAACGGTAATTGGTTCATGCAGCGTATGCAGCGTCTCTAAGGAGCGGTTGGAGAGGATTGCATCGGCTCCAAAGGAACGGTCGATTAAAAAAACAGGCTTAATATCACTGTGTTCTTTGAAATGGAGAAGCTCATATTGAGTTGTCGTGAATCCTTGGGTAAACCCTCTCTCGTATAGCCGTGCATTTTCGCTCAGATCAACGAGCCACATAAACCGAAACGGAGTCTTGTCGAGCCACCCCTTCTCCTGCGCATAAATAAACGGGGTAAACCCTACCCACGGATTGCTGGAGATGTGTATTTGACGCTCATCCGCACGGGAAAGATAATAAAACAATCCCGATCCTATAAACATCATAACAATGATAATACTCCATACGATCCGAGCGCTTTTCATGACAACAACCTCACTCCGCTTTTACTAAACCATTGTAACAAAAAACATCTCTTTTAACGCCATCTCTTCTCAAAATTCCCCTACCGTGGTACAATACCGCACTTTTTTACCCGAGGTTTTATGCGCTCATTTTTACTTTTTTTATCTTTGATTCTCTCCCTCTTTGGCGTCGAAGCCTTCAACGGAAAAACCTCCCTTATCGTTCTTGACTCCCCTTCGGGTATGATCACGCTCGGAGACAAAAATATTAGCGTTTTGGCACACCCCATTGACCGTACGCGAGGTATTGCATTTCTCCCTATCGATTATTACACCTCCTCAGGCGAACAAACGATCACGTGGATCGCACCGGGTAAAACAACGGTACTCCCCTTAAGTATTCTTCCCGCACCGTATCCTACAGAAACCCTTAGCGTTGACCCGTCCAAGGTTACCCCTCCGCCTGAGGCACTAGAACGGATCGCACGCGAGAAAGCTGAAGCAAAAGCTATTTACGAACACTTCACCCCTATCCGCTATTGGGACAAACCCTTTATCCGTCCCATCGAATCGATGACCACCAGTGCCTATGGATCGGCACGAACCTATAACGGCTCCTTAAAAAGTTACCACGGAGGGATCGATTTTCGCGCCCTGACCCCTACCCCTATTTTAGCTTCCAATGACGGTATCGTTGTATTGGCGCAAGAGCGCTATTATTCCGGCGGAACCATTATTATTGACCATGGAGAAGGACTTTATACCTGCTATTTCCACCTAAGCCAATTTAATGTCACCGTAGGAGAAAAGGTATCACAAGGTCAGAATATCGCCCTTAGCGGCGCAAGCGGACGGATCACAGGGCCGCATCTTCATTTTGGGGTTATGGTCTATGGCGTACAAGCCGACCCGCTCGACCTCATCACCCAAATCAATGCTCTGTTTGATACGCAGAAGGAGATCTTATGAAACGACTGCTCGCCCTTAGTACCTTATTGGCAAGCCATCTGTTTGCTTTCTCGACAACCAATGTTCAATACCTGTATGGAAATTTTGAAGGACCCACTTTTTTAGACACCCAAAGCGGTGCCAAACACACCATCACCGTTGAGCATTATCGCACATGGGATTATGGCGATCTTTTTGCCTTTTCTGATTATACCTATGCGCGCAAAGGGTTACAGTTTACCAATGATAAAAATGATCTGTACGGTGAGATTTCACCCCGCCTGAGTCTCAATAAGATTACCGGCACTTCACGATCGGACGGATTTGTTAAAGAGTGGTATGCCGCATTTCAATATAACGGGTCCAATACGTACCACGCGTGGCTTTATGGAGCGGGAAGCGATCTCACTATCCCCGGTTTTAGTGTATTCGGACTCAATCTTTATCGAAAAGTTCAAAATATCGGAGATGATACCTATCAACTCTCAACCAATTATTACGCACCGCTGAGTGAACGATGGCATTTTGAAGGGTTCGTTGATTGGACTACCAGAGATTTTTTGAGCCAAAATCAGCTTTTATTTAATCTATCATCTTCAATGGGGATACATACAGGAAAATTAGAAGTGGGAAGTGAACTCCATACGTACCGTGAAAACACCTACCATCAAAACAACACGGTTTTTCAGGCGATGATTAAATACGTTTGGTAAGTTAATCTTTTTTTATCGCGATCCAAATAAAGCCGCCCAAACTAATACCTACAAAAACGGCTAAAAATCCCACTTGAAACCAATCCGCTCCACTCACTGTGTGTCCTTTGATCGTTTGATTTCATCCAAACGAAACTAATTTGGCAAAAGGATACTCCAACTAAGTTAACGATTTCTCTTTTAACTGTCCGCACGCGGCACTGATATCAAGCCCTTTGGAATCGCGAATCGTACAAAGTACCCCGTGGTTCACGAGATATTCTTGAAATTTGACCATATCTTCGCGGCTTGGACGTTGATAATCACTCCCCGGATAGGGGTTAAAATAGATCAAATTCACTTTCGCTTTGATCCCGTGCAAAAGTTTCACCAGCTTTTTAGCCGAAATCAAATCGTCATTTTTGTTCTTAATAACAAGATACTCGAACATCACCCGTTTACGGGTATCGATCGGGAACCGCTTTACTGCATCGATAATCGAAGCAATATTATAGGCTTTGTTCATCGGAATAAGTTCGGTGCGGAGTTCATCATCGACAGCATGAAGGCTGATCGCAATATGAACCCCCAAGTCCATCTCCCCGAGTTTATCGATTTTACTGCTCAATCCGCTGGTAGAAACCGTCTGCCGCTTCCCTGAAATGCTCAATCCCTCTTCATCTTTGAAAATCGTAATAGCTTTGGCCAAATTATCCAAGTTATCCAGAGGCTCACCCATCCCCATATAGACGATGTTAAGACGGCGGTGGGCAGCGAGGTTATTATCCATCTTCACGGCCAACACCTGAGCCACAATCTCTCCGGCACTCAGATCACGGGTAAATCCCCCTTTGGCCGTCAGACAAAACGAACATCCCACTTTGCATCCTACCTGTGTCGAAACACAGACGGTAAAACGGGCTTCATGCTCGATGTTCCCCTCTTCGTCAATACTCTCATCTTTCATCTTTAGCCACACCGTCTCGACGGTTTTACCATCACTCAACTCGAATAGATATTTGATCGTCCCATCGCTAGAGCACTCTTTACGGGCAATTTTAAGAGGCATAATCTCATACTCTTGCGCCAGATCTTCACGCATTGCTTTAGGGAGATTTCGCATGGTTTCAAAAGAGGTCGCATATTGGTGATAGATCCAGCCCCATATTTGTTTCGCACGAAACGAGGGCTTTACCATAGCCGCGAGTTCAGCTTTTGTGTAATCGAGAATGCATTTTTTATCCACGCACGATCCCTTTGTTTTTAAGATAATCACTTAAGAGCACTTTGGCAAATCCATGGTTAGCGATAAAATCTCGATGGGCATTCGCATCGCAATAGTTAGTGATGCAAAAAACACCCCCTGCCGGAATCCCAAACACCTGCGCAACACGCATAACAGCAAAAAACTCCATATTTTCAATCCCCATACCCAAAGCGTTCAGTTGCACCATTGCCTTCTCAGACGTTGTTATGTAATTCGAGGAATTAACAATAACATCTTTGATCGCTTCGGTTTGTGCCGATACAACATTATCGATTGGGGTATAGGCACTTTTATCTAAAAATCCTAACTCAATGTTAGCTGCTGTTTTAGATTCCACAATGTCGTGAATTTTGTGCTCGCCATAGCTTCCTGCACTCCCCACAAAGAGAAGAAATTCGGGTTTATTAACCAAGCAGTGACGCGTAAGATTAATCGTACTATCGATTAATCCGACTCCTATCGGTGTAGCAAAATCAAATGTTTCATTATTACCGGCACAGAGAATCATTTAATTAGTTCCTTTAAAATCAAAGAAAGTGATTTCAGTGATTGCAGTACGTTTATTTCGTATACCAAATTGTTTATACGTTTGAATCGCTTCTCGAACAATTAGTTTGAGTTGCTTTTCATCGGAGTTTTTAGACTTCATACTGAGATATTTCCAGCTTATTTTAATCGGGGTTTCTTTAGGCTTCGAAACTGGTTCCCACCATAATCTCACTTCGACATTGTCATCTTGATAATGGAGAATAAATATTGTTTCTTGCGTTGGTGAAGGAAATTTGAAATCAGGATTCACTGCACTTGCCATATCAATCAACCAAATCTCTCGCTCTCTATCGATTGTCCAGTCGATTTCATCTTTTGGATTTTTAACTGCCGTATATTTCGAATCGTCTTTACTGTATTCGGCGCATAACGCGACCAACCCATATTTCTCTATATCTTCTTGTGAAATCCACTCATTTACAAATGCCATTGTTTTTCCACCCACTTGAAAATATCCAAAATTTGTATCACGACTTCACTTCTTCCAATATCGTCATGGTCACACTTAACAACCCATCAATCTCATTCGCACAAATCTCGAAAATCGTTTCGGCATCGAGGTCGAAATAGTGATGCGATAAAATATCCCGTATCCCTTTGACCTGTTTCCACGGAATTTTGGGATATTTTTCCAAAAGCTGAAAATCGGTGAGTTTATCGACGTTTTTAAACCCTTCCCCGATGGCGATCAGACGCATCGAGATGCTGTCGAGTTTTTCAAGCCCATGTTCATCTTTGAGAAAGTTATCTGCACTTTTGATACTTTGAAATCGTTGTTGGATTAATTTTAACGAAGTGATAATATCTTCAAGAGTAGCGCGCAGTATCAGAATGCGATCATTGTGCATAAATCACATCTCTTTTGATCATCTCCAAAAAGAGAGGCTTCATATGTTTGTGTTCACGGACGATGTCCACTTTTTTGTGCAAATCATTTTCAATTTGTTCTTTGATCGCGACCATATCAAATAATGAGGGCTTCATTTTGACAAAAATATCGATGTCACTGTTCTCTTTGGCTTCGTCACGTGCGTAACTTCCAAACAGTCCTATTTGCTCGACATCGTATTTTGTTTTGAACTCTTGAAAATGTTGCAAAAGGTAGTCTAAAATATCTGATTTCTTAATATTCGTCGTCATAATATCCTCCTTTTCTTCATAACTTTTATAGGGTCAATTATAGCACACTGAGAATTTTAGAGTCGTACCGGAATCCCATTCGCCGATAGATAACGTTTGAGGTCCATAATATCGATCTCTTTGTAATGAAAAATACTCGCCGCCAGTGCCGCATCGGCACCGTGCTCAAACGCCTCTTTGATATGCTCCATCGTTCCGGCACCGCCACTGGCGATTACGGGAACATTCACAGCACGACTGATTTGTTCTGTAATACTGAGATCAAACCCGGCCTTGGTTCCATCTGCATCCATCGACGTTAGAAGAATCTCTCCCGCACCACGATCCACAACCTCTTTGGCCCATTCGAGGGCATTGATACCAGTATCGACACGACCGCCGTTTAGATAGACATTGTATTGATCACCTGTACGTTTTACATCGATAGCGACAACGATACACTGGCTTCCAAACCGTTTCGCCCCTTCATTAATAAACTCAGGGCGTTTGATCGCGGCAGAGTTGACACTTACTTTATCGCAACCCACGGCAAGGAGTTTATAAATATCATCAAGTACACGGATTCCGCCGCCGACAGTGAGGGGAATAAATACCTCTTTCGCGACCTGCTCAACGATGTGAACGATCGTATCACGCTCTTCATGGGATGCGGTAATATCAAGAAAAGTTAATTCGTCAGCCCCTTCTTCATTGTAGCGTTTAGCCACTTCGACAGGGTCTCCCGCGTCTTTAAGCCCCACGAAGTTGACACCCTTCACAACACGTCCGTCTTTTACATCCAAACAGGGGATTATCCGTTTTGCAAAATAGTTATTGTCCATTTAAAACCTTGCATGCAATCATTACGAAAGTATATCCCCGATTACCAAAAGTAACGATAAAGGAAATAAGTTGTCTATCTTCATTTAAAAAGCTTATAAACGTTTTGTTTTGTGCTTTAATAGGGGATTAACACTTTATCAGGTACAATCAGGGCAATGCAAAAAGACCGTGCCGCGATCGCCAAGAAAAAATTTGGCCAAAATTTTTTAAAAGATGAAGCTGTTTTAGCTCAAATCATCCAATCGATGCCCGATACCCCTAACCGTATCGCTGAAATCGGGCCTGGATTAGGTGATTTAACTAAGTATTTAGTTGATGTCAAGAGTGTTACCGCTTTTGAGGTCGATACCGACTTGTGCAAGCATTTAAAGCACCAATTTGCCGATGCCATCGCTACCGAAGCTCTAACCCTCCGTTGCGGAGACGTGTTAGAGCATTGGAAGAGTGAGCTTTTGGATGAACCGTACGATTTAGTGGCAAATCTGCCCTACTATATCGCGACAAATATCATCCTCAAAGCCCTCGCCGATCCGGCGTGCAAAAATCTGCTTGTCATGATTCAGCGTGAAGTGGCGGAAAAGTTTTCTGCCGCTCCCAACGAGAGAGCTTTCGGAGCGCTCAGCGTCATAGCGCAAAGTGTAGGAGATGTGAGTATCGTCCTGCATGTTCCGCCCAGTGCGTTTGAGCCTGCTCCGAAAGTCGATTCTGCCGTACTGCTCATTTCAAAACGGTCGAATCGTAATGATGAAGGGTTTGAAGAATTTTTACGGAGTGCCTTTACACAGCCTCGTAAAACCCTCCACAAAAATCTCACCTCACGCTATGGGGTTGCAGAGATCGAGAGTGCTTTTAGCACCCTCGAACTTGAACGAACCCTACGACCTCATCAGCTAAGCACCTTGGACTTTCACCGGCTCTACTCTATTTTAAAATAGCCATATTTGGCTTTGGCAAGAGCATTACGATATTGATAAAAAATCGCACGCTGTGCTCAATTATGCGGCACCGTGCATCCAAAGGAAATCCTTATGACAGATGAAAAAACAGAACCACAAACAACACAAACTCCGGATGGAACGGCTCCTCGACGCCCTAATAATCGCAGACCTTTTCGTAGTCGCCCTCCACGTACCGAGCGTCCTGAAGGGGAAGCAGTCGTAGCAGGCGAAGGGCAAAGCACTCAGGCAGATCGTCCTCGTAATGACAATCGCCCGCCACGCAACGATAACCGTCCTCCGCGCACTGACAATCGTCCGCCGCGCGAGAATAGAGCACCCAATGAAAATCGTCCGCCACGCACAGACAATCGCCCGCCACGCACGGAACGTCCCGAAGGTGAAGCCGGTGCAGCTGCTGATGCGCGTCCAGGCCGTGATCGTGGTCGCGGCGGACGTCGCGGTGCTCCAAGTGCGCCGATTGACAGTAATCTTCGCGATTTTGTTATTCAAAATCAAGAGGCACACAAAAACCGTCTCAATCCTCACTACAAACTCAATTTAGACAGTAATGAAAAAATTCGCATTACTCCGCTTGGAGGGCTTGGAGAGATTGGCGGAAATATCACCGTCATCGAAACCGAGAATGAAGCAATCATCATCGATATCGGGATGAGTTTTCCGGATGAAGAGATGCACGGTGTTGATATTCTTGTACCTGATTTCACTTATTTGCGCGAAATCCGCAAAAAAATCGTTGCCGTTATTATCACTCATGCCCACGAAGACCACATCGGCGGTGTACCGTATTTCTTCAAAGAGATGCAGTTTCCAATCTATGGAACGCCGCTTCCCCTTGCAATGATCGGAAATAAATTCGACGAACACCATATGCGTGATTTTCGCCGTTACTTCAATCCGATTGTTAAACGTATCCCTTATAAAATCGGTAATGATTTCGAAATTGAATGGATGCACATGACCCACTCAATCATCGACTCGTCGTCATTGGCAATCACAACCAAAGCAGGAACGATTATCCACACCGGTGACTTTAAAATCGATTTTACTCCGGTAGATGGCTATACAGCCGATATTCATCGTCTTGCCCATTACGGTGAAAAAGGGGTTTTATGTCTCCTCAGTGACTCGACTAACTCCTATAACAAAGAGTGGACACCGAGCGAGCTTTCGGTTGCTCCGGGATTTGACCGTATTTTTGCTAAGGCAGAGGGGCGTGTCATTATGTCCACGTTCAGCTCCAATATTCACCGTGTTTATCAGGCAATTTTAACGGGATTAAAATACAACCGTAAAGTGTGCGTTATCGGCCGTTCAATGGAACGCAATCTTGAAGTATGTATGCAATACGATTACATCAAACTCCCAAAAAATATCTTCATTGATGCGGAAGAAGCAAACCGTATGAGCGATAAAGATGTCCTCATCGTTACTACCGGAAGCCAAGGGGAACCAAGTTCGGCCCTTTTCCGTATGGCAATCGGTGAACACCGTCATATCAAGATCAAGCCTACCGATTTGATCGTCCTTTCAGCTCGTGCAATTCCGGGAAATGAAGGATCCATCTCAGGTATGCTCAATTATCTCCAACGTGCCGGTGCCCGTGTTGCCAACGACCGTGATATTCACGTATCCGGTCACGGAAGTTTGGAAGAGCAGAAGTTAATGCTTCGTCTCACTAATCCTAAATTCTTCCTTCCGGTGCACGGTGAATACAACCACATTATGAAACACCGCGATACGGCAATCACCTGCGGTGTTCCCGAACGTAATATTCTTCTAATGTCTGATGGTGACTGTATCGAAGTAGGTACGAAATTTATGCGTAAAGCCAAAACGGTTAAAACGGGTAAAACGTATATTGACAATCAAAACAATCACCAGATTGAAGACGATATCGTTATCGATCGCCAAAAAATGGCCTCTGAGGGGATGGTTATGCTCGTGGCTCAAGTCAGTGCCGCTGAGTCTCGACTTCTCTCCAAACCGCTCGTTACCAGCTTCGGTATCGTAGCTGACCGCCACGATAAAGCATTTGCACAAGAGATGGAAGATGTATTAGAACATTTCCTTGTAAACCTCAAACCGGGGCTTATCGAGAATCCTAAAGCGCTTGAAAATGACCTACGCCAAGTAGTGCGCAAACATATCTATCGCAAAATGAAAAAATATCCTCTTATCGTCCCTCACGTATTTGTTATGTAAGGTGTGCTTCGCACACCTTACTCTCCGTTTTTAAACTCTTCTTCGCTATACTCTCTCAAACTCTAACAAAGAATACCCAATGAAAGTAACCCTACAACACTATACCCCACTTGTTATCTGCTCCGATGCCATCCGTACCTGTTGGCAAAGCTTTGATAAAAGCGATAATGGCGGCGAAAAAGACCGTGAGCTCATTGACCGTGTAGGCAATAAGTTTAAGCATGCTTCGACATTAGAACACATTGTTTACAATTTTTATGTTGAAGGAGTTAGCCGTGCCCTTTTGCAAGAGCTTGCGCGCCATAGGATGGCAAGTCTATCCGTCAAAAGCACCCGATACACCCTTAAAGAGCTAAAAGACGAAGCCCCTTTTAGCTTGCAAGACAAAACACGTGCAGAAAAATATTTGGTATACACCGATGTTCCGATAGTAGATGAAATGAGTATTCGCGCCCTCGAAAATCTTCGTGCCATTCTGGTGGAGGGGATCAGTAACGATCGCGCCAAATACTGCCTTCCTGAAAGCTATAAAACCGAGCTTACTTGGAGTATCAATGCTCGTAGTCTCCAAAATTTTATTTCTCTGCGAAGCGATAAAGCTGCCCTTTGGGAAATCAGAGATTTAGCCCATTTACTCTACCAAACTCTTCCCGAAGAGCACCAATATCTATTCGAAAATTCACTAAAAGGAGAGCACTCATGAAAAAAGCTCTACTACTTACCACTTTACTCGCATCCCTTGCACTTATCGCTACAGGATGCAGCCAAAAACGGCTTGTCGTCAATGGAATGGTTTGCCCTGAAGGGCATACCGACGAACTCGTTAAAAATGACTTTAGCGAGTGTCACTACTATGATTTAGCTGCGGCAGGAAAAGCATCAAAAGCACCGATTACCGTTGAATGTCAAAAATGTTTGGAAAGCAAAGGGTATAAAATCGAACAATAAAGCTTATTCCTTCGGGAATGAGACATTGTATTTAGCTAGTAAAAAATGATTAAAAGATGAAGAGAAGAGGCAAGACCCGAAGGTCTTGTTTTTTTAGAGTGCTGCTTTAGCTTGAACAGTAAGAGCAGTAAAAGCTGCTGCATCGTTCATAGCGAAATCAGCAAGGATTTTGCGATCAAGTTCGATGTTGGCACGTTTAAGGCCGTTCATGAATACTGAATAGCTCATTCCGTTTAGGCGACATGCCGCATTAATACGGATAATCCACAATTTACGGAATTCACGTTTTTTCTGTTTACGGTCACGAAACGCGTATACGAGTGAGCGCTCTAATTGCTCTTTCGCTTTACGGAAATGTTTGTGGCGCGCACTGTAGAAACCACGTGCGAGTTTCAATACTTTTTTATGACGTCTGCGTCTTACGACACCAGTTTTTACTCTTGGCATTTTTTTCCTTTCTTGACCCGGTTCACTTTAAATATAAATGACGGGGTGCCGCTTTGCGGACTTGCCCAGCGTTATGCTGGAGGGTAAGTAGATATTAGTCTACGATCATCTTTTTGATGGCTTTAACGTCTACGTTAGCAACCACTTTTGGTGCGTTTTGCCCACGACGAGTTGCTGCATCTTGCTTTGTCAAAATATGGCTGCGGAATGCGCTACCACGTTTGATGGTGCCGTTTTTCTTCACTTTGAAGCGTTTTACCGCCCCTTTAACCGATTTCATTTTTGGCATCGACTTGATCCTTTCGCAATAATTCTCTAAAAGAGGGGCGAATTATACCATAAAAAAGCTTTTTATTTTATATTAACGCTAAAAGGAAAAAAGCTTCCCGCATCTGCGGGAGAGAGGGCATTATGCAGTGAGAGAAGTAAAATTACTTTTTATCGTCTTTTTTCGGAAGGATCATCATATTACAATAACGCCCTTCCATCTGCGGCGCTTTATACATCGTCCCGATATCTTCAACCATCGGCCAAACGCGTTGTAAAACGGCTGCAGCCGCTTCAGGGTGCGCCATTTCTCGACCACGTAAGAATACACGGAAGTGAACATGTTTCCCCTCTTCGAGGAATTCACGCGCATGTTTAACTTTGTAGCTAACGTCGTTCTCCGCAATTTTGACCGAAAGCTTGATCTCTTTAACCTCTACTTTCGTCTGCTTTTTACGTGCCTCTTTTTTCTTCTTCTCTTCTTGATAATGAAACTTGCCGTAGTCCATAATTTTCGCTACCGGAGGCTTTGCATCCGGAGAGATCAACACTAGGTCAAGTCCCATTTCATTGGCTTTATCCATTGCTTCTTTAATCGAAACGACACCTAGCGCTTCGCCACCATCGACAACACATCGTACCTCAGGAACCCGGATCTCTTCGTTCATCTGGACTCGGTCTTGTTTTTTAATCAAAAATGTACCTCATTAATTTTTTCTTTAACTAAGCCAAGAAATTCTTCTTCACTCAGGTTGTACTGTTCACGCTTACGTCGATCACGTACCGCAACACTTTTAGCGTTTACCTCTTCATCACCGAGAACGATGATCATCGGGACACGCCCTTTTTCTGCCGTCCGGATCCGTTTATTCAGACTGTCATTTTTATCAAAAATTTCATAGTCTGCACCCAAATCCATCAGTTTATCCCCTAACTCACGTGCATAAGCGACGTGAGACTCTGCAATCGGAACGATCGCAACCTGCGTCGGAGCGATAAACATTGGGAATTCCCCAGCATAATGCTCCGTCAATATACCAACAAATCGCTCAAACGAACCTAAAATTGCACGGTGAATCATCACCGGTTGAATTTTAACGTTCTCTTCGCCGTTGTATTCGAGCTCAAAACGCTCCGGCAGATTGAAATCGAGCTGGATAGTACCGCACTGCCATTCACGTCCGATCGCATCGGTAATCTTAATATCGATTTTAGGACCGTAAAACGCTCCGCCCCCCTCATCGATCTCATACGCGAGATTATGTTTGTCCATTGCATTTTTCAGTGCATTGGTCGAAATCTCCCATACTGCATCATCCCCGACCGCTTTTTCAGGCTTGGTGGAAATCATCATTTTGTAGTTAAATTCAAAGGTAGACATGATTTTATCGACAAAATCGACCACTTCGATAATCTGCTCTTCGATCTGATCGGCAGTACAGAAAATGTGGGCATCGTCTTGGGTGAATTCGCGAACACGGAATAATCCGTGCAGCGCCCCTGTCATCTCATGGCGGTGAACCACCCCGTATTCAAAATATTTGAGGGGAAGATCACGGTAGGAATGTAAATCGTGTTCGTACACTTTAATATGACCGACACAGTTCATCGGTTTAACCCCGAACTCGATCTCATCAATATTGGTAAAATACATATTTTCACCGTAATTTTGGTAGTGACCGCTCACTTTCCATAAATCTGAACGAAGCATTTCAGGACCACGTACCGGCTCATATCCGCGCTTACGGTGCGCTTTGAATAAAAGCTGTTCCAAACGTGAACGCATCCGTGCACCTGCCGGAAGCCAAATCGGGAATCCTGCCCCTACTTCTTCACGAAACGTGAACAGTTTCATCTCGGCACCGATTTTGCGGTGATCGCGTTTTTCGGCTTCGGCCATCATCTCTAAATACGCTTTTAACGATTCCTTGTCCGCAAACGCAATCCCATAGATACGAGTTAGCATCTCATTTTTGCTGTCACCGCCGAGATATGCACCGGAAATTTTGGTCAATTTAAAATAACGCAACATTCCGACACTTGGCAAGTGAGGTCCACGGCAAAGATCTTCAAAGTTCCCTTGCTTATAAATCGTAACGCTATCACCGGGGATACGATCCATAACCGCTTGCTTCAAATGATCGTTGGCAAACTTAGCACGTGCTTCGTCTTTGGTAATTTCGTAACGTTCGATTTTCTCTTTGCCTTTGGCAATATCGAGCATTTTTTTCTCGATTGTCTTTAAATCTTCCTCACCAATCGTTTCATTAACTTTGAAATCGTAGTAGAACCCCTCTTTTACCGTAGGTCCGACAAAAAATTTCGCATCCGTGTAAAGTGCTTTAATCGCTTCGGCGAGAAGATGTGCACATGAGTGACGAATCACTTCGAGAGCATCGGCTGAGTTATCATATACGATCTCTTGCCCGCTGATTCCGAGTGCCTCGGCTGTTTGTAAATCGATTATTTGATCGTTATGTTTGATCGCAATAATATCCATAGAATATGCCTCGTATGAGAAAATATCGCGGATTATACGGTAATGTTGATTGGTTTAGGATTAAACAAATAATTGATGATGGTTATTTTCAAGGAATTTAAGAAGAAATGGTGGTCCCAACAGGACTCGAACCTGTGACCACTACCTTGTCGAGGTAGTGCTCTACCAACTGAGCTATAAGACCATCAATATGTTGAATGCAAGAGCGAAATTATAGCCGTGCGGAAGTTAAAAGTCACTTAACCCTTGCACGACTGCGGACGAAAATTTAAAATCATCAACCAAAGGACGGCAAAATCGATCATCACATCGGCAAAATTAAAGACGGCAAAATTAAATCCGCAATGCCAATAGACATAATCAACCACACCGCCGTGTATAAAACGGTCGTAGACATTCGATAGACCCGCCCCGACCATTATACCTACCGGAAAAAGATAACACACTTTTTTTAGCCACAACGTGTAAACAACGACACCCGACAAAAGGGCAAGCTGAATCCATTTCAGTGACTCTGCCAAAAAGGCAAACATCGAAAATGCCACCCCTTTGTTATACACCAAAATCAGATCAATACAGTTGGTATACGCTCGAAATCCTTCAATAAAAATAGATTTAATGTTTTGATCAATAATAAAAATACCCGTAACTGCTAACAATAAGACGACTATTGACTTAACCATTCAACGCCTTTTCGAAAAAATGTACTAAGTGGTCCATTGCTTTTTCCATCACTTTGGCATCTTTCCCCTCTAAAAGGAGTCGAAGTTTGTTTTCCGTACCCGAATAGCGGATCAAATGACGCATGTGTTCACGTTCAATCTTTGCGAGTTCTTCGCTTAACCCCTCAATCTGATCAAGCGGTTTTTTGATTTTAACTTTTATATTGACCAATTTTTGAGGATAGAGTTTAAACGGACGGAGCACTTTACTTGCTTTTTGACCGGTAGTAAGTAATAACGCCAAGATTTGAAGTGCGCTCACCAATCCGTCACCCGTTTTTGCGTAATCGTGCAAAATAATATGACCGCTCTGCTCTCCGCCGAAATTAATCCCCTTCTCTCGCATCACTTCCAACACGTATTTATCCCCGACGTTGGAGCGGAAAAGTTTAAGACCGTTCTCGTTCATCGTATCTTCTAGCGCTTGATTACTCATCACGGTGGCAACGATTCCGCCCCCTTTGAGCTGGCCATTTTTATTTAAAAAGAGTCCCAATGCTCCGAGAATCTGATCACCGTCGACTTCATCCCCTTTTTCATCCACAACGATCAAACGATCAGCATCCCCATCAAGTGCCAAACCTATGTCGGCGCGATACTTTTTCACCGCTTCGCGTAGATCTTTGGTATGAAGAGCTCCGCACCCCTCATTTATATTAAACCCGTTAGGTTTATCGTGTAAGACAATTACTTCGGCACCCAGCTCTTCCAGTACCGTTGGACCTACTTTATACCCAGCCCCGTTGGCCGTATCCAATACGATGCGCAACCCTTGCAGAGTCAATTCACGACTAAAAGAATTTTTGAGTTGAACAATATAACGACCGATTACGTCATCAATACGCTTAGCCGCTCCAATTTTTCTCCCTGTGACTTGCCCCTCTTCTAAACGAGTTTTATCCTGAGCTATCGCTTCGATTTGAGCTTCAATCTCTTCAGAGAGTTTATTTCCCTGAGCGTCGAAAAATTTAATTCCGTTATCTTCAAACGGGTTGTGGCTTGCCGAAATCATAATCCCTGCATCACATCGCATATTCAACGTCAGAAATGCAATCGCCGGTGTCGGCATCGGACCGATTTCTATCACATCGTATCCCACTGCCGTCAGGCCGCTTACAATTGCATTTTCGATCATATAGCCACTTTTACGGGTATCTTTACCGAGTAAAATCTTTTTTGTTCGAGCATGGGCACTGAAATAAATTCCTGCCGCCATTGCTACACGCATTGCCAATTCTGCCGTTAAAAAAGAGCCCGCTTCTCCGCGTACACCGTCTGTTCCAAAGAGTTTCATTGTTAATTGTTTCCTTTTTTACCATTATTTTGGATTCTTCGAGGGATAATCCATAAAGTTTAACTTAATTTTAATTATCTTTAAGGTAACATTCTACCCTAAAAAAAATTCGACAAGGATAAATGCCATGGCAAACCATAAGTCAGCATTGAAACGTATCCGTCAAACTGAAAAGCGCACAGAGCGCAACCGGTTTTATCGTACGCGTATTAAAAATATCGTTAAAGCAGTCCGCACCGCAGTAGATGCAGGTAACAAAGAAGAAGCACAAGCCGCTCTTGTTATCGCTAATGCCAACCTTCACAAATATGTTAGCAAAGGTGTCTTGAAAAAAGAGTCAGCTGCGCGTAAAGTTAGCCGTCTTCACCTCGCTGTTAACGCTATTTCAGCATAATCACTAAAAATTACGTCAAAAGGAATACATTCCTTCTGACTTACCCCTTTTCTCCCAACGCCTTTCTTTAGGAATTACAACCATGTTATCCGATAAGCTCACCCCTTTTATTAATCGTTACAACGAGTTGACCGAACTCCTTAGTTCTCCCGATATTGGTTCCGATATCAAACGGATGACCGATCTCTCCAAAGAGCAATCCGCGATTCAAGCGATTGTGACCAAAGCAACCGAATACAAAAAGCTCCTCGATGATATTGAAGAGAATAAAGGGCTCGCGTTTGATGCTGAACTCGGGGAACTTGCAAAAGAGGAACTTCGTTCTCTTGAACCGATGGTAGCACCGCTCGAAGAAGAGATTAAAAAGCTCCTTATCCCGGCTGATCCTAATGATAAACGTAACATTTATATCGAACTCCGTGCCGGAACAGGTGGGGATGAAGCGGCCATTTTTGTCGGCGATTTGTTCAATGCATATGTCCGTTATGCGGACGTTAAGGGGTGGAAAATCGAATTGATGAGTTCCAGCCCCTCCGATGCAGGTGGATACAAAGAGATCATTGCCCTCATCAAAGGGGAGCAGGTTTATTCACGGCTCAAATACGAAGCAGGAACACACCGCGTACAACGTGTCCCTGCAACGGAATCTCAAGGGCGGGTTCACACTTCAGCCATTACCGTTGCCGTCATGCCCGAAGTAGATGATGTTGAGATCAACATCAATGAAAGCGATCTCAAAATTGACGTTATGCGCTCATCGGGATGCGGCGGACAAAGTGTCAATACGACCGACTCTGCGGTTCGTATTACCCATATCCCCAGTGGAATCGTAGTCAACAATCAAGATGAAAAATCACAGCATAAAAATAAAGATAAAGCGATGAAAATCCTCAAAGCGCGTCTGTATGAAATGCAGATCCAAGAGGCTAAAGAAAAAGAGATGAACGAGCGTAAAGAGCAAGTGGGAACGGGAGACCGCAGTGGTCGTATCCGGACCTACAACTACCCTCAAAACCGTATCTCCGATCACCGCATCACCCTTACACTGTATCGTCTTGAAGAGATTATGCAGGGGGGATTGATGGATGATATCATCGAACCGCTCATCGCCGATGCCCAAGCCAAAATTATGGAAAACGCGGGACTATAATCGCCAAAGGGTCTCAAAAACCCCTTTGACCTCCCCTTTAAAAGTAATCACACCCTCTTCCAACCCTAAATAAAGCGTTTCTCCGCTTTTTGGAAATACCCTTGTTTTATCTTTCACCATTTTCTCTTGAACCGCACGATAAAAACTTGCTGCCATTCCCGTTCCACAGGCCAATGTCTCATCTTCAACGCCACGCTCATAGGTGCGAACTCGAAGCGTTCCATCAGGATTTACACTGGCGATGTTCACGTTTGCATTATAGCGGTGACGCAGGGTGCGGGCCAACTCGATATCAAAATGCTCAATATCACTGTCAAAGGTAATCAGATGGGGAACTCCCGTATCGATGAGCCACCATTTCATCCCATTTTCCATAATCTCTTGATCGACAATCACGGGAGGGGTCAAATCACTTTGAACCATGTCCCCCTCTACCTGCGCTTTAATTACCCCAGCACCCGTCAAAAATACCATCCGTTCGGGAGCCAATCCAAAACGATACGCATAATGGGCGCACGCACGGCTTCCGTTGCCGCACATCGAAGCGGTTGAACCGTCGGCGTTGTAAAACTCCCACTCAAAATCATGTTCTTCGTGAGGGATAAGGACGATCAAACCATCGGCACCAATACCGTTTTGGCGATCACAAAGCAAACGTGCCAATATAGAACGATCGACTTTTTCAAAGGCGTGAAAAATGACAAAATCATTTCCGCTGGCACAGTATTTTGCAATTTGAAGCATGGATAATCCTTTGGATTAATAATGGCGGTAATTATACCTTAGGGGCGGGATAGAGCACTTTAATATTTTCGACAAACTGTTCACATTCTTTCTGTAAATGTTTGAGATTGGCGGAGTTATCAATCACCCACGTCGCGCGTGCTTTCTTCTCCTCGATATCCATCTGGCTCTCAATTCGGCGTAGCGACTCTTCCTCGGAAAAACCGTTACGCTTCATAAATCGCTCCAACTGCAATACTTTTGGGGTATACACGACAACCGAGTTTTTAATCGGATACGACGAGGTCTCAAAAAAGAGGGGAATATCGATCAAATAAGGGTATTTAAGACGATCTTGTTTTTCACTTTGTTCTTCGATAGCGGCACGAATTTTTGGGTGAAGAAAATTTTCAAGCTCTTTTTTCGCTTCCGGATCAGAAAAAATCTTTTTCCCAAGTTCGGGACGATTTACTTTTGACCCATTAAGAAACTCTGATCCAAAACGTTCCGCTATCCACCCGCTGTTTTCGTCTAAAATACGGTGTGCAATGGTATCGGCATCGATGATACGCAGCCCGTTAAGCCCCAGCAAAGAGGCAACGGTACTTTTCCCCGTCGCTATCCCCCCGGTAAGTGCTATCGCATACTCAAACGCCATTTAGTTACGGATAATGCCCAAATAATTTTTGCGGACATACTGCGGCATCGCAAATGCGGCAATGTGAACATCACAGCTGTAGTATTGATGCCCTTCCAACAAATCACTCCGCTGCAAAATCAGATCCGCCGTCGGATGATACTCTTTGGAGCAAAGCAACAGTGTCGATCCGTCTTCCAAATGATACGGCATAATAATTTTAAAATAGTTTCCGAGAATTTGCATGAGCTTTGTATTGGCACCAATATCATCCAACGAAGGATGCTTCAATACCATAAGTGCATCGTCTTTTAGGATACGGTTTGCATGTGCAAAAACAGCACTGTCATCGCTCATAATGTCCAAAAGCAATACATCCAAACTTTTATCTGCACCGTTACGCAATACACTTAATGCATCCGCAGCAGGTTTAGCCATCACTTCAATAGCGTTATGACGCCCGATTTCATCGTTTAAAAGTATATTATCGCTAAGAACACATACAGATTTTGGGTCTTTGTGGGTACATAATGGGACATGCACCATCATTTCGGGGAAAATAAATGTTTTCATTGTTTAGCGATCTCTTTTAGGAATTTTTGAGCGATTGTAACACGTGGAGATTAAAACGCATTGAATATTCTGTTTCGTTTCTAAAGATTAAAGAAATGGAGGAAAATATTCGTTATAATTTTGTCAAATTTGTATCACAAAATGGAGTCGAATCATGTGTGCTGAAAAAATTCAACGCTTTTTAATGGCTATCGTCCTTACTGTTTCAATGGTGCTATTCGTAAATGGGCAAATGCAGTGGGGCGTTATTCTCCAAACGTTTGTTATCATCATGGTTGTTATGTGGGCATTTACTAATTTTTGTCCCTCTTTATGGGTATTTACCAAAATTTTCGGGACATGTGAAAAAAAATAAACTTCTCCTAACAGAGCCTTCGTTATAATTCCCTTACTAAAACAGGCGAGGGACCTCTATGAGCCAAATCAGTTATAAAGATGCCGGTGTCGATATCGATGCGGGCAACAGTTTCGTCGAAAATATTAAACCACTCGTTAAATCGACTGCCATCCCCGGTGTACTTGGCGGAATCGGATCTTTTGCAGGAGCATTTGAGCTACCTACCGGATACCGTGAGCCGGTTATGCTGGCCGCAACCGATGGTGTCGGGACTAAACTCAAACTCGCTATTGATTCAGGAATCCACAATACCGTCGGTATCGATTTGGTCGCTATGTGCGTAAATGATCTCATCTGTAACTTCGGAACCCCTTCTTTTTTCCTCGATTATTATGCAACCGGCAAGCTCGATGTTACTGCCGCAACGGCTGTCGTAAGCGGCATTGCGGAAGGGTGTCGCCAATCAGAGTGTGCTCTCATCGGCGGAGAGACAGCAGAGATGCCGGGGATGTACCACTCAGATGATTACGATCTTGCCGGATTTGCCGTCGGCATCGGTGAGAAAAGTGAACTCGACCGTAGTAATAAAGTTCACGCAGGTGATATTCTCATTGCTCTTCCAAGCTCAGGGCTCCACTCTAACGGGTTCTCATTGGCACGTAAAGTATTATTCGAAAAAATGGGAATGACGTTTGAAGACGAATTTGAAGGAAAACCTCTTATCGAAACCCTTCTTACTCCGACACGCATCTATGTCAAAACATTTAAAGCCCTTAAAGACAAGATTCAAGCCCTTGCCCACATTACCGGTGGCGGTATCGTCGAAAACTTCCCGCGCGTCCTCCCAGAGGGTCTGCGTGCAGTAATTACCGAGTCCTCTATCCGTGTATTGCCGATTTTTGAATTGATCGGTCAGCACGTCGAGCGTGCCGAAATGTTCCGTGCATTTAATATGGGGGTCGGAATGATCCTAGTGGTTAAAGAAGAGGATGTCACTGATGTCCTCGCGGCAACCGACGGATACATTATCGGTCATCTTGAAGCCGGAAAACGTGAAGCGGTACTCGTTTAATTCCTCCCTCATCTCTTATGAGATGAGCCCTCATTTGCTTTTTATTAACACTATTTACACCTTTTTGTATTATGATGTTCCTTTGATTTAACCAATCTCTAGAAGGATCTCTATTATGAAACTCAAAATTGTAGGTGCATTAGCCCTTAGTGCTGTTGCCATCCAATTTATCCCTTATGGCAAAACCTATACCAACCCCCCGATAATCAGTGAACCTACCTGGGATTCACCTCGTACAAAAGAGTTGTTTAACAACGCCTGTGCCAACTGCCACTCTCATCAAACGACCTATCCATGGTACAGTAAAGTTGCTCCGCTGTCGTGGCTGATTCAACGCGATGTTGATGAGGGACGTGAACATTTTAATGTTTCGGCATGGGGAGCACAGAAAAAGAATGAGGGTGAAGATGCTGCCAAAGAGCTTCGTGAAGGAGATATGCCGCCATGGTTCTATCTCCCGACCCATCCCGAAGCAAAGCTTACCGATGGAGAGAAGAAAGAGCTAATTAGCGGATTTGAAAAAACATTTGGAAAAGAGGAAGAAGAAAAGTAAGAGAGGATTACTCCTCTCCTTTCTTTTCGCCCGCTTCTAATACATCTTCTCGTGGAAACGTAAACGTCGATTCGCGGGTTACTACTACTTTTTCTTTGTTATCAAGCGCATACGCTTTGATTGTAATGGGGATCACCGTATCTTTACGATCATCTTTAACCAATAGTTCATCCGTATAAAGAATAACTACTTTCTTCTTCTTGATGCCAGGACTTGCTTTAAACGGCTCTTCCGGTTCTGCAATTTTGATTTTACCCTCCATCCCTTTAGGAGCAATAACGTCGAAATAATATTTATGATCTTCGTTCAAGGTATTTTGTAACAAGAAAATATAGGCATTTTCTACCCGTACTTTTCCATCATCGCTGTGGCTGATAGAATACAAACGGTTCTCTTTATTGATATTAAGAAGCATATACTCTTTTTTGCTTCCCATCATTGCAAGGATAACACTAACGATCACTAAAACAGCAATATATCCTATAATTTTCGGACGAAGATAATGTGTTTTCCCTTTTTGGAATAGGGTCTCTTTTTCACTTGACCACTCAACCAATGAGGGTTTGCCCAATTTACCCATTACTTCGGTGCAGGCATCAACGCATTCCAAACAGTTAATACACTCTAGCTGTAGCCCTTTACGAATATCAATATGGGTCGGGCATACGGTTACACAACTCTCACACGTTGTACACTCCGCATTAGCATTAACGGAAAGCAAATCTTTTTGCTTTGTAAACATCTTCTCTTTGTGCTCATTGTAGATATCACCGCCACGATGCGGATTATAGATCGCCATAACGGTGTCATCATCATACAATACCGACTGGATACGGGAGTACGGGCACACATAGACACAAAAATTTTCTTGCAAGAAAATAACGTCATAGACCAAGAAAAGGACGATTCCCAAGACCGATCCCACAAGAACCGTATGTTCCGCCGGATTTTGGATATAGGCTAAAAAGTCTTCAGGAGGTACAAAATACCACATCAAATCAGCTGCTGCAATAAACGCCAATCCGGTCCAAAGGAGCAGTGCGACAACACGCTTAAGTTGGTTCTCTGCCTTAGAATAATCAGGTTCTTGCTGCTTATTTTTAATCCGTTTTCGAAGACCTAGGAGCTTCGTTTCGATTAAATCACGATACACCACACGGAAAATCGTTTGTGGACACATCCATCCGCAAAACACCCGTCCGCCCAGTACGGTCAAGCCAAAAATCCCGATAAAAAGAATCATGAGCAAGAATGGCATAAGATAAAGCTCTTGCATATCAAACTGAACAAACATCAAGTGAAGTTTTAGTTTGTCAAAGCTTAATAAAAATAGATGATTGCCACCAATTTTAATCCAAGGCACTCCCAAGGCGAAAAGGGTAATTAACCCATAAAACCAATATCGTCTCATCCGCCACGGAGTCCACCCCGCCAGATACCCTTCCCCATTCGGGGTTATTTCTTCACTCATACTGCCTCCTTCGAACTTATATCTATTGTAGGACATTTAATCGTACTCACAACCATTGCCTCCGCTTCTTCATCACTGCCGGCGATGACGCCGTTAACAACCTCTTTAAGCTCACGCGACTCGATGTAGTCTTTAAGAGAACTACGACTTACCCCAAGCACACGCGCGATTTCGCTCACACTTTTACCCTTTTTCAACAATCCGAGTATCGAATCCAAATGGATATCAAATTTTGAAGATGACTTGGATCCCCGAGGTCGTCCAATCCCTTTTTTTGCATCATCTTGAAGCACTTGACGAAGCTGATCGATAAGACCTAGAACGACCATTGTATCACTTTTACGGTCAATCATGACCCCCTGTTTAACAAAATGGATCGTATTATCGTTTTTCAAAAGGCAGCTAAACATCTGAACTAAATCTTCTATATCACTGCTCAATGTCCACGTGTCATACACAATCAGCGTGTCCCCATTAAGGGTGCGAAAAAATCGAACAACTTCATCCCGATCGATCAATCGCTTGCTTTGGGAAGTCTGGTCGACCAGCTCTTCATGGATCGAAATCCCTTTTTGATCGACATAACCGTTGATCAACTTAAGTTGTTCGTAAATACCATCAAAATCTTTGTCCGGACGGATATAGCTAACTGTCATTGTACGATCATATCCTTTCAAGGTCTGAATTTCATCGTCATTTTACTTACAATGACGACTAAAGTCAATACAAAAGTTTATTTTCACGTCATATTATGATTTTCGAGAATAACAATTTCACATTGAAGTTCTATAGCAAACGCTGCGAATACACGTCTTTGTGCCTCTCTAATGAGGCTTATAGCCTCTTCAAAAGTCCCATCACCGTAATTGACGAGAAAATTCGCATGCACTTCACTAAATGCCATTCCGCCCTGTCGAACCCCTTTAAGACCGACGGCTTCGATAAGACGCCCGGCATAATCATTCGGAGGATTTTTGAAACAGCTCCCCGCACTTGGTTCATGCGGCTGATTGGA
>Ga0209515_10000513_pt1 | contig 69394 bp, 72 predicted proteins | sample Subgroupgradi54m_FD_187454 | JGI IMG/M metagenome (GOLD analysis project Ga0209515, IMG submission 187454) | Subsurface groundwater microbial communities from S. Glens Falls, New York, USA - GMW60B uncontaminated upgradient, 5.4 m (SPAdes)... ...
GTCTCCTGCATACCTTGCAGTTCCAAGATAAAAACCCACTGGCCTTTCTCAAAAAGGCTTATCTCGAACACCGCCAAGGCAATCCTCTTCCTATCCTCGAAATCGCTTCAATCGGCTAAACAATTACAGGAAATAAGCTGTCTTTTGAGAGAAAATCGAACAAAAGGAGGGCCTATATCAGCGACAGAAAAATACGGGAGCGACGGGGCTCGAACCCGCAACCTCTGGATCGACAGTCCAGAGCTCTAACCAATTGAGCTACGCCCCCATGTGGGGAAACTACAATGGGCGAATGAGGGTTCGAACCTCAGACCTCTTCCGTGTAAAGGAAGCGCTCTAACCAGCTGAGCTATTCGCCCGCATGTCTGGGCTCGTGAATAACCCGTTCTAATTCCAACTTGAGTAACGCGAATTATTCAGGCCGCGATTGTATTTCACTAACCGCGATTTGTCAATCAACACGGCGCAACACAGCGCGATCTTCAGACGCTACCCGTAACTTCCTTCCATATTTCTTCGGAAATGATATTGCCCGGATTCAAAATACCCTTGGGATCCAGCGCGCGCTTGACACGCGCCATTTGGCGTATGCCTTCCCGGCCGACCATCCATTCAAGATAAGGCACTTTGAGCTTTCCGATTCCATGCTCCGCCGACACCGTGCCGCCAAGCTCAAGCGCCCTTTTGACCAGTTCTTCGTAGATCGCCTTGGCGTGTGAAAATTCTTCATCGGTTTTTGGAAAAAGATTGGCGTGCAAATGATTATCGCCCAAATGGCCGAACATGAGATACGTCATCCCGGACTCCCCAAGCTTCTCAAGATAAAATGCCAGCATCATTTCCCCGGCCCCATCAGGTACTGCCATATCCGTCCCGATCTTGCGGTACTTCTTTTCCCGGATTTCGTCTCTCACCAGGAACGGCAGGTCCTGTCTGAATTTCCGGAAACGTTGTTTTTCAGCCGGATCCGCAGAAATCCAGGCATCGCACCAAAGCGCGGTTGATTTTTTAAGCTGGTTTCTCCATTCCTCCACAATCGAGGCTCCCTCCTCCGCCGCGCATTCCTGCTCGAAAAAAATCGCAGCGCGCGCTTGTTTCGGAATTTCCGGATAAAGCCGTGAGAGAAAAGTCAGGGCATGGCGGTCAAAAAATTCAAGCAGACGAGGATTCATCCTTATCGTGTCATTGCCGGAGCGCGACGAATGCCTCGCCTGGACCATGAAATGATAACATTCCATTTCCGTGCTAAAAAACAGAACGCCGCCCACCGCCGCCGCCGGCGCCTTGAAAACTTCAAGTTCTATCTTGCTCACCACGCCCAGCGTCCCCTCCTGGCCAATGAATAAATCAATCAAATCCATGCCGGGAGCGGTGTAATAGCCAGCCGCATTCTTGACAGCAGGCATGCGGTAATCGGGAATTTTAAATTTTACCCTGCGGCCTCCTTTAAACAAAATTTCAAAATATCCATCCTCTGCGAGATGCTCGCCGCGCTTGATGTCCAAAAGTTCGCCGCTCGCCAAAACAATTTCAAGGCGGCTCACATAGCGCCGCGTGGGCCCGTATTTGAAGGACCTTGCGCCCGAGGCATTGGTGGCCACCGTGCCGCCCAGGGAAGCAAATATCCCCGTAGGATCGGGCGGATAAAAAAGCCCCTGCTTTTCCAGAAATTCCTCAAAGTCCTTGAGTACCACGCCGGGTTCCACCATCACGCGGCCTTTTTGCTGCCTCTCATTCCATTCAACCGGTTTCATGCCGTTCATTCGTTCCGTAGAAATCATGACCCCGCCATTCGGAACTCGCGCGCCTGTTAAACCCGTGCCGGCTCCCGCAATAGTCACGGAAATGCGCTTCTTATTTGCTTCCTCGAGTAGGATAGAAATTCCGGCCGTATTTTTTGGAAAGTAAATTTTTTCAGCTTTTCCGAGGGAGTTGGAGGCATCTCGCAAATATTTTTCAAGATTCTCTTGGCTTCCCTCCTCAATAAGAGGCTGGGATTCCTCGCGGGAAGAACGGAGTAAACGGGCTTCAATCATACATCGGAGGGTTATTTCCTGGCGGTTAGGGCCGAGGCCTTCATGAGCGAATCCGCCTGGGGCGGCTGAAATCCGGTATAGCCGCGGTGCCTTTCAATGATTTCAAGGACCGTGAAAGGATGGCCTCTTTTTGTATCCGCGGCCGTGAACACCTGGCGGAGATCGCTTCCCCGCTCACCCACGATACTGCCCGCAAACGGAATTCCCTTTTCTTTCAAAACAGTCACGGCCTGCTCGATGTCGTCAACCAGAAGGGCGATATGATGGAGGACTTGGTCAGAAAACCTGCGCACCCAGGGAGGAATAATGCTGGTCGTGCCCTTTTTCCCGGCAAAGGCCTGGTCAATAAAAATAGCAGGAAGTCCCGGCCTCCGGTACACCTTGGCCCACCAGTCGTCATACTCGATGCTTCCTTTTCTCCCCATGGCCTTGTCCCATTGAAAACCCAGCTTGATAAATTCCTGCGCCCGGCGGTTCACATTCAAGGTCCTGACTGTTATATGGTCGACCAGCGGCCTGAGGCCTATGCCGGTTTTTTTTAGATCGCCTTCAATAAGGCGGGCGGCTTTGTTATTCTCAAGAAACTGATGGACATACCGTTCAATGACCGTTTCGGCTTGATCGGTTTTGCGGCTCATCCCTTATCCTCTCGGTGAATTTTTAAAAAAAGGGATGACAATCCCTTCTTTTTGATAGCGTTCGTGCAGCCGCTTGATAAACTCATGCTTGATCAATCCCTGATCCGAATAGGCCCTGGCCCGCATCGTGAGGGTAAAATAAATTGCGGAATCGCCAAAATCTTCATACCGAAGCAAGGGCTTGAACTCCGCCACACCTCCGGGCACATTCTTTAAAGTTTCCTCCGCCACCTCCTGTGTGATTTTCTCAACGCGTGCCAGGGTTGAGTCGTAATCTACCCCGACTTTCATGGAAATCACAACTTCGCGGCTGGGATAATCGTAATTCAGGACTTTCGAATTGGCGAGGGTTTTATTGGGAACGATGAGCATATTATTGGGGGGAAGCTTGATCCAGGTCGAGCGCCACCCGATCCGTTCCACGTATCCTTCTTCGCCCGAATCCAGACGGATGAACTGTCCCAGCTGAAGCATGCGGTCGCTTACAATCTGAATGCCGGAGAAAAAGTTTTCAAGCGTGGGCTGCAGGCCCAAGGCAATGCCGAGGGAGCCGATGCCGAGCGATGCCCAGAGAGGCGTGATGGAAACGCCGAAAGTTTCGAGCAGAATAAGAACGCCCACGCCTAAAATCGAAAACCGGATAACACCTCCAAGGAAGCCGCCGGATGATTTTAAGATATCAATCTTCTGGCTGTATTCCTCCATCAAGCCATGGACCAGCTTATCCAGAAAAAGAACGATCGCCAGTGCCGCACCCGCCTTAAACACGCCCAAACCCAAAATCCGGATGCCCGGGAAAGTGTCTGCCGGCACCATGTTCTGGCAAATTCCGACACCGCTTGAAAGAATAAGAAGCGTCAATGGAAAGTCAAAAGCGTCCACCCAAACATGATTCACGCGTAAAAGCAGTTTTTTCGCGGCCAGAAGGAGACCGACCCACAAAAAAAAGCAGACAGCCACATAAATCCAGAAGGGAATGGGAACTGCAAATATCGTGATATGGTCCATGGGGATCCTATGAACAAGCTATTATAACGGGTAAAGGGACATGAGGCAATACACTCCCCGAGTCATCGATTTAAAAATCGCGAGAGATTTTGATTAAAATAAAAACCCCTAGAATTGAGTTCCAGGGGTTTTTAAAAAATGGTGGAGGCGGAGGGAATTGCACCCTCGTCCAAGGAAAACCTAGCGGAAGGCGCTACAGGCTTATTTCATGTTTTAATCTGACTCCGGCCCCTCCCATGAAAAGGATGAACCGAAGCGGCCTCTTCTGAATCTCACTCAACGGCCGGAGAGAAAAACCGTAGAGCCAGCCCGCTAATCGTCACCTTCAAGGCCCCGCAGGCGCTAGCCAAGAAGATGTCGCTGCGATTAAGCAGCGAGTGCGACAGGCGCGAAGTCCGGAGTAATAACCCCGTCCATCACTCTGTCAAGTGCGATGTTATCGGCACTTATCATTGTGCAAGGTTTTTTAAGAGGCCGCCTTGCAACCTCTGCCTGCTCCTCACCGAAGCATTCTGCCCTGTCGAATCTATTCGCCCCCAATAACGATTACTTGGGTTTGTTGCGGCGTTTCATGGCGCGGTCCATTTCTCTTAAATCATCGCGCTTTTTCAGAGCGTCACGCTTGTCATGGAGCTTTTTACTTTGACAAAGAGCTATCTCAAGCTTGATCCTCCCCCGCTTGTTAAAATAAAGCGAAAGGGGAATGCAGGTAAACCCTTTTTTCGTAACCCGGCTGGAAAGTTTGTCTATTTCCGCGCGGTTCAGAAGCAATTTTCTCATCCGTGTCGGCTCGTCGTAGCCGCGGCTGTAAGCATACGGCTTGATGTGCATATTAAAGACGTGCGCCTCGCCGTTGTCAAACCGGACAAAACTATCCTGAAGGGACACACTTCCCTCCCGGATGGACTTCACTTCCGAACCATTGAGGCAGATACCGGCTTCAAACTTGTCAAAGATTTGATAATTGAACCGGGCTTGCCGGTTTGTCGTAACTTTCTCGTCTGCCATGAGATATTAAAGAACCGGAGTTATTTTATCACACGGCCTGTAGGACTGCAACCGCAGGAACTTTAAAGACAGGGCGGTTAAAAACCGAGGATTTGCTTTACCGTGGCGAGAAATTGATGGTAGGCAAAGGGTTTTTTAAAGACTGCACGGATATTGTTGAGCTTGGCCAGCGACTGGCCGGCTTGGTCATTCACGCTGGCAATGACCACAGGAATATCCTGGATTTTGCGTTCAAGGCGGAGCGTCTTAAAAAAGGTCTCTCCATCCATGACCGGCATAAGCATATCAAGAATGATGAGATCGGGCTTCTTCTGGTCGATAATTTTTAGCCCTTCCTCCCCGTTAAATGCCTGCAGGATTTCGACATCCAATTCGGACATGAGGATGTCTTTATACAGGGCCTGAAAATCCTCATCATCTTCCACAATCAAAATGATTTTTTTCATGAAATCCTCGGGAAAAATAACTGGATGATTTTAACATTGAATCAAAGCAGACGCTATTTTATTTTTCTAATTTTCACGAAATATGATAGAATTCATCCTCGATTTATGGAAGTTTAGGCAGGAGTGGCGAAACTGGCAGACGCGCAAGATTCAGGGTCTTGTGGGTGAAAACCCGTGGGGGTTCAAGTCCCTTCTCCTGCATTATTTATCATCCAGGGAGTATTTTCCGGGTTTTCCGATCTGAAGAAGCAGATTGTTCACTTCTTTCTTAAGCGCCAGAACTTGATCCTGCCAGGCGTCCAGTTCGTTGTTGAAGCGGATAAATGTTTCAACCCGTTTGCGGTTGGCATCCTCAAGCCGCTTCCTTTCGGAAACGTCTTTCATAAACGCGAGCCCCCCTTGAAGTTTTCCCTCAAGGTAAAAAGGGGCGGCAGAAATTTCAACAATGGAGGAAGCGCGGTTTTTCTTAAGAACTCTCAAAAGAATACTCTTGGAATAATTTCCCTGCACGGCCTGGTAAAAAAGGCGAAACCCTTCCGAAAGATCATCCAGGCAAAGAAGTTTGCGGAAATGGTGATGGGCAATGTCCTCGCGGCTGTAGCCGGTGATTCTTGAGGCCTCCTGGTTAAAAAAGACAATCCGGCCGGCAAGGTCCACTTGAAAAATGCCGACTGAGACACTTTCAAACAGGTCAAACAGATTTTTCCGGCAAAACCCGTGCTGTTTTATTTTTTTGCGGAATACCTGCCGGAGCCTTTTGTATCTCCGGTCAACCTCTTGGCAGGAGAGTTTCTTCCTCATAGCTCTAAATATACCTGATAAAATTTCATTCTTCAAGTGTATAACCCATTTTAAATAAATGAGTTACAGCTTCAAGCCGCGGGGTTCAATAAAAATAGTCAATCCGCTCCCGGATACGGGGTTTTTCATAAACGGCTGAGCTGAAGCTTGAGGAGTAATAATCGCTGGCAATTTTGGAAAAGGACCGCTTTTTGGTGGTTGGAGATGAACTTTCACCCAGCCACTGAATCGGAAGGGCAATGGGTGAGACCAGCGCAAATCCCAATCCCAAGAAATACTGGGGAACTTGGTTTGGAAAAGCGGGCGGCAAATCGTACTTTTCCTTGATGAGGGGCTCCACCTTGAATCTTTGAAGCCGAAAGCGTTTTTCGGCCTCTTCTTCGGTGGTGGGATAATTCCCATACTCATCAAGCACATACTCCGGGATTAAAACATTGTTCCGGGTCATCCCGTAAAATGGACTCACGATGTTATTTTCCGTAACACCAGGGCCGATTTGAACAACGCGATAAGTGGTGCAGCCGGTAAGAAAAACAAGGGCCAGTGCGATCCAACTTGCGGAGCATAAACCTGTTTTTTTTCTCACCGCTGACCTTGTTGAATATGGTGGGCAATAGAGGGCTCGAACCTCTGACCTCTTCGATGTGAACGAAGCGCTCTAACCAACTGAGCTAATTGCCCGATTTCTTTTTCTAATGAAAATTAGCTCTGCCCTTGCCCCCCATTTCTTTTAATAATGAAAGCAAGGTGCTGAGCTAATTGCCCGATTTCTTTTTCTAATGAAAATTAGCGAGTTACGCGCGGCCGATGTATTCCCCGGTGCGCGTGTCAATCTTCACCATGTCGCCTTCCTTAATAAAAAGGGGTACCTGAATAGCGTAATTGGTTTCCAGTTTGGCCGGCTTCATGGTATTCGAAACCGAATCCCCCCTGACCCCAGGCGCCGATTCAATGACCTTCAGGGCAATGCTACTGGGAAATTCGAGCAAAATGGGCTTTTCATCATGAAACCGTATTTTTATCTCAAGATTCTCCTTGAGATAATGCTTCCCGTCCCCCACCGTGCCATCATCCACGGTAAAAGTGTGATAATCCTCCAAATCCATGAAATGATATCCCTCCATATCCTTATATAGAAACTGGACTGTCTTGGGAATAAGCGGCGCCGGCTCCACTTCGTCGTCGGAGGCAAATTTGTTCTGAATGATTTTGCCGTTTTTAACATTCCGGAGCGTGGCCTGCACAAAAGCCCTTTTATTCCCGGGCGTGTGATGCCGGAAATCCTCGACAATGCTGATTTCGCCGTTAAATAGGATGACCGTCCCTTTTCTTAAATCATTGGCCTGCATAAAACTCCTCCGTCGCTAGCAAATGAGGCGACATTATAACAAAGGAGTTTACTAAAGGGCAAGCGCGTTCGGAAGTTACCGGAGCATGATCACGGAAAGCATTCTTCCCGTGAGACTGCCCTCCCGGCGGTAGGAATAAAAAAGTTCGTTATGGCAGGAGGTGCAAAATCCGCAATCTTCGATATGGGTTTTAGGAACACCCATAGCATGCAAATCCGCCGTAATAGCGCGGGAAAGATCGAGATAATTACGCCCTTTCCGTGTCGAAACAAATCCTCCAAAAAATGAGGCCACATCCTCCCCCACCTCATAGCAGCATTTCCGGATCATGGGGCCCAGTCCCACATGGAGATCCTTGGGCCGGCAAAGAAAATTGTTCGTAAACGCGGCGACCATCTTCCCGGGCAGGCGGGCATAAAGACCGCGCCACCCCACATGGGCGATTCCGGCTGTTTCCTGTCTCGGGTCATAAAAAAAAACCGATGCGCAATCCGCGGTCTGAACACCGAGAGGGATTCTCTTCTCTTTCGCAATCATGCCGTCTGCACGCGCTACTGCGTTTTCGCGGCGGAATGCCCCGCGCCCCTTCATGTCCTCGCTCACCAGAATAATGTTGCCGCTGTGAATCTGCTCAGGGCATACCAGATCCGCAGCCGGAATTTGAAGCAGTTCGCAAAATGATTCGCGGTCATTCGAGCCCAAAAGCTGGTCTTCGAGAAACCGCATGTTAAAAGTCCTGTCGCTGAATCCCGCCACCACGGGAAAGGAGGAAAAAGACTGGAAATGGTAAATCCCTTTTTCGTCTTCCACGTTGAGAGTTTCCATCATGAAATCTTTTCTTCTTTTCCCTTCGCGGCTTTGCGCTTCTTTTTCGGCTGCTTGAAAAACCGCTCCGACTTCAGCAAGGGAACGATGCCCTCCGCGATTTCATTGCCATTAAAATGCCTGCGGATGGCCCCGTCTTTAAGATAATTGCATAACGCGATAAAACTCATGGCCTGATCGAGACAAAGGTATTTATAAGCCACCAAGCCGGTTTCAGGCTTCACCGCATCATAAAAACCGTATTCGCCGTAGATGTCGTAAAGTTCGGCCATTTTACGCAGGTTCTCGACCGCCTCCTGGGGCGCGAATTCGAGCGAAAGAAAGGTCACGTGCGGCGTCACGACACCCGGTTTGTATCCTTTGCAGCCCAGCGTCTTGACGCCGTATTCGGAGTACCCGCCCTCGGGATTGGAGGAAGGGCTCATGCCCCAGACCGGATATTTCAATTCTTCCAGGGCATAGCGGATATGCACTTTCACATGCGTGGCATCATTGCCGCCCAGCCCATGCGGGGCCAGCTTCTTTTCCTCAAGAATCATGGTGGGCATCAACGCCTCGAATAGCGATCCTCCCCAGGAAGGAACGTAGCGCATGTGTTTCCATTCATAATATCCGCCGTAATATTCCACGCCCAGTGTTTTACGTTTGACTCGATCCTTCGGGTCCTGATCCTGCCAATAATAATTTTCGGGAAAGGTTCGGGTCATCCGGAACCAATGTTCCGCCGGCACTTCTTTTCTTCCAATGGCCATGGCGCTGATGGCGCGGGGTTCGGTGTAAAAAGCTCCATAGTGATAATCCGAATAAACCTCCAGATGCTCGTAATAGCCGTGAAACATTTGTTGTTCTACGTCATCATAGAAAAAGGCAAAGCTGCCGCGGCTTAAGAAACGGTCGCACCGCTCTTTTAACTCTTGCGGAAACGCATCTCTTACCACATAAAGGCCTGCGGCCAGCCATCCGCTGTCGACATAAGAAACAAAATAACTGGTGCGCTCCGCAGTCGTCGTATCGTAATAGTTGTAAAGGAATCCGCTTTTTTTATTATATTCAAGTGCTTCGAGTGTCGACAGCGTGCCGTTGAGCCTTTTCACGGCCTCTTCCCGGCTGATAAATCTAAATTCATACCCCGCGACAACGCACATGAGATAAAGCCCGATATTGGTGACATTGGTATAATCGCCCACAAAACCTTCCGGGCTCACGGGCTGATCCTTGCCGAGCTGAATCGTGTCGAGCGGCAATTGATGCTCCTGATCCACGATTTCATCAAAAAAACGCCAGGTGTCGTGCGCCACTTCCATTAAAAATTCCTTATCATCCTCCGGAAATTTTTTCTTAACCACCGTTTGCTTGGGATATCCTTTCAATCGGCCGATGAGAAATTTGGCAAAATCCACGCCTTCAAGATGCACCGGCGTTTTTTCCCCCTTTTTACGGGGCGGGAAATCCACAGCTGTGGGACCGGGATTGCCAGTTCGCACAAACGCAATATTATCTATGTAGACAACGCCCACCTTTTTATCCACCCTTCTTCCTTCAAACACAAACACCAGTTCATCCAGATTTTTTCTTCCCACCGAAGGATCCTTCCAAACCGCAGGATCGGCAAAATCCAGAATCCCCGTCATCTTGTTGAGAGGAATGCTTATCTTTTGCCACTCCGGCGTGACATTCTGAATGAGGTAACTGCCTTTCAACTTTTCGATGCGCTTTTCATCCTTGTACTTTTTAATTTCCACCCGGAATTTGGTCGCGAAGCCCGCCTGGGCATCCCCTTTGATGTAAAACTCAAGATGGTCATAAACACTCGCGTCAAGATTCCGCAGCTTGGTCCAGAAGCCATTCTGGGCCGGATCTTCGGTGGTGGAATCCACATCATACGCCAGCTTAAGTGCATGCGCGGAATGCTCCGCCCCTTCCATCTCGACAATCGAGGCCTCGCAGGAGGCAGAATCATCCTCAGGATCCGTGTCCCACGCGCCGCTCTCGCCGTCCAGACTATTCTTGAGCGAGCCGGTTTCAAAGTCAGCGATTATGAGAACATCGGACCGGGATTTTGCGATTTCAACCGGCGTAAGCGCCTTCATGTCACATGGAAGACAAGCAAAAATAAAAAGGAAGATGGTTGCGGCGGAAATAAATCGGAGTAATCTGGGTTTATCAATAAGTGCCATGAGTGAATATTATGAAGGGTTAGCGGGAAGCTCTCAATGAAAATCTCGACAGCCGAGAGAGAAGGCCGCTTCCCTCAGCGCGCCATAAAGGGTTTCAAGCGGGACCACGTTTTGGAGCCCACAATACCGTCCGGCTCCAGTCCGCGGAATCTCTGAAAGGCTTTGATCGCTCTTAGAGTTCTTGATCCGAAAATTCCATCCACGGAGCTGGTGAGAAAGTCTGCGTGCCGCAAGGCCCTTTGAATTTCCGCTATTTCTTTTTTGGTTAGATTGATGCGGTTAAATTGCATCTGAAACGGATCAAGCGCTCTCGTGAGACCCAACAGAACGGTCAGGTCATGCCACGGTCTCATGCTTCCCATAATGGCCACCAAAAGATCCCCGCGCCGAGGCGCTTTGATATTGCCGACAAAACAATGCAAGGCGCTATGAGTAAAGCCGGTTTTCCCCTCGATTTTATGCGGCATTCTCCAAAGCATCTTGTTATGATTTTTTAAATTAATTCTCCGCCCGGTAAGGGCTTTGACGGAAATGTATTTTTGTCCCATGGTGGTATTGATAAATCGATTTTTGCGCGCCATTTTCATGACCAAAGCAAGGTCGTAGGCCGTGGTGTATTGACCGGAAGGATGCGGAAGACCGCTGGCGTTGACAAAATGAGTTCGGCTCGCCCCGATTTGCCGCGCCTTGGCGTTCATGAGCTGGGCAAATCTCGCCTCCGAGCCCGCGCAGGCAATGGCCAATGTGTGAGCCGCATCATTGGCCGAAGCAATCAAAAGCGCTCTTAAAAGATCTTTAACATAGTATTTTTCTCCCACCCGCAGATAAACTTTACTGGCCGGAATATACTCAGCGCTCTTCGGCACGCGAATCACCCGGTTAAGCGGCATCCGCTCGATCACCACCAGAGCAGTCATCACCTTGGTGGTGCTGGCCGCGGGCCGTTCACGATGAGGCCGCTTGGAATAAAGAACCCGGTTGGTGCTGGGATCGAGCAGAATGGCTGACTGGGCGCTGATCGGAGCGGAAATAGCTTGGACAGGAAACGCCAGCGCCGGAGCTTCGGTTAGGAAAACAACCGAATACACCAGGATTAAAAGTGAATAAATTGCTTTTTTAATCATATATTTACTGGTATTTGCCAGTTCTGACGTGCTCTTTGTGTATCGGCCAGCGGATTTGGAACTTGAGTCAGGAACGGGGTCCAATGCTAACAGTATATCCGGAAATCAATGTTGGGGAAAATATTATCCTTGACTTCAACCTCCTGAAGCCAGCCCTCATCCACCGCATTATTCTTCACGTCCTCATACAGCCGCGTAAAGCGCAAAATATGCTCTTTCACCCGGCGCTTTGCATACTCCACCACCGTGCCTGTTTTCATGATAAAGGCCCAGTCGCTTGATTCAGCCAAGAGCAGCTCGCGCGCCGCCTGCTTAAGCGCCCTTTCCACCAAGCCGTTGGCCTCCTTGTAAGTGGTTGCAAGCTCATGCATGCGGTGTGACGCCTGATGCATATGACGGTAGACCCAATCATTGCTCCCTTCCAGCCAGTATTCGCTGTACCCCTTCCATCCCCAGCTCGAAAATGACGGCGTCACGATCTGGTTGCGGGGATTTTCCTTGAGATACTCATGCCCGGTGGTAAGTTTGATAAGTTTTGAATCGTAAACAATTTTCCGGACCAAAAAATCAAGCCACTGCGGCCCTTCGTACCACCAATGCCCGTAAAGCTCCGCGTCATAGGGCGCAATAATCAGCGGTTTTTTGCCCAGGCGAGCATAAAGGTATTCCGCCTGTTTTTCCCGGTTGAACATGAAATTGCCAGCGTGATATGCGGCCTTCTCACGCGCGCGGTCCGGAAGATACGGCTCCTTATAATCCGTCGTCCCCGTGATACGGTGATATTTAATCCCGGTCATGATGCGAATGCCATCCGGATGAATGTAGGGTTTCATATACTCGAAGTCGAGATCAAAACCGATATCCCGGTAAAATTCGCGGTAGAAATAATCTCCCGGATATCCCTCCTGCGCGCTCCACACCTGTTTGGAAGATTCGAGATCGCGGCCGAAAGCAGCCACGCCGCTCGGGCAAAAAACCGGCGCAAAAACGCCGTATTTCGGCCTCGGAGTCCCATGCAAAATCCCATGCGTGTCCACAAAAAAGTACCGGATTCCGAATTCTTCGAGGATTTTGTCATCTCCCGGATTGTAGCCGCACTCGGGAAGCCATATCCCGCGCGGCGGACGGCCGAAAATGGAACGGTAATGATCCACAGCCGTTTTAATTTGCGCGCGAACAGAATGCCGCGTGGTCTCCATCATCGGCAAATAGCCGTGCGTGGCGCCGCAGGTGATGATGTCAAGTTTGCCGAGATCCTGGTATTTCTTGAAAGCCGTGAGAATATTTTTGCCGTACTTGTCGATAAAAATATAACGGGCTTTCCGGAAATTATCAAAATACATGTGAGCCAGCCGGTTAAACTCTGGCTGCCAGCGCGTGCGCTCGATTTCCTTTTCGGAAAGTTCAATCAGACAATCCAGATGCCTGATGTACCTGTCCTGCAGCAGAGGGTCCGCCAGCATGCTGGCTAGAGGCGGGGTGATCGACATGGTGAGCCGGAAGTCGACATTCTCTTCCAGAAACCGGTCGAAAATTTCAATCAGAGGGATGTAAGTCTCGGTGATCGCTTCGTAAAGCCAGTCTTCTTCCAGAAAATCCTCATGCTCTGGATGCCGCACAAAAGGAAGATGGGCATGCAGCACGAGCATCAGATAAGCGATTTGTTCCATGGAAGGACGTCTCCTTATTCGGAGGCGGTGTCCTTTTTCACGCGAATCGCAACTTTCCTTGAATCGTCTTCATCGCGGGAAATCGCCTGAATAGGGAGGTATTTTTCGCCGTCGGGTAAAAAGTAACGGAGCGAAAAGGTGCCGTCCGAACGAAGCCGGAGGGGCTCTCCCGAAACCGTGACTTTGGCGTCGGGCATGGTTCTGCCGTAAACAATCAATTCCGTAGCCACCTGAAGAAAGAAGTCCTTGCCCTTCTCCTGGGATACCTTAATGGCTGCGGGACTTGCTCCAGAAAACATACCGCTGCCGGGCGCGGCCATGAGCTGTTCAAAAAGTTTTTTCTTTTTGACTTTGAGCTCCTGGGAAGATATTCCGGTTCCGAAACCTCCGGAAAGGGCATAAATCTCCTCAAAATCAACGGCCATCCACTCTTCGTCAATTACCTCCGACGGGCCGTCGCGGGGCGTCTTGACCACATTGCTCCGCGCAATCAAATAAAAATTGCCCCTCGCATCCACCAGGCCCAAGTCCACAAGATAGGACCGGCTTGCAATGCCAAAATTGATGTACCAGTTTCTAGCTTCAAGAAAAACATCAATATCAAAACTGCGGTGCGCATTTTTGCCGTTAAAATCCACATCCGTCACATCATACACGCGAAGAACCGACTTGATGGCGCCGTAGTGTTCCTTCATCAGCGCGTTGACCTTGTCCGTCGTGGCCGCGCTCAAATCCCAGTAAGTGAAGGCCCAATAAGGATCCCGCACCATAAGAACGATTTTGGTTTCCTGATAGCTGTGGGGCAAATCACCCGAAGAAGGCGCGGAAACCGAATCGGAATCCACGGCCGTAGCAACCGGCTGATGAGCGGGTTGAAAAGTTTCTTCGTGATAAGTGGGTTCGTAATAGGGTTTGGTGCCGGCCAAGGATTTCTGTCTCATGCCGCCGCCAAGCCGGGGATTTCTCTCGCGGATTCTTTTGGCGGCCTTTCCTCTGGGCTTGGGCTGCCTGGCCAAAGAGGGCTGGTCCGCTTTCTGGATCAGTTTAATGAGTTCTGACTTGCGGTAAAGATAGGGCATCTTGACGCCTTTCTTTTTCGCAAGGTCAATAATTTCCTTTTTTGATAGTGATTCTAAATCCTTGGCCATGACCCTACTGCACTTTCTGAAAAAATGGAGGCAAAGCGCCTGCCTAGCTGATCCCTTAGCCCTCTCGAAAGGGATTTAATAGTAATACACTTTTAAAATCTTGTAAAGACGAAAATTAAGGCTACAACTATTGTCCTTGAAGACAACACTTTTTATATTTTTTTCCGCTGCCGCAAGGGCACGGATCATTGCGTCCCACTTTGGGTTGCGATCGATGAACGGGTCCAGCCATCCCCTCCTGCCGCTGCTTTTCGGCCGGCGCCTCTTTTGCCGGCTCATGCGCTGAGGGCGCAAAATCCCTTTTTTGCTCTTTAAGCTTGGTCAAGGGATTTTTGCCTCCCAGAGAAGCCTTTTGGGCCCGCATCGCAATTTGCTGTTTCTGCCTGTTATCAATCTGTTTCACGGCCGATAACCTCCTCTTTCATTTGTCAGAAAAATTTATTTAACAGAATTCCTAAAATTAAAACCTGCGGCAGAGTCACGGCCAGCATCCAGAGAGCCGTTCTCTTCCCGACATTCATCCACACCAGCCCGATCTCCGTGTAATCCGTCACCACCCCGCCCATCAAAAACGCAAACGCATTTCCCAGCGCTCCGGTTTGTTTGTAGATTTCAAAAGCAAGCGGAGAGGTCCCCTCGGAACAGACTTCCAGGATGGCGGCCAAGCCCATTGTTACGAGAAGCCCCATAAGCGACGGGCCCAAAAACCGTTGAAAAATGACGTGCGAAACAAATGCGGACACCAGGCTGGCAAGGAAAACTCCTAAAAGAACCCACCAAAGAATCATATCCGCAAGTCCCCCTATGCCGGCCGCAATCCCTTTCAGGTCCTCTGCGAGCCGGGTCATGCTGAAAGAGTAATGGCTGAGCCGCTGCGCAAGATCTTGACGGATTGAAAAGCGGTTATCCACCAGAACCGAATTCTTATTCTTCTCAAGCCATCCCCGGCGGTCTAAAATCTGAAGGACAAGCCCGGTGATGATCGAAATGCTAAGGGCCGAGACAATGATCAGAATTCCTTTAAGGCCGAAAAAACCAATCAAAAGAAGCGTGATGGGAAGATTGGCCCAAGGGCTGGCAAGAAGAAAGCTCACCACCGCCGGGCCGGAAGCCCCTTTCTTATGAATTTGCATGGAAAGGGCCAGGATGCCATGGCTGCAGGCACTCATCAGAAAACCCAATCCGGCCGCGTAAAAAATGGTCCGTTTGTTGTTTCGGGCCAGATATTTGGAAATATATTCCCGCGGGATATAAAAATCGATCAGGCCGCCCAGGATAAATCCGGCAGTCACCGGCCATCCGATGACCTTTAAATATTGAAGAAACGCTTGACGGAACGGGACTAAGAAGGGAAAAACAAACGAAGCCGCAAGCACGAGAAGCATGGCCAAGAGGACCCACAAAAGAGGGTGCCGTATCCCCCTCTTTTTCATTGCCTGTTTCTCGTGCTCGCAGCAAGACGGAAGTTGCTGAGAGTCCCCGTCTTCCGTCATAAAAAAACCGTTCAGGATGCCATGGTGAGGGACTCAATCGTCACGGTCTTGGCCGTGCTGTCCGCCGTCCCCATCACCTTCACGTTATGGCCTTCATGACCGGTTGCCTTGTCAGGATTCGTAATGGTAAAAACGTCACTGCCGACAAGCAAGGCAAGCTTTCCGCGGCCCGAGGTCACACACTCCTTAATGCATTGAATATCCTTTGCCGTTCCGCCTTTATGGGCGGCGCCGCAATGAGTCTCTGTAACCATACCAGTCCATTCTCCGGCATAGGCTGCCACTGTCACAAACAAAATAAGAAGGGCCAAACTTAGCAAAATAGATCCAATCTTCCACATGACATTTCTCCTTTAAAATGTTGCATAGGCGAAAAAAAAGCGCCCCCACGATGTGGGGGCGCTTTCTCTTTATCCCTTTGAAGGATTAAGCCTTCTTCTCAACCTTGTCAATCGTAACCGTATCACCGGCAGCATTGAGCTCGCCCCATACAGTCACATTCTGGCCTTCTAAACCAGTGGCCTTATCAGGATTGGCAATGGTGATGTTCTTCTCACCGACCTTGAACCAAAGCTTGCCATCATCACTCTTCACAACCTGCCCAGCCCATTCCGCGGCAAAAGCGAGGGTTGACAAAGCAAACGCAAATATAAACGCAAGTGCCAAAACTTTCTTCATCTGAGTTCCTCCTTAGGATTTCTTCCAGCACACTTCTCTGGAATTGGAAATAAGTCTAGTTTACAGGCCAAGCTTTGTCAATGGTAATCATATTTAACATACCTGGACCAGATGGGAGTCGAACCCACGACCTCTACAATGCGAATGTAGCGCTCTCCCAGCTGAGCTACTGGCCCGCAAAGTGGTTATTCTATTTCCCCTTTGCGCAAAGCGCAACTTCTAAGTTGGGCCGGAGCTTATTTCCATGAGCATGGCGCTGAGCAGTTCAACCGGTAGCCCGATTACATTGGAGTAGGATCCGACTAATTTCCGGACGATTGCCAGGTCTTCCTGAATCGCGTAAGCTCCTGCTTTGTCTAAAGGATGAATCGATCCCAAGTAGTCACTGATATCTTGAGGAGTCAATTTTTTGAATAAAACGCGGGTCTTGGCATAACTGCAAACTAATCGGCCATTTTCCAGGTTGCGAAGTGCGACTCCGGTGTAAACCCGGTGCCACCGGCCCGAAAGGTTGGTGAGCATGCGAAAAGCTTGTCGCATGCTTTTCGGTTTTCCAAACACCCGTTTCTGGCAATAGACAATGGTATCCGCACCCAGGATAATCCCTGTTTTCCCGGAAACAACGGCTTTATGGGCCTTGCCCAAGGCATGCATCCTCACTAATTGGGATGGGCAAATGCCTTTTCTCTTCCTTTCTTGGTAGCGGGAAAAAACCACCCGGAAAGAAAGACCTAGCTGCTGCAAAATTTTTCGACGCCGGGGCGATTGCGATGCCAATAAAATGAAGAGGTTAGGAGTTTTTTGTTTCATGCTTAAATTTTTTGATCACACCGCGTGCAGCCGCAACGCCGCTGGACCATGCCCATTGAAAATTAAACCCTCCTATCCTTCCATCCGCATCTAGAATTTCACCGGCGAAAAACAGGCCGGACCGGTGTTTGGACTCCAAGGTTCTCGGATCCATTTCTCTGATATCCACACCGCCAGCCGTGACCTCAGCTTTGATATATCCCAGAACTCCTATCACACTCAGCGGAAAATGAAACAGGGCCTGCAGTAATTTTTCACTCTCGGTTCTTTTGAGCTGGTTTAAAACCAGCGATGGCGAAAGGTTTGTCTTTTTCAGAAGAATTACGGCGAATCTTTCCGGAAATTTCTCCGCCAGAAAACTTTTAACCAGCCGCGAGGGGAACTGCCGGGACGCAGAAAGAATCTCATCCCGAAAGGAATCCTCCTTCATTGCCGGCAGGAAATTAGCCAATAACCGGACGCCTCCCTTGGCAAGGCCGTTGGGATGTTGCCGGATCCAATGCCGGCTCATATTCAAAGCCGCCGGCCCGCTGAATCCAAAATGCGTAAAAAGAAGAGGCCCTTCATACCTAGCCTCCTTTTTCTTTTCGTGAGTGAGCGTCAGGCGAGCCGGAAGCGCAATGCCGGATAAATTTTTCAAATCCTGGTCATCGGTCAAGAGAGGCGTGAGCGCAGGCGTGGTAAAAACAAGCTCATGGCCGACGGCCTTGGCGATTTCATAGCCGGTCCCGTCGCTTCCGGTGGAAGGATAAGAAAGTCCGCCGGTGCAAAGAACAACGGCTCTGGCTGAATAGGAAAATCCCTGGCCCGAGACCGTAAAAAGGTCTTTATCAAAACTCAATCCGGTAACCTTGCGTCCTGTTTCAAGCCGCACCCCCAGACGTTCACATTCCTTTAAAAACGCATCCAGCACGGTTTTTGCGGAATGCGTCACGGGGAAAAACTTTCCGCCTTGTTCCAGTGTTACCTCCACACCCAGACCGCGGAAAAATTGCACGGCGGAAGAAGACGGGAAGGCTTGCAGGATACGGCTCACAATGCGCAGGGATTCGCTCTGAAAATCCTTTTTCGTGACCTCAAGATTGGTCAGATTGCAGCGCGTACCGCCGGAAATGAGAATCTTGGCTCCAATCTTCTCTCTTCCGTCAAGGAGCAGAACCCGAAGGCCGGCACGCCGGCAGGTCACGGCAGTCATCAATCCGGCCGCGCCTGCCCCGACCACAGCCACATCCCAAGGGCTATTCACAGCGGAAGATGATGCCCCGGGCTTGCCCGGGGTATCTGGAGCAGTACCCGCCCCGCGGGCGGGTGGCGGCGAAGCGGAGCTGAGGCGTCCCTTGACTTTATTCAAAGTCTTCGATCAAACGGCGGACTTCTTCAATACTTTGAGAGTGATTGATCTTCTCGCGGAATTCCGACACGCCGGGCCTTTCCCTGAAATACCAGCACGCGATCCGCCGCATCCGGAAAAACGCGGTCCTCTCTTCATATTGGACCTCAAGCTCCATGTGCCGGAGAAGCGTTCTTTTAATCTCTTCCAGGGAAGGAGCGACCGAGGGATTCCCGCCGTTCATGGCCTGCTCAATCTCCCGGTAAATCCAGGGATTGCCAAGCCCTCCCCGCCCGATCATAACTGCATCGCAACCGCTGACCGAACGAAGTTCGCCCGCGGACTCAGCATCCACCACATCGCCGTTGCCGATCACCGGAATGGAAACCGCCTCCTTGATCTTGCGAATCGCCTCATAATCCGCCTTCCCTGCATAGCCCTGCTCCCGCGTTCTTCCATGCACCGTCACCGCATCCAGCCCCGCCTCTTCCGCGTATCGGGCGATCAAAACTGCCTCCCCGCCGCTTACGTCGCTGTACCCTTTGCGCATCTTCACCGTCAAGGGAACTTTTTTGACGGATTGGGCCATTTTCTGAAAAATCTCACGCGCCACCTCGGGCTCCCGCAAAAGCGAGGATCCCCCGCCCTTGCCCGTCACCTTGGGAACAGGGCAGCCCAGATTAATATCAATCCAGTCAAAATCCATGCCCTCGAGCACCGCACCTGCTTCCGCCATTTTGTCCGGATTGCAGCCTACGAGTTGCGCGCCGAGCGGCCTGTCCTCCGCTACGGTTTTCAAGATCTCCCGCGTGGTACGCGTGTCATAAAGAAGCGCTTCGGCAGAAATCATTTCTAGAAAGGCGAATTCCATTCCCTTCTCCCGGGCCACCAGCCGGAAAGGCAGGTCCGTGCAATTGGCCATGGGAGACTGGAGGATGCCGCTTTTCAATTCAAAATTTTTCAGTTTGAGCATATTATTGTAGCCCTACGTCACAGGCCGGAAATGCCGGCCTGTTCCTCAGGGTTAGCCTCATGAAAATCCTGAGGCTTAATTATATCAGATTTACACTACTCTCAAAAACCCGATCGCCCAAAGCCACTCCGATCACTTGTTCGGTGACCTGCCACTGGACCACGTCATTGCTCCGGTTCAAGGCCTCGGCAATCCGGGCCACAAACCCAGGGTCAAAATAAACATACTGAATATTTTTAAAATCTCCTACCCTGCGTTCCGCCTGTTTACGGAAAGAAAGTGTCTCGTTCTTCTCGCTTTTTACGATCACGATCTTTGTCCGGTGGAATTTGCCGGCCAGCGACTCGATCTTTTTCAGAGTGACACGGCCGCAATCGATCCAAAGGGAGGGGACTCCGTGATCGCCTTCAATCACCAGATCCGGTTTGTAGTGCGTGCCAATGGCGACCTCGACCCGCAGCCGCTCGTCGTAAAAAAGCAAATAAGCAAGCATCTTGAGCACTACATGCTCGCGGCTTTCCGTTTCCTCTTTGAAAAAAATCATCTTTTTCTTAAACCGGGGGGCTTCAATATTAAAGGTGAACTTTTCCTGCATGGGTCCGCTCAGGAAGGCTTGGCCGTCAAATGCTTCTCAAGGATGCTCTTCATGGCCTCGTAAACTTTCTCTTTGCCGTTCTCTTTGAGAATTTCATGGTAAAAGCCTTCAAATTCGATCCATTTTTTATCGCCGGACGAGGTCCGCTCAAAAAATTTACGAGAAACCGACTTGCGCACGATTTTTTCCGCGCCCGCCGTGAGAATATAAAGAGGAATTTGAATTTCATGCGCCCGGGCAAGGATAAGTTCGGTGGCCCGGACCATCTCTCCGGCCATCCGGAAAGTAATTTTTCGCTGAATCAAGGGATCCGTGCAGTATTGTTTGACCTCATTTTTGTCATGCGTGAGAGAAACAGGCAGCACGGGATTGGCCAGCACTGTATGGGGGAAATGGCGCGACAAAAAAAGCACCAGTTTTTCTGCAAAAGGAATCCACAATTCAACGGCAATACAAGGCGAGGAAAGGATAAGAAGCCTGATGCGGTTAGGACGTGTGATGGCGTAATACGCGCCGATTTGCCCGCCCAGGCTGTGGCCGAACAAAAAGAGAGGCGAGGTGTCCGCAAAATGATGACTTTCTAAATGCGCGAGAAAATCATCCACATCGGAAAGATAATCCTCAAAACGTTCCGCAAAAACTCTTTCGCCTCCGGAGCGGCCATGCCCTCTCAGATCAAAAACCGCAAACGAAAGCGCGAGATTACTCAGACTTTTCAGAAAATCATCGTAGCGTATTCCATGTTCTCCGAAGCCATGAACAATTAAAAAAAGAGGGGCGCCATCTTTTTGAGCCTTCCAAAACCGGTAAAACAGTTCCACACCATCCCGGGTGAGGAAAGTACCTTCATAAAGGATCCGGTTTGGAATGGGGTTTGTCTTCATACATGGCCTCGATCAGAGGGCGGTATTTTTCATTAATGACTTTTCGTTTAAGCTTCAAAGTCGGGGTCAGCTCACCTCGCTCCTGGGTGAATTCCTCGGCCAGCAGCGTGAAGTATTTGATTTTTTCATAACCGGCAAAATCCTCCAACCGCGCTTCAATCCGGTTTTTAATCAGCTCCTGAACCTTCGGGTGGAGGACAAGCTCATTGCGGGTTTTAAAAACAATTCTTTGCTCGCGGGCAAAGGTTTCAAGGCGCGAAAAGTCAGGCACAATCAACGCCGTGATATAATTTTTACGGTCTCCGCACACGCAAATCTGCAGGATATATTCATCCGCCACCAGAAGATTCTCGATTTTCTGCGGCGCGATATTTTTTCCGCCTGAGGTGATAATAAGATCTTTCTTGCGGTCCGTGATCTTTAAAAATCCCTGCGGGTCAAATTCCCCGATGTCGCCCGTGTAAAACCAGCCGTCCCGAATCGCTTTTGCGGTTTCGCCCTCATTTTTGAAATACCCCGGCATCACATTGGGGCCCTTGACCATAATTTCGCCGTCCTCCGCAATTTTCACCTCCACGCCCGGCAAAAGGGTGCCTACCGTGCCAAATTTAAAATGGTCCGGCCGGTTAAGACTGACCACAGGAGAAGTCTCGGTCAATCCATATCCCTCCAGGATCAAAATATCCGCCGAATAGAAAAATTCCGCGATTTCCTTGGAAAGAGGCGCGCCGCCGGAAATAAAAAACCGGAGCCGACCGCCCAGTTTCATTTTAATCTTTTGGAAAACAAGCTTTTGGGCCAGGCGGTATCTCAGCCAGAGGCCGAATGGCAAGGGTTTCCCGGCCATGCGGTAAGAAGATGATTCCCTCCCTGCTTTGATGCTCCACTCAAAAATCTTTTTTTTAAGCGGGCTGGACTGGGCCTGCTCAAGAACGCGGGCGTACATTTTTTCATAAAGCCGGGGCACGCTCGTTACCACCGTGGGCCGCACTTCCTGAAGATTTTGGGGTACGGTGTTCATATTTTCGGCATAGGCAATAGAGACGCCCTGGTAAATCATGAAATAAAACCCGGCCATCCGTTCAAACACATGGCTGAGCGGCAAAAAGGAAAGCGAGCGGTCTTCCGGGCCGGCAGGCAGCACGATTGCGGAGGCCTTTACATTAGAGAGAAAATTCATGTGCGTGAGCATCGCGCCTTTGGGCTGGCCGGTGGTTCCTGATGTGTAAATAATCGTGGCCATATCCCAGAGATTGATTTTTCTGTAAAGTGTTTCATAAAGCGCGGGTTCTCTTTTCTCCAATGCCTCTCCAGCGCGCAGGAGATCATCGAAATTTATGGTATCAGCCGCTTTCTCCGGCACCGGATCCATAACGATTAAATGCTTAAGCCCCGGGCAATTTCGCCGTATATCCCGGACCTTTTGGTACTGCTCCGCACCGGACAAGATCAAAATGCCGGCTTCCGAATGTTTGAGGATGTATTCAATCTCGGAATCCGAACTTGTGGGATAAATGGGAACATTGACAGCATCCAGGGACAGAATGCCAATATCGGAGATAGCCCATTCGGGCCTGTTTTCGGAAAGCAGGCAGATTTTATCGCCCTTCACAGCGCCGAGACCAAAAAGTCCGAGCGCTATCTGCCTTACGTGCGCGGCAAAATCCGCCCAGGAAATTTCATGATACCGGCCGTCTTTTTTGACCAGCAGGGCTGCGCCAAACGGATTCCGTCCGGCGCGCTCCGTGAACATATGAACAAGACTTTGTTCCATAGAAAAGGAGGATGGGTGGAATGATTGGAAATTTTCGCCTGTTATTTGTCCTGGAATTTGGGCTGCCTTTTTTCAAGAAAGGCGCTCACGCCTTCCTTTTTATCCTGCGTCTCCGCCACTTTGCCAAAAAGTTTGGCTTCAAGCTTCAATCCATCGCTCAAAGACAGCTTGGCCCCTTCGTGAATGGCCTCCTGAATCAATTCAATGGCGATACGGCTCTTGGCCGCAATTTTCTTGGCCAAGCCTAAAGACTGCTTTAGCACTTCCCCGTCCGGCACAACTTTATTAAGAAGACCGATCCGGAATGCTTCCTGCGCCGTGATGTTGTCGCCGGTCAGAATAATTTCCCGCGCCTTAGCCTGGCCGCAAAGCCTGAGCATACGCTGGGTGCCGCCGAAACCGGGAATAATGCCCAGAAGAATTTCCGGCTGGCCGAATTTGGCGCGGTCCGAGGCAATGCGCATGTGGCAGGCCATGGCCAGCTCATTGCCACCGCCGAGACAGACGCCGTTCACGGCCGCGATAAAAGGCTTTTTGGCATTTTCGATTTTTTGGATCATGCCCTGCCCCTTGAGCGCCAAATCCTCCCCTTGCTTGGCATTATCGATTTTGGCAATTTCCTTCACATCCGCACCTGCGATAAATACATTGGGGCCCGCGCCCGTAAGAATCACCACTTTCACGGAAGTGTCGGCCATCATCTGGTCAACTGCCTGATCAAGCTCCTCGAGAGCCTGGCTGTTTAAAATGTTCACCGGCGGATGGTCAATCGTGATTATGCCTATCGACTCTCCCGTGGTAACTTTAATCAATGCTCCCATGAGATCTCCTGATTATGCTGGTTAAGTTGGATTATGTCCCCGTATATTCGAAAAACCCGCGTTTGGTTTTCACTCCCAGAAATTGGGCGCCCACGAGGCGCCGGAGAAGCGGGCAAGGCCAAAACCGCGAGCCGTGCTCTTTCGTCAATTTTTCAAGCGTGGACAGCACAACGTCCAGGCCCACCTTATCCGCGTAAGCGAGAATCCCTCCCTTGTCCTCGGGAAAGCCCACGCCGGCACGCATGGCAATGTCAATATCCGAGGCCTTGGACACATGTTCCTGAACGCAATAAGCCGCCTCATTGATGATGGGAAAAATAATCCGCTCGATCGTAAACTTTGTATCCTTGCGGGCATGCTGTTTCTTAAGTTCTTCCACAAATCTGTCCGCAAGGCTGTCGGTTCCCTGGTAATTATAGAAGCCTGCACCGCTTTTCCGGCCGTAAAGCTTTGCCTCCTGGAATTTTTTCCATAACTCCGCCGGCCTCATCCGGTCGCCGTAGGATTCAAGAAGAACCTTCACGACTTCCTCGCACACGTCAAGCCCGAGATTGTCGACCAGCGTGAAAGGCCCCATGGGCATTCCAAATTCCACGGCCGCCTGATCAATCTCCCGCAAGGAAGCCGCGCCTTCCTGAAGGCAGTACGCCGCTTCATTAAGATAAGGCATGAGCAGGCGGTTGACGAGAAAGCCGGCGCACTCATTCACCCGCACGGGAATTTTGCGCAGGGACTCGGAAAAACCGGTCACATCATCGACCGTCTCATCGGAAGTCGCAAGGCCCGGGATTACTTCCACCAGCTTCATGATATGCGCGGGAAAGAAAAAATGCAGCCCCACGACTTTGTGCGGTCTGCGGGTGGCGCTTCCCATTTCTGAAATAGAAAGGCTGGAAGTGTTGCTGGCCAGGATCGTACCCTCGGGACAAACCTGATCCAGCTCCTTGAAAATTTTTTTCTTAAGATCCATTTTTTCGGGAACTGCTTCAATGATGATATCAACATCCTTAAAATCATCGTAGCTTGTCGATCCCGTCACCAGCATCATCTTGGATTCCATGTCCGAGGCCGACATTTTTCCTTTTTCCACCCGGCGTTTGTAAATATCCCTGATTTTTTCCAGCCCCTTGTTCACAAAATCCTGGTTCATGTCTTTAAGCACCACCGGCAGCCCGGAATAGGTAATCACCTGCGCAATCTCAGCGCCCATGGTTCCTGCGCCCACGACCCCCGCCTTGTAAATGTACATGGTTATATCCTTTCGAAAACGACTGTGGCGCCCTGCCCGCCGCCGATGCAGAGAGACGCCAGTCCCGTAGTTAAATTCCGCCTTTTCATCTCATGAAGAAGCGTGACAATGATGCGCGTGCCTGTAGAACCCACGGGATGCCCCAAAGCAATCGCGCCTCCGTTCACATTGGTCGTTTCGCGATTGAATTTTAGAACTTGTTCGCAGGCCAGAAACTGCGCGGCAAAGGCTTCGTTAAGCTCTATCAATTGAACATCGCTTAAATTCATTTTCGCTTTTTTGAGAGCCACCGGCGTTGAACACGTCGGCCCTATTCCCATTCTTTCCGGTTCCACACCCGCAAACCCGTAACTTTTAATTCTGGCCAGCGGCGTGAGGCCGAGGGACCGGCATTTTTCTTTGGTTGTCACCAGCACCGCGCTCGCACCATCGGAAATCGTACAGGCGTTGCCGGGCGTCACGCTTCCGTTTTCCTTAAAAACGGCCGGGTACTGGGAAAGAATCTGTTCCGTGAGGCCGATATTGGGTCCTTCATCCTGGCTAAAGGTCTCGGGAGGCAGTTCCTTGCCCAACACCTTTTTTTTAATAATCACGGGGACTATCTCCTCTTTGAAACGGCCCTCCCTCGTTGCTTGAAAAGCGCGGCGATGGGAAAGAATGGCAAATTTATCCTGATCCTGTCTTGAAATTTTGAACTCCTCGACAAGATTTTCAGCCGTCCTGCCCATAATCTGATTACAAACCGGGTCGGTTAATCCTTCCCAAATCGTATCGATCATGGCCGCATGGCGCATTTTCTTTCCGAACCGCATATCGCGGCTGACATACGGCGACGAAGACATGCATTCCGTGCCTCCGGCAATCACCACCCCGGATTCGCCGCACATGATTTCCTGATAAGCGTTCACCACCGATTGGATTCCGGAGGCGCAATTTCTCGCCACGGTGTAGGCCGGGATTTCCTTGGGAAGGCCGGCCATGAGCGCAATCACGCGCGCCACATTGGGAGCATCGCTTTGCTGGCCCACACATCCGAAAATCACCTGGCCGATTTCATTGGGATCAATTTTGGTCCGCTGAAGAAGCTCCCGGACCACAATCTCCCCCAATTTCTGGTGGGTAAAATCTTTCAAAGCGCCGCCCAGATTTCCCTGCGGCGTTCTCACCCCTGCGGCGATCACAATGTCTGTCATGGGTTTCCTCGCGGTCGAAAGTGCCTTGGTTCGTTATAATTCAACGAGTTTTTTGATTTCTGCGAGCTGCTCGCGTGTTTTATCCTCGCCCACCTTGATAAATTTAGCCGCTTTATAGAATTCAATCCAGTTTGCGTCATAAATCACGGGATGAATCACAACGTCGGCCTCGGTTGTGGCCGTAGACGCAATCAAGTATTCCATATATTGAATGGAATTGACAAGCACATTAAAAATATTCGCCGCATAACGTTGGCGGATTTTCAAGCGCAGGGCAAAAAACCAACGTTTTAAAAGCCCTCCTTCATGGGCTTTTTTTTGCATCTCAGCGGTGCGCTGCTGCAAAAGTTCTCTTCTCTTAAGAATATCGGAAGGGCCTGATAAGACATTAACCGCGATGATCTTTTTTACCCCCATTTTCGCCAGCACTTTCACCGGCACGGGATCAATCACACCTCCGTCAATCAGGACTTTGCCGTTGACCCCATGGGGACGGAAAATGCCGGGGATGGAAATACTCGCCCGGACTGCCTCGACCAGATCGCCCTCCTCAAAAATCACTTCCTCGGCCGTGAACAAGTTAGTGGCCACGACTTTCATCGGGATATCAAGATCGCGAAATGTCTTTTGGCCGAGCAAAGTCCGCAAAAACCGGCTGACGGCACGGCCCTTGAAAAATCCCTGATGGGCTATGGAAAAATCATCGAACCCAAGAATATTCATAAAGCTCGATTTTTTATCCAGACTGAGGGCAATCTTTTCAAGCTCGGCCGAAGAATACCCGGAGGCCCACAATGTCCCCACCAAAGCGCCCATGCTTGAACCGGCCATGATATCCACCTGAATGCCGGCCTCCTCAAGAACCTTGATCACACCGACATGGGCAAATCCGTGAGCCGCGCCGCTGCCCAGGGCCAATCCCACCAGCTTGCCGCTCAATTCCCTGACCAAATAACGCATGGTGCGCCAATAAAGAGGAAGGGGATGTTCCGTGCTTTGAGGAAATTGATCAAATGGCTTTCGGTTCTCGGCTTCAAGTTCCATCGCATACGGAAGGACGGCAAATACTTTGTGCTCCGCCGTCTTGGTAATATCCTGGATGGGGCCATGCTCTTTTTCCGCTGCCTCGGAAAGAATCAGTTTTATTTCCTCCTCTTCAAAAGTGAATGATTTCTTCATCTCATGGATAAGGGAGCGGCACTTGTACAAATCCTCGATTTCCCCGTCCGTCAGAAGATAAATTACATCCGATTGCGTGAGAACCTTGAAAACAATTTCGCTGATTTCCTGCGGCAAATCGATCAGGACAAAGGTGTGCCGGCTGATCAAATAAGAGAGAAGCGTGGTGAGTTTCTTCTCATAAAAGTCAGACCCGGTTCCGTTTTGAAGATTGAGGAGCGTGATGCCGGACGGTGTTTTGCACACATATTTCTCAATCTCCGAATCTTTGGACACATCCGCCTCACCCAGGTGAAGAATTCTGGGCTCCGCCTCCTTCCCCATAAAATAGGCATTCGCATGAACCTGGGAGGTCATGTCCACATAAAGAATGGGTTTTTTGAGCTCCTGCTGAAGACCAAGAGCCAAATTCATAAGAAAGGTCGTCTTTCCCACGCCCTCTTTCACGCTGTAAACCGACACAATTTTGGCCTCCCCGGTCTGCTCCTTGGATTCATCCCGGAGGCGCAGGCCAAGGGACCGGCTCAGATGAAGTGCGAGGGAGGGAATATTTTTAAGCAAATCCTCAAAATCACTTTTTTCAATCCTGAGAACCAGCGAATCGTTGATGGCCTCCACCGTGACCGAATGGGGTTTGCCGGTCAGAATCGAGATTTCGCCGAAATAATCGCCGCGGTAGAGATAGGTGACAGTCCGTTCGTCCTCAGGGCCCGACTGAATGAAGACCCGGAAACGGCCCGAGCAAATCACATAAAAAGCGTCCGGGTCATTTCCCTGCTTGTAGACGAGCTCGCTCTTCTTGAATTCGACCAGCCGGATTTTTTTCTCAATGAATTTAATTTCCGATCCGGAAAGCGCGGCAAAAAGAGGAATTTCGCTCAAAGAAAATTCCTTGCCAAGATCCAATTTTTTGCCGAATGAGAAAGGAAACACGTTAAACTCCCTTTTAAGGAGATTATCGGCCGTACGGCCCTATCCTAAACCTGGGGCATCAAGCGTTCCGCAAACTTCGCAGCCCGTTGCGGAAAATCCGTAAACACTCCATCCGCCCCGCCCCGGAGCAATTCCCGCATTTCTTGAGGCTGATTCACAGTCCAGACAAAAACCTTCATGCCGCGCTCATGGGCTTGAGCCGCAAGAGCCGGCGTGAAGACGCTCCGGTGCGGATGCACGGAATAAAACCGGCTGCGGCCCGCAAGCCATGTTCGCCAGCCCGCGCCGTTTTTAAACAAATAGCCCAAGCGGAAACCGGAATTTATTTTTGCGAGCGCCTTAAGAAGCAGAAATGAAAACGAGGAAAGAATGATCCTATCTACGGCCCGTGAAGACAAGGCCCCGAGGCAAGTCGCCAAACTTTCCGCATGTCCTTCGGTTTTTATATCAAGAATAAGCGACGCCTGCGGCAAAACAAGATCACATGTCTCGTCTAAAGTAAGGATGGGCTCGCCGCGAAACTCTTCGCTGAACCATGATCCATATTCATACTGCCGCAATTCAGCCAGTGATAAATCCTCGACCTTGCGATTTTTTCCTCCGTGCCGGCTAAGAGTCCCATCGTGAATCGCCACCCAAACTCCGTCTTTTGTAAGGCGGAGATCGGTTTCAATGCAGTCAGCTCCCATCTCAAGCGCCTTTAAAAATGCGCTTTTTGTATTTTCTGGAGCGAGAGAGGATGCGCCGCGGTGCGCAATAACAGATCGGACTTTTTTCATAGGTCTTTACCGCTATAAGTATAGCACTTTGGCGGAAGGAAAAAATTTCGGAAGAAAATTATGGCGGACGGGTTAGAACTCGGCGGACGCTTTCAAGCCATCCGCGGTAAAGTTCTTCTCTGCGGACGGAGGAAAGGCGCGGTTTGAAGACGCGATAATGAAGTTTTTGGTCAACTTCTTTCACGTGATCCCAAAAACCGGAACCAATGCCCGCCAATTTGGCCGCGCCCCACGCTGTGGATTCCACAATGGGAGTTTTTTTGATTTTCATCCCCAGGAGATCAGCTTGAAACTGCATCAGATAAGCGTTCTCAGTGGCGCCTCCGTCCACCTTGAGTTCGGAAATCCCGAGCCGGCTCTCTTTTTTCATGGTCGCGACCACATCCACGGTCTGGTAGGCGATGGATTCCAGCGCGGCCTTGATGATGTGTTCGCGCGTGGTCCCCCGCGTGATACCCAGAATGGCACCGCGAGCATAGCTATCCCAGTAAGGCGCGCCCAGCCCCACAAAGGCCGGCACGAGGTACACGCCGCCTGTGTCCTTCATGGACGCAGCGATTTTCTCGGTTTCCACCGCTTTTTTGATCAGCCGCAATCCGTCACGTATCCATTGAATCACGGCGCCGGCAATAAATACGGATCCCTCCAGGGCATAGGCTGGCCGGCCTTCCCGGTCGCAGGCAATCGTGGTCAAAAGCCCGTGCTTTGAAACCACCATTTTTTTTCCAGTGTTCAAAACCGTAAAGCATCCGGTCCCGTAAGTGTTTTTGATCGAACCGGATTCGTAACAACCTTGTCCAAAAAGCGCGGATTGCTGATCGCCGACAAGGCCGTACACCGGAATACCTTCCGGTAAAGGACCGATTTTCGAAGTTTTTCCAAAAAAAGACACCGAAGGCTTCGCTTCCGGAAGACAGGAGAAAGGCACTCCCAAAATTTTAAGAAGCTCACGGTCCCAAGATTTTGTTTTGATATTAAAAAGCAGAGTTCGTGAAGCGTTGGAATAATCCGTGGCATGGTATTTCCCGCCGGTAAGGTTCCAAAGGAGCCAGGTGTCAATCGTGCCGAAAAGCGCTTTTCCATTTCCGGCTTTGCGGGCTGCACCGCTGACTTCACGGAGCAGCCAGTGGAGTTTGGTTCCTGAGAAATAGGGATCCAGCACCAATCCTGTTTTACGTTTGAAGAGTCCCTCGAAACCCTGCTTTTTCAGCCGGCCGCAAATATCTGAGGTACGTCTGTCCTGCCAGACAATAGCGCGGTGAAGCGGCTTTCCGGAACCCCTCTCCCAAAGAACGGTGGTTTCGCGCTGATTGGTAATTCCGATGGCTGCTATCTGGGAAGACCGAATATCCGTTGTTCTAAGTAATTGCTGTATTACTTCAAGCGTGCATTTGAAGATTTCGATGGGATCGTGTTCAACCCAGCCTGGTTGGGGAAAATACTGGCGGAATTCCTGGTAACTTTTACCTTTTACAAATCCTTTTTTATCTACTGCTAAAGCTCGCGTACCTGTAGTTCCCTGGTCAATCGAAAGAATGTAGGATGATGGCACTTTTACCGGATTTCAGGCAGCTGTTCCGGGTCCGCGAAATCGTTCACCTTGGTCTCAAGCCAATTGTTGTAGGCATAATCCAGCACGCGGAATTTGTCCACCGGATCCATCATGAGAAAACGGACCCCATGCTCAAAATTCTTCTGCTCGCCTTCAATTTTCTTGGACCACATCACTTCCGCCGTCGAATAAACAGGCTTCGGATCATCCGGAATATCAATTTCCAGATTTAGAACCGTTCCCGTTTTCAGCGACTCATTGGAAGTGATCTTGAGTCCCTCGCGCGAAAGATCCTTGCTTAAACTGATGCCCGTCACCCTCTGAGGCTCATTCCCTTTATAACGAACACTCATGTAGGCGTCGAACCTTTTGAATTTTCTATGCTCTTTTTCCATAAACACTCACCCCCCTTTGTTTGATTTGATAAATTTATTTTACAATTTTACAACCTTGAAATAAATTCCTCTTCCAGAGTATTCCTTCGTGATGTACTCACTGGGACTCCTGTCAATCCCGTTTGTAATATCGACAATCCCAGAATGCCCTGAAGTCGGAAGCTTCACACTGAGGTCAAAATCTGTGTTCGCGCGGCTCAAAAAACAGTCCGCCGAAAAACAGAGGTGACCGCCTACGCTTTTATGCCGTCACAACCCAAGTTCTTGTGAAAGCACTTGATTCAAAGCGCCGGCACTTTTCTTCGGATTTGAAATTTCCCGCCTTTTTGAAATTTTAATTGTATGTATGTTAGCGTTATTTCAATCAGATACAAAAAGGCAGCAAATCTTAAATCTGTGCAAAGTATAACACCTGGTTTTTAAATTTACAAGGAAGGGAGAGAAATTGCTATAACTCATTACGATCAAATGAGTTAATGATTAAAAATACTTTCTGGCGGATTTTATCAGCTTAATCAGGTTTTGAATTTCCGGATCCCGCATGACTTCATTGAATTCCTCGGGCCATGAGTTTGAGAATATTTTTTCCTGGACCATTTTCTGAAATTCAGGATCCTGCATTAATTTTTGAACTTTAGGATGCGCCAAAATCTGCTGCACATTTTTATCACCCGCAAGTTTGGATAGTGTGGAAAGCTGTTGAAGTTTATCTCCGAATGACGCCATGGGGCCTCCAAAAAAATTACCGGAAATTAACAAACTGAAGCGCAATATCCGGTTTCGATTCCTTCAGCGCGTGAATCACGGCCTGCAAATCATCTTTATTTTTCCCCGAGACGCGGATTTGTTCATTCTGAATCGCGGCCTGCACTTTGAGTTTTGTATCTTTCACGATGCGCACAATTTCTTTGGCCTTGTCCGACGGAATGCCTTGAATCACTTCGATTTCCTGCCGGATTGCACCACCCAGGGCCTTCTCTTCGGTCCCAAACTTGAGTGATTTTACGGAAATATTCCTTTTTGCGCAGCGCATGGAAAGAATTTCTTTGAGGGCACGCAGCTTCATGTCATCATCCGCAAGCAGTGTGATTTTCTTATTCGCGCGGTCAAACTCGATTTTGCTCTGGCTGCCCTTGAAATCATAACGCGTGGCGATTTCCTTGAGCGCCTGATTGACGGCGTTGTCCACTTCCTGCAAGTCCACCTGCGAAACAATATCGAAGGAATATTCCTGGGCCATTAAGAATTTTTCTGGCAGTTGTCGATGTACTTCTTGAGGCGGTCCCGGTCCTGATTCGTCATGTTGATAAACTCAAATCCCGTGTCAAAGAGGGTTTCTTTTTTCAGAAGCGTGCGGCTGGGCACCACCCAGCAAACCCGGGCATAGGATTCCAGCGGCTCGAGTTCCTCGGGGAGGTAAAGACGAATTAACACTCGCGTAAGCTTGGAAACTTCCTTGGGCATCACCACGCACACACCTCCGGCGCCGATGTTTTGTGTGATCACGGCGACGCTCAGAGGATTGTTTGTGCCCGAAATCTCGATATCGCACTTGACGGCAAGCCGGGGAAACTTCCGGAGATTAAAGTTTTCCCACATCCAAACTACTCCGTCTGCGGCCGCACAAAGCTGTCTTTAAACTCCGTGAGCAGGTTGGATTTTTTGTAACGTGAGAGCCGGGTCTGGGCGCCCTCAAAACTGGCAAAACGTCCCACAAATACCTGGTAGCGCTCCTTCCCCCGGCTGGTTTTGACGGGTTTATAAAATGCCTCCAGCTTCTTCTCGGCAAGCCGCTTCACCTGCCTTGCGGCAAGGGCGGCATCCTCATAAACAACAAGCTGAATGGTATAAAATTTTTTCGCCGCAGGAGCGGGTACTGCTTTGGCCGCCGACTTGGAAGACAGCGGAACCGCCTCGGAAACCTTGATGGCAATCTTCTCTTCAAGCGGCGCTTCCTCCTGTTCGGAAACTTCCTCCGCCGGCTTCAAGACTTTATGCGCCTGAAGAATTCTTTCAATGGGCCAGGCGTTAAACCCGAGATGCATCGCGGCGCGAATGCCCACCACGAGCAGCACGGCGGCAAAAAAAGCAGCGGCCACGCTCGCCAGCGGAAGGCTCTCGACTTTCTCAACCCATTTCGGTTTTTTTATGGACGGGAGCCTGGGAATGGAAATGGAAGAAACCTTGTGAGCGACCGAAACAAACGATCTTTTCACCGTACCGCTAAAATTTTTTAAAAAACGACTTTCCTTTCGTACTGCGGGAGCTGGGCGGGATTTGAAAAGGGACTCCTTCTTCACGGAAGCCTCTGCCGGCGGCACAAAAAGATCTCGCTCGATCTTCTTGGACTGTTCTTCGGCAGCAGGTGTCACGGGTTCCTCTTCCATGACCGCCAAAGTCTTCTGCTGGCGGCAATAGCCGTAAAGCTTCTCCTGGATTTCTTTTTCCGTTAAAGCCTTAAGACCGTCTTCTCTTCTCTTTTTCAGAAACATGACCATGGTGGTTGTTGGTGATGTGAAAGGTGAATTTTAAAAGGTCCAGTCCGCCAAGATGAACCGTGGCTCTTTTGACAAAACCGTTTGCCTGGCAAAGATTGATGGCGTTCTGCATGCGCGAGGTGGTCTTGAAAATAACTTCCTCGTATCCCCGCTCCTTGCAAAACACGATCGCGTTTTGGATCAGTTGAAAAGCAATGCGCTTGCCGCGGTAATCATCGCGTACAAAAATGCGCCTCAACAAAGCGTTCCGCTCATCCTCGCGCTTAATCCCGGCCGTGCCGATAATTTTTTCGCCGTCGCAGGCCACGAAAAAACAGTCCCCATCCCCCGCATAAGTTTTGGAAACATTTTGAATATCATTCCCGAAAAAAGTTTTCTCTTCGGTAGAAAATTCTTTTTCCAAAATGCCCAAAATGAGATCCTTGACGGATTTATCATCAACACCGGTTGCGGGACGGATATGAATCATTCGGGATTGCCCAATTCTGTTTCGATTATTTGCCGGCTTTCGGCTTCGCTTCGGCTTTAGCAGCCGATGCCTTGGCCTGTCCTGCTGCCGGCTGCGCGGCCGGAGCAGCTGTCCCTGCGGTAGCCGCGGCACCTTCGGCCCCCTCGGCTTTGGCCTCTTTTACTTTTCTTACTTTAAGTTTGAGCGATTTGATCTTGGGAAGGCCAAAGGGGGACATGGTGTCCTCCCAGCGGCCATCTATTTTCATTTTTTTTATTCTCTCAAAGCGTTTTAACACATTGCGGTGTCTTACTCCGAAACCGCTCGCTTTTAAACTGGAATGCTGAGACATCGGCTTCAACTCTCCTTAAGAATTAGAATCACTTCACCCTTTGGTGACAACCTCAAATACTGCGCATAATTTTTTAATATTGTGAAGTTATTATACTCTTCCGCATACACTTTGGCTAGACCAAAATATGCCACCGGAAGCTTGGAATCCAGCTCCATTGCGGTCAATATTCCGTGCCGCTTCCAGAAATTTTCTGGCCTGAAAATGACAATCTCCAGATTGGAAGGAGCGATCGCGAGGCTTGGAGAGCCTATTCAAGCGCTTTGAGTAAATTACGTAACACGAGTTTTTTCAATCTGTTACGAAAAATATGCATCGCCTGGATTGCTATAGCTTTGGCCACGATGGGATCAAGTCGGATGGCTCAGAGTAAAAAGTATTTTGCGAAAGATTAGCTATTTTTGACAGGTCTTACGTAAGCGCCCTGGTAAAGGCGGCCAAAACTGTCCGATTTGAATTCGATCAGTTTCCGGAAAGCATCCGGCCGTTTCTCGAATTTTTCAATGCAAACCTGAAAAAATTTCCCGCTGGGGATGATGAATGCCTTGTGACCTTTCTTACTCAAACGGATCACTGCCACCTTGGCCTGATCTTTGCGCCGGTAAGTCGCAAGCTGAATCGTAAAATTTCCATTCATCATCTCGGCCGGAGTTTCTTCCCTCGCTTTCTGGACCGTTGGATCCGCCGCCTGCGGCTCAGGAAGAGATACGACCGGTTCCGGAAATGCCGGAACGCTTTCAGAAACTTTGGTCTCCAAGACCGTCGCCTCGTGAGAAGCCGCATGCCTGCTGACCTTCATTCCATGCTCGATGCCGGCGGAATAAATAAACACGATGGCGGTAATATTAAGAAGCCCCCAAAAAATAATTTTATCCAGCGTAAGTACAATGCGGACCCGCTCAAAAAAAGACGGTTGTGTCTGGCTCACAGCCACCGGTTCTACCGTCTCCACTTCCTCGGCTCTTAAATCTTTAAAGAGATCTTTCTGCATCGAAACCCCTCCCTCTTGCTCAATTCTTAATCAGTCGGATTCTTGAAGGGGGCCAGTAAATCAAAATCGCCCGGCCCTTCAGATAAGGCCTGGGCACAAACCCCCAGTTCCGGCTGTCGCTCGACTGCGCGCTATTGTCCCCCAGCGCAAACAGGTGATTCTGCGGCACCGTAAACTTCTGCCCCTCTCTCCCGTAGGGCCAGTCGTTCCGGTTGTAATAGTAATTCTTCACGATGCTGTTAGGTTCCTCAAGTCGGTTCCCGTTGATGAAAACGCCGCCATTTTTGATTTCCACGCTCTCTCCGCCAAAAGCAATTAGCCGCTTCACAAAGTCCTTCTTTGTATCGACAGGATATTTAAAAACAATAATGTCTCCACGCCGGGGCAGTTTAAAGCGGTAAGTGAGCTTGTCGACGAGGATGCGGTCGTTTTCCATAAAGGTCGGCTTCATGGAGCCGGTGGGAATTTTAAAGGCCTGGACAAAAAAGGTGCGGATAAAAAGAGCCAGAACCAGCGCGATGAGGATGGGCTCGCCCCAATTTTTCCACTTTTCATAAAGCCACTTCCTGCGGTCCGTGCGGAAAAGCGCGAGATCTTCCATGATTTTTTTCCAGTAAATCCCGAGAAGCGCAAGCCCAATAGCACCATAGATTAAAAGCTTCCTGACAATCTCCATCAATCCACCTTCAAAATGGAAATAAATGCCTCCTGCGGCAAGTCCACTCTGCCCACTTTTTTCATGCGTTTTTTCCCTTCTTTCTGTTTGTCCCATAGTTTGCGCTTGCGCGTGATGTCACCGCCATAGCATTTGGCGGTCACATCCTTGCGCATGGCGCTGATGGTTTCACGGGCAATCACCGCGGAACCGATGGCGGCCTGGATGGCGACCTCAAACATCTGCCGCGGGATCACCTCCCTGAGTTTTTCAACCAGCAATTTGCCGCGATGCCGGGCATTTTCCTTGACCACAATCGAGGAAAGCGCGTCCACTCCCTCGCCATTGATCAGAATATCTAATCGGACCAGATCCGCTTTTCTATAGCCGATTAAGTCATAGGTCAGAGAGCCGTATCCTCGGGTCATGGATTTGATCTTATCGTAAAAATCAAGAATCACCTCGGCAAAAGGAAGCTCATAAAGCAGAAGGACGCGGTTTGTGTCCAGATATTCCGTACTTTTGTAAATACCGCGCTTGTCCTGGCACATCTGCATGATCACGCCCAGCGAATCGGAAGGCACAATCACCTTGGCGCGGATAAAGGGTTCATCGATAGAGGCAATCTCCTGCGGGGGCGGGAGTTTGGTAGGGTTATCCAGCAGGAATGACTCCCCGCTGGTCTTGATCACGCGGTAAACCACATTGGGCGCCGTGGCCAAAAGCTCCAGATCAAATTCCCTTTCCAGCCGCTCCTGGATAATATCCATATGAAGAAGCCCGAGAAATCCGCACCGGTAACCGAATCCGAGCGATACCGAGGTCTCCGGTTCATAAACAAAGGAAGCGTCATTCAGCCTGAGCTTATCCAGCGCATCCCGTAAAATAGCATAGTCCCTCGTATTGATGGGAAAGAGCCCGCAAAACACCATGGGCTGGACTTCCTTGTAGCCCGGAAGCGGATCCGCGGCGGGCTCCTTTTCGTGCGTCACCGTGTCGCCGATTTTCACGTCCAGGACACTTTTGATATTGCTGGCAATGAAGCCCACATCCCCGGCTGAGAGCTCGCCGATCCCCTGCGGCCTCGGGTTAAAAATCCCGGTTTCCATCACCTCATGCACGGTGCCGGTGCGCATCAAAAGGATCTTGTCCCCCACTTTCAAGGTGCCATCCACCACGCGGATATAAATGATAATCCCTTTATACACGTCAAATTTAGAGTCAAAAATAAGCGCACGGAGTGGCTTCGCCTGGCTTCCCGTGGGCGGCGGAATCTCGGAAATAACCGACTGAATCACATCCTCGATTCCCTCGCCGGTCTTGCCGCTGCAAAAAACGATTCTATCGGGATTTAATTTCAGGATGTCATTGATTTCATCAATCATCTTCTCCGGCATGGCATTCGGAAGATCGATTTTGCTCACCACCGGGATAATAATCAGCCGGCTTTCTTTGGCCAGATAAAAATTGGTGATGGTCTGCGCCTCAACGCCCTGCGTCGCGTCCACCAGCAGCAAAACGCCTTCCACGGCCGCGAGACTTTTGGAAACCTCATAAGAAAAATCCACATGCCCGGGCGTGTCAATCAGGTTAAGGACATAGCCTTTGTACTGGATACGCACCGCGCTGGCCTTGATGGTGATCCCGCGCTCACGCTCAAGGTCCATGTCATCCAGGATTTGATTTCTGAATTCGCGTTCGGAAATGGCGCCGGTGTGCAGGAGAAAACGGTCCGCCAGCGTGGATTTGCCGTGGTCAATATGCGCGATAATGCTGAAATTGCGGATTTTCTCGGGATTCATGTCAGAGGGAGAGAAGTTCGCGCATGGCCTGCCGGCGGTCCGGCTTGCCAAACACGGATGTGCCGGCCACCAGAATGTCGGCTCCGGCCGCAAGCGTCTTTTTCGCGGTCTCGGCGTTAATCCCTCCGTCAACGGAAATCAGGCCGCGAAATTTTTTACGCAGCGCCGGAATTTTATGAACCGATTCTTCCATAAACGCCTGGCCGCCGAATCCCGGTTCCACGGTCATGATAAGAATAAGATCAATTTCCGGAAGAAAAGGTTCGAGCACTTCAGCCGGTGTTGCCGGTTTGATGGAAACTCCGCGTTTAAGTCCCATTGCGCGGATCCGGTCAAGCACCACTTTCAAATCCGTCTCACAGGCCTCATAATGCACCGTGATCCAGTCCGCGCCCGCCTTTTTGAAATCCTCCAGATATCTGGACGGCTCCTCAATCATGAGATGCACATCCAGCGGAAGCCTGGTGATTTTGCGAATCCATTTGACCACGACAGGTCCGATAGTGAGATTGGGGACGAAATGGCCATCCATGACGTCCACATGAATGACATCACAGCCCGCTTTTTCCACATCCCGGATTTCCTCCGCAAGCCGGCTGAAATCCGCGGATAAAATACTTGGCGCGATTAAAACTTTTTTTGTCATAAGTGTTTTCAAGGTACACCCGTGTCAGTCTATTGAATGACACGGGGTGGCCCTCGGGTAAAATCCCCGAGGGCTCAGATATAAAAATTTTCTTTAATTTGCTGCTGAACTTCTTTGGGCGTCGGGCCCACCACCGCGAGATTCAGATTGTTCGTTTTAAGATAACGGTTCGCGATCTCCTGAATATCCTTGGCCGTGGCCTTCTCAATCTCGTCACGGATTTCATCGCGCGAGGGCACGCGGCCGAGATACATGGCCTTTTCCCCCAGCCAAACCATTTGATCGAGCGTATCCTCGAGGGCGAGATAAAGTTGGCCCAGATAATAATCCTTGGCTCTGCGGAGTTCCTGCTCGCCCACGGGTTTCTTGCGGATTTTCCGGAGCTCATTCAAAATTACCCGGATGGAAAGCGCCAGTTTCTTTTTTTCCACGCCCTCGGAAATCGTGAAACCGCCCGCATCCTGGAAAAAGAAAAGCGAAGACTTGATCTCATAGGAAAGCCCGCGTTTTTCCCGGACTTCTTCAAAAAGCCGCGAACTCATGTTGCCGCCCAGAATAACATTCAAAAGTGCAAGCTTGTACTTTTCGGAATTTATCCGCGCCGGGCCGTGAAATCCGAGTACCACATGCGTCTGCTCCGTCTCCTTACTAAAAAAATCAAAGCGCGGCCGGCTCTGCGAAGAATTCGACCGGTTAAACCGGGAAGGTTTTCCGTCGGTCGGAGAGGGAAAATGTTTTCGAGCCTGCTCCAGAACTTCTTCTGCCGTAACATCCCCGCACACCGTGACCAAAAGATTGCGGGGGTGATAAAATTTCCGGCCAAAATTCAGGAAATCGCTACGTTTGATGCCCGATACGGTCTCCTGCGTGCCGGCCACGTTGCGGCCCAGCGACTGATTGGGCCAGAGCAGCTGATTCATCCGCTCTTGCACAAGCTGCGAGGGCTGATCCTGGTACATTTTGATTTCCTCTAAGATAACGGTCCTTTCCCGCTCAATATCCTGCGGCCGGAAAAGGGAATTTTTAATCATGTCCGCAAGCACATCCAAGGTCAATTCAAAATGGTCCTTCAGGATTTTCACAAAATAGCAGGTGGATTCCTCGCCCGTGAAGGCATTGAAAATGCCGCCCAATCCCTCGATGGATTCCTTGATTTTGCGCGCCGATCTGGACTTTGTGCCCTTAAAGAGAAGGTGCTCCGTGAAATGCGCGATGCCGGAAATTCTTTTCTCCTCATACCGCGCTCCGACTTTGGCCCAGATCCCCACCGCGACCGAGTCCCGCGAAGGCATTTCCGTCACCACCACCGTCAAACCGTTCGACAACCTTTCAATCCGATTCATAATGACTTAACCTCCTCTTTTCAGCAAGCGGGAAAACGTTTAGGGTGCGCCTCCAGGTAATTTTGTAGAATTGACTGCGCGGCAAGTTTATCAATCACTTGCTTCCTGCGGCTGCGCGAAACATCCATTTCAATCAAATTCCTTTCAGCGCCCTTGGTCGACAACCGTTCATCCCAGTATTCAAGTGCCACGTCAGGAAGCTCTTTCTTGATAAGATCGCCGAAACGTATGACCTTCTCCGCCCCCTTGCCCACCTTCCCGCTCATTTCCTTGGGAAGGCCGACCACGATTTTTTCGGCCGTCCATTCTATCACAAGCCGCTTGATCTCATCGATTGCATAATGATCGCTGCGGCGTTCAATCATGCCCACGGCATGGGCCATGAACCCCATTTCATCGGTTTTGGCCACGCCAATCCTTTTTTCGCCCACATCCAGCCCGATGATGATGCGCGGAGATTCGCTCATCGCAACGCTTGCGCCATTTGCCGGATAAAACGGACCACTGGCGAAATCCGGCCTTTGTTTTGTTCGATGCGGTTGACAATGGCGCTGCCCACAATCACGCCGTCCGAAAACGCGCAGGCCTTTTTCGCGTGATCCGGACTTGATATTCCAAACCCGATCAAAACCGGCTTTCGAGACACCTTCTTGATCCTCGCGATTTGCGCCTTTAAATCCGCCGAAAGCGCTTTTCGGATTCCCGTGACACCTTTCAAAGAAACGTAATAGATAAAACCGGAAGACTTGCCCGTAATCAACCGCAGCCGTTTCATGTCCGTGGTAGGCGCGGCAAGATAAATGTTATGGAGCCCGTTCTTTTTAATTTCCCGGGCAAAGAAAATATCCTCATCCGGCGGCAAATCAGGGCAAATGACGCCGTCAAAGCCGCTCCGCCGGATCTCGGCAGCAAAACGTTTGACGCCGTAGTGAAGAATGGGATTGTAATAAGAGAAAAAAATAAGCGGAATCCCGCATCCTTTTTTCCGTAAATCAAGAGCTAGCCGGAGGGCGTCCCGCATGGACACTTTTTTCCGCAAGGCATATTCCGAGGCGCGCTGAATCACAGGGCCGTCGGCAAGCGGGTCCGAGAAAGGGAATCCCAGCTCGACCATATCCACACCCGCACACTCCATTTCCATGATGATCCGTTTCGTGAATCCAAGACTCGGATATCCGAGCGTCACGTACGCGCAAAAAAGCTTTCGCCGGTTTTTAGCGGCCCGCGATAAAACCTGCGCGATTCTATTTTTTTTCATAAGGACTGGAATAATTTTGGACAATGTTGATGTCTTTGTCGCCGCGGCCGGAAAGGCAAATCGCAATGTGCTCGTTTTTCCGCCGGGATTTCACGAATTTTAAAACATAGGCCACGGCATGCGCGGATTCAAGCGCCGGCATAATGCCTTCCATGCGGGTCAAAAAATGAAAGGCATCCAGCGCTTCCCTGTCATTCACGGCTGTGTAGGTGACACGCCCGGTTTTTTTAAGAAAGGCATGTTCCGGACCCACTGAGGGATAATCCAGTCCTGCGGAAACGGAGTGCGCCAGCTGAACCTGTCCCTCCTTATCCTGAAGCAGCAGACTCTTCATGCCGTGCAATACACCCGGAGTGCCTTTCGAGAGAGACGCTGAATGATGGCCGGTATGAAGCCCCAAGCCTGCGGCCTCAACGCCGATCAATTTCACTTTGGTTTTAAGAAAAGGATAAAAGAAGCCCATGGCATTGCTTCCTCCGCCCACGCAAGCCACCAGATAATCGGGCAGACGGCCTAGGATCCGCAAACTCTGCTGCCGGGTTTCGCGGCCGATCACGGACTGAAAATCACGCACCATCATAGGGTAAGGATGGGGTCCCACCACCGAGCCCAGCAAATAATGCGTGGTGTCCACGTTCGTAACCCAGTCACGGATGGCTTCATTGGTGGCATCCTTAAGTGTCTCGGAACCTGACTCCACCGGAATCACCCGTGCGCCGAGAAGCTTCATCTTGTAAACGTTAAGCGCCTGGCGCTCCACATCCTTTTTCCCCATGTAAACGTCGCAGGAAAGTCCAAAAAGCCGCGCGGCCGTGGCCGTGGCAACACCGTGCTGGCCTGCCCCGGTTTCCGCCACCACCCGCTTTTTTCCAAGCCGCTGAGCCAGAAGCGCCTGGCCGATGGTGTTGTTGATTTTATGCGCGCCCGTGTGACAGAGATCTTCGCGTTTGAGATAAATCCGGGCCTTTCCAAAATGTTCCGTCAGGTTGCGCGCAAAATAAAGGGGCGTGGGCCGCCCCGCGTATGTGGTCCAGTGATAACGGAGCTCCTCCTGAAACTTTTTTTCCTTTTTAAACCGGCGGTAAGCGGCCTCAAGCTCCTTGAGCGCCGTCATCAGCGTCTCGGGAACAAATTTTCCTCCGTATTCCAGGAAATGTCCTTTTTTGTCAGGATAAATCATTGAAATTCCCATAATTAAGGTAACCCTAATGCCTGGAAAAACAGGTCATTAGGGCCAAGCCCTCGGAAAGACCTCTGAGGGCTTAGATGATTTCCAGATTTTTCTTTTCGCACCAGCCGCTGTCGCCGTTCACCAGACCGACCAGAAACCAGTCTTCTCTGGCCTGTTGAATGCGCACCTTAAGCCCTTCGACCAGCCGAAAGGCAACCTTGTCGCTCTCTGAAGGACCGTAACGGACTTCCGCTTTGGGAAGCACCACCATCGCCTCACGATACCATTTTTGATCCCAATATTTCCACCCCAGAGGCATAAGTGAAAAAAGGAAAAGAATAAAAACCGGCTTTCCCAAAGCCAGGAATTTAAAATCCTTCCTGGTGGTAAACCGGACCATCAGAAGCGTCATCCACACGAGATAAAGCCCCAGCGGGAAAAAAACCACTTCACTCCAGCTCGCGAGCCCCATCAACCGGCTCCACTGAATCAGATACCAGTTCCGTTTATCATCCATTTTGTACTCAATCAGCCCCTGCGTATAGGACAAATTTTCATTAATATCATAATCCCGCGGCTTGATCCTTTTGGCTCTCTCATATTCCACCAGCGCTCTTCCCGGTTTTCTCAACTTGAAATAAACGTTTCCCAGATTGTAATGAAGCTCCGCAGATTCCGGATGCTTTTCAAGAAGCGCCTCATACGAGGCATGCGCCTTCTCAAAATCGGCCTGTTTGTAAGCCTTCTCTGCCTCGGCAAGCAGGCCGAATCCGGCAGTGCCGGATTCTTGAGCCGCCAAGCCGGGCAAACTTAAGCCTGCCAAGAGAACCCAAACCGCAAACCGTTTTCTAAGCATCATTTTTTCTCCAGAAAATCAATCATGTCCTGAATCACTTTGATCAATTCATCACGCCGGGCATCGGCAATGCCGGAAGAAGTGAAACGAACCAGGTCACAGGTTTCGTAAAACGCGCGCAAGGCTTCAACCCGGGCGGCGTCCATTTCCTTTTCCAAAAGACGTTTCTCGATATCATAAAACATAAGCCCCTGCGCCGAAACATTAAACTTATCCGCAAAATAACTGTTCATGACCCGCGGGGCCTCCTCAAAAAATCTCTTGATACCCTCGGGTTTGTGGGAAGCGCGCAGTTTTTTCAAAAGAGCGATGCCCTTGCGTGCAGACTGGGGCGCGTAGCGGCTCCTTTTTAAGGCCACATTTTTATCCAGCTTGTCCTCATGGCGTCTCCGGATAAAAAGAAAAAATCCGGAAAGCGACAACGCACCGTTGACCGCAAGAAAAAACTTTTCCAGACCCCCGCCCCTGAACCCTTTTTCGCGCAGAGAGAAGCCTTCCTTGATGAAGTGGATATCCCGGCTCTCGCGCTCGATTTTCTTTTTAAGGTCGCCCGCGGCTCCCAAATTTTTCAGAGTTTCGGGAAGCGGAACCGCCGGTCCCGGAGTGACGTAAATCTGATAAGCCGGAGTTCTCAAAGTCTGATAGCTTCCCTTCCGGGGGTCAAAATAGCTGAACGTGAGCGGAGGGATTTCAAAATCCCCGGCCGCGGTCGGAATCAGCGTCACCTCAAAGGACTTTTTTCCGCGCACGCCGCCGCGGTATTTGGCAAGCTCCGTGGATGAATCGCTGTCATAAATTTTTACGTCCCGGAGCTCAGGAATCTTCGGCCGCTCAATCATCTCGATATTGCCTTCGCCTTCAATGACCAGCGAAAGAATCACAGGCTCATTTTGTTTAACCACTTTTTTGTCTACCGAAGACATCATCTCAAACTGCCCGGCCATGTTGCTGAAATCCGCGGGCCTTCCCTGGTCGGGAAAAGGCCTCACCACCAGTTTCAGAGGCTTGGCGGTAAGCAACTTGGCCTCGCGCTGCGCGAAAAACGAGCCCCCAAAGAAACTTTCATCAAAAAAATCATCAAAAAGGCCCGACTGCTGCGCTTCCTTCTTGATCGTGGCGCGGAAAACACCGGGATCAATTTCAAAGGTTCCTGTGGTGGTCGGAAAAACAGCCAAGCGCTTCACATCCGCTTTGAGATATTGAAGGCCGTCAAAAATCACCTTCGCCGGCTGATACTCTTTCTCAATCGGAATCTCCTCCACCCAGAATCCTCCCATATTGGGGTCCTTCTCAAATTGTTCCGCACGGGCCGAAACGCGGGTGTACACGGAGTAGGTCAGAAGAATCTGCTCATTCGGATATGCTTCATGCTTATCGGCAAAAATATTGAGGAAAATATTTTTTTCCGTCTCCGGTGTCACGGTCGGAGTCATGGGCTTTTGAACCGATCCGGCAGAAACCTGTCCGGTAAAAGGCCCGGCGGGGCCAGGAGCGGAAGAACCCGCAAAAGGAGGCGGCCGAAGCGCGGTTTGGGAAGCGGCCGGTCCTGCCGGCGCCCCGGATGAGACTGGCGAAGATCCGGACGATGCGCCCAGGACCTCAATTTCAATGGGATCAGTTCTAAAAATCTGATTGTCCACCTCCACCTCAATGGGTGGAAGCATGAACTTTCCCGCCCTCTTAGGAACCAGCACGTAGCTGAACGAGGTAGTATTTGCGGAGCGGCCGTTGATGAAGGTGAACTGGTTGGCACGGCCGGTGTAATAGGATTCGAGGAAATCCACCGAAGGGATCCGCGGCCTGAGCACATTTGCCTGCCCGCCTGCAATGCGGATGGTTAATTTGATTTCTTCCGCGACGTTCACGGTCCGCTTGTCAAACACGGTGGTGACGCGGACTTGCTCCGCTGCAAAAGCAGGGACAAGGAATGCTCCCGTCAAAAATAAAATTACAACAAAATAAGTTTTTTTCATAATGGTAAAATTATAGATATTTTATAAGGCTACCGCGCCGCCTTTGGACCGGGGTGTCACGCCTCCAAGGGAGCGAGGCCTCATTGTACTAAATCAAACAGATTTTTGAAAAGAACTTCATTTTGCGCCAGGATTTCTACCACCCGGCGGAAGTCCTCGGGAGAATGAATTTTCAGCGTAAGCTGGAGATATTCCCCCTCAAAAGAAGGAGGATTCTCCACGCGGATTCCCTTTTCCGCCTCAAGCTTCTGTTTGACCTTCTGAAAGCGGGACTCCTGCGAGGAATAAAGCGGGAAACGGAGGGTACGGAGCAGGGGATGAAGCTTCTCGCCCTTTTTTCTGGCCGTTAATTCACGAGAGCAAAGAAGGGATTGAATCCCGGGCTGCGCAAGAACCGCCTCAAAAGAAACGCGATCTTTCCTGGCCAGGTCCGAGAGCCATTCTGCGACCTCACAAGCTTCGCTGGCGCTGAATTCGCAGACTCGGAACAAGTCATGGATGAGGCAATCCCGGTCCTCGGAATTTAAATTCACCAGCCCTCGCGCGGCCTTGAAAGCCAGCCGGCCGGAATGAATCATTTGCCGGATTTCATCCGGCATTTTGCCAACCCCAGCATAATCTCCGAGCAGTTTTTGCGAAGCCGGAAGGCCCAGGAATGGCGCGAGAGCCGCAAGTTCCTGCCATTCAAATTCAAATAAGTCGCGCGCTTTGGCCACGGCCACGGCCCGGTCCATGTCGGAAAGCGAGGACGGGTCATTGAAAGCAAGCGCAATCGCGAACAAGGCTTTACGGCTGGCTCCGGCAGGAATCCATAAAACAGGGATGCTGTTCATTCCAAGTTTTGACGCCGATAAAAGCCGTCGAAAGCCGGAGACAAGGAGATATTTCTCCGATTCCTCTTTGACGGCAAAAACCGGATTTAAAAACCGGGAAAGCTGAATCGCTTGCATGAGCCGGGTATCCTCATCGCTCGTGCGCAGAAAAAAATCCTTGCTGGCCGAAAATGCCCGGAGAGGGATTTCTGCGAGCACAGGCGAACAGAATGCGGCGGGCAAAGACGCGCCGTCTTTCATGAAGAACCTTCCTTGAGCGCTGCCAGCCACTTGGTGGTAAAAGCCTTGGCCGAGGTCCCGAGCACTTCCTTAAAAGCCTCGTCCGTGGTTTTGCCGTTGCCGTAAGCGCCAAGCATCTGCTTGATTTTAAACATACGATAACGGTTCACGAGATTCTGAGTCATCAGGAAAGACTGCCGGTAAAAAAGAAGAACATCCGGGGCATTTGCATTCTCAGGGATTCCCTTTTCCAGCGCCTCCAGCGATAAAATCTCATCGCTCTTAAGCGCTGCCTTGAAATAAGCGGTGTCTACTTTCTTGACCTTGTTTTCCTCATACTGCGCCAACCCCTCATTCAGCCAGGTGGGACAGCGGCCATGGGAAAGATTGTGCACGAAAAAATGGGTGAGCTCATGCCAGATCACCTTGTTCAAATCGCGCACATTGGCCCTGTCCTTGTAAGCCGGCAGCCGGATCTTGCCGTCAAAATGTCCCGCGGTCCAGGCCGGAGTTTCCGAGAGCTGACGGTAATCCTCCTCGGCATAAAGCAGCACCACGACTTTCTCTTCGGGGTAATAGCCAAAATCCTGGCTCACAGCGCGCCAGGCCTGCCTTAAATATTCGCGGATCTCAAATCCGCCTCCGAATTGTTTCGACTCTTCCTGCTTATAGCGGATGATGAAATGCTCGTCCGCGTAAGGATCCATCTTGGTCTCAACCGAAGCCTCCTTGTTCAACTTCTCGATTTTTTCCTCCAGCACCTTGGAGCGCCGGAGCCGGAACGCCTGGGTGTAATACTCCTTCGCCGCCTTAAGGTCCTGCTGAAAATAGGCGATATCGCCCAAAAGCTCATAAGCCGTGGGGTTGGTCTTGGAATATTCCAGGGACTCGTTGAGCACATCCTTGGCCAGCTTATACTCCTTTTTATCGTAGTACTGGATTCCCTGCATCAGAAAATTATTGGCCACATCGTCCATAGCTTTGTCACTTTCAAAACTACGCGATTCCGCCGGGTTGGCGGCGGGCGAGGAAATGCCGCCGAGCTCGCGGCGCACCGTAGCCAGATTATCGCGGATGCTTTTGTCCGCGGGATTCATCCGCGCGGCTTTTTCCAGATATTCCCTGGCCTCAAGAAACCGCTTATCATCCATGAGCTGCACGGAATAATTATTGTACGCCACACCGAGATTTTCTTTAATCACCTTGTTTCCTGGATCCGCCCGGTTGGCATTTTCAAGCCACTCCACCGCATCCTTAAAACGGCCGCGCTCCAGAGACTCCACCCCTTTTTGATTCGCCTCGTAACTCTCCTTTAATCCGGCATACACAGGAAATGGCCCCGCGGCAAACAAAAATCCCTGAATCCAAATAAAAAATGCGATAAAAGGTACTTTTTTACGCATTTTCAGCATGGCGAATCCTCTTGCCAAGCGAAGGATGAGAATAAAGAAAAAATTCAATCACGGGATGCGGATCAAAATCCGCCAGATTCTGGCTGCCAAGCTTCCTGAGCGCAGAAATAAACGGCCCGCGGTCCGCGCATTCCTGAAGTGCAAAATCATCCGCTTCCGTTTCATGAAAGCGGGAATACGCGTTGCCTACGGGCATCAGGATTAATCCCGCCGCAAAAGCCACCAGCCCCAAAAGTGGAAACGCAGCGATGTCCGACGGGCCTTCAAATCCGAGGGGCCCGGTCCAGCGGTTAAGGGCAAGAAAGGCCGCATAAAAAACAGCGAAAGACACAGCCGTGTTGAAAATCACCCCCTTGAGAAGGTGCCGTTTGCGGCAATGCCCCAGTTCATGCACCACCACGTTTTCGATTTCCTCATGTGTAAAATTTTCGAGAAGCGTGTCCGCAAGAATGACGCGCCGCGTGGAGCCAAGGCCGGTGAAAGCCGCGTTGGCCTTGCGGGTGGTCTTGCTTAAATTGATCACGTAGATATCTTTCACGGAGAAACGATGTTTTTCAAGCAGCCCCATGATGCGGTTGCGCAAAGCCTCATCCTCAAGCCGGGTGCATTTGTAAAAAAGCGGCAGAATCAGAACCGCGGCAAACTTCCCCATCAGCACCGTGACCACAAACCATCCTCCCCAGGCAAAAAGCCACCAGATTTTAGGAAAATGGCGCAGGAAAAAATAAAGCGCTTCCACCAGCGCGGCCGAAAACAGAAAGGAAAGCACCTGCTTCTTCAACTCTTCGAAAAGCCAGCCGGAAAAACTCTGCGTGGAAAGACCAAACCGTTTTTCCAGGAAATAGCCCGCATAGACATCCAGCGGAAACTCCCACAGCAAAAAATAAAGTGAAAAAATCAGGAAATAGAAAAAAACAACGGCCCACAGCGACGGATGGATGCGGAGTGCGCCGGCCTTAAAAACCCAGGTCCAGCCCGAGGCAATGGCGAGCATGAGCGCCGCCCCGTGAACAGCCAGCGAAATAAAAAAAAGCCGGTTTTTATGCGCCTGATACTGTCTGGCTTTTTCTTGCCGAGTAGAGTTGTCTTGCATGTTTTAAAAAATCAAGGGTTTTGGGTTCTTGGTAATCAGGATAGGTCCATTCCAGGGGCTGGAACCGGCCTTTGATAAAACGCAGCGTCACTTCCCCGAAAATATTTCCGCCTAGGCAAAGCCGGTGCGAAAAATCCTTGGTGCTGGCCAGAACAAGTTTCGCCAGATCGAGATAGCCTGGGTCTATATTGATCCGGCGCTTCCCGGCCGCGCTAAGCTCCTCTTCCATGCGATTGGAAGCGATTTTAATTTCCGGAAGTTCAACCGGATTGATAAGCTCGCTGAAGGCAATAAACTTTCGTTTGAGCCCGCCGCCCATCTCTTTTTCGTAATAATCCGTATGAGTGAAATCAAATGTCTCGCTTTCCACTAAAACTGGTCCCCAGGCCGCGGTCATCAATTTGCGGGCCTGCTCATCAATATCGGCATTCCGGAATAAAAGGCCTGCCAAAAGAAGCACTGGCTCAACCTCGCTCCGGATACGGCCCATTTTATTTAGGGGAAGGTGCGCTGGCGTTCAATCGTTTTCCGATCCAGTCCAGCAGCAAATCCTGCAAAGCGGTCTCATTCTTTTCGGCGGGTTTGAAATTAAAAATCTGCGTTCCGTGGCCGGCGCCGGGAGGATAATCCTTGAGAGTCTTGTCGTCAATCTTGGCAATATCCATGAGATAGCGCGTGGAAACCAGGGAGTATTCGTCATCGCGGGCGGCCACCATAAGAAGGGGGCGGTCCTTGTACTGGGCCGTGTAGCGTGCAATCTGAATGCCGTGGTAATCCAGGCCGGGAGAAAGAAGCACCGCGCCCTTGACCTCGGGATTCTGCGACGTGTAGATAAGAACAAGGTTGGCGCCGACGCTTGCCCCAATCATAAAAATGGGTTTTGATCCGCCGTTTTTATGCTTCAGCCACTGATAGCCGGCATCTACATCCTCGATCATCATCTTAAAATCCTTGTCTGAAAAATTTTTCCAGTTCAAGACAGCGTCTCCTTGTTGGCTGCTATCCCCGTGGCCCCGTAAATCAATGGCCAGCGCATCATACCCCTTGGCCTGAAGCGCCTGGGCAAAATTTTTCCAATCACTTTTGTCCCTGCCGAGCATGTGGATTAAAAGAATAGAGGCCTTGGCGTCCTGCAAGGGATAATAAAGAGCCTGAAGGGTGAGATGATCAGAGGTCTCGAAGGATACCGGCTCTTCGGGTGCGGCTGAAGCCGCGGTGGCAAAAATTCCAAGGAAAAGAATCAAAAAGGCAAAAAACCGCTTCATGCCTTTACAGCGGAGGATACTCCGGGCTTGCCCGGAGTATCGGTAGCAGCACCTGCCCTGATATGGGCAGGTGGCGGCGAAGCGCAGCGCAGCAGTCCCTTGGCCAGGGGTTTTTTGAAATGAGCCTGACGAGCCTCCTTTTTCTGGACATACCAGGACTGAAGATATTCCACAATCGCGGAGCCTGAAAATGCGGGGTCAAAAATTTTCCCGACGCCTTCCGCTTCAAGATACTCCTTCTCGCTCTGAACAATTTCGGCCGCTCCGGTCACCAGCACATTTCTTCCCGCTTCCCGGAGCTCCCGGGCCACGGTGGGAAAAATCCGGCGGTGAGCTCCCGGCGAAACCGTCAGAACCACGGCGTCCACGCCTTCTTCCAGGGCGGCACGGACCACGCTTTCCACAGTCTGGTGAATGCCGAGATAAATCACTTCCATGCCGCCTGCTTTGAGCGCCTGGGCCATGGCAATAAGCGCGGGGTCATGACCTTCCAGGCCTGCTTTGGCCAGCAGAACGCGAATCTTGATATTGGACATGTTAGAAAACAGAAGGGGGTTGATACTCGCCGAACACTTCCTTGAGTGCATAAACGATTTCGCCCAGCGTGACATAGGCGCGGACGCATTCGTGAATGGCCGGAATCAGATTGCGCTTTCCCTCCGCTGCTCTTCGCAGCTCTTTCAGCGCGGTTTCCGCTTCCTTTTTCGAACGGGTGCGTTTTAACGATTTCAATTTTTCAATTTGCTCGCGGTCAGAGGAGGAATCGGTTTTCGGGGCCGGAAGCGCGCCTTTTTCCTGCGCGGCATGCGCCTTACGGGTGCCCGCAAGTTTTTCCTGGTTTTCCACCGCCTTTTGCCGGGAGACAGCGCCGTTCCGGATCTCTTTCTGGAAAAATCCGGACTGAATGCCGCGCAGCACCCCACCCATCTCGTCAATCCTCTTGAAATAAATCTCCACTTCTTCTTCCAGGCGGTTGGTAAGCGATTCCATGAAGTAGGACCCGCCCAGCGGATCCGCGGTTTGAGGCATATGAGTTTCATAAGCCAGAATCTGCTGCAGGTGCAGGGCCTGAAAATCATCACCCGCGCTGGCGTGAAGACTTTGCGCGCCGCCCAACACAGCGGCCAAAGATCCAAAAGCCGCGCGCACCGAGCCCTGGTCCATCTGCTGTTTGCCAAAGGATCCCAGCGTCTCGGCATGGAACTTGAGCTGCCAGGCGCGCGGGTCCTTGGCCCGGTACTTTTCCCTCATCCACCGGGCCCAGATGCGCCTTGCGGCCCGGAACTTCGCCACTTCCTCGAATAAATCCGTTCCTGCGCTGAAGAAAAAAGAAAAGCCGGGTGCAAACTGGTCAAGCTCAAGCCCCGCGCGGATTCCCTCATCCACATAAGCAAAGGCCATGGCCAGCGCAAACGCAACCTCCTGCACGGCCGTAGCGCCTGCTTGGCGCAAAGGATAACCGCTTACGGCTACGGCATGAAATTCCGGCGTTTTTTCGCAGGCAAACTTCAAAAGATCCGTGAAAAGACGCAGTGAGGACTCTGCGGAAAAAAGACAGGCGTCCTGCAGCATTAATTCCTTGAAAATATCGTTTTGAACCGTGCCCCGCAAGTCCCTAGCCTTAATCCCCTGCTTTTCCGCAGCGGCCAGATACATGCTGTAAAGAACCGCCGCCGTGCCACTCGTATTCAGCGCCGTGGAAACCTGATCCAGCCGGATGCCATTAAACATCTCTTCCATGTCCTGAAGCGAGTCCACGGCCATTCCGGCCTTACCCACTTCTCCAAATGAGCGGGGATGATCCGAGTCATAGCCCAAAAGCGTGGGTAAATCAAAATTGCAGGAAAGCCCGGTCTGACCCTGGGTCAACAGATTTTTAAAATGCTGGTTGGTTTCCCGCGCCGTGCCGCTGCCGGCCGACTGCCGCATAGTCCAAAGTTTGGTGCGGTACATGTTGGGATAAATGCCGCGGGTGTAGGGATATTCCCCGGGATTCCCGAGATCCTGAATATAACTTACGGTCGCGACATCATCCGGATTGTAAAAAGGTTTCGTCGGCGTGCCATTCTCTGGCTCCAATGATTCGGAATGCACCGAGCCGTTAGGTTTCACGGCCGTTTCTTCCGGCATATCGAGCGGAAGGGCTTCCAGACGATTGGTACTTTTTTTCTTTTTTCTGGTTTTCATTTTAGATAAGTCCTCAGCAGCGAGCGGGCCACATCGTAAGGCGATTTTTTACGCTGGGCCAAATCTTCGCGGCAATTTTCAATTTTTTTTGAAATGTCATGACGATGAAAAATTTCACTAAAAAAAAGCTCCCCCAGCGTGCCCACCACTTCCCGGTCTACCCTGCCGTTTTTTCCGTTTCCGGACTTCAAGGGATCCTGCTTTTTAAGCGTCTCCCAAAGAGCCTCAAACAACTCCTCCATCCCCTCCCCCGAGAGGGCAGAGACCGGAAAAGCGCGCGCTTTCTGCTTTGCACCCTTGGAGGCGCCATCTTCCAGAGCGCCCATCAGCCGCTTAAACCAAAGTTTGCCTTTGTCGCGGTCCATTTTATTCACCACAAAAAAGGAGCTCACTTCCATCAGACCTGCCCGCAAAGCCTGAGCCTCATCTGCATATTCCGGCGTGAGAACCATCAGGGTCTCGTGGGCTTCATGCACAATATCCATTTCCATCTGGCCGACACCCAGCGTCTCCACCAGAATCACTTCATAACCCGCCGCGTCAAGCACATCCGCCGCATAACGGGAAGTCTGCGCCATGCTTGCCCTTCCGCGTCTTGAAGCCATAGAGCGGATAAAAACATCGGGATGATTCTGAATATCCTTCATGCGTACCCGGTCGGAGAGCATCGCTCCTCCATTCACAGGATGAGCAGCTTCCACCAAAATCACGCCCACACTTTTCTTTTTCTCCAAAAAACTCTTGGCCAGGCGATTAATGACTGAACTTTTGCCTGATCCGGGAAAACCAGTGACGCCGATGCGAAATGCACGGCCGGTTTGCGGATAAACCTGGCTCAAAATCTTAAAAGCTTCAGGATGGCAGTCTTCAATCAGGGAAAACAGACGGCTGACGGCGTTGCGTTCTTGTTTAAGAACACCGGCGGTGACTTCTTTGATTTCTTTGGCGGATAAATTCACGTTTAACTTCCCGAAATAGTCAAGCTTAACCTGTTGTTATAAAAGAGGTTGGAAAAATACTCAGAATAGAGTTATTATATTAAATTCTTAAAATTTGGCAAGCATTTATAAAATCGCAGGGACAGATGGCTAGAGAGAAGGCCGCAAAAAAAACCGATCTAAAATGTATAACTTGCTTTTATAACAAGAGTTAGAGAATAGATTTATCTTTCCATCTTTTTGATCTTACGCCACAAAAAATCCAATTTTTTCAAAGCCACCTTGCCATTTCCCAAAGAATGCCCTTCTTTTTGAATCAATTTTTCAAGCTTCGTAAAACGCCTGATAAATTTGGTGTTGGCTTCCAGAAGCGCGGTTTCCGGCTCAACACCCAGCTTTCTTGCAAAATTAACTACGGAAAAAAGAAAATCCCCCATTTCTTCTCTGATTTTAGTTTTAGAGTGGCCGGGCAGGGCCTGCTTGATCTCACGGAGCTCTTCCTCAATTTTGCCGACCACGCCTCGCGCATCCGGCCAGTCAAAACCCACGCGCGCGGCCTTGCGTTGAATTTTTTCCGCTAGCATGAGCGCCGGGAGACTCTTTCCCAGATCTCCAAACAAGGACTCCTTTTTTTGACGCCGTTCCTGTTCTTTTACTTTTTGAAAAAATTTGAGAGCCTGATCCGCGGTTCTGGCTTTTTCTTTTCCGAAAACATGCGGATGCCTGGCAATCATCTTGCGCACCGCTCCCCGCACCACTCTTTCCTTGTCTAATAAACCCTGGGCCTCACCAACGGTGATGAGCAGGGCAACCACACAGAGCATATCGCCGATTTCCTCCTGCATTCTCTCCTTTTTGCCGGAATCAATGGCATCCATCACCTCATGCGCCTCCTCCAGCACGCACCGCTTCAGGGTGCGCATCGTCTGCTTGCGGTCCCAAGGGCATCCGTTCTTGCCGCGCAGGCGCTTCATAATCCTGAGAACCTTATTCATCGAATTCTATCAACTCCTCATCCTCCCGCTCCAGGTCCGAATTCTGCGTCAAACTGTTGCTCCCCACATGTTCGTAAAGCTCATGCGGAATCTCATTCAGAAACCGGGAGGGAAGATTGAAATTCCTGAACCCGTAAAGCTTGCGGCAGCTGGCGTAAGTGAGATGCAGTTTTTCCCTGGCCCGGGTCATGCCCACGTAGCAGAGCCGCCTTTCCTCCTCAAGCTCGGCCGAGGATTGAGAAAGCGAATTCACGTGAGGAAAAATCTCCTCCTCCAAGCCCACCATAAAAACCACCGGGAACTCAAGCCCCTTGGCCGTATGAAGCGTCATGAGCGTCAGCGTATCCTCGTCCGGATCCCAGCCGTCGATATCGCTTTGCAAACTCACGGACTCGATAAAATTTTCAATCATGCGGTCCTTGTTTTCCTCCAGCACATTCTCTTCAAATTCATAAGCCACGCCGATAAATTCCTTAATATTCTCAATCCGCGACTGCGCCTCGATGGTTCTTTCCTTCTCAAGCTCCAGCAGATAGCCAGTCTTTTCCAAAATTTCCTGAAAAAGCTCGCTCGGAAGCGATTCCTCCTTTTTCTTCTTAAGCCTCTCGACAAAACCTGAAAAATCCCGCAAGGCCTGTTTCACTTTAGGCCCCAGGGTCTTCACCTCACCGCAGGCCAGCACGGCCTCGTAAAGTGTCTTCCCCTGCTCTGCGCGGAATTTCTCCAGTGCTTCAATGGATTTTTTCCCTATTCCCCGCTGGGGCACATTCAGAATCCTCTTAAGAGCTATCTCGTCCTGCGGAAAAACCATCACTTTAAGATAGGCCAGCAAATCCTTGATTTCTTTCCGGTCGTAAAACCGGGTGCCGCCCACAATGCGGTAAGGAATTTTGTATTTTCTGAGCGTGTCTTCCAGAATGCGCGATTGGGCATGCACGCGGTAAAACACCACCATGTTCTGGAGGGAATATCCTCCGGTTTTATAATTAAAAATCTGGTTGACCACATAGAGCGCCTCCTCCCTCTCATCCCCGGCCTCAAAAAGGGAAATCCGCTCGCCCGTGCCTTTTTCCGACCATAGTTTCTTGTGTTTCCGCATGGCATTGTGCTCGATCAGCGCATTCGCCGCGTCTAGGATATTGGTGGTGGAGCGGTAATTCTGCTCCAGCTTAATCCATTTGGCCTGCGGGTAATCCTTTTCAAAATTTAGAATGTTGGAAACATCCGCACCCCGCCAGCTGTAAATGGACTGGTCCGGATCGCCTACCACCGTGATTTGCCGGTATTGGGCGGCCAGATGCGTCACAAAACGGTACTGGGCATGGTTCGTGTCCTGGTATTCGTCAATGAGGATATATTTGAAACGCTCCTGATAAGCCTCAAGCACCTGCGGATTTTTTTCAAACGTTTCCACAGTTTTCATGATCAGGTCGCCGAAATCCACGGCCTGAAAGGCCTGCAGTTTTTTCTGGTAAAGCGCGTAGGTTTTCGCCGCCACCTCGTCAAAAAAATCGCCCACCTGCGCAGCCATTTCTGCCGGGCCTTTGAGATAATCCTTGGCGCGGCTGATGGTTTCACGCACGGCTTTGGGATTCACCTGTTTGTCGCCAAATCCCAGTTCCTCCAGGCACTCCTTGATAACAACCAATTGGTCGTTATCGTCATAAATGGAAAAATCGCGCCTAAGGCCTGCGGCTTCGGCTTCCTGCCGCAGAATGCGGAGGCAGATGGAATGAAAGGTGCTGATCCAGACTTCGCGATGGGTGAGCTTTTGCACGCGTTCGCGCATGGCGCCCGCAGCTTTATTGGTGAAGGTAACGCCCAGAATATTAAAGGAAGGAATGCCGCGCGCAAGAAGATAGGCGATGCGGTGGGTCAGGACCCTGGTTTTTCCACTGCCCGCCCCGGCCAGAATAAGAAGCGGCCCTCCTTCAAAAACCACCGCCTCCTTCTGGGACTCATTAAGACCCGAAAGTATCCGCTCATCCATACCCGCCGGTATCTTTCTTGTCCTGATGCCAGTCTAAGTTTAAATCATCCAGATTAAATTCGGAGGGCCGGCTGAAGGCCTCTTTGAAATCATACACCTCGTCAAAATCCATGATGGAATCCTGCGCCGTCTTGCTCATCAGCCCCGCGTCCACCAGCGCAAACACGATTTCGCCGAAATCGCGCGTCCGGGTGATGCCCCAATGCTCAAGCACGAGCAAACTGAGCGGCCCGTATTGACTGATGGCAAATTCCCGGATTCCTCCGCAGAACTCCTGTCCCGACAAATGGCGTGGCTTCTCAAGTTTGGTCAAGGCGTGATTCAACGCGCCCATGATAAAACTGTAGGCCTCAAGTTTAAATTTGGAGTGGCTTTCGGCAACGGCGCGGAGTTTGGCGATCAGGTCATTCAGCTCTTCCATGCGAGCAATGGGGTGTTCGGCGCTTCCACGCCGTTGTTGGCGGCCGGAACGAATCGTTCCGCTCCGGCAGATTCAAGGATCATCTGTTCCTTAAAATCCACGCTAAAATATTCCCGAAAAGCGGAAAGAAAGGCGTCTTTGAACTTCCCGTAAAACGGCAGATAATCGCCTTCTTCTGCAAGAAAGGCCCGGAAATTCACGGATCCCTGATGAAGGAAAACCTCTCCCGAACGTTTCTGGGCCGCGCCCGCCACTTTTTTGCCGTCAAAAATCAAATCATGCCGCACCGGCGCAAGAAAACATAAATTCTTTGCCCCTGTTGCATTGCGCCTTTCCTCAAAAAAACTCACCTTGATTCCTATTTTAGCAAAAGCTTGCTGTACAATCTCATGAAAGGCCCGGTAAGAATTGAATAAGGACCTGAACGACTCATGATAACGGCATCCGGCCACAAAAGAGTAAGTCAAATCCTTGCCGTGAAAAACCAGGCCTCCGCCGGTGATACGCCTTGAGCTTTCATAAAAAGGATCGTCGAGCCAATGTTTGGAAACTCTTTGGGAATAACCATAGGTAATGGCAGGGCGGTGAAATCCATAAACCCGGAGAGTGGGAATGAAATCAGGTCCATCGAGAGCCCGGCGGAGAAGTGCCTCATCCAAAGCCATGTTAAAAGCGCCTGAATGGAATCCGGTGTTTATCAAACGCCAGGGCAAACACCCAGGTTTCATCGGTCAGGATTTCTGGGAAATGAGATCCCGGTAAGTGAGAATGGGATTTCTCGCGGCCGCCACTTCATCCGGGCGGCTCACAGGCAATGTGTGCGGCGCAAGTTTCACGGTTTCCGGACATTCCCTGGCCTCGCGGTCGATTTCATGCATGACCTTGGCAAACTGATCCAGAGTCTCCCTCGACTCTGTCTCCGTGGGCTCAATCATGATGGCCTCTTTCACGATCAATGGAAAATAAACGGTCGGCGCGTAAAAGCCAAAATCCAAAAGCCTCTTGGCGATGTCGCTCGCATGAACACCAAAGGAATTCTGCGCCTCAGCCGAGGCCACAAATTCGTGCATGCAAAACTCAGGGTACGGAATCACAAAAGTGCCGTTCAGTTTCTTGCGCAGGTAATTGGCGTTGATGATGGCATCCCGGCTCACCTGGCAAAGACCGTCAATGCCCAGTTTCCTTATATAGGTATAGGCCCGCAATAGAACGCCGGAATTGCCGTAAAAGGATTTCACCTTGCCTATAGATGCCGGCAATTGGCCGTTCAGAAAATATTTGTCCCCCTTTTTCTCCACCAAAGGCACGGGAAGAAATTTTTCCAGCCGCTTTTTCACGCCCAATGGGCCGGCTCCGGGGCCGCCGCCGCCATGCGGGGTGGAAAAGGTCTTGTGCAAATTCAAATGCACGATATCAAATCCCATGTCGCCCGGCCTGGCAATGCCGAGAAGCGCGTTCATGTTAGCGCCGTCGTAATAAAGAAGCGATCCCTTTTGATGAAGCATTTTCTGAATCTCGATGATTTCGTCCTCAAAAAGCCCCAGCGTGTTGGGATTGGTCAGCATGAGGCAGGCCGTTTCTTCATTCGTGGCGCGCGCGAGCTCATTCAAGTCCACGCGGCCTCGCTCATTGGATTTAATCGTCACCACTTCAAAACCGTAGAGCGCGGCGCTGGCCGGATTTGTGCCGTGGCTGGAATCCGGAACAATCACTTTGCGGCGCTTTGTGTCTCCGTTCGAGCGGTGAAACGCTCGCGCAATCATCATGCCAAGAAGCTCGCCCTGTGCGCCGGCCGCGGGCTGGAGACTGAAGCGGTCCATGCCCGTAAGCGCAATCAGCCACTGCTCGAGATCGTAAAAAATACGCAGTATCCCCTGAACGGTTTCTTCGGGTTGATAAGGATGCAGGTTTGTAAATGAGGGATGCGCGGCCATGTCCTCGTTGATTTTGGGATTGTATTTCATGGTGCAGCTTCCCAGAGGATAAAAGTTGGTGTCCACGGAAAAATTTTTCTGCGAAAGATTCAGAAAATGGCGCACGATTTCAGGCTCGCTGAGTTCAGGGAGAAGGGCTTCCCGTTTTCTTTCCAGCACGGAGGGGATCCACTCTCGTTTCACGGACTGGCTGATTTTGGATTTCGGCGTGAGATGCACGCGCTTTCCCGGCCTGCTTTTCTCAAAAATGAGTTTACTTTCCCTGCCGGCAATCTGTTTTTCCATAACCCGCTTTTTTTCCCCGAGATCCGTAATCACGTTCAAATCTTCCCCAAAAGTTTGGCAAAATGGTCCAAGTCCTCTTCGGTTTTCGTTTCCGTGGCCGTGACCAGAAAATGATTTTTCAGCTCCGGATAATCTTTTTCAAGCGAATAGCCGGCCAAAACACCCTTTTTAAGCAGCTTCTCGAAAAGAAGAGAGACCGACCTTTTCGATTTCACTACAAATTCGTTAAAAATTGCTCCACTGAACGGAATCTGGTAACCGCTCAGCTTCTCAATCCGGCTGCGCAGGGTGTTGGCGCGATCGACATTCAGGAGCGCGGCATCTTTCAAGCCCTCCCGGCCCAGCGTGGACAAATAAACGCAAACCGCGAGAGCGCACAGGGCCTGATTGGTGCAAATGTTGGAGCTCGCCTTTTCACGGCGGATATGCTGCTCCCTGGCCTGAAGCGTGAGAACAAAAGTGCGGCGGCCATTCCGGTCTTTGGTGATGCCCGCAAGCCGGCCCGGAATTCTGCGCACCAGAGAACGCGTGGTGGCAAAATAACCGACATAAGGGCCGCCAAAATTGAGCGGAATACCAAAAGGCTGGGCCTCGCCGCAAGCCACATCCGCTTTCCATTCGCCGGGCGAACGGAAAACCAAATAGGAAAGAGGATGCCCGGTAGTGACAAAAAGAGCGCCGTGTTTGTGGGTTAGGTCCGACACCTCGTCAAGATCCTCGACCACGCCGAAAAAATTGGGACTGCCCACAGCGACGCATCCCACATTCATATCCAGCATCTTGCGGAAGGCCTCAAGATCTAAAGTGCCGGCCGCGGTGAAGGGAATTTCTTCGATTTGAAAATCCGTTCCGGATAAATACGTTTTCATCACCTGACGGTATTCGGGATGCACGGTCCGGGCCACCAGTACTTTTTGTCTTTGGTTGAAATTCAGGGCAAGCAGGCATCCTTCCGCAAAAGCCGTGGCTCCGTCGTAATGCGAGGCATTGACCACATCCAGGCCCGTGATCTCGGCCATCATGCTTTGATATTCAAAAATGGTTTGCAGGGTTCCCTGGCTGGCCTCGGGCTGATAGGGCGTGTAAGCCGTGTAAAATTCTCCCCGTGAAAGGATATGCCTCACTACCGAAGGAATGTAGTGGTCATAACTTCCCGCGCCGAGAAAAGAGAGGAGCTCGCGCGCAGTCTGATTCTCGCCCAGAATATTTTCCAGATACTGCCTGAGCTCAAACTCGCTCAAGCCTTCAGGAAGATCAAGAACCGGATTCTTAAGCTGCGCAGGAACCTTGGCGACCAGTTCGTCAAAACTTTTGACGCCGATCTCAGAAAGCATTTGCTTTCTATCGTCTTCGGTCAGCGGGAAATAGCTCATCAGTTTGCGCTTTCGTGCAAAAGCCCTTCGTATTTTTCGGAATCAAAAAGTTCGGAAAGTTCCGCCAAATTGGACGGCTCAATGGCAAAAAACCAGCCCTCCCGATAGGGACTGGTATTGATAAGGGCCGGATTGGTTTCAAGCTGCCGGTTGATCTCGACCACTTTGCCGGAAATCGGCGCGTAAATGTCAAAGGCAGCCTTGACCGATTCCACCACGGCGCAGGCACGCCCCTTTTTCACTTCCTGACCGACCGGGGGCAATTCCACAAACACCACGTCGGAAAGCTCCTTTTGGGCATATTCCGTGATTCCCACCACCACTTTTTTGTCTTCTTTCCGGGCCCATTCATGGGTTTTCGAATATTTCAAATTCCTGGGATAGCTAAGCATCGCCATACTCTCCTGATCCTGTTTAAAGTTTCACTTTTGCCTGCTGTAAAAAGGAAGTTTCACCACTTTTGCCTTGACCAACTTGTCACGGATTTTGACGTCTAACTCGTTCCCCATCACGCCCTGTTCCACAGGCACATACGCCAGCCCTATCGATTTCTGAAACGTGGGTGAAAAAGTGCCGCTCGTCACCACACCGATAGTCTGTCCTCCGCTCACAATTTCATGGCCATGACGGGCTACGCCGGTGTTGATAAGTTCAAATCCGGCAAGGCGTCTTAAAAGGCCGGCGTCCATTTGTTTCCACAGCGCCTCACGGCCGATAAAATTTTTTGAAAAATCCAGCGCCCATTCGAGCGTGGCTTCAAGCGGCGTGGTCTGATCATCCATGTCCTGGCCGTAAAGAAGGTACTTGGCCTCAAGACGCAGCGTGTCGCGCGCCCCGAAACCGGCCGGGCGAATCCCGTAGGCCTTGCCGGTTTCAAAAATCCTTTCAAAAATGGCTGGCGTATTTTCTCTTAGCCCGACGATTTCAAAACCCCGTTCACCGGTGTATCCCGTGGCGGCCACAAAAACACTTTCTCCGGAAAAATCAAAAAAACCGAATTGAAAAGGCCGGAGTTCCTTGAAATCATGGCGAAAAATGCCGCTCACGAGCGCCTCGCTCCTGGGACCCTGAACGGCGAGAATGGTTTTGGCGCTGCTTTCGTCCGTCAATTCCACATTCTCCGGCTTATGCGTCTCAAGCCAGCGGAAATCCTTTTCGCGGGTCGCGGCATTCACAATCATAAAAAAATGGATGCGGCTGATTTGGTAGACAATGACATCATCCACCACGCCGCCCTGCTCATTCAAAAGCAAACTGTAAAGCGCCCGGCCGTCTGAAATTTTTCTCAGCCCATTGGAAAGAACAAGCTCGAGAAAATCATAAGCCCCTTCACCGCGGATCTGAAACTTTCCCATGTGGGAAACATCAAAAACCCCGGCCGCTTTCCTGACCGCGTGATGCTCTTCCACGATCGTGGTGTATTGCAGGGGCACTTCCCAGCCCGCAAATTCCATGAATTTAGCGCCCATGCGGGCATGGTGATCGTGCAACGGAAGTCTCTGTGTCTGGGTCATGGTTGCGTTCATGGATTGGAAAATTCAAAAACCGCGTACGATTATAGCGGCGGGAGTGAAAAAAGCAACGAGAATCACGTAAGAAGACTGCGAGCGGCCGGCGAGCAGCTTCTTCCGCACCCGCGATTGCAACGGTGCGTATCTCACGTTCCCGCAAAAAAATTCAGGTCTGCTTCCACCGTGTCGGAATCATCCATCAGCCCCGTATCTTCGCCGAGCATCTCGAGAATCATGAGGCTGTCGGAAAGCTCCTCAAAATCCGCCTGCTCCTCCACTTTTTCCAGCTCCTGATCAAAGGACTCTTGATCAGAAGGAGGGGCTTTTTCAGCCGGCGCTTGGTCCGGCGCCTTTTCCTGAAGTGCCGCTTGAGGTGCCCTGGCTTTTTGTGCCGGCGGCTTCATCAGAACCAGGGCAACAAGCAGGCTCAAGGCCACCAGCAGCCAAATCGCAGGCGCCGGTATTCCAAACGCCGGTCTTTCGCGAGAAGCATTCTGAATCCTGGTCCTGACCTCTGCCACGTAATTTTTCATCAAATCTTCAGGCGGTTTCACCGTATAGCCCTGAAGCAATTCTTTGATTTTTTTATCTTCATCTTTTTCAAAATCCATGTCAAATCCTCCCCTCCCCTAAATAAGGGGAAAGCGACGCCTTGAACTTTTGCACCGCAAAATGCAAAGTTGCCTTGACGCTGCCTTCCGCAAGCCCGGTGGCCTCGCCGATTTCCTTGAGCGAAAGCCCTTCAATAAACCTGAGTGTGAAAATGTATTGCTGTTTAAAAGGCAGTTTGGACACAGCAGCGGCAATCTTCTGATTCAATTCCCGGCCCAAAAGCTCCTTGCCCGGCGATGCGCCCCGTTCATCCTGCACTTTCTCAAAAAATTGATCCATGGATTCTTTTTTGTCCCATTGCAGAAATTTTTTCCAGCTGCGTTTGCGCAGAAAATCCTTGGCCGTGTTGAGTAGAATCCGGTAGAGCCAGGTCGAAAATTTTGACTGCATCCTGAAGTCCTTGAGCGCGCCGTAAACCTTCACGAACGCTTCCTGCGAAGCATCTTTGGCATCCTCGTAATTGCCCAGCACCACGTAAGCCAGCTGAACCGCCTTTTGCATGTGTCGTTTCACAAGTTCGTCAAAAGCCTGCTCCTTGCCCCCCTTGAATTCAAGAATCAGATCAAGATCGCTTTTTTCGACCGTGCCTTCACGCTCGATCATCGGATTTTCTGTCATCTTCGGCCGCGCCGGCCTTGCGGCCGGGTCATGCCTCCGCGCTGGGTCATTTGCTGACGCTGATTCCGGTCCAGCCTCTGTTCCCGGAAATTGGAACGGTTCTCATGAAAAGGCCGCCCTTGCTGCAAACCCTCGGCCTGATTCTGGCCGCCCTTCCTCTTAAATTGTCCCGCCTGCATGCCATTCTGGGTCTTGAAGTTGGCTATGCGCTCTCTAAAATGAGGATGATTATTGAGAAAATTCTGAAAACGCTGGGGATTTTTCTCCGCCATATTCTGCAAACGTTCCATCCGGTTATTCATGAAACGCTGAAAAGCCTCGGGATGCTGTTCCCGGAAATTTTGCAACCGCTCCAATCGATGGTTCTGATTCTGCGCCACAAATTGATGGAATCTCGAATGGCGATTCCCTTCCATTTGCTGAAGCTCCTGACGCAGCGCGGCCTTTTTCTGATCAATCATCTGACGGTAAGCCTGGGGATTATTCTGGCGTAAATTCTCCAGCTGCTCGACCTGTTTCAAAACCGCGTCATGGGCGACCTGGGTTTCTTCGGCATAAAGAGGCGCAGGAGAGGAAGGAAACGTTGTAACTACAATTATTGCTACAAGATATGCTATTTTACTCATTGGGATTCTCCCCTCTGTCTAACTATTAGACGTAGAAGGGTGGAAAAGGTTTAAGGAAATCGGGGCTTATTCGAAATCACCCAACACGCCCGCGTGATCGGAAGCCCAGACGCCGTCCTTGGGCTCCGTATAAATCAAGTCACAGGAAGCCGGGTTTGCCAATAAGCTACCGTTTCCTCGCACCAGAATTTGATCAATGCGCCGGTCCGGCATTTTATGGCTGGAGCCGGCCGCATAGGGATTGCGGTTGTCCCAGGTGAATCCATTTTTCTGGGGATGAAAATGCTGAAAAAGATCCAGAAAATTTCCTTCTTTAATCAGCCCGCGGATTTCATCCGAATGCGGCGGCGCGTTAAGATCCCCGACGAGCACGGCTTCTTTATTTTTTGCCGTAGTCTGAATAAATTTCAAAACTTCCTCCGCCTGTTTTTTGCGGGTGGCGCTGTCCTCAAGTTTCCATGATAAATGCGTGCTGAAGAGAAAAAAATTTTCCTTCCCCGCTTTTAGTTCAGCCCAAAGAAGATAGCGGCCGTATTCCTCAAGCGGCGAGCGGGTGAGGACAAGCTCTCCCGATTTGGAAACCGGGTAGTTGGAATAAATCACGAGTCCGGAATGCTCTTTGGGAAAAACCATGGCTGGAAAACCGGTTTTATTTCTGACTTCAAGCGCCCAGAACTTATTAAAAAGCTCCTGAAACGCCACAATATCCGGCCGAAATTTACGGATGCCTTCGAGAATCACTTCCCATCGGCCCTGCCAGGCCCCACGCTCCTGCCAGGTGTTGAGCGTCAGAATTTTCATTCAGCACCCGAAGTCTTAGCCAGCATTTCCTCCGCGTGTTTGAGCGACGCTTCCGTCTCTTTCTTCCCGCTCATCATCTGGGCCAGCTCTTTCACCCTTTCTTCGCCTTCCACCACCTGATAGTGGGTCGTGGTTCTGCTCTGCGCTACTTTTTTGGTGACTTTGAAGTGGCGGTCGGCGAAAGACGCGATTTGCGGAAGATGCGTGATCAGAAGTACCTGCCGGTCTTCGGAAATCTCTTTGAGCTTGCGGCCGGTCACGCTTCCGAGCCGGCCTCCGATATTGGCGTCGATTTCGTCAAAAATCAGCGTGGGCATGGGGTCCACCTTCATCAAGGCGCGCTTCATGGCCAGCATCACGCGCGAAACCTCGCCAGCGGAAACAATTTTCCTTAGAGAAAGAATGGGCTGTCCCGGATTGGGTGAAATCATGAATTCCAGCGCGTCCTGGCCGGAAATACCAGGGTCTTTCTTCTCAAACCAGCAGGCAAACTCCGCATGGGCGATACCAAGGTCGGCTAATTCTTTTTCAATGGTACGTTTGAGCGCGGCGCCGGTCTTTTTCCGTTTTTCCGTAATTTCATCCGCCATCTTTTTCAGCTTGGGGAGCATCTCTTTGATTTTCCGATCCGCTTCGTTTCCGTAAACAGCCGCATTGACGAGCTCGTCATACCGTTTTTTCGCTTCTTCCAGAAACTGCCGGACTTTTTCAAAAGAACTGCCATACTTTCTTTTGACCATTGCAATCGTATCCAGCCGCTCGTCAATCTCCTTGAGCCGGCCTGGATCAAACGAAAGTTTTTCCCGGTAATCTTCCACCGAACGGATCATTTCCTCCAGCCCGAGCTCGACTGATTCAAACTCGCTCTTCAGTCCGGCCGTGGATTCATCAATCCTCGCGAGCTCAGCCAAATCACGCTGAGCTCGGCCCATAAAAATAGAAGCTGAGACGCGGTCATCGTTCAGGGCCGTGAGCAAGGACGAGACCAGTTCGTGAAGCTTCTCGGCATTGGAAAGGCGCACCATTTCCTCTTTAAGCTTCTCTTCCTCGCCTTCCTCCACGCCGGAGCGCTCAATTTCTCCGATCTGATATTTGAGAAGGTCGGCTTCTCTTTCCCTGCCCTCTTCAAGCTGTTTGAACCCGTCTCTGCGCTTCAACAGCCCTTCATAATTTCCGTAAATCTCCGCGTACGTTTCCCTCAAATCCTCGGTCTTGGCCAGCCGGTCGATTAATTCCATTTGCGCGGACGGCTCAAAAAGAAGCTGGTGATCATACTGGCCGTGAATATCAATCAAAAGCGCGCCTATTTCCTTTAATCCGGACACATTCACGTTCCGGCCGTTGATCAGGCCGCGGCTTCTGCCTTCCGAAAGTTCCCGCCGCAAAATTAAATAATCGTCTCCGCTTTCAAGATATTGAGAAACAGCCGGATGCTGCCGGAGCTTTTTATCCTGAATGTCAAAAATGGCTTCAACAGCCGACGGTTTTGCTTCCGGTCCCGATCCGCTCGATCGTGCCGATCCGTCCGAGCCGCCGCTCGCGGCCTGGTCAAATCGGCAGGATACCCCATCCATGCGTTCGCCGAGCACAAAGCGGATGGCGTCAATCAAAATGGATTTTCCCGCACCTGTCTCGCCCGTGAGCACGTTCAGCCTGGGGCTGAATCCGATGGTCATGCTCTCGATCAGCGCAAAATTGCGTATGCTGAGTTCCTTGAGCATTTTAGGAAAACCTCGCGTCTTCGATCCGGGTTAAACTTTCTTCCTTGTGCATTCGTTCATCAAGACCTATCTTGCGGAAAAGATCCGCCACATTTTTAAAATCGCCGTAGTCCTTTTTGAAATCGCTCTCGAAGGACTCGCTCTCAAGGCCGGAATTCTCAGCCGCAAACGCCATGTATTCGTGCTCGGCATGATCTTCAAAATCGGCGTTCAGAGCATAGCTCCAGGCGGGTTTCAAAACGTAAAGAATCCAACTTACGTGGTAATAAAAAAAAGCCGCGATTTGCGGCGCAATCCGGTGAAAGAAAAAATTTTCACGGATGCCTTTTTTCTGGACCATTTCTTCAAGAATCAAAAGATGCCATTGCTCGTTGTCCTGCTGGGCGCGGGATTCTTTGACAAACTCGAAAATCCTGCGGGCAAAGCCGGGCTGGCTGTAAGTGTGCGTCATGGCAATGTAGGCCACGTGCTCCCACGATTGATAAGGCACGCGCGCAATGACTTCCAGCACCTTGAACTTGGAAAGCGTCTTTTTCCGGCCGTAGAAAAGGTCTATGAAGAAAAAAAGGGTGCCGGCAAAAAAACCGTAATGCCGCCTTGCGGTGCGGAGCGTTTTCTCCTGCTCTTGTTTAAGATCCTCGACTTGCTCAATCATGGCGGGAATTATTTTACCACTTAAAATTGCTATGAGCTTCTGAAAAAATGCAGGAATTCAGACGGCAGAGGGGAATGAAACTCTATCCCGTGGCCGCCCTGAGGATGCCGGACCCTAAGGCCTGAGGCATGCAGCGCCAGGCGCGGCATTTTAACCGTCTCAAGCATGGATTCCTCCCAGCCATTCCGCACATAGCGATCGTAAATGTCGAGATTGATATAAATTTTGTCGCCTGCAAGCGGATGGCCGGAAAAAGCAAGATGCGCGCGGATCTGATGCATCCGGCCCGTGCGCGGTTCTATCCGGAGAAGCGAAAAACCGCTGTTTTCATCTATCACCTTGTACTCCGTCAAGGCCGGTTCGCCGGACGGATCCGGGATTCTTAAATGATAATTATTTTCGATTTTGTAACCGAGCGAGTACTCAAGCCAGCCCTGCTTTTCCGGAAAAATACCGAATGCAATTCCGGTATATTCCTTGTGAACCGTCCGCGCTTCAAACTGAGAGGCCAGCCCCGAAGCCGCTTCTTTGGTTTTTGCCGCCAGCACCACTCCGCTTGTTTCCGAATCCAGGCGGTTGACAATCCTGAGTTCGCCGAGTTTCAAATCCTCCCGAACAATCCAAAGCAGGTTTTTTTCCTTAAACCGCCCCACGGGATGCACCGGAAGCGGCGCGGGTTTATCGAGGGCCAGCATCCATTCATCTTCATACAGGATTTTATAATCCGTTCTGACAAAAAGATCCTGTTCTTGCCTCATTTGGCAAGCATCACGGAGGAAACAAAACGGGGGTCGGTTTTTTTGCGGAAATCCAGGCCGGCTAATTCGGACTCAAAATTGTCAAACACGAGCGACCAGAACGGCTCGAGCATCTCACGGCCCGAGGAGGTAAAAAAATGGTCCATGAATTGCTCCCTGGCAACAGGACTCAAGGCCCTTTTACCTTGTTCCTGCTTAAATCCTTTTTCAAGAAAGCGGCGCATCTTGTCTGCGGGAATCGGCCGGTCGGAAATATTTCCATCCAAAAAAAACCAGATAAAAAGCGTGCCGCATACGGAAAATAAAGTTCCCTCCATGCCGCCCCTTTTGGCTTCAAGATGAAGGCGGTCGAAAAGGTGCGGAAAATTCTGCAGCAGGAAATCATGCCCAAATTCTGCCTCGCGGACCCGGCTGCGGATTTTTTCAATATCACGGACGTTCCGGAAATCCCTGAGTGACAGCGCGCCTCCCGCCTCTTTGTCAAAACAGAGCGGAAGCCTGGCCGGTGTGAAATTTTTTGAGCCGCCTCCCTGTAGAATCCCCTGAAGCATCCCCTGATAAGGCAAATCCAGAAAATCAAGACAGGGTTTTGCATCGTCCTTCCAGTATTTGTGCACGATACTCCACGCCTCCTCCCGGAGCCGGTGGAGCACGCCCGCTCCCCAGCGGAAAACAATTTCAAGCCACCGCTGCTTCAAAATATCAAGCGCCTTGGCCGTATCGCCTCCGCTCAAATTCTCCAGTCCGATATTGACCATATGCCGGGACCTCTCCACGCCGTGCCTGACATGTTCCTCGAAAGTCAAGTCAATCCCCTCGCAAGCAATCACCTTGTTGGAAAGCCACATCAGCTCCTCCCGTATCCCCTCGAGAATTTCGCCCGGCTCCTCCTGAAGAAGCGCCAGCGCATCGTCCAGAAAAAGCCGGCTCTCCGACCAGGCCCGGGGATAATGGGTCACGGCAACCGGCTCGGACTCCTGCACCCGATGCTTTAAGGGAAACTTTTCAAAATCCGCCTGCGAAATCGGGTAATAAATATGCCGCGCCGTTTCCGGGTTGGGGAAACCATGTTCGGCCAGCCGCATCTCCCGGCGGCGATAGGCCTCCTCCTCGATTTCGTCATCCAGCTCGTTCAAGATGCCTTCCAGCAGGGCTATGTATTTGCCCCGGTGATGCTCATAAAGCTTCTCCATCGCCTGCTTGACCGTCTCCAGTTCCTCCTCTTCGACCATAATGTAGTACATGTTATCAATCGTAAAATAGTGCGCATCTCCCAGCAGCTCATCCACCGCGTATTCCCATTCCGGCTTCACCACCTTGATGATTTTCTTGAACCCGGCCACCACCATTTCATAATCCATTTCATCAAACCAGTGAAGAAAATTTTGTGAACCTGCGTGCACCAGCGTATGGATCCAGCCCATGAATCTTTTCCCGTTGATGCGGTCTTTTTTCCAGCAGTCAATGTCGGAAAGAAAAAAAAGCTGCGCCAGGTTGGCATAGCGGATGACCTCGGAAAGTTCATCCCTGTCCAGCTCGCGGGTGAGAAGATAAAGTTCCTCAGGCGAAAGAGAGCGGGTCAGGATATCGGGCTGGTGGCAGTACGGAAAGAGATCTCCCCGCTCCTGAAAGGAGCTTTGATAAAAAACCTTGGCCTGCTCTGCGGGCTCGAGCTCTTCAAACTGATCTTTGTTCATCCTCGTCTTCAGCATGTTTCAGGGACGCCAACTCCTTCAGCAGCAGGTCACGCGAGGGACGAAAAGTGCCATCCGGCAGCTTGACGCGAATCGGATTTCCGTAAAGAGCCGTCGAGGTGCAATACTGTTTGACCCATTGCTCGGCAGTCTGATTCCGGTAATAGACTGACAAAAACCACCGGGCTATGGGTATCGCAATCTCCGGGGAATAGTAAGTCCCGTCGTAGAGGATCTGGATTTTCGTTCCCTTGCAGCGGTCAATCAGATAAATAATTTTGGAAAGTTCTGAAGGGTTGCGCATTTTGTATCCCTGGTAGGCCTCGGACCCACGGACCGGCGGCGGAAAATCAAGGGCCGCGGCCGCGATGTTAATCCCCACAAACATGGCCGTCATCCATGAGATTAGGCCAATGGTTCTCCGGTATTCCTGCATAAAACCTCTGAAGTAAATTAGGCTACTAACTTGAGTTCTGCAAATTTCATACGGTGTTAAGCAAATGTTGTTGAGGAATTGTGTTTCTGAAATAACGAATCTTTTGGCGGAAACCCTTGAGATGCTTTGGAGCCGACAAGGTAATCAGATTGTAAG
>Ga0209515_10000515_pt1 | contig 69192 bp, 65 predicted proteins | sample Subgroupgradi54m_FD_187454 | JGI IMG/M metagenome (GOLD analysis project Ga0209515, IMG submission 187454) | Subsurface groundwater microbial communities from S. Glens Falls, New York, USA - GMW60B uncontaminated upgradient, 5.4 m (SPAdes)... ...
CGGGATTTAAAAGTTTAGCCGAAACCGCCGGAATTAAAAAGCAGAAAATGACAACGGCTGACATCGGTTTTATTTTGGGGCCGAGAATCAACGCATCCGGAAGAATGAGCTCTCCGGACAAAGCGCTTAAGCTGTTGACGACCCATGACCCTGAAGAAGCGATGGCACTTGCGAAAATTTTGGAACAGGAAAACAAAGCTCGCCAAAAGGAAGAGCGGGCATTGACCAAACAGGCGCTTCAAAAAGTGGAACGCGAAATCAATTTTAACCGCGACCGTGTGATTGTCGTTTTCGATGACGGATGGCATGAAGGCGTCATCGGAATCGTGGCCCAGCGGCTCGTGGAACATTTTTCACGGCCTGCGGTTGTCATTGCGGTTAACGGAGAAAAAGGGAAGGGTTCCGGCCGATCGGTCAAAGGATTTCATTTGTTCAATGCATTTCAGCACTGTGAAAAAATTTTAGAACAATTTGGCGGCCATGAACTTGCGGCAGGTCTTACGATTCACAGGTCTCAGCTTCAATCGTTCCGGGAAAAAATCAATGAATATGCAAGAACCTTGCCGGCAGATGCTTTAATCAAATCCATTCGAGTAGATCTTGAAGTTTCATTCGGCGATCTATCTTCCCGTTTTATCAGAGAACTTGCGCTGCTGGAGCCGTTTGGCGCGGCCAACCCAAAACCTGTTTTTTTAACTCGAAATATTTCGACGAAACGCGAACCGGAACGCATTAATGCCAATTCAATCCGCTGGTGGGCGACAGACGGAACGATGACGTTTGAAGCCGTGTGGCGGTCCAGAGGTGCGGCGATTACATTGCCGGAGGTCCAGCCCTACACCATGCTTTATTCGCCGAAATTAAAGAGCTGGGACGGAATTGACAGTTTGATTTTGGAAGTCAGAGACGTGAAAGTTTAAGCGGCAGCCTTTTGGGCTCTGCCCGCTTTGAGGATTCTTCCGGCTTTAATGCAGCCCGTGCAGACATTGACTCTTTGGACCAATCCGGTTTTAATCACAATGCGAAGTTTTTGAAGGTTCGGTAAAAATCTCCGGCGTGTAATTCCCGTTATTTTCTTACCGACTCCGCCGGCTTTTTTGGCCAAGCCGCGCCGCGCAATGGAATTGCCGGTGATGGGCCGTTTTCCGCAAATGTAACAAATCTTCATCCCGTTAGATCTCCTTCCTCACTGAACACCATTTCTTGTGAAACAAGATAAATTGAGAAATTAAGAATCGTGTTAGTCATTAAGATAAGAGTTAAAGTTAACGAAAGATCTAACGGGATTCTCTCCCTTCTCCTTAGGAAACCTGCATTATAATGAGATCACTTTAAAAAACAACGGATATTTTGTTTTTTCCAGGGGGAAGAATTCCTTGAAATGACGTTGGGAGCATTATATACTGGCTTTCTCCGGCTTAAAACCATTAATTTTCTGGAGTTTTTCATGGCAAAAACAACTATCTCTGGTAAACATAAATCCGAAAAGGACGTTATGTTTGAATTCTATGCTCCTTCGGCCGCAGAAGTCAGCTTGGCCGGCACCTTTAACGGCTGGGATGCCACCAAAAATCTGCTGAAGAAAAACAACGCGGGAAATTGGCGTCTCACGCTTTTACTTTCGCCCGGCCGCTATGAATACCGCTTTTTGGTCGACGGAAATTGGGAAAATGACCAGCGCCCGGTCGCTTGCGTTCCCAATGCGTTTGGAACATGGAATTGCGTGGTTGAGGTCAGATAAGTGGAAGTCGTCTTCGTTGCCTCAGAAATGGCCCCGCTTGCCACAACGGGCGGTTTGGGAGATGTACTCGGTTCTCTTCCCCGGGAAATCGCTCGATTAGGTCACCGGGTTTCAGTTTTTCTTCCAAAGTACAAAAAAATTTCCCAGAAAAAGTTGACGCTGGATTTGATTGCCGAGAATGTCCAGATCCCGCTCGGCGCTGAAGTCGAGTCCACCAATATTTTTTCATACCGCAGTCATGAGTTGAACATTTATTTAATCGAGCACTCAGAATATTTTGACCGCGATGAATTATACGGAACTCCGATGGGAGATTATCCGGACAATGACCGCCGGTTTACTTTTTTTGATCGTGCCGTTGTGGAAGGTTTGAAAAAATTAAAAATCAAACCGGATATTATCCATTGCCATGATTGGCAGACGGGTCTGATTCCAGTCTATCTCAAAACGCTTTATCAAGGGGACCCGTTTTTTAAGAAAACCAAAACCATTTTTACGATTCACAATCTGGCTTATCAGGGAAATTTTCCGCCTGATTCGGTTCCGGTCACCGGGCTTTCCTGGGATGAATTTAAATTTGACCGACTTGAATTTTACGGCAAGATCAGTTTCATGAAGAGCGGTCTGGTGTATTCGGATGTGTTGACGACGGTGAGCGAACGGTATGCCAAGGAAATTCAAACCCCCGGTTTTGGCTGCGGTCTTGAAGCTGTTTTGGCGCGGAGAAAAGACAGTTTATTCGGCATCATCAACGGGATCAATCTGGCAGACTGGGATCCCGAGAAAGATCCGGATCTCGAGGCCCATTTTAATTCAAAAAATTTGAAAGGGAAAAAAACATGTAAAGAAGCACTTCAGAAGGAAAACCATCTTAAGGTGGATGCTGAAACTCCGGTTTTTGGTTTCGTCGGCAGATTGGTGGATCAAAAAGGGCTTGATATCCTGGCGCCGGCGGTTGAGGAAATGGCAAAACAGAATTGGCAGTTGGTGCTGCTGGGAACGGGCGATGAGGAGTTTCACAAAGCGCTCCGCGTGCTTCACAAGCGCCATCCTGAAAATTTAGGTTTGAATATTACCTTTGATCTTAAAATGGCAAAACGGATTTACAGCGGATGTGATTTTTTCTTGACGCCTTCACGGTTTGAACCTTGCGGACTCGGACCGATGTTGTCGCTTCGGTTTGGGACGATTCCGATTGTACGGGAAACAGGAGGATTGGCCGATTCCATTCGTGAGTTCAATCCGAAAACCGGGGAAGGAAACGGTTTTATTTTTGCGGGGTATAAAACGGAAGATCTATTGACTGCCATGCGCCGCGCGGTTGAAATTTTCAAACATTCAAAATTAATGGCCAAGTTGATTAAAAACGGAATGGCCTGTGATTTTTCGTGGGAAGTATCGGCTAGAAGGTACGTTCAATTGTATGAGAAGGCTGAGCGGAAACAGCTGCAAGTGTGAGGTTGTATTGACACGAGATTTTTTCCTCCCCCATCCGCCACAAAACGCGGCGAGATTCGTCCACAAAGCGTTTTGGGACGGATTGCGCCAATGTTCGCCAAAGACTGGCGTAATCCGACGAATCACGCCAAGATCTGTGGCGGACTTTATGGCGAACAAGGGGGGAGGAAAATGAGGATATAAGATGAATGACATTCTAAAGATCGGTTCTTACGAATTTAAATCGAGATTGATTGTCGGAACCGGTAAATACAGTTCACCAGAAGTTATGGTGAAGGCGCATCAGGCTTCCGGTGCCGATCTGGTGACGGTTGCGATCGCACGTGTGAACTTGGATAATCGCGCCGAAAAAAATCTGCTTGATTACATCGACCGGAAACAATTTACGATTCTTCCGAACACCGCTGGGGCTTATACCGCCGAAGATGCGATCCGAATCGCGCGACTGGGCCGCGCCGCAGGAATCGGTGACTTGGTGAAACTTGAAGTCCTCGGGGATCCTAAAACTTTATTGCCGGACGTTGTGGCGCTTCTTGAAGCCACCCAGGTTCTGGTGAAAGAAGGTTTTATCGTGATGCCGTATACCAACGATGATCCAATCATCGCCAAAAAATTACAGGATTTAGGCGCTGCTTGCGTAATGCCGCTTGCCGCACCGATCGGTTCGGGCCGCGGAATTCAAAACCGGCTCAACCTTAAATTCATTCAAGACGCGGTTTCTATTCCGGTGATTGTGGATGCCGGGGTCGGAACGGCGTCCGACGCTGCTATTTGCATGGAGCTCGGCGCTGACGGTGTATTGATGAATACGGCGATCGCGGGAGCCAAAAATCCGGTCCTGATGGCAGAAGCCATGAGAGAAGCAATATCCTCAGGTCGAAAAGCATTTTTTGCGGGACGAATTCCGATGAAAGAATACGCCTCGGCATCCAGTCCCGAAGAGGGTCTGGCGATCAAAACTTAAATTAATTATCCCTTCCCCCCTTGTGGGGGAAGGTTAGGATGGGGTAAATTTCAAATAAGAATTCCCCCCACCTTAGGTCCTCCCCCACAAGGGGGGAGGAAACACGAGGTCAAGCAAAATTCCCATGTATAAAATTTTAATTCTACCCGGAGATGGTGTCGGACGCGAAGTCGTCCGTGAGACGCTCAAAGTCATTAAAAAAATCGCTTCAAGCGCACACCTTGTTTTTGAAACCCAGGAAGCTTTGGTCGGTGGATCCTCCCTTGATCAACACGGCGTTCCGATTACGGACGAGGTGATCAAAATGGCAAAAGATTCCGACGCCGTTCTGCTCGGCGCTGTTGGCGGCACGAAATGGGATCAGCTTGAATATAAACGCCGTCCCGAGCAGGCTCTTCTGGCGCTCAGAAAAGAACTTGGACTTTATGCCAATTTGCGTCCGGCCGCGATTGATCCGAGTTTGATTGATTCCTCTCCGCTGAGACGCGAGATTGTGGAAGGCGTTGATCTTTTGGTGGTCCGAGAATTGACGGGTGGAATTTATTTTGGAACGCCGAAAGGAATCGAAAAAAACCCGGACGGCAGTGAACGCGGATTTAACACGGAAGTTTACACGACTCCTGAAATCGAACGGATCGCGCTGAAAGCATTTGAACTTGCTCGAAAAAGACGGCGGAACGTTATTTCCGTAGACAAGGCGAACATTTTGGAATCCAGCGAACTTTGGCGCCGAACGGTAACCAAAGTGGGTAAACATTATCCGGACATCCAGCTTTCCCATATGTATGTGGACAATTGCGCGATGCAGCTCATCCGGAATCCAAAACAGTTTGACGTGATCGTGACAACCAATTTATTTGGCGACATCCTGAGTGACGAAGCCGCCATGTTAACGGGTTCCATTGGCATGCTGCCTTCCGCCAGTCTCGGAGACCAATATGCACTTTACGAGCCGGTCCACGGCAGCGCGCCGGACATTGCGGGAGTGGATAAAGCAAATCCGATTGCCGCCATTCTTTCATTCGCGATGATGCTGCGCTATACATTCAGTCTTTACGATTTAGGGATTGCCGTTGAACAAGCCGTGAAGAAAGTTTTGAAAGAGGGTTATCGCACGCTGGATTTAGCAGCGGCCGGCCAGCAAGCCGTTTCGACCAGTAAGATGGGCGATTTAATTGTGGAAAGGATTAAGCATTAATTGACCATGAAGAAAAAAAATAAATACAACGTGGCCGTTGTCGGAGCTAAGGGCGCCGTCGGCCATGAAATGATCAGGATTTTGGAAGAACGGAATTTTCCTATTGCAGAATTCTATCCGTTCGGTTCTTCGCGCACGAAAGGAACGCCCATTCATTTCAATGGGAAAGATTATCCGAATCAAGAACTGAAATGTGAAGCCGGTGAATTTGACGGCATCGACATTGTTTTGTCCAGTCCGGGTGCTGCGGTCAGCAAAAGATTTGTTCCGCACGCCATTAAATCGGGCGCCCTCGTCATTGATAATACCAGCGCTTTCCGGATGCATCCGAAAGTTCCGCTCGTGATTCCCGAGGTAAACGGCCAGGATCTTAAAAGACATAACGGCATTATTGCCAATCCCAATTGTTCCACGATTATCATGCTGATGGCCATCGCGCCGCTGTACCGGAGGAACAAAATCAGACGGGTGATCTGCGCGACTTATCAGGCCGTCAGCGGAGCAGGAGCAACCGGAATGGTGGAGCTTTATAAACAATCCGAAGAATTTGTGGAGCGCGTTAAACATAATCCCGCCTATTCAAAAGATCTGCTTTCCGCTATTCGAACGGAAATCGATCAAGTGCAATCTGATTCAAAACCGCTTCAAAAACAAGTTTTTCCGCATCAAATTGCGTTCAATCTTTTTTCTCATAATAGTGACATTGAAGACGGAGGCTATAACGGCGAGGAATTGAAGATGATCGCGGAATCACGGAAAATTCTAAACGACGATAAAATCCGTATTGTCACAACCTGTATCCGGGTTCCGATATTAAGGGCGCATTCGGAAGTCCTTTATTTGGAATTTGAGAACAAGATGTCTCCGGAAAAAGCCCGTGATATTCTCTCTAAAGCGCCCGGTATTGAGGTTGTTGATTCTTCTGAAAAAAATTATTTTCCGATGCCCATCAAAGCAAGCGGAGGCGACACCGTATTGGTCGGCCGCATCCGCGAAGATCTTTCCATGAAAAACGGCCTGGCTTTGTTTGCCGCTGGGGACCAACTCCGAAAAGGTGCTGCGCTGAACGCCGTTCAGATCGCCGAAGCTCTGATTAAATAGTGAGAACCATCAAGCTTGTTCTTGAATATCAAGGGGCCCATTTTTCCGGTTATCAAACTCAAAAAAATCACCGCACGGTCCAGGGCGAGTTGGAAGCAGCCCTTCAAAAATTATTCCGGAAGAAAATAAAATCTTACGCGTCCGGCCGAACGGATTCCGGTGTCCATGCCGAAGGCCAGGTGGTCCATGTTCAAACTCCGTCCCAATTTCCGCTTGAAAAAATTCAGTTTGGATTAAATCATTTCCTTCCCAAAGACGTTTCCGTGATTGACCTATCGGAAGTGTCTTCCTCGTTTCATGCCCAGTATTCGGCCAAGTGGAAACTCTACGAATACCGCGTTCTTCATTCGAGACATCGTTCACCGCTTGAACATGACCGGGCATGCCAATTTCCGTATCCGCTTAATCTGGCGAAAATGAAACAGGGAGCACATCTTCTCGAGGGACGGCATGATTTTCGGGCGTTTGAATCCAGCGGGGGAAGGCGCAAAAGCGCCGTCCGAACAATCAGAAGATTTGAGATCAAAAAGAAGGGAAAAATGATTTCTTTTTTAGTCGAAGCCGACGGGTTTCTTTATAAAATGGTGCGAAGCTTGGTCGGAACCCTTCTTCAATTAGGTTCCGGAAAAATAGAATTGGCTGTCTTAAAAAAAATTTTAAGTTCCAAAGACCGCAGTCTCATCGGCCCGACCGCACCGGCCCACGGGCTTACTTTAAAACAAGTCCGTTATGAGTGACTTTCAAGCCAAAATTTATTCTCTTATCTTATTTAATTTAAACTAGTTACATCGTTTCAGTTGCCTCAAATTAAAACCTAACCGAAGCCGGAGAGAAGAAGAGTCATTGACTCATAATTGATGGTTACCAAGCAAGACAATGGATTTTGGCAATCTTTTATCAATTGTCTTTTTGAGTTTGAAGGGGTTTAAGGTTTTAAATTGTTCTTTGAGCACTTGTTTGGTGTGAGGCGGAATAAACTTGGAATCAAGGATTCTCTGGTAAGGAGTTTTGGGAGAATCATGGCGCTTAATGATTTTGGAGCCAATACGCTCTTTGGCTTTAAGCTTAACGGAAGGCATGAAGAAGTTGTGAAAGAGCCGCCATTCGTTTTTGTAGAGATCGTTTAAAAGGCTGCCGATCAGAGGATCTTCCAATCTAGCGTACTTGCGGTTGAAGTGACAGTTGGCGCAGAGCTCATCGAGGATTTTGGACTTTTCAGATTTTGAAGTAGTCTTTTTATAACGTAACCAAACGGCTTTGAAATACTCTTTTCTGGCTTGAGGACTCATAAAAAATAACCCCTTTCTTAGGTTACCTTTTAATATGAGTCAACGATTCTGGCTAAACCACCGTTCGGTTACCTTTAATTTGAGTCCATTCGCGGAATTCAAAGATTTTTGACATTTCGGGTAGCTTTCTGATATACTTCACTCTCTTTTTCACTTGGAACGGAGCCATCTAATGAAACCCAGTATGAGAACCTATCTTCCGAAGCAAGGAGAACTGAAGCGCAGGACGGTTTTGATTAATGCGCAAGGCAAGATTTTGGGCCGTCTTGCCACCCGAGTTGCCACGATGCTCATGGGCAAAGACGAGGTTTATTACACCCCTCATATGGAATGCGGAGATCAGGTTATTGTCATTAACGCCAAAGAGATCCGCGTCACCGGACGTAAGGAAAAAGAAAAAATTTATCAGCATTACACCGGTTATCCGGGTGGAAGAAGAACTTATACCTTCGAAGCTTTAAGGGAAAGCAAACCGGACTACATTATTATGGAAGCTGTCAGACGGATGCTTCCCAAAAATAGATTGGGTGATAAAATGTTGAAGCGCCTCCGTGTTTATCCGGGTGCCGAACATCGTCAAACCGCCCAGCAACCCGTAACCATCGAGATTTAAAATTATGGTCACCGCAGTTAAAAACAACATTTATTACGCCACCGGACGCAGAAAACGATCCATCGCCCGTGTTTGGATTGAAGACGGCGGAAAAGAAACATTAATTAACGGCCAGGCAATCGAAACTTATTTTCCCCGCGAAACGCTTCGCATGATTATCAATCAACCGCTTGAAGCAACAAAACTAACGGATCGATTTGGAATCAGAGTAGAAGTTAAAGGCGGCGGTTTAAGCGGACAAGCGGGAGCCGTTCGGCTTGGAATTTCACGAGCCCTTGTCGAGTTTGACGCTGCCAACCGTTCATTGCTCCGCAAAAACGGGTTTCTAACCCGGGATCCCCGCAAAAAAGAGCGCAAAAAATACGGACACAAAGGCGCGCGGCGGAGTTTTCAGTATACCAAACGTTAAAATTTACTGCGGTATGATGATGAAGCGTTTAACATCATTAGGCTGGGTCGTTGCGTTCCTTTTCTTGATTTTAAGTTCCGGTTGTGCCGCCTTTCTTGAAGATTATAATTACAATCCCGTCGGTTCTACATTAAACAACAGTAATCAGTATTAACCCATCTGCATTTTTTCCGTTATAATACTCTTTATAGGTTTCGCCGCTTAATTGTTAACTCCTAAGGATGGCCGGAACGTGAGACGTCTTCTTTTTTGGATCCTGCTCATACTTGTTGTTTTAGCGATTGCCGTTTTATCCTCACTCCCGTTCTTCGTTCGTTCTGATTACTTAAAAGATTTAATTAATCAGTCAATCAAGCGGCAGACCGCTTATACGATTGCTTTTGATCGGCTTCGAGTTTCTTTTTTTCCAACCCCGGTTGTTCATATTGAAAACGTTGAATTGACTCCTCAAGAAGGAGCGGATCTGCCGCTCATCAGGGCTGAACGGGCCAGTTTTCGTCCGTCTATTTTTTCAATCCTGATCGGAAAACCTTTGCTGGCGCACGGGGCCGTTAAGGGCGCCGATATTCATTACACTTGGCGAGACCCTAATTTTGTGAAAACAGTTTCGCTCAAAGATTCTTCCGTTGATTTCTGGAACGTTGCATCCAATAAACCGGTCCGTTTTAAAATTAAGGGTAAATTTTTGAGTGATTCCGAAAACATTGATGTTTCCGGTATGGTTCAAACGAACTTTGAACATTTCAAAACCAAAGACTTAAATTCCAAAATTCAGGCTCAGATCGGCCCGATTGAACTCACCCGATTGGCGGAATGGTGGGGGGCGCCGCTTCCGGTTCATGTGGAGCGGGGAACGCTTGGCCTGTCTGTGCAGACCGTTAAATCCGAAGGCACTTCAAACCTGGAATTAAAAGGAACTGCGAACATCGGAAAGCTGGTTTATCAAATTCCGCCAAAACCAGTTACAGCAACGCCCGGAGATTACCGGTTGGAATTTAATACAGTACTGGATCTCGATGCCGGAGCTTTGGATATTAAAGAAGGATCGTTGACTACGCCTTTTGGAGGCCCGTTTGAATTAGACGGTAATTTGAATATTTTTACTGGTTCTTTAAATGAAATTGTAATTAAGACGCAATCCTTGCAGCTTCAGACGCTTCCGCAGTATGTTCTTTCTTTGGAAGAAGTGCTGCCCGTCAATTTGGGTTTTTCAGGGGAGACGCAAGTTGATTTTTACGTGAAGGGCGAACCCGAATTATTTCTCGTCAATTTAAGAGTAGATCTAACCCATACGAATTTGGCTTATTCCAAATATTTTTCAAAGCCCACCGGCATTCCACTTACCTTTAGAAGTGATATGAAACTGGCGGTCGCTCGCGTGCTGAGAGGCGATTTTTCCCTTAATTTTGAGCAAGCTTCGCTTAAAGGATCGTTGGTGGGACTTGATCTGGCAAGCGGTGAAGGTGAAATGACCGTTCTCACCAACAAGTTTTCCATTGACGGCTGGCAAAAATATTTTCCGTTGCTTCGCCAATTCGAACTTTCCGGCGGAATTAAAATTTTAACCAGCATCAAAGGAAATTTCAACCGACTGAACGAAGCACGGATCATGAACAATATCAGCTTTGATTCATTGCAGGCCCGTTCGGCAAATGGTGCGGAAATTAAAAATTTAAGCGGCTCACTGGATTCCGGCCCGCTGGATTCAGAACTTAAAGATTTAAAATTCGAAATTGGAAACACGACTTTTTCGAGTGAAGGAAAAATGTTTCAGCAGCCCGAAGCCAAATGGCTGATCGGCATCCGCTCGCCCAAGGTGGATGTTGCCGATCTTACGTCTCACGTAAGAAAAGCGGCTGAAGCCATGGATCTTGGTGCAAAGACGGATTGGAATTTGATTGAAAATAGCGTCAGGCAATTTTTTTCACCGACTGAAACCGTGGATGAATTTGAGGCCCAACTTGCTTTTGACGGGAAGCATTTTTTGATTCCTCAAATCAAATTTCTTGTTTTTGGGGGTTCTGTATCGGGGCGCGCCTCGTTTGATCAATCTAAGCAGGTTCCCGCCAGTTTTCTGGAGTTGGATGTTCAGCGTTTGAGCTTGTCTAGAATGCAGAGTTCAAATACCCAGCCCATTTTGTTGGGAAATTTATTTTCATATGTCAGTTTAAGCGAGCAAGGCCCTTTTGATTCAGGATGGCTCGACCGGCTTCAGGGCAAAGGTTCGCTTTCGGTGACCAACGGTGAATTGCATACCTTAGATTTGTTGGGCGGCCTCGGACAAATTGCCCAATTGACTCCGCTCGATAGCTTGAAGTCCGGAGTCACTCGCTTTGATGACATCCGGGCGGATTATGATATTTTGAATCAAAAAATAACTACCCAAAATGCGATGCTTGTTTCCGAAGATTTCCAAATCGAAGGACAGGGAGATGTCACTTTTGGGGGGATTCTTAATTTCCGGCTTTCCGTTTATTTGTCGCCGGCTTTGAGCCAGCGGATTTCACCGCGGCTTGGAGAGAACGCCCGTTTGGGCCCGATTCCGATTTTAATTGTGGGGCCGGTGAGCCAGCCTCAGGTCAGGCAGGATCCTTTACTCATTACTTCTTTCCTGCAAAGTTTGGTTCAGGAACAATTTGCAAAAATAACATCGGGGTTTCTTCCCAAAAATCGTCAAGGCCCCGTTTTTGCTCAATCACTGAGTCAAAATCAGCCGAAAAGCCAGGAATCACAAAGTATGGATGAACAATTGATCCAAAGCGGTTTCGGTCTTCTTGAACATTTCCTTTCTCAAAAGAAATCTAATTCTCCATAAAATGTCATCCTGAGCAAAGCGTTCGGCACAAAACTTGGCGTAATCCGTCCGGACGAATGGATGAATCTCGCCGCGATTTTCGGCGGAAAGGATCTAAGATGTAGATTCTTCGCCGGACCGATCGTCCGGCACCGGAAGACCAAGCGGCCATCCGCCGCTCAAACAACCGGCGGCCTACGGCCTCAGCCCTGACTCTCATAAAATAATTAATTGGAAGTCAGGACAGTCCCCATGGGACAGAATGACGTTTTATTGCTAATTTTTAATTTTCGAATGAGTGCTGCAGCTGCCCCTGCTTCCGCTTCTTGTTTGGTTCTCCCCATACCTTTTGTTTTTGTTTTTTTGTTGAGGCTGACATAAGTTTGAAACAACTCTTTCTGGTCGTCAAATTTTGTTTCGTAGCGGGGAAGACTGCCGGATTTTTTTTGTGAATATTCCTGCAGAATACTTTTTGGGTGGGAAGCAAATTGAAATAATTTCTTTTGATTCAGATACGGCTTGAAGCACTTGGCCAAAAAGCGCTCCACTTTCTTCCGCCCACGGTCAAGATAAATGGCCGCAACCAGGGCTTCATAAGCATCTGCCATGATTTTTTCGTTAATAAAATCCGGTTGTTTCTGCTTTTGATTGCCTATGCGTAAATATTTTTTTAATCGGAATTTTACCGCGATCTCGGCCAGTGTTCTTCTCGATACTAAAAAGGACCGAAAACGGCTCAGCGTTCCTTCATTGGCATTTGGAAAAATTTGGTAAATCTCAAAGGCAATAAATGAGTTGATGATGGAATCTCCGAGAAATTCCAGCCGTTGAAAAGAAAGACCCCCGGTTTCTTGGGGGTCGGGATAAGAGGGGTGCGTGAGTGCAGAAATAAGCAGCGCCCGCTTTTTGAATGTCTCACCGATTGCTTTTTCAATGCCTGTCATAAGTTAGGGCTTTTTAGCTTTTAAGATTACACCTAACCTATTCATTTGACAATGGATAAGTGTAGATTTATAATATTATTTCGTTTGATTCCCTATAGAGCATTCAATGGGAGGAGTGTCTTTTTCTTTCTGGACGATTCTAGTCTAGAAAGTTTTCTTTTTTTAAGCCCCGTTAGAGATAATGGTGCAATTATGTTTCAGGTAATCAAGATGATAAAAATAATTAAAATTGATACAAGTTTAAAGATGCAGAAAACGGAAATGCCGAAGGCATTTCCTATCTCTAACGGGGTAAGGACATTACCATGATTACCTGTTCGGTGATTGGAGCGACGAGTTTTACCGGAAATGAATTGATCCGGATCCTATCGCATCATCCCCACGTGAAGATCGGTTCCTTGACGACAAGATCGGAAGAAAAAATTTATGCCCGGGACATAGTTCCCGCACTGGGCAAAACAAACGACCTGGTCATTGAAAAGTACAATTTCCATCGAGTCGTCAAAAGTTCAGACGTTGTGTTTATGACGCTTCCGCACACGCTGGCCATGAAAGTGGCCGGTGAATTTTATGATGAAGATAAAATCGTTATTGATTTATCTGCAGATTTCCGGCTTAAGCGGGCGGACGTTTATCAAAATTGGTATCAGGAGAAACATCAGCGAAAAGATTTGCTCAAACACGCGGTTTATGGTCTCCCCGAGGTCAACCGGGATTTAATCAAAAGATCCAATTTGATCGCGAATCCGGGCTGTTATCCCACGGGCTCGCTTTTGGCCTTATATCCTTTAGTCAAAGAAGATCTGATTAAGCGGGATTCAATCGTGATCGATGCCAAATCCGGTGTGAGCGGTGCCGGGAAAAAACTTTCCATGGCCACGCAATTTTGTGAAGTCGATGAAAATTTCGGAGCTTACAAGGTCGGCCGCCATCAGCACACGCCGGAAATCGAACAATTACTTTCGGAAGTGGCGCAAAGCAAAATCGAAGTCACCTTTGTTCCGCATCTTCTGCCCGTTAACCGGGGAATTCTCTCAACGATCTATGTGAAACGGAAGCCAGGAATTAAAAAAGACAAGTTGGTGAGAGCTTATCAGAGCTTCGCTGATTCCGAACCGTTTATCCGGTTTTTGGGCGTCGGTCAGTTTCCAACCTTAAGGAGCGTTCAGTTCACGAATTTTTGTGATATTGGAATTGCCCTTGATGACCGGTCCGATCAAGTCATCATCATCAGCGCCATTGATAATTTAATTAAAGGGGCGAGCGGCCAGGCAGTTCAAAATATGAACGTGCGATTGGGTTTTCCGGAAGAAGCCGGGTTGATTTCATGATCCCATCACCTGCTTTACAAGAACGTATTAACTCTGGTTCAAGGATGTCAAATTGGCGCTCTTGTGTCTTTGAAGATTTCGCGGCTTTTAGCCGCGAAGAAAGCAGGTGATGGGATGAACTTCAAGGTTGTTCCGGACGGCAGTGTCACAACCCCTGAAGGGTTTGTGGCTTCAGGCATGAACGCGGGCATTAAAAAAAGTTTCCGTAAATTTGACGTTGCATTCATTTATTCCAAAGTTCCCGCCGTTAGCGCCGGGACTTTTACGACGAACCGGGTGAAGGCCTGGCCGCTCGTTCATGATCTGAAAATCATCCAGAATCGTGTTCACCGCGTGATTTTTTCAAACAGCGGAAACGCCAATTGTTTTAACGGGGCGAGCGGACAGCGTGCAGTCTCTGTTTCTTTGGATCTCATTTCCAAAAAATTAAGAATTCCAAAAAACCAAATTTTCCTTGCGTCTACCGGGATTATCGGCAGAGCTTTTCCGATTGACCGGATTAAGACCGCGATCCCTCAGTTGATCGGCCATTTATCCAAAGACGGCGGTCATCATGCAGCGCGTGGAATTTTGACCACCGATACGCATCCGAAAGAAATTGCGGTCCGGTTTTTGATTGATGGGAAGCCGGTCACTTTGGCGGGAATGGCCAAAGGAGCGGGAATGGTTTATCCGGACATGAACGCGACGGGCATTCGAAATGCTCATCATGCGACCATGCTTTGTTATTTTACGACGGATCTTAAAATTTCAAAACCGATGCTTCAAAAAGCCTTATCAAAAGCCGTTGACGGATCGTTTAATAAAGTCGTGATTGATAACGATCAAAGTACCAATGATATGGTTTTGGTTTTGGCGAACGGAAAGGCGGGAAACCGGACAATCCGAACAGCCGATAAACGGTTTAAAATTTTTCAGGAAGCACTTCATTTTGCATGTACTCATATCGCCAGAGATTTGGCACGTGATGGCGAAGGCGTGACTCACGTGTGTGAAGTTATGGTGAAAGGAGCCAAAAGCCGGGAGGAAGGCAAGCGTTTGTGCGACCGGATTTCATGTTCGATGTTATTTAAAACGATGTTGGCCGGTGGAGATCCGAACTGGGGCAGAATTATGGGCTCAGTGGGCGCGAGCGGTGTTTCTTTTTCCCCAAAATTGGATATTTCTTTTGACGGAGTTCCTATTCTTCTAAACGGAAAAGAGAAATTAAGAAACAGGAATCGGCTCAGACAAATTTTAAAGAAAAAAGAATTCCGATTGGAAGTGAATTTAAAAAGCGGAAAATTCGAAGAACGGTATTGGACGACCGATTTGACCAAATTTTATGTTTGGATCAACTCAACTTATTCTACATAAAGCTTATGTCATTCCCGCTCGTTTTAGGCGGGAATCCGGGAATCCATGAATGTGGATCCCCGCACTTAACAACCCATAAAATTTATGGGAAGTTAAGTACAGTACTTGCTTTCAATTATAACTGATGAGAGCAAGTGCCGACACATTTTCTAAAGAAGGACGTCCAGTTCTTCTCAGAACGCTTTCGGAGATGAGCGACACATAATCGTAGACAACGTCAAAGTTGCCACGATGAGTACTGGCACATTGGCGCCTGCATTGAGCGCGAGCGTTAAAACGTTCGGGGATGACAGCGTTTAAACTTTCCGGACAATTAGAATTGAATTTTTCCCGCCGAATCCGAACGAATTCTTCATCGCGGTTTTAATTTTAGCGGGACGGGCTTTGTTCGGAACATAATCCAAATCACATTCAGGGTCCGGCGTTTCATAATTGATGGTCGGCGGAATCATTTCATGTTCCATGGCCAGCAGCGTTGCGATCAACTCAACACTTCCCGCGGCTCCAATCAAATGCCCAATCATGGATTTGGTAGCGCTGATCGGAATGTTATAAGCGCGTTTTCCAAACACTTTCTTAATAATCATCGTTTCGGTTTTGTCATTCAGCGGCGTTGAGGTTCCGTGAGCATTGATATAATCAATTTCATCCGGCATTACATTCGCGTTTTTCATGGCAATTTCCATCGCCCGGATCGCCTCTTTGCCTTCCGGATCTGGACTGGTCATATGATAAGCGTCGCACGTCATGCCATGACCTAAAATCTCGCCGTAAACATGAGCGCCGCGGGTTTTGGCATGTTCATATTCTTCAAGAACCAGCATTCCCGCGCCTTCACCCAGTACAAATCCGTCCCGGTCCAAATTAAACGGACGGCACGCTTTTTCAGGCACTTGATTGCGGGTTGAAAGCGCTCTTGCGGCACAAAATGCCGCTAAAACACCAGGATAAATTCCGGCTTCGGCCCCGCCCATAATAATAAAATCAACGTTGTTGCTGCGGATAGCATCCCACGCGTAGCCAATGGCATCAGAAGCAGAGGAACATGCAGTGGCGATTGAAAAACTTGGGCCGGTTACGCCCAGCTCCAAAGAAACCTGGCTGGCACAAGCATCCGGAAATGAAGCAAGTGCAATAAAGGGGCTTACACGGGAAGGGCCCGTTTTCAAAAATTCTTCGTAATGCTTCATGATATAACCATGACCAGCCATGGCCGTGCCGATGATAACACCGGTTCGCTGCCTGCTTCCGTTCGAACCCGGATCGAGCTTCGCATCACGGACCGCCATTTTCGCGGCGGCAACCGCCAACTGGCTCGTTCGGTCCATTCTTCTCAAATTTTTCTTAATGACGTATTCTTCCGGATTAAAATTTTTAATTTCACCGGCAAATTGAGTCGCAAACGCGGAGGGATCGAATGAGGTAATCCGGCCAATCCCTGATTTTCCACTTTTAAGGGCCTCCCAAAAGGCGTCTTTTCCAATGCCGTTTGAGGCAATGACTCCGACGCCTGTAATGACGACCCTGCGTTTATCATTCATAAACTGATCCTAGCCCCGTTAGAGACAGGAAACGCCTTTGGCGTTTCCGTGTATCCCTATACGACCTTTGTAATATCGATTAATTTTTTCATCTTGAATAACAGGTCATAATGCATCATTGTCTCTAACGGGGCTAAAAAAAAGACCCACTCTTCATTCAAAAAGTGGGTCTTCAAAACCAAACCACTAAGTTGTTTTGGTTAATACGTTTACCTAGCCTCTTTAAGAGAAAGGGCAATTTTTCGATTTTCATGATCGATATTCAAAATATTAACTTGAAGCTGATCTCCGACGGGAAATGAAGACTCAAGATGTTCTGATTGTTCATGCGGTATTTCTGAAATGTGAACAAGCCCTTCAAGTCCGTTGTCGAATTCGACGAACACGCCGAAATTAACGGTCTTGGTAATCTTGCCCTTGACCGTTGTTCCAGTCAGAAAGTTTTGGGTCAATTTCTGCCACGGATCTTCAGTCAGCTGTTTCATGCCGAGTGAGATCTTCCGGTTCGCCCGGTCCAGTGAAAGCACCTTGGCTTTTACGGTAGCGCCCTTTTTAACCACTTCGGTCGGGTGAGCTACTTTCTTGAGCCAGGAAATATCGGAAACATGAATCAACCCATCAATGCCGGGCTCCAGTTCCACAAAAATTCCATAGTCGGTAATATTCCGGATTTTTCCTTCAATCACATCGCTGACATGATAGCGCTCTTCCAAATTGTCCCAGGGACTGGCACTCATTTGTTTCAGGCCAAGCGAAATTTTTCGGGAGTCTTTATCGATGTTTAGAATCACCGATTCGATCTCGGAACCAACGGAAAGAATTTCGGAAGGATGGGTAATTCTTTTGGTCCATGAAAGTTCGCTGATATGAATCAATCCTTCAATGCCCGGCTCAAGTTCAATAAAGGCACCGTAAGCAACGATGTTGGTTACTTTTCCGATAACTTTGGAGCCGACCGTGTATTTCTGTTCAACCTGCTCCCAAGGGCTTTTTGTGATTTGCTTAAGCCCTAGAGAAACTTTCTCGCTTTCCTTATCGATCGCAATAATCATAACATCCAGTTCGTCACCAAGATTCAAAACCTCAGAAGGATGTGAAACGCGGCCCCAGCTGAGATCGGTAATATGCAACAAACCATCGATTCCGCCGAGATCAATGAATGCACCGAAATCCGTAATATTTTTAACGCGGCCCTTCACCACCTGATTCACCGCAAGCTGCTTGACCATTTTGCTGCGGTTGGCTTCTTTTTCGCGTTCCAAATAATCTTTTCGGGAAACAACAATATTTTTACGCTTATGATTAATTTTAACGACGACAAACTGGAAAGCCTGCCCCAGGAATTGATCTAAATTTTTGACCGGTTTTAAATCGACCAAAGAAGCGGGCAGGAACGCTTCCATTCCGATATCCACCATGAACCCGCCACGGACTTTTTTGAAGATACGGCCCTGAACCACGCTGCCTTCATGGGCATTCGCGAGTAAATCATCCCAGCATTTCTGCCGTTCAGCTTTCCGCTTGGAAAGAACAACCATGCCGCTTTCGTCTTCAAGGGACTCAAAAAGGACTTCGATTTCTTCCCCTACTTTGATTTTTTCAGGATCATCAAATTCGTCTAGTTGCAAAATACCTTCTGATTTATAACCGATATCAATGATGGCTTCCCGGCCGCTGACCGAAATGACTTTGCCTTTTACGATCTGCCCTTCCTTAATGCTCTTGAGGGTCGTTTTCTCATAGAGCTCGGCAAAAGTGCTGGACGTCTGGTTTTTCTCATCAGTTAACATTTAAATTGATTTCTCCTTTAACGAACCGGCCGGTCTTTAGCCTATGGATCGGCTTTTTCAGCGGGTTAGAATAGGGGGTTATTTTACCAAATAGATTTGAAAAACAAAAGATCAATTTTAAATCTTTTAATCAGGCGAGTTTAGAACGTTTTGCCGAGGCCTCTTTCAAAAAGCGGACGAGTGGCTTTGCTTTGCCTTGCCGAACCAGCCGACTTAACTGTGCCAGAGCCTGCTCTAAGGTGTTTAAATTCTTAGCGAGATTCATTCTGTTCGTTAAAAAAATAGGAGCCCACAGCCTGGGATCGCCCTGAGCAACGCGAGTCGTATCCAAAAAACCACTGGTGGCGTAAGAAAGAGCCTTGGAAGATACGGCATGCATCAGGAGAGCAGCGGTAGCGTGCGGAAGATGGCTGATTTCGGAAACTAATTGATCATGTACTTCCGGCGACATAATTTTAACGCTCGTATTTAATTTGCGCCAAAATAAAGAGATGTCCCGAACCGCTTTGGCAGAAGTGTTTTTCGAAGGAGTGACAAAAACAAACGCGCGGTCAAAAAGATCGGGTCTCGCGTGCCGGACTCCGGTCAAATGAGATCCGGCTAAAGGATGCGACCCAATAAATTGGATGTGCTTCATTTCTTTTCGTTCCACCGACTTTACGATTTCAGATTTTGTACTTCCGACATCGGTCACAATCGTACCCGGCTTGGCGTAACGATCGATTTCTGAAACCAATTTCGGGATTGTGTCAACGGGCGTACAAATAAAAATATAATCGGCGGAGGGAACTGCGGATTTAAAATCGGTGAAGCCTTCGTCGATAAACCTTTTTTTCTTGGCAAAGCTGATTTTTTGAGAACTGCGGCTAACTCCGATCACAGAAGCATTGGGAATCCGCTTCGAGATCGCAGCCGCAAGCGATCCTCCGATAAGACCTAAGCCGACAATGACGTAAGTCTTTTTTTTTATCACGATCGCAAAAAAAGCTTTTTCCTCCCCCTTGATGGGGGAGGATTAAGGTGGGGGTGAAAGCGATCGTTACCAATCCCCCCATCCTTACCTTCCCCCACAAGGGGGGAAGGAATGATTGTAAGTTTCATTTGATTAAATTTCGCGGCCGACGGCTTTAGCAACGGCTTGAAGTTCTTTCATCATCGCAGCAAAACCAGCAGGATAAAGCGACTGTTCTCCGTCACTTTTGGCTTCTTCCGGATTGTCATGAACCTCAACCATAATTCCGTCAGCTCCGGCCGCTACGGCGGCGCGGGCAATCGGGACCACATAATCCCGTTTTCCGGTTCCGTGGGACGGATCGATTAAAACTGGTAAATGAGACAATTCTTTGAGTGCAGGAACTGCATTAATATCAACGGTATTTCGGGTTGCCGTTTCAAACGTACGGATTCCCCGTTCACACAGCATCACCTTAAAGTTGCCTTTTGAAAGCAGATATTCTGCAGAAAGAAGAAGTTCGTTGAGGGTCGAACTGAGTCCGCGCTTTAACAAAACGGTCTTTTTGCACATGCCGATTTCTTTCAACAGATCAAAATTTTGCATGTTGCGCGCGCCAATTTGAAGCATATCGGCATATTGGGAAACCAGTTCCACCTGCCGCGTATCCATGACTTCGGTGACGACCAAAAGGCCGACCTCATCGGCGACCTGCCGCAAATATTTGAGACCTTCTTCACCGAGTCCTTGAAAACTATACGGAGATGTTCTCGGTTTAAAGGCTCCGCCGCGGAGAAACGTAGCGCCTGATTTTTTGACTTCCTTTGCGATGCGGCGCAGGCAGTCAAGACTCTCCACTGAACAGGGACCGGCCATCACCACGATTTTTTTCCCGCCGACAACCACATTGTGATTCATCGTGAATTCAGTATTTTCCGGTTTAAATTCACGGCTGGCCAGCTTGTAAGGCTTCATGATGGGCACAACATTCTCTACGCCGGGATAAACGGAAAGCGGCTGAACGCGGAGCTTAGATTCTTCTCCAATCACACCGATGATCGTGCGCTCAATACCTCGCGATACCTGCGGTGTCAGGCCCAATTCCTTCACCTTTTCACAAATATGATTAATCTGATCAGGCGTTGCCGTAGGCTTTAAAACAATGATCATCCCATCACCTGCTTTCTTCCCTTTTGAGTACGTATTTTAGAACATGAATGAATCTCATCAGCTCAAAACGGGTTCCAATAGTAACACGGATATAAGTATTTAGGCCATAGGCATTCATGGCCCGGACAATAACCCCTTTTTTGAGTAAAGCTTCCGAAACTTTTCGGGCGTCACGGCCAATATTCACCAAAACAAAATTGGCCTCGCTCGGAATGAAGGGAAGTCCCATCCTGGTAAATTTGCGGTACAGATAAAGCCGGCCTCGGCTCACCAAACGCTTCGTGCGCCATAAAAAACGGTGATCATCAAGCGCTGCCGTCGCCCCGATTTGCGCAAGTCGGTTCACATTAAACGGCTGCCTGACTTTTTGAAGATATTGAATCATTTCCTGGGATGCGATTCCGTAGCCGATTCTTAAACCGGCAAGCCCGTAGGATTTCGAAAACGTTCTGAGCAGGATCACATTTGGCTTATTGGCTTTGACGTGAAAAAGAAGATACGGAAAATCTTTCGCTTCCACGAAATCAATATAGGCCTCGTCAAAACAAACGATTACGTCCTTCGGCACTTTGCTTAAGAAATCTTCCACTTCATCGGCCCGGACATAGGTTCCGGTCGGATTGTTTGGATTGGCGATGAAAATCAACTTGGTGCGCTCGTCAATCTGATCCAGAATTCCTTTCAAATCAAAACGAAAATCTTTCATCGGAACGGAAACGTACGAGCCGCCGCAGGATTGTGTAATTAACGGATAAACCAAGAATGAACTGTCTGAGGAAATGACCCGGTCTCCTTCATTTAAAAAACCTCTGGCCAAAAGCTCAATAATTTCATTGGAGCCGTTTCCAATGATGAATTGATCCGCTGGCAGTCCGAATTCCCGTGACAGCCGCTGTTTCAATTCATAGGATGCGCCGTCCGGATATAAATGAACTTTCCGGAGCGCAGCCCTCATGGCGCGAAGGGCTTTGCGCGAAGGACCGAGCGGGTTTTCATTCGAAGCCAGTTTGGTCACATGAAGAAGTCCGAGCTCGCGCTCCACTTCTTCAATGGGTTTGCCAGGTTCATAAGGAATGATATTTTGAATGTAACTTTTAAAGAGTTTTTTCATTTCTGAAAGACCAATCACCTACGATGCTCTGACGGAGGGATAGGAACCGAGCACTTTTAAAAAACGAACTCGGTGTTCCATGGCGGTTAACGCTTTTTTGACCCGGTCATCATCAACATGTCCTTCTAAATCAATAAAAAAGAAATAATCCCACGCTTTTTTCTTGGAAGGCCGCGATTCAATTTTGGTCATATTTACTTCGTTTTTGCGGATTGGATCCAACATTTCATACAGCGCACCGACTTTGTCTTTAATGGAAACCAGAATCGAAGTTTTGTCCTGCTTTGATTTTGGCGCCATGTGGCGGCCGATCACGATAAAGCGCGTCACGTTGTGGGCCAAATCTTCGATTTCTGCGGCTAAAATGGTCAGGTTGTAAAGCGTGGCCGCCAGTTTGGAAGCAATGGCGGCGGTACCATCTTCGCGCTGTGCCCGCTGAGCTGCTTGACTGGTGCTGGTTGCTTCCAGCAGTTCGACCCTCGGCAAATTCTTTTCCAGCCACAAACGGCATTGGCCAAACACCTGAGGATTGGAATAAATCCGTTTGATGTATTTGATGTCGCAATTGGCCATCAAATTGTGCGAAATTTCAAACAGCACCTCGGAACAAATTTTCAGGTCCGAATCAATGAACATATCCAGAGAATGACTGACAGCCCCTTCAATTGAATTTTCAACGGGAATCACGCCATAGTCCGCCCGTTTATGGTCCACTTCCGCGAACACTTCCGTAATGCTCGTGCACGGAACATATTGAACGCTTGCGCCAAATTTAGAAAGCGATGCCAAATGGGTAAAGGTCGCTTCCGGCCCCAAATAAGCAACCGTGAGCGGCTTCTCAAGTGCGAGTGAAGCAGACATGATTTCCCGGTAAATTGATTTAAGAGCGTCTTTGGAAAGCGGTCCGTTTTTGATCGAATCAATTTTCCGGTAAATTTCACTTTCCCGGGCCGGTTGATAAACGGCGGCCTCTTTGGCTTCTTTTAATTTTCCGATTTCAAGCGCAAGCTGCGTGCGGTCATTTAAAAGCCCAATGATTTTTTCATCCAAATCATCGATTTTTTTTCGAATGGCTTCCAAATTAGTGGCCATTTTGACTCTCAAATTCCGGCTGCGGTTCGGCTGGCTCCACAGTTCCATTGCCGGCGCCGTCGACTTGAATGACTTTTTCGGTTCTGAGCAATTCCTTACGCTTAACCGAATTTTCGATTAACGATTTAATTTCAGAAATATCCGGAAGATTCTGGATTGATTTCAACCCAAAGTGTTCCAGAAATTTCTCCGTCGTTCCGTACAGAAACGGATGTCCCGGCACTTCTTTTTTTCCGACGATCTTAATTAAATTGCGTTCCGTCAACGTTGTGATAACGCCCGAAACATCAACGCCTCGGAGATCTTCAATTTCGGCCCGTGTCGTTGGCTGTTTATACGCGATGATGGCCAGCGTCTCCAGCGCAGATTGCGTGGCCTGACGGGATCTTTTCTGAAGTTCGAGTTTTAAAATCCATGGCGCATATTTAGGATCGGTGGAACATTCAAAACCACCGGCAATCTCAACAATCTTGAAACTCCGGCCTTCGCGGTCATATTCGGTTTGAAGTTGGCGGACCAATTTTTCAATCTTGGCTTCCGTATATCCGCTACCGAGTGAACGTTTTAAATCAGAAGGCATCACCGGACGGCCCGAAGTGAACAAAATCGCTTCAATCACCCGCTTCGCTTCCGATTCTTCACGAATCTGCGGGGTTTTAGAGGCGTTACTGGTAGTGCCAGGCTGAGCCTTCTGCCCGGTACCAGTAGTAACGCCTCCGATACCGCTTTCAGAGAGCTGAACCGAAATTTCCTGGGCGAGCTCGTCTCTCAACGCCTTCAACTGCGCCAGCTTTTCTTTTTCAGTTTGTTTGTCTGATATCTTTGCCATGCTAAGCCACCACCCGTTGAATCAGAATATCTCCAAATTGTTTCTCTTGGAGGACCTCAGCGAATTTTGATTTTATAATTTCAAGTAAAGCCAGAAAAGTAGCGATCAATTCATTTTTGGTAAACCGTTCACTGAAAAGTTCATGAAACTTAACAGAACCTCGCTCCGTTAAAATTTTTTTAACGTCATCGATTTTTTGTTCGATCGATACGATTTCCTCAAAAACTTCGTGAAACGTTTCCTTGGAAACGCCCCTGAGCACGGATTGAAATGCGTTCAAAAGATCGAACAAGTTGGCGCTGAAGGTATCGATCTGAATATCTTCCGGCGATAAACTGCTCAAATAATAATCCGTGACCTGACGCGTAAAAATACGGCCGCGCTCGCCTTCAAGAACGCCCAGATTTTTTGCGGCTTCGCGGAAAGCCTGATATTCAAGAAGTTTCCGAATCAGTTCAGTGCGCGGATCCTCGCCCTCTTCGTCGTCCTGATTTTCGGCGAGCGGGAGCAGCATTTTGGATTTGATGTACATGAGCGTTGCGGCCATGACCAAAAATTCACCGGCAATCTCAAGATCAAACTCTTTCATTTGTTTCAGGTACTCCAAATATTGCTTCGTGATCACGGAAATCTCGATGTTCAGGATGTCCATTTCATTTTTTTTGATCAGATCCAAAAGAAGATCGAAGGGACCTTCGTAAACCGGAAGTTTGACCATGAGCGGATCATACGGTTTCGCGCTTGGTGAATTTTCGCTTGTGTTTAAATCTGGTTGTTCTTGATTTTGTTCCATATTATTTTGTCCATCATTATTTTCTCCTCCCTTGTGGGGAAGGATTAAGGTGGGGGGTGTTAACGCAATTTATTCCAACCCCCATCCTAACCTTCCCCCCTAAAGGGGGAAGGAATAGACAGTCATACTTCCCACATAAATTCATATTCATATCCCGATTCCGACCGCGTCTTTGGCTTCCATCAATGTTTTTCCGGCGACGGCTTTTGCTTTCTTTGAACCTTCCATCAAAATATCTTTGATTTGAGACTGTTTGGACTCAAACGATTTTCTCTTTTCATAAATTGGCTTCATGAATTTCACCAAGTGAGAGGACATTTCGCGCTTGCATTCAACACAGCCGCGAAGGGCCTGGCTGCATTCATCATGGACCGTCTGCTGATTCTGCTTGTTAAAAAGCGTATGGAAAAAATAAACCGGACAGACTTCCGGGTGCCCTTTATCCTCCCGTTTCTTGCGGGCAGGGTCGGTCACCATCTGCATTACTTTTTTATCGACTTCTTCGGGCGAATCTGAAAGCTCAATCGTGTTGTTGTAACTCTTGCTCATTTTGCGGCCGTCGATTCCCGGAATCTTGGGCGTTTGGGTCAAAATGGCCTCGGCTTCTTTGAACACCGGCTTATACAAATGATTGAACCGCCTGGCAATTTCCCGCGCGAGCTCCAAATGCGGAAGCTGATCTTCACCCACCGGAACGGCATCCGCTTTATAAAGCAAAATATCTGCTGCCTGAAGCACGGGATAACCCAGAAAACCGTGCGTCATTAAATCTTTCTGTTTGTTTTCACGAATCTGGTCTTTAAACGTGGGGTTCCGTTCAAGCCAAGAAAGCGGCGTAATCATGGAAAGCAAAAGACTCAGTTCGGCATGTTCGGACACCAGGCTTTGCAGAAAGATCGTGGATTTATTGGGATCCAATCCTGCCGCGAGATAATCGATCACCACTTCGATGACATTATGTTTAATATCGATGTCTGTCTTCGACTCATATTCCGTAGTCAACGCGTGCCAGTCGGCGATCATGAAAAAAGATTCTGCGCTTTCCAGATTTTTCCAATTCTCAAGCGCTCCCAGCAGGTTTCCCAAATGGAGTTTTCCGGTCGGCCGCATTCCGCTTAATATTCGCTTAGGCATGTGATTTGGCGTGAGATGTAAAGCGTCTTCTTGTATCCCTTTGATATCAAAAGTGTTGTATCTTAGCTGAGAAGACCAAAAGTGTCAATTAAAGCCTAGGAGGATTGTCCCATTGGAAAAGAAGTTCCTGGCTCAATGGATTCAGTGCGCGGCGGCTGGGATTACCGGTTAAAACCACTTGATAAAACTGAACGGAACGAGCTTCACGAAGATGAGAATCGTTTGCAACACAGAACTTCCAAAGTGCTTTTAAATAAGCCCGCTGTTTTTCCGGATCTTGAATCTTCAGCGCATTGGAAAGAAAGGCCTGCCATCTGGAGCTGGTCAGTTTTTTTCGAAACTCCTTTTCATTAATAAGAAGGGCCATGCCGTTGGCATCCTCGGCCTCAATTCGGATGGTCAGACGTTCGTCGCCAATGATACACTTGAAAGCTGGATAAATGCTGAACGGCCAGGAATGAATATCCCTGATACCAAACTTGGAGAAACAAAGCGAACCGAAAAACAGCAAGGTTCAAGGGATGAACTTCCAGGGCAAAAAAATCAGAGAACTTTTTCCTGTCGTATCCCGTCAGCAGGAAAAAAAAATCCGGCGGCACTGACACCGACGAGAAGAAGAATTCTGCTCACTTACTGCACCCTTAACAATAAACCTTTCAAATATTCGCCTTCGGGATGATAAATATTGATGGGATGGTCAAAGGAATGAGAGGTTTTCTCGATGATTTGTACGTTCCGGGCAGCATCTTTGGCGGCACCAAAGATGATTTTTTGGAAGAGATCAGGGTCAATATGGGAAGAACAGGACGAGGTAAACAAAATTCCGCCTGAGGAAAGACGTTTCATCGCATACAGATTGATGTCCTTATAACCTCGCGCGGCCTGTTGAATTTGATTTTTATTCTTGCAGAAAGCCGGCGGATCCAAAATGATGAGATCATAGACTTGTTTGTCGGACCTTAAATAATCAAATACGTCTTCGCAAACAAATTCATATTGAGAACCCGAAAGTCCGTTCAACTCAAAATTGGTTTTCATATTATTAAAAGCTCGTTCCTGCACTTCAACGGAGGTCACGGATTTTGCGCCGGCTTGAGCCGCATAAACGGAAAATCCGCCGGTATAGGCAAAACAATTCAAGACCTTCTTGGCTTTTGCATGAGCGGCTATTTTGTTCCGGTTTTCCCGTTGATCCAAAAAGAAACCGGTTTTTTGTCCGAGCTTAATATCCACAATAAACTTGTGTCCATATTCGGCGATCTCAACAAAATCCGGCGGTTCAGCACCATATAAAATATGCGTTGATTCCTCGAGGCCTTCCATCTTCCGGGCATCCACATCGTCGTGCTCATAAATTCCCTTCGGATCAAAAACATACCTCATCGCGTCCAAAATAACCGGTTTTAAAATATCCATCCCCGCGGTCAAAAACTGGACCACCAAATAATCACCGTATCGGTCGACGACGAGCCCGGGAAGAAAGTCCCCTTCTGAATGAACGAGGCGATAAGCATTTGTTTTCGGCGGCATGAAGGTTTGGCGAAGGTTTTTGGCTTCTTCCATACGGCGGATAAAAAATTGAAGATCGATTTCTTCGTCTTTAAACGTCAGCATCCGGACCGCAATTTGAGACCTTGGATTGAGATAACCGATTCCCAGAAATTCTTCTTTGTCCGAATAAACTTTGGTTAGATCGCCGGTTTTGTAATCATCATCCAACCGGTCAATCGCGCCTGAGAAAATCCAGGGATGAAATCCGCGGATGGGTTTTTCTTTCTCCGGCTTCAACACCAATTTGATCGTTTTCATCTTAAGTGCCCTACCTCACCCCTGCCCTCTTCTAAAAGGAGAGGGGGAATTTGAGGAGACCTTCCAATCTTTTTCCCTCTCCCCGTCGGGGAGAGGGCTAGGGTGAGGGTTCATCGCGAGAACCAAAAGGAAATGAGGGCTAGAACAAAGGTATACAAGGCAAAATCGTGGAATTTGCCGCGGGAAACAACTTTAAATAAAACGAAAATTGAAAGATACCCAAAAATCAAAGATGAAATAAATCCGATCGTCAGAACGGACCCCGCATCAGACGATAAAGTAGGCAAGACTTTAGGAAGCTCAAGTGCGGAGGCGCCGAGAATTGGAATAATTCCGACAAAAAATGAAAATCGAACAGCTTCCTCAGATTTCACTTTGAGCCAAAGCGCCGTCGTCACCGTAGCACCGCTTCTTGAAATACCGGGAAGGATGGAAATTCCCTGCGCAACCCCGATCCAGAAAGAATCCCACCCCGTTGGTTCTTTCTTGAGGTCCGTTTTTGGCACCCACTGAGTCGACCATAAAATAGCTGAGTTCATAAGCAGCGTCACCGCGGTGACCCAAAGCGTATTAAAGGATTCCTCCATCCAGTGTTTTAAGAAAAGTCCGATGATCGCGGTGGGAACGTTCGCCAAAATGATTAGACCCCACATTCTGGGCGTCAATTTCGGCAGCGGAAGTAAATCTTTCGCGAAGTAAATAAAGAGCGCCGTCAGCGTTCCGAGATGAACAATGACATCAAAGGCGAGTAAGATCGGACCGTTTAGATGAAAAAAGTTTTGAGCCAAAATTAAATGAGATGAGCTGGAAACCGGTAAAAATTCAGTAAGACCTTGAATAATTCCAAGAGCAAGCGCTTGAATTATTGTCATAAATTTTTCAATACCCCCATCCTAACCTTCCCCCATAAAGGGGGAAGGAATATGTATCTATCATGATGATTTCCTCCCCCCTTGTGGGGGAGGACTAAGGTGGGGGGTTATTCTTTTCACAACTTCCCTCATGGATTCGCCGGCGTCTTTTCGGCCTACAAATAAAGCGCCCGGCGTATCAATCACAACCAGATCCTGAATGCCTTGAAGGCAGACAAGTTTGTCTTTTGAATAAACAATATTCCCGGCTGAATCCAGCGAAACACATTTCGCAAACACAGAATTCCCAGAATGATCTCGCGGCCAAACCTGTTCCATGGCGCTCCAGGTGCCCACATCGCACCAATCAAAATTACATCGAATGAGTATCGCGTTTTTCATTTTTTCAAGCACCGCGTAATCAAAGGAAACGTTCGGAAGTGCGCGGAACGCTTTCGGATTCAAAAATTTCCCATTTTTTATTTTCACCTTTGAAAGCCCGTGGGCCAATTGGGGCGCATACCGGGCAACAGAAGCCAGAATATTAGCGCCGGAAGCCAGGAAAACCCCCGCGTGCCAAAGATATTTTCCGGAGCGGACAAATTGACGAGCACGTTGAGGTCGTGGTTTTTCGATAAATTTTTTCAAATCGTAAACCGATGAAGCGCGCTTTCTTCCCATCAGCATGTAGCCGTAAGAAGAAGACGGAAATTTCGGTTTAATTCCGAAAATTGAGAATTGTTCATGTCGATCCGAGTATTGTGCAGCTTGTTTAACCGCTTTTTGAAATGACCTTTTACCGCCGAACCAATGGTCCGCCGGCGAAATGAGAATCAGCGCCTGTGGATCACGCTTTAAAATCAAGGACGCGCCCAAAGCGACGGTTGCGGCCGTATTTCGGGCAGCCGGTTCTCCAATAATTTGATTTTGAGGAATTCGTGGGGCCGATTTTTTCAACGCGGAAAGATGTTCCTCATTTCCAATAATTAAAATGCGCGAGGATGGAATTAACGGCGAAAGACGTTTGAGTGTTTCGGTGAGAAGCGTGCCACGGCCAGGGATGAGTTTAAGAAGCGGTTTTGGAAGCGCGCGGTTTGAGAGCGGCCAAAGCCTTGTTCCCCAACCTCCCGCCATAATGAGAGCCCACAACATTACTAAAGTCCTCTTGTCATTGTCATATAGGGGCCATCCCGATTCCTATGGAATAAATTGATAAATAGGATTGCGAGTTTCCTCTCTCCCTCTTACTTCTTACTTCTCATTTCATTTATTTTTTCTTCCACGAGTTTTCTGATTTCATTCAAACGTTTTTCCGTGACGGCTTCAAATCGAGTCACCAAAACGGGCTGCGTATTGGACGCGCGGACCAGTCCCCAGCCGTCGCCAAAATCAATCCGGACGCCGTCAAGATCGGTGGTCGGATAACGGCTTTTAAAAAATTGGGCGACGGCGGCAACAATTTTGAATTTTTCCTCATCCGGGCAATCCACGCGGATTTCAGGCGTGGCGTATGTTTTGGGAACATCGCTTAACAGCTCGGACAATTTTTTCCCGGATTGGTCCAGAATTTCAAGAACGCGGATTCCGGCGTAAAGTCCGTCATCAAAACCAAAATACCGGTCGGCGAAAAACATGTGTCCGCTCATCTCACCGCCCAAATCAGCTTTCACTTCTTTTAATTTCTGTTTGATCAAGGAATGGCCCGTCTTCCACATGATTGCCTTTCCGCCGTGGCGCTGGACATCTTCAAAAAGTAAATGAGAACATTTGACGTCCGCCACAAACGTGGCACCCGGATGCCGGCTCAAGATTGCCCGCGAAAACAAGATCAAAAGCTTATCGCCCCAAATAATAGTTCCGAAATCGTCAATCACGCCGATCCGGTCGGCGTCGCCGTCAAAGGCAAGCCCGCAATCGGCGCGCTGTTTTTTGACTTCACGGATCAGGTCCTTGAGATTTTCTTCGACGGTTGGGTCCGGGTGATGGTTCGGAAAACGGCTGTCCGGCTCAGAAAACAGATCAATCACCTCATGCCCTAATTCACGAAGAATTTTGGGTGCCACCAGTCCGGCCGTGCCGTTTCCGGAATCAATGACAACTTTTAATTTACGTTTAAACTGAAATGATTTTTTCAGGTAGGCTTGATAAGCCGGAATAATTTCTGCACGATCAAGGGTTCCGGTTTCTGAAATGAAATCTTTTTTTTCCGCGAGCTTCCTGATTTTTTGGATCTCATCGCCGAAAATCGAATTCTTGCCGATCACGAGTTTGAGACCGTTGTACTCGGGCGGATTATGGGAACCGGTAATCATAATTCCGCCGGATTTTTTGAAATAATCGATTGCAAAGTAACAGACCGGAGTGGTGACAATGCCGATATCAGTCACGGAGATTCCCGATGAAAGAAGCGCTTGGGCGAGGGACTTAAAAATGCGTTCCGAACTGGGCCGAATGTCCCGGCCCAACACAAGAGTTGGCTTTTTACCAGGGAACTCCATTTCTTTCCTCCCCCCTTGTGGGGAAGGATCAAGGTGGGGGGATCGAACTAAATAGGAAGCGAAGGCCCTGCCGATGAGATCAATCGCGTCATCCGTTAAATCGCGGTCCGCAACTCCGCGGATATCATATTGCCTGAATATGTTTGAGTTCATAGGCTCCTAATCATAAATAAAGCGATGAAATGTCATTGCGAGGCAGTAAGCCGACGAAGCAATCTACGATTCTGAGATTGCTTCGGCAAAGCTTTGATTGCTGCCTCGCAATGACTGCATTTCAAAATGCGCGAGACAGGAGTTGAACCTGCATGCCTTGCGGCGCCAGCCCCTCAAGCTGGTGTGTCTGCCAATTCCACCACTCGCGCGTATGTGAAATAAAGGAGTTATTTTACGGGAAAAAGACGGTCTTTGCACTTTGAATTTTAGAAGATTACAAACGTTTTAGAAGCTGTATATTTTGTTGAGCAAACGCGAGCTTTTTTGCTTTTGTCCAACCTTTTAACTATTTTTCGCGTTTAGCCGCATCATTTTTGGTCTGAAACTCTTCCATATAAATAATCTTGTTGGCTCCGAACGATTTTGTAAAGTGTCCACCCCTACCTTTTCTAGGTTCTTCAAATCGTCTGGTAAGATGATTAGCTATTCCAGTGTAAAAAATTGTGTTATTACATTCTAAAATATAAACGTACCACATAGTCCTTCGGCTCACTTCGTTCGTTCAGGACGCTTCGACTCGTTAGGACTTGCACTGAGCGAGGCCTATGGCCGAGTCGAAGTGCTGGGGGACAAGGACTCGAACCTTGATTACCTGGTTCAGAGCCAGGCGTGCTACCGTTGCACTATCCCCCAATGTTGAAAACTAAAAAGACAATATTGGCCGTAATCCATGCAACTGCTCACAAATCATAACGGCCAGTCCTGAGCGCTTTCTTGCAGGCGCCAATGCGCCAGCACTAATCGTGGCAAACTCTGACGTTGCCTACGATTATGTGCGAAGGGCACCATCCCCCATCGTTAAAAACGTTTGATGAAATTAAAGAGATAATGCACACTTAAGATTCTCTTGCACTCTTTGGAAATCTTCAGACATTAAAGTGCCCAATTTTCGTTCAATCCTATCATATTTCATGGTTTGGAGAATTCCGGTAACAACGGAAGGATGTAACAAATTGGCTTTTTTCCATTCTTTTATTCTGGTATCACCCACTAATTCCCGGTCCATGTTACTGGTTACAGCTGCAATCACAATTTCATTGCGGCTTTTGTGATACTCGTTACTACTCACAACCAAAGCCGGCCTCTTTTTAAAACCTATCCCTTCGGTAAATGCAAATTTGACCAAAACCAAATCGCCCTGTTTAAAGCTTGTCATACTCAGCGTCTTTGTCATTGTCCCAAGCTTCTCTTAATACAGGACCTGCGTATTGGGTCATAAAAGACAATTCTTTATTTTCATTCTCCTGAGCTAAACGCTGACGGATACTTTCCAAAACGTATAGACGCATACTCATTCCCCGTCGAGCAGCGTATATTTTGATTAAGCGATGCTCTTCAGATTTAATATCGATGCTTAGCCGTTCTTTTTCTTTAGTTTTATCCATATTCGTTACCTCTAAAATGAACTATACCACATTTAATCAAATATACAAATGTGAATTTTTACAAATAATAAAACAATTTATCTCCTTAAAAGACCAGAAAAAGGGTTTACTTCTCTTCGGCGGCCCTCACTTCCGACAGAAGGAATTAATAATAGTGAGGGCAGTCCTTATGCGTTTGAGCGGTTGGCTCAAAGGGCGGAAGTGCCCTCAACTCGGTCTGAGCTGAGGACTCTTCAGTCCTTTGAGCGGTTGGCTCAAAGGGCGGAAGTGTCGGTATCGATTGAGGATTGAACGTGGGCGAGCGGAAGCGTGATCACAAAAGTGGTGCGCAAAGCAAAGGATCACAACTACAAGGAGAAACGGACGTTGACGGCCTGCTTTTTCTTAAGTTTCCGATAGGCTTTCCGGTCAACGACGTATTTCAAATTGAATTCGACAAACTTCAAATATTCATCCATGGAAAAAACTCGCTGTGGAACAACATTTAGGGTAAAAATCGGAAGTTTTAATTTCTCTACGGGCGTTCAATTAAATGCGGCTCGTAATTTAATTGCATAATTCTGTTTCATATTTTAAGCACAAATCCTTGCAATGCTCGTCATCATGGCTCCGCAATTCCTAAATCTCGGCAGATTTTTCTTGCAAGGAAGTCATGAATTTCTGTATGTCTGGGAACCGACGAGGTCTTCTTTTGCAAAGGGTTCCAATAAATGGAATGCCTTCTCCCTTCGCGAAATAGAACACAACCGTTCGTCCGCAGATGACGCAAGAATTCTTTGCGCTTCATTAAATAGCGATGTTAAGGGGCTCTTCAATAGCGCTTCGGTTACCAAGTCGGTGAGCAATTTCTCGATTTGATGCGAGAACAAGAAGAAGTGCTTCTTTTAAATTCCTTTTGGTTTCTGCCAAAGTTCTTCCCTGGGTATTGACGCCAGATACTTCTTGGATAAAACCAATGTACCATTTTCCCCGTTTCATGTAGGTAGCAGTAAATTGTCCAATCATGGAATAAAATATACCCTATAAAGTTAGCTTTGTCATCTTACTTCTCTTCGGCGGAAGGGTTGGAAGTGTCGGTATCGATTGAGGATTGAACGTGGGCGAGCGGAAGCGTGATCACAAACGAAGTGCCTTCGCCCAGCTTGGAGCGAGCGGCGCATCAACAACCGGGCTCCCTTTTAAACTTTCCGGTACCGCGTGCTGCGGCCAAGCCCAATTCGCTCAATCTTTTTAAATTGGATCAGCCGCGTAAGAATCTGATTGACCGTAGGACGTGCGATTCCAAGCTTCTTTACAAGCTCCCCCGGCGTAACATCATCCGCCGTTTGAAAATAATCCAGCACCAACAACTGTTTGGGCGAAAAGAGCTTTTCGATCGCTTCCTTAGATAAAAGGGCGACGGCTCTTTTCGACTGTTCCAGAATTATAGAGAGAAAAAAATCAAGCCAAGGCACAATATCCTCTTTTTCTGTTTTTAACGTTTTCTGGCTCTTGCGGAGCGCCATGTAATAATCCGCTTTGTTGTCCTCAACGATTTTTTCGTGGGAAACATACGGCATGTACAAATAACCGCGCTGAAGGAGAAGAAGGTTGGTGAGTATGCGTGAGATGCGGCCATTTCCGTCCTGGAAAGGATGGATCATGAGAAAGTCCACGAGGAAATTCCCCACCACAAGAAGGGGGTGGATTTTGCTTTTCTCCAAGGCTTCCCGGGTCCATTCCACAAGCTCCTGCATCTCTTTGGGCGTGAGGTAAGCAGGAGTCGTATCAAAGAGAACGGCAACCGATTTCCCGGATGCATCCACCATGTGAACTTTATTTTCCGTTTTTTTATACTCTCCCCTGTGCCGTCTGTCTTTCTCTACATATTTGAGGAGTTCTTTGTGTAAATGCTTAACGGCGCTTTCCGAGAAGCGGATGCGCTTCCAGGATTCGAATACGTTTTGAAGTAATTCGTAATACCCTCGCGCTTCCTGCTTGTCCCGGTCTGCAAATTTTTGGATGGAAATACCACGCACGAGCTTTTCAACGTCCTCATCCGAAAGATGGGCACCTTCAATACGAGTGGACGCGCCAGTTGAAGTGATCAACACCGATTGCTTCAAACGCCCCAGGACTTGCGGGCTCAAGTGGACGCCGCCCGTCCACTGCCCTTTCAGCTCATCAATCCGGGCAATTTTAGTCCAAACTTCTCCGGGGACCTTCTCAAGCCGGGCATTGAATCTCTGGTATGGCATAGGCCCATCCCTCCTCTTATGTTTTAAACTATATAAGATTATATATGATTATAAAGGATAAGCAAATAGGCTGTACCCCGCTTACTTCTCTTCGGCGGAGGGGTTGGAAGTGTACTTAGCTCCGACCGAGCTGAGGACTCTTCAGTCCTTTGAGCGGTTGGCTCAAAGGGCGGAAGTGTCGGTATCGATTGAGGATTGGTCAGGGCGATTTACAAAGAGAAGGGAACGTTGACGACCTGTTTTTTCTTAAGCGCCCGGTAGGCTTTCCGATTGACGACATATTTCAAATTGAACTCGACAAACTTCAAATATTCACCGAAGAGCAAATTATTGCAGTTCTCAAAGAATCCGAAGCTGAAGCAAACACGAACGATTTGTGCCGCAAGCATGGAATTTGCGGTGCCACGCTTTATAAATGGAAGGCTAAATAGGCGGTGGAAATCTCCGACGCCCGGCGATTAAAAGGGCTTGAGGAGGAAAACCGGAAGCTCAAACGTATTGTGGCTGATCAGGCACTCGATAACATGGCCATAAAGGAGCTTCTCTCAAAAAACTTCTAAAGCTCAGGAGACGCCGTAAAGCAACAGAGCAGTTAGTCCAAACTCTTGGGCTTAAAAAAATCAGGGCTTCCAGAATCACGGGAATGGCCTGAAGCAGACATTACCGAATTAATTTAAAACTCTTTCTCGCTAATAAACTGCATTGCCAAACTTAAACCATTCTTTTAATTTCATCAATCGTGGTAAGTCCTTTTTTAACCTTTTTCATCCCCTCATCCCAAAGGCTTATCATACCTTCCTGAGAAGCCTGCCTCCGAATTAAGGAAGCACTTTTCCGATCAAGAACCATTTGTTTAATGGTTTCCGTCAAGGTCATTAATTCGTAAACAACGGTTCGGCCAAAGAAGCCGGTATGATGACACTGCTCGCAAGGTGGGCAAACCTTCCGGATGAGCCTTTGGGCCAGCACGGCTTCAACGGATGAAGAAACAAGATAAGGCTCAATTCCCATATCAAGAAGTCGGGTCACAGCCGACGGGGCGTTATTCGTATGAAGTGTCGACAAAACAAGGTGACCTGTGAGAGCCGAGCGAATCGCAATTTCAGCAGTCTCTTGATCACGAATCTCACCGACCATGAGACAATCCGGATCATGACGAAGCATGGAGCGAAGTGCTTTGGCAAAGGTAAAGCCGATTTTAGGATTCGCCTGCATTTGAATAATGCCAGGAAGCTTATATTCAATCGGATCTTCGATGGTAATGATTTTTCGCTCAAGCGTATTTAATTCTTTAAGTGAAGCATAAAGGGTCGTTGTTTTGCCTGAGCCTGTAGGACCTGTGACCAAGATCATTCCGTGAGGTTTCTTAAGTGAGGCCTTAATTTCTAAAATGGCCTCTTGGCCAAAACCCAGTTCACCTAACTCAAGCAGCTCAAGTGACTTTAAGATTCGAATCACAATCGCCTCCCCGGCACTGGAAGGAAGGACTGAGACTCTGAGGTCAAGTGCGCCTCCTGCCCGCTTAATCTTAATTCTGCCGTCCTGAGGAAGTCTTTTTTCTGAGATATCAAGACTTGCCATGATCTTAATCCGGGAAATTAGACTCGGGGCAAGAAGCCTGATTTTTTCAGCTACCCGCGGTTCCTGAAGAAGTCCGTCCACCCGGTAGCGGATCCTGAAACTTTTCTCAAACGGCTCAATGTGAACATCAGAAGCTCTCTCTTTGAGGGCATCCAGCAAAAGTTCGTTCACAAGCCGTATGACCGTCGCTTTTTGGTTCTGATCCTGATCGATGAGTTCAAAATCACCTGATTCGGATTCATCCTCTTTTTCCTGTGTCAGAACCTCAATCGTATCGGCCCCTACCCCATACAGTTTTGAAATTAAGGCTTCAAGCTCACGGCGCGGATAAGGACAAAACTCAAGATTCTTGCCTAAGATCACTTTGAGTTCTTCTTTGGTTTCATGAGGGAGGTCATGAGGAACGGCAAGCTTTAAAGAGCTGTTTTCTTGAGCCAGCGGCAGAATAGAATAATGAAGCGCAATCCGGGCGGGAAGTTTTGAAAGAAGAACGTCTGAAATTTCTAAATCAAGGGCTTTTTTCATCATAAGGCCTTAGCCAAAGTCAATTGATAGGAAAAACTTTTATCTGAATCCTCTTTCTTTAAGGAAAATGAATCCATCTTTGAGAATGGATCTTTTTCAAGCAAATGGTAGATGAAACGAGTCAGTTTTCTAATGTCGCCTTGAAACTCAAGATAAAGGCTCATTTGCCGCCTGCCGTCAGGTGCTTTTTTGACAGCCTGAGGCTCAAGTTTGCTAAAGGTGATTCCTTCCTCTGAGGCATGAGAAAGAAGGTCTTTAACCCACTGGTTAAGGGCCTCATCTTGAGTGGAGTTTGTCTTGAAAGCTGGTTTCACGGCCTCCCACTTTTTTTGATAGGTGTCTTTCTGGGAAAACAGAAGCTTTGCCTCACTCACCTCAAGTGCCCGGTTTTTAAGTTCTTCACTACGCGCTTTAAAAGATCCTGAGAAAACAAGATACACCAAAGCATAAGAAAGGAAGGTTAAAAGACAGGCGGTACCTATCGAGATCAGTGTTTTCCAGCCGATTAATATTTTTAAGAAACCCATTTTCCGGTGACCTCAAACTCAAAGTATTCCTCATTTAGTTTCTTTCTCAGGCGGGTTTGCTCAAGCTTCACCTCTTTAAGAGACTGACATTGGGAAAGAATGTCCACAGTTTCTGAAATAAACCCATGGGAAGAAGCTTCGCCTTTAAAGAAAAAATCCTTGGGGCCGATGGAAATCTCCTTGACCTTTACATGTGTTGGAATTTTAAGAGCCAAATCTCGAAGCAGCCGAAGAAGCTTTTCTTTTGAATCTTGTGCTTCGTTTAAAAGGTTCAGGGAAGCCTGAATTTCCTTGGCTGCTTTCACCCCGGGAAGAAGTTGGATAAGCTCTGCTTCAAGCTTCTTGATGTGATGGGACTCAACATGAAGATGAACCAAAAAAGAAAGGACAAGGCCCGCAAAAAACAAAGTGAAACTTCCAAAGGCCTGAAGGAGCAGTTTCTTCTTTTCTTGATTTCTTTTCCTGATCTTCTCAGCTTCTGGAAGAAGGCTTAAATAAGAATGAGTTCCAAAGGAAAGAGCTCCTTCGGCCCAAGCCGGAATTTCTGCACCCTTGCCCACTTTTTCTATGGGACAGTTGAAATGACGGCTGAGTTCGTTTTGGGTTTCATCCGTCCAAAGACCGGTGAGAAAAAGTCTTTCGGGTTTTAAGCCCCGCTCAAGCAAAACGAGTGAGATTTCCTCAAGATAAAGTTCGTTTGGATCTTCGGGTTTTCTGGGAAAGGACCTTGAAAACAAAAGCCGGTCTTTTCTTCCGCATAAAGAAAGAATGCGTCTTTTCTCAGAATCCATCAAAAGGAAGACGCCTTTTTCATCTTTAATCCAAAGAAGCGCTTGGTCTTCGGTAATGATCTCATCTATTTTGAGTCCTATGTTCCCAAGAAACTCAAGTTTTTCCTTTAACCGTTTCTCAGGGAGTGCAAGAAGGAGTCCTTGTGTTTGGCCTCCGTCTTGATCAAGTGAAAATCCATAGGCCATTTCTTTTCTTGAATAAGGGAGCACTTCTTCCAGCTTTCGCTCCACCCGCTCTTTTAAGCTCACAGACTCTCCTGAAAACACAAGCTCCTTCTGAAGAACTTCAGACCGGGGAAGAATCAAAAGTGATTCACTCGGTTTGGCACCTTCCATAAACGCGGCCACTTTCTCATGAATCAGCTCACGTGAGGCCTCTCTTAAGAAGATTACTCCATTCTTGACGACTTTGCCTTTCAAGGTGAGCACAAGCGAAAGCTCATCGGCTTCAAGATAAATCAGAAGTCTTTTCTTTTGAATGAACTCACTCGTAAATCCCAATATCATTTTTCTCATGTTTCATTCCAACTTAAGATGTCAACGCCAAAGCCCTCGGCTCTATCTTTGGCAACCGCCTGAACCTCTGTTCCGTTCTGGGCCTTAATCATCAAATGATAAGTCCTTGAATCGGCAGTCATAAAAGGAAGAAACCGGTTCATGAGTGAAAGCATGGGAAGGCTTTTTCTTAAAGCGAGTTTCTTTTGGAAGAGATCAGGTGTCAGGTCATCCTGAGTAAACGGTATCTGGTCCCCTATTTTTATTTTCTCTTGATACTCAATCACTTTTTCGGTAAGTTCCTCTGCTGCAAAATGATCATCCGTTAGTGAACGGACGAGTGATTTAAGGACAAGCGGGCTCACGGTGTTGATATTCATCTGGGCAAGGTCGGGATAAACGGTAAGGTAAGCATGGAGTTTCTCAAGATCTTCTTTTTCGATATCTTCAAGAAGAAAAAGCTCTTCAAAAGATGAAATTCTTCCTTTGGATCTGAGTTTCAGAATCTCTTTAACGAATGCTTTTGGCTCGCCTTTTAGGGAACCGGCTTCTTCTTCAAAGAGTTCAAGGAAAGTTTTAATCAGGTCTTCTGAAGCAAAATTAAGATTCATCTTGGATTCTTCATCCTGAACTGTCACTTCAATTCTTCTCCTCCAGGTTTCGGGAAGATCAAGTGTTCCATGCCAGGAATCTTCCCTTGAGTCTTCGTGAGGCTTGGGATCCGCCAGAAGGGTCTCGGTGAAAATTCCTAGGGCTGAGCGAAGATCCATTTTTAATTGAAGGGCTTTGAGCTCACGCTTCATTAAGAACGTATGCTGGAAACCTTCAAAGGTGAGGCTCGTCATCAAAACTGAAAAAATAGAAAGCGCCCAAAGTGAGGCAATGAGAACACTTCCCTTCTCTTGCTTATTTCTCATGGACCAAATGCCCGATCCTTCCTTGAGGGACTGAAACCATTTTCTCAAGTTCAACTGAAGCAGTAGCGATCTTCAGTTTGATGCTTCTTGGGATTCCAAAATAGGGCTCATCCAGCCAGAAGGATTGGGAGACTTCATTTGATTCTTCATCTTGGTAAGGATAATGAAACTCCAAAGAATTAAATTCTTTAATCAGAATTTTTTCTTTCGCTTTTTCATCCGTGAGTCTAGAGCTGAGTTTCACTTGGCTTCTTAGGAGTGCTTTCTCCTTTACGGAGTAATGAATCAGGTAAAGTGAGGCCGTTTTCTTTCCTTCTTTTGATTCTTCAGGAAGCAGGCTTGGGAATTTGAGCTCGTCTTTTTTCCCAACAAACGGGTGGTCAACCAGCGGAACAGAGTTCCTTAAGTCCCGCTCAAGTGAAATGAAGGTGAGCCGTAATGGGTCATAGCTTTTAAACCCTTCATGGATCCTTTGGTTTGTTTTCAGTCCCTGGATGAAACTAAGCGAAAGCATGGAGCCGGCCAACGCAAAAAGGATCACCGCAACAAGAAACTCGATCAGAACAAATCCCTTTTGGAAGGTCATGAATTCATTTCTCCAAGGAAAAGATCTTCTTCGAGAAACTCCCGGTCTTCCTTCCATGAGAGTTTTACATTTAAGTGATAAAAGGAAGGAAGTTTTTCACCTAAGTCCGTCTTTTCTTTTGATTCTATGGCAAGCCGGTAAGGGCCTTTCACTTCCCTTCCGCCGTAGGCAATCAGATCCTCGCGCTTTTCGGTTTCAAGCTCATAAAGAGTTTTCTCAAACTCATAAACGGCTCGAGTAGTTTGATTGGCTTTATCCTCAACTTTTAAGGCTTGGGCCATTCCGGTGAGAAAAGTTGCCGTAACGATCGCAAGAATGACAATCGCAATGAGCGCTTCGACCAAAAGAAAACCTTTATTTTGATTCTGCATTCGTAATTTCATCTCCCGTCCCTTCTTTCCGATCCGGACCTAAGGAAATCAGGTCATAAGAATCATGATTCTCTGTACCCGGAAACCGATAGACGTAGGAACTTCCCCAGGGGTCTTTCGGGATCCCTTTCTTAAGATAAGGCCCTTTCCAGGAAGTGGAATCTTGAGGCTTCTTAACGAGTTCCTCCAAGCTTTCCGGATGCCTTCCGAGATCCACTTCAAAAAGGTCAAGGGCCAAAGCAATTCCGCCCAAAATATCCGAGCGTGCTGCGCTGATTCTTGCTTCTTCCGTCCTTCCGGCAAGCTTAGGGACGGCTAGGCTTGCGAGAATTCCCAAAATCACAATCACGATGAGAAGCTCGATTAAAGTAAAACCTTTATTCATGAAATCACCTCACCAGTTCACTCATTTCCAAAATGGGAAGAATGGCGCCCACCACAATAAATCCGACCGCAAGACCTACGATCACAATCAAAAGAGGCTCTAAGACCTTAAGGCCAAAATGAATTTGGGACTCAAGTTCTATTGACGCTTCTTTTTGAATGGCCTCAAAAGCTTCCGGAAGTTTTCCTGATTCTTCACCTGATCTAATGAGCGCCCTTGACGACTCACTCATCCATGAAAGATGTCCCAGGGCCTGAGTGAAGCCTGTGCCTTCTGCAATTTTGGATTTAATTTCCTCAAAGTCCTCTTTTAACGCTTGGGAATCAAAGGTGCTCGAAACCGAATCAAGGGCCTTAAGAATGGGAATCCCGCTCTTAAGCAGCAAAGAAAAAAGAGATGAGAACTGTGCGAGGAAGCTTTTTTTGATCAGTCCGCTCACAAAAGGAAGCTCTGAAAAAAGCCGGATCATTAAATCTTTCTGAGTCCTGAAACCATAAACCATAAAGCCGAAGAAAAAAAGAGAGGAAAGAAGGAACGGAATCGCAAGTTGGCTTAAAGAAATAATCATTCGGGTCAGCCATGGAAGCTCGCTTTCAAAATCTTGATAGACCTGAGTGATCCTCGGAATTACAAACTGAAGAAGGATAAAGAAACTGATGATTCCAAGACCCAACACCAAGGAAGGATAGATCACGGCTTCAAGGATTTTTCTTTTTCTTTCTTCTTGGGTAAAAAGATGATCCGCGAGAAGCTTGAGAATTTCAGGGACATTTCCCGAAAGTTCTCCTGCTTCAAGCATTTGAATGAAATAAGACGGAAGGGACTGTTTGCTTAAAGCTTGAGAGAAACTTTCCCCCTGCCGGATTCGGTCTTTAATCCGGGTAAGAAAGCTCCTGAAGGATTTATCATTCGATTCATTCTCAAGCACATCAAGGGCAGAAATTAAAGGCACTCCGCCCCCCAGAAGTCTTGAGAGGCTTTGGGCAAAGACTCTGAGTGTTTTCTTCTTAAAGCGCATCTTTCCCATCTTTTGAATTTGCGCAGGCTTTCTTTTTTCTTTGACTTTTTCTTCTAAAATCAAGTCGAGTTCGGTTAACATTTCATCGGTTCTCTTTCTTTTCCTCAGTAAACGGGTATAAGAAACCTTTGAGCCCTCTCGGATTCTGCCAGTAAGGGGTTTCTCCAAAATCAGCATGCCGAAGGGGATTGGCATAAGTGACGCGAAACCGGCGGCCGCCAAACTCATCAAAAGGAAGCATCTCCTGTTTTGGGGTAAAGAAACGTTTGATTTCATAAGTTGACTCCCCCGGCTTTACAATCACAGGCGTCAGGAAGGTCACCAATTCTGTTTTTGTGAAATCATGGGCCTTAGACTGAAAGACTCTTCCGATCAAAGGAATAGAACCTAGAATCGGGACTTTGGAGGTGTCTTTTTCCTGACGGTCTTGAATCAGACCTCCGATGATCAGGGTGGTGCCGGATTTGACTAAAACGGTGGTTTCAAGCTCTTGAGTCGTGACCACCGGGATTCTGGTTCGGGTAAAAGCAGTGTTAGATCCCTGCGCCACGCCCTGGAGCTCAACCGTCTGATTGGAGCTTGAAACTTCAGGCTTGATCTTAAGTTCCACATAATCATCATGAGAAATTCTGGGCAGGACCTTTAAGGTGACACCCACATCCACAAATTGAACATTGTCGGCTGTATTGGTCGAATTCGCGGTCTGAACCACCGTTTGTGAAACGAAAGGCTGCCGGGTAGCAACGGCGAGTTTTGCTTCCTCGCCGTTTAGGACGGTGATCCTTGGGCTTGAAAGAAGGTTGGTTTTCCCGACTTTTTCAAGCAGATCAAGCACGATTTTTAAATTATCTCTATCAGAACTTAAAGCAAGTGTACTTAACGCAACAGCGCCGGCCGGAGGAGAAACTGCAAGCGGGGCGACAGCTTTAATCGTATTGAAATTTCCGAGTTCAGCACCGATTTTCTCCCAGTTAATCCCCTGGCGGTAACTGTCGCCAAGTCTTACTTCCACAATCTTGGCTTCAATCAATACTTGAGGCACCTGAACATCAAACGCTTCGACAAGCGCTTTTACCTTTTCAATTCTGGTTGGGATGTCGGTCACAATAATCCGGCTAGACCGTTTATCGATCTCCAGTTTTCCGGATGTTCCTTCGAGGAAATTCTTAAGCTTCGGTTCCAAGTCTTCAACCCTGATATATTTCAAACGGAATACTTCGGTTTCCTGGGGCTGGTCGGATTCCCGGATCAAGACCTCCATTTGATTGATGATGTCGGGAAGCTCGGTGATCACAATCGTATTGGTACGGGGCTCGGTCATGATTTGTCCAAAAGGGCTCTTCTGCTCAGCCAGTTTTGAGGCGAGTTGCTCGGCTTGGCCGTACTTGATGTGGAAGGACTTGGTGATCCTTTGGTCTTCATAAGGGCGTCCATATTTTTTGGTGAATTCTTCCTCAGTCATCACTTTAATGATTCCGGCTTCTTCAATGCTGGCTAAACTCTGGGACTGAAGAATGGTCTTGAGCGCTTCTCTGACGGGGACGTCTTTTAAGAAGATCGAGACTTGGCCCTGGACACTCTTACCGGCTACGATATTAAGCCCTGATTTTTTAGAAAGAATCTTAAAGATGTCGTTGATGCTGACGCCTTCGACTTCAAGGGTCAGGTTTTGATCGGTGCTGATGACGGGTGCGGCTTGGGCTTCTTCAGCATAAACCAATGGCTCGTGACAAGTGAAAAGTGACAAGAAAAGCCCTGTCATTGCGAGGAGGCACATAGTGTCGACGAAGCAATCTCGAAGATTGCTTCGGCCTCGTCTGAAATGCTGGCTCGCGATGACGGACTGGTTCGGTTTCATTGGATTTTTAGCTCCTTCTCCTCTCCGTAGTAACTGAGGACAATGGCTCCATCTTTAATTTCTTTGACAGTCAACTCTCCAATTGAATCACCGGTTTTGAGAAACGTATTTTTCTGAGTCCTGGCATCTTCGATAATTGCCTCCGCTTGGTCTAAAACTACAATGCCTTTGAGTCTTAGATCTTTGGTCAATTCTTGGATGGAAGATTTGAAGACCGGAAGATTAGCTGCTTCGGTATAAAGTCCAAAGAGAGCACTTTTTTGGAAGGCTTCTTCATAAGAAGATAAAGGTTCAAGAGAGGACTTATCCCTTGTCATCCCCGAATGTTTTAGTCGGGGATCTAAAACAGTGTTTTTTGCAAATGAATGGGCTTTGAAAGATAAAGAAATTACATCTGCGCACGTTAAAAGAATAACTCCTAAGAAGCAAAAGATGAATCCGTTCCTTAGGATTTTCATGTCCAGGTAGATATCGATGAATTGATTCAGCATTAACTTTTCCTCAAATCTACATGCCTTAGGATTTCCGGATGCTTGAGAAGGCCTGTAACAGCATCTTTGGCAAATCGCCACTGTCTGCCAATCTTAGCGCCCGGAATCAATCCCTGATTGGCCAAACGAAGAATGGTCATCTCAGAAAGCCTCAAGTATTCGGCTGCTTCCTTGACGGTCAGCACAAAGCGATTGTCTTTGACAGAAAACTCCATAAAACTCCTCATGCGTTAACGGGAGCTCACAAATCAACAGAAACAACAATCGGGAGTGAAAAAAAAGAAAACTACTTTGGGAGTGGGAAAACTTTTGAACTGCTTTGGGGAGTGAAAACGAGTAAAAACAATTTATCCTGGCACCTGCAGGGGCGCCTCCGAATTAAATTATCTTGCCAAAATGTATCCTGCAAAGAACCGATCGCAAAACGAATTTCCTCGAATTAAATTAGATTTTTGGATTTTGTTGCTGTGCTAATTTTCGAGTTTCTCTTTCAATGCCAGTGGTTCTATTTCTTCCCCGATGAGATGTGAACTCCAATTGGTACCGACTAACAATTTGTCTTTCGCCAAGCCAGGAAGCCATTTTGTTGTAAACGACACTAAATCTATCGCTGTGGGAACGTAATTCGCCCATTCTTCTTTAGCACACTGTTGCGCATACGCTCTATCTGACCAAAAAGGCATCACCTGGACATCGTCGTTGTTATTTGAATCGCTTACACACCAACCATCAGCATTTTTTAAACCCCATATCTCACCAGCTTTTTTGATGCGTTCGATAAATCTTTCATAACGTTCTAACGATGCGATTTTATTGTCTAACATAGCTACCTCTTAACTGTTTTCCCTTTCAATCGCATGCTGTGCTTTATGAAGACCTGTTTCTTGCAACTCAGCATAAGAATAGTCATACCCCTTTCTCGCCTCAAAACCTCTCCGATGCGCAAGTTCATAAGCAGTGGAACGAGGCTCATTGCCGGGTAATTTATAACGACCTTTCTGTTTAAAAAAGTTATTTAAAAAACCCCTGATCCATTTAGGAGTATTCGGATCATTCGCAATCTGTTTTAATCTTTTCTGCTTCCCGGCTCGTCCTTTATTCTTAGCTTCAGATCCATTCTTATTATAAAAGGTGGTTTGAGAAATATCAAATACTTGATTGACCATATAAGGTGCGGAACTAACCGCTGGAACTCCCTCTCCATTCGCACCAGGAGTGATCGATCCCGGCCCTCCGCTACTAGAGTTTGGATTTAAATTCGGTTGCGGTCCTCTAGCAGGCGCATCTACCAAACGGTTCATCCAATCTGGATTTTGAGCATGATGTATGCTCGCTCCGATCGAATTTGGGCTGACCCCTTGAGAAAACTGGGCACTGACAATGCCGGCAGAACCAGAAACAGCAGCTATTGCGGATGCTCCGCCAGCACTCAACCCTCCTCCCCCAGCACTTGCGCCAGCTAGCTCGATGGATGTTTTTGTGAGCACCTCACTAAAAGCTCCACCACTGCCGCCGCCAACACCCCCTAGTCCCCCTAACAAACCAATGGCTGCATAGACAGCAAATATAACTGCCACAACAATAAGTACGATGGTAAGAATCTTAAAGAAGCTCCTCCAAAAACCTCCTTTCTTCTTAAGTCCTGTCGGATCGTTGTATTTAATGGGATTATTTCCTGCATAGGTGTAGCGATTGAGTTCCTGGGGATTGTCGGGTTCAGAGACAGTAGGATCAGCTGTTATAAATCTTCCGATTTGAGGGTCATAATACCGGGCTTCATAGTAATAGAGTGCTGAAGATGAGTCTTCTTCTTTGCCTGTAAACTTATGTCTAAACGAGGCTGAGCCTGTCAAGGTTACAGTTGATCCATAGGGATCGAATTCAATCAAAGCTGCCTGGTTTCCAGAGGAATCCGTCAGAATGTTGGAAGAATCGATATGATCTGAATGGATGAAATAGATTGTTCCTCCCGAGGTTTTACTTGAGATTCTCCGGTCACCCAAGAAAACATATTTGGTAGAAGTAGATCCTTCTACTTCGTAATCTTTACCAAGATAGATCGTAGTGGTAGAACCAGCCGTTTTCTTGACACGGGATCCTGTGGAATCATAGACCATGGTGGTGGTCTGTTGCGTGTTGCCGTAAGAGAAGTTCGCGGTGGTGAGACCGATAATGTTATAACCCTTGCCTGGTTCAAATTGAGTGAAGGCACTTCCCGCATAAGACTCCCAGGTTTGGCTTGTTGCATTAAATCTTTTAACGTCCGAATAATGCGTGCCGAGAGTAAGACCGGATAAGACAGTAGTGACGTTGGTCGCTGTCTTAACAGCCGGTGAGATAAAGTTATCTCCTGACGCAATTGAATGGCTGATGTTGGGACCTGAAGACTTCCCTGTTACTGAGAAGGTTACGTCTGTGGCTTTCTTATTGTAGATCTCATAAGTCTTTCCACGTTGAAACTCAGTGAAGTCATTAAAGTCAGTGTCATTCACCCAATGTTTCCAGGCACCGGATTCCCAGGTTGAGACTTGATCGTAATCCGTGCCGTAGACAAGCGTGGATAAGACATTGGAGACGGCTTTATTGTCCGGAAGATACGTGAAGGAGATGACGTTCCAGCCGGGTTTATAGTGGCCCCGGAAAACTGGACCAAAAAGTGGCCTGAAGTTAGATATAATCAGGGCCCCTAAATGGAGATCCAAATGCATAAGAAATTTCCGGATGAATTTAAGGCAAAAGTGGCTCTGGCAGCGTTGAAGGGTGACAAAACGATCGCTGAGCTAGCTGCTGAATACGAAGTCCATGCGTCTCAGATCAATATGTGGAAGGCTGTGGCGAAGGAGCGGATGGCCGAGATTTTCTCAAGTCCCTCCGGAGGAGCCGAAAAGATGAAAGACCAAAAAGAGCTGATTGAAAATCTGTATAAGAGCGTGGGTCGGATGCAGGTTGAAAATGACTGGCTCAAAAAAAAATTAAATCTTTAAGTCTGGAAGAGAGGCGTATTTTGATCGAGCGTGAGGAATCTTCCAGGGTGAGTGTGAGGCGCCAGTGCGAGCTGTTGTTTTTCAACCGCTCCAGCCTTTATTACAATCCGGTACCGGTGAGTCCCGAAGATCAGGCGGTGATGAATCTGATTGACGAGATTTACACGAAGTGGCCGTTTTATGGGGCACGTCGAATGTCGTGGGAGCTTAAAAGTCGCGGATCTTTTGTCGGCCGCAAGCGAGCAGGCCGATTGATGCGTCTGATGGGGCTTGAGGCCATATTCCCGAAGAGAAATACTTCAAAACCGCATCCCGGTCATCCTGTGTATCCGTATTTGCTTCGTGGGTTGAGTATCAACCGCACCAACCAGGTCTGGAGCATGGACATTACTTACATCCGGCTTCGGCAAGGGTTTGTTTATTTAGCGGCCGTCATCGATTGGAAAAGTCGGTATGTGCTGTCGTGGAAGATCTCCAACACGCTGACGAGTGATTTTTGCATAGAAGCTTTGAAAGAAGCATTTGAGTACGGAACGCCGGAGATTTTCAACACCGACCAGGGCAGTCAGTTTACGAGTGAGGATTTTGTGCGGGTTTTAAAAAACCGTAGCATTCAGATCAGCATGGATGGCCGTGGCCGTGCGCTGGACAACATTTTCGTGGAAAGATTGTGGCGTAGCGTCAAGTACGAGAATGTTTACCTGAAGGGCTACGAAACAATTCCGGACGCAGAGACGGGGCTCAAAGAATACTTCGACTTTTACAACTTGCAGCGGCACCATCAGTCGCTCGATTACAAAACCCCGTGGCTCATTTACTCGGGGCTGGAGGTGGCCCAGAACCCCAACCCGGTGGCATAAAAACTCTATCTAAAAACGATACAAAAACGGTCTAGACAACCGGGGCCACTATAGTTTGAGGGTATAGCTTTGAGTCGCGGTAGTACCTTCATGGGCCGTGATTTGTTTGAGTCTATTTTCTGAATCATAAGTGAGCGTGTCGTTGCCGCGCACACTCATATTGCCGTTTGAATCATAGGTGAATGAGCAAGGAGAGGACGGACAATAACTCGGACCTTGACCTGTGGACCAAGAGACTTGAGTTGTCGCATGAGGCCTTGTGGAAGTGCCGGAGTAAGTGAGCGTCAGGTTTCCTTTTGTGGTCATGTTTCCGATGGTGTTATAAGCATAGGTCTTGGTTCCATAAGCAGAGCCGGTAGCTTGTATTAATCTATTTAAATCATCATAGGTAAAATCTTGGGACATGGAATTGACGATATCTGAGATGTGCGTGACATTGCCTACGTTATCAAACGTGTAGGAAAGGTCCTGGAGCTTCGTGGTACCGTCCGGTTTTTTGGTCACGATTTGGTTCAATCTGAGGGTTTGTGAATTGTACGTATAATCACTCGTCACATTGTTTCCGTATTTGGTAAACGTTGCTTGACCCGAGGCATTGTAATTGACGTCTTTAATGTAATCAGTGGTCACCGAATTCTTTACTCCTTGAATAGTTTCAATATCCCCGGAGCCGTTATACGTGTAGGTAACCACTTCCGTGTCGGGATAAGTGAGCGTGCGGACTCTTCCCATCGAGTCATAAGTCCGGTCAAATTGATAACCGATACTATCCACCGTTTTCTTATCACTCAGGACGCGACCAAGTTTGTCATATTTAAATTCATGAGTGCCTGAAGCATCAGTCACCTTGGCGAGTCTTCCTACCCAATATCCGGTTTGACCTGAAAAACCGGAAGGGGCTGTATCATAATTATAGGTAACGTCGGTTTCGCCTGTAGGAAGATCCTTTAAAGTAACTCGATTAAGATTATCGTAAGTGAATGAAATGACCTGGCTCTTTGCGTCTGTTTGAGACGTGAGATTGTCATTTTTGTCATAGACATAGCTCCAAGTGCCCATGTCGGGATCGACCATTTGGGTTTTCCGGGAAAGTGAATCGTACGTAATCGTAGTATCATTCGCCGAATTGTCTGTGGTCTTCTTGAGGTTATTTAAGACATCATATTCATAGGTCGTTGTATAAGTGGAGCCTGAATTAAATTCTTCTACTTTCGTAAGACGCCCGTATCCATCATTCGTATAACGAAGCTGCTTTCCTCTTTGATCGGTTATAGTTTTTACAAAATCAGAAAATGCAATCTGTGAATTCGTCCCGTCGGGATAATCGACCTTAATTCTTCTTCCAACTGCATCATAGGTAAAAGTCGCCTTGGGTTTCGATGTATCAGTTGCCACGAAACTGGTGCTGGTATTTTCAAAATAAGGTACATATTGTTTGCTCACTTGACCCCGGCTATCAAACTCCACGCCGCCGGAGACGACTTGCTTCGCTGAATCTTCAACAGGCGCGCGTCTTTGGATTTCCCTGCCCAGACCATCCACAAAGGAATAGACCGTGAGATAGGTATAGGTCTGGCCCGGTATTGAGGTTTTGATTTTGGTTGTGGTTTTATTGGGAACAGTTGAAAGATCGTAAATAAATTCCTGAGTGGGCTCAGCAGATGAATCTTCCGGTGAAATTACTTTTGTAACACGCCCTAATGCATCATAGTTAGTGGTTGTGACCTGAGAATTTTGATCGGTGGAAGTCAGGATCTGAGCGATCCAGGCATCATAGGTGAACGAGCGCGTCTGGCTTGCGGCGTTGCTAATTTGGGTTAAGAAAAGTCTATAAGTCGTTTCATAGGTATTGGTCGTTACATATCCGCGCGCATCTGTAATCGTTGCAATGTTTCCGTAAGTGTCGTAAGTCATCACGGTGGTCGGGCTTCCGGCGCAACCAGGTCCGGGAGTTCCGCAGGCGGCACTGAGCCATTCTTCTTCTTTGGTGAGGAGGCCTTTGGTGGGAGCGGTTGTGATTAAAGTTGCTCCATCATAATAAAAGTATTTCTGGGCGCGGACAGTTGTGTAGTCTGAATCATAAAGCGTGGTTTGTTTGAGCGTATTTACGATGTAATCGGTTGTGTTATAGACATAGTCATTTGTGGTTTTCCGTTCATCACCTGTCAAGCCTACTTCTCCCTCTTCTGTGGTAGAAGCCAAATTTCCATAGGAATCATAAGTAAAGCTTTGTCTTGTCTGTTTATAACTGGCATCGCCGTCATAGACATAGTTATCCTGTTGGCTCACGAATACGAAATGAACATCGGTAAAAGGATGGGTGTCGCTCCAAGTCGTTACTTCCTTGGCGAACAGGTTTCCGCTTGAATCCTTGACTTCTTTGGTCAGAAGCTTGCCTTTATTATGATCATCTTGTCCGAAGGTGTGAATGGATTTGCTTCCGATGGAGTCTGTTACCGTCACTTCGCGGAAGCCGCGGAATTCTCTTTTTGGAAACCCAAATCCATCATGAGTTCCTTCGTACATGCCGCCTTTGTAGGAATAATTCGTAAGGTAATTATTTCCCATTCCATCTTCTTGTTGTACCTGAGTGACCACTTGAACCACAAAAGGAAGGCGGTTTACACCTGATGTATCTTTATTGTCATAACCAGTAGAAGGAGTATAAGAAATTGTGGTTTTGCCGCCGCGTCCGTTATCAATCTTGGACAAAAGATCCGGATAAGGCCCTTTCCCTTTCTGCACATACCAAGAGCTTGCGCCTTCTTCTGAAATAATCCTGTCAATCAACCCGTCTCCATCCACATCTAAAAGATCTACTCCCTGATCTCCGGTGGAAGATTCGGCCATTCTGATATAATTGTAATTGGTGTTTGTGGTAGGATTTTCAATCCCGGTCATGATCTGTGAGGTTTGAAATCCGTTTCCTTTGTTGTATTGGACGTACCAAGAAGTGGAGTCTTTATAAACTACCCGGTCCGGAAGACCGTCTGAATTAATATCGACAAGGTCTACATGGGTAAGGCCTGCGCTTGAGACAGAACGCATTTTGTAATAGTCTGAAGTTGCAGGGGTTGTGTTTTCAATCGGACCCCAGTCTTCAAGCGCTTCAAAACTGCTTCCATTATTAAACTGAACCTTCCATTTAGTGAGGTCAGACGGGTTTGCTACCACACGGTCCGGAAGGTCGTCCCCGTTCATATCGATGAGTTCCGCACAAGCCGCTTGATAAGATGTGTTGGTTACCGAATAAGAGCGGATATTGAGAAAAGAAGTCGGAGCGCTCGCCGGATTTTGAACACCCGTAAAATCAGAGGTGCTGGAATTAAACGCAGGATTTCCGTTTGAATCAAGGCTTCCCCACTGGACTTTATACCGGTCGCTATCAATATCCCGTTTCATCACCCGGTCGGGAAGGCCGTCGCCATTTAAATCAACTAAATCCGCATAAGTGGCAGTGGGTGCAGTAGTCGTCGTGTAATTAATCCTGTATTCACCGGTTGAGCTGTCCGCTGAAGTAATGGTGGTAACGGAAGCTGAGGCTCCAAAAGTCCCGCCTAAATTCTTCTGCCAGTACCAGGTGCTGTTGGTAGAGCCAAGCGCCATGACCCGGTCCATGAATCCGTCTCCATTTAAATCGGCAAGGTCAACCCGGGTGTTTCCGCTGTCTACGGTTCTTGAATAATAACCGCCTGAAGCGCTTTCGACTGTCGCGATCCCTTGAATTTCAAGGGCAGAATCGAAGGCTGTTTTTAGATTCTTGTAGACCGCCCATTTTCCGTCCGTTTGTTTTCTCTGAATCCGGTCAGGAAACCCGTCTCCGTCCAGATCCATCGTATCGGCCCATGTGTTAATCCAGCCTGAAGCATCCCGGCTGTTCCTCATGAAGGAACCTTTGTTTCCAACATAAGTATCATTCCGCACATTTGAGAAATTTCCAAAGGGTTGAAATTCAAGCGGTTTATCCTGATAGGTGAAGGTTACGGCGGGAAGACAAGTAGTGCCGTCTTTTCCGCATTCGCTCACCTGATAAAGGCGCGACCTCAAAGTAGCGGGAGACGTGTTATAAGTCAGTGAATATTTGCGCGCCAGTTGATAAATTCCACCGGTATCTTTTACTTTGACCTGGATCTCTTTAAGGCGCTTTGCCATAGTTTGTCTCGCGCCTGAAATAAAAGAAAGATTCGTGTCCGTTCGGCTTTCAAGCGTAAATTCGACCTTATGAGTGTGGGCAAAACTCTGCGTTTCATTGCCGTTATATTCAACGGTGGATAAATAAAGCTCAAACTGATCTGAGGTGTAAGTGACAGACATGTAATTTCCGGAAGTGTCTTTGACCTTAGAAAGCGCCCATTGAAACGTCCCTTTTCCCGTAAACTCAATTCTCGCGCCTGTGGTTTCGCCAAAATAATGTTTGGTCCCTGATTTATCAGTGATGATCCAATAATTGTTTGTGGGGTCATAAACAAATTTAAGAAACAGGGCTTCATCCTTGGCTCTGTATTCATTGGTTCCTACGGAAACAAGTTCTGAATTGACTCCCTGATAAGAGAAGACAAATTTATCTGATGAGTTATATTTGGGAACGCCCCGCTTCACGTCCCGCTGAATAAATCCAAGATCCAATGACCAACCCGTCCCGAGCCAAGCATTTCCTCCGGAGGAGGAATAAGAAAGATTAAGAGACGGCTGGACATTTTTTCTTCCGGGAGGAGTGAAAATAGGAACGCTGGTTTGAGCGCGGCCTGTGAATAGATCCGTCTGGAACGATTTGACCGGGCCGGCTGATTCCTGAAGATTGCCAAGCTGAGCTGAAGCGCTTCCTGAAGACGTAGCGCCGGAACCTAAAGTAAGGGCAAAGGCAAGATTTCCGCCTTCAAAAAGCGTGGTGAATAAAAAGGTGAAGATGACAATGAGTGCAAGAAATCTTTTCATGAGTCCTCCCGCATAAGTTAGATGATTTATGAATCCGCGGCCCCTGAAATACGTCAGGGGCCAAATCCCGCCCGGCTCACTCCCATAAGCCGAGGGGAGTAAAAATTACTTCACCGGTCTTCTGAATACATACGCAAATTGATTTTGGTTCGTTTGACCGTCGCTATTGTCTCTTACTTCAATCGTATAGGTGTGTCTTCCCCTGTCGGAGCTGGATAACGCATGGGTTAAGACATTGGAAGATTGAAAGGCCGCTTTGACCGTGCCGTCCATCTTGAGTTGATACTGGAGTGCATCTGAATCCGGATCCTGGGCAGACACCGTAAAAGAAGGTGAATTATCCGTGAAGTACTTCGAGAAATCACCAGGCGTAACCGAATTAATAATCGGAACTAAACTCGCCCCGTAGCCCACTGCCCCGTCCACATTGTAATTGGTGCTCGTAAGCGCGCTTTTTGCGAAGAAACTTAACGTACCTTCTTCAACCTTATAACTCGCACTGGTCAGTTGAAACGCGCTGCCTGCGGATTGGGTTTCGGATTCAAGCGCATAATTGGCACTTGAAGCATCCGAGAAAGCGTCCCGGGAAGCAAGAAGCAGGAAACAAGAGATAAGAAGAGAATAAAATAGAGAGGCTTGTTTCATAAAATCCTCTTTGGTTTAAAGATTATTTTTTCGCCTTTATGTTCAGGGAATTAAAAACCGCTTGAAGGGCCGTTCGGACTTCAGGATCTCCGACTTTGGACAGATCCACCTGAGCCGCAGCAGCTTTCGCTTGAACTTTCTTTGCCCTCAAAGCTTTGTTTTCAATTTCAATCCGCTCGGGCTTTGCGAAAAGCGCACTCGGAATCAAATAACAGCCAGCGAGGGCAACCAAACACATTTTTGTGAACGCCTTTTTATTCATGATTCGTATCTCCTTCATCAGTTAAGAATCCGCTTCTGTCCTTCATTAAACGGCTACCGCAATGGCATCCAGTTCCGCATTGCCTGAAATAGACGCTTTCCACCTGAGCTGTGTTCCTGTGGGCTGGCCCGTGAGACTGCAAACTTGTTCATTCGTGCACTGAGTCCAGTTGGTGCCGTTATTGCGCGAGACGTAATAAGTAATGGAGCCCGTTCCCAAAGCCTGGCTCGCAGTTAGAATTGCTTCGGTAGGAGCAGTGGGTTCCGTAAAGGCAGTTGAAATCACCGCAGCACTTCCTGAGCCCGGAACCGTATATTCACTGGTGGAAGGGGTAAAATTCGAAGTCCAGCGCGCCACACCCTTTGAAACTCTGATCTCATCAATCCAACCGTCAAAAGCACCGCTGCCGCTTCCGTAAGCACCGACGGTCAGTGCGGCAGCTGCCCCGTTATATGTTGAGGCGGCGGTCTTGTCAGTTCCAACTTGAATCCCGTCTTTAAAAAACTTGATGACACTTCCGGTCCGGACCACAGCTATGTGATACCAAACACCCGCTGAAAATGAACTGGTGACGTACACATTACTACTTCCTGAGTCGTAAAGTACCATGTCACCACTGCCCGTGTTGCACGTAAAGATCCAGCCGGTAGAACCGGAGTATTTTCCGGCAACGCCGTAAAAGAAATTGGAATTGTTGAACCTGACCCAGGCATCGATCGTGAAGTCTCCTGAGCCAAAGTCAAAGTCAGCGTTGTTCGCAACCGAAAGATAATCCCCTGTCCCGTCAAATAATGCCGAAGCCCCGCTGAATTTGGACTGAGCGGTATCCACTTGAGCATTCCCTACGGCAGTGATGCTTTTTGCACTTGAACTTGAATCGGTAAAGGTAGAGGAGCCGTCCGTTCCGTTGGCATGAGCCATGAAAACAGCATTGGAATCAATTCCACCTTGAACGCCGGCGATCACGTCATAATTGGGACTTCCGCGCCAGGTGTAGTTACTTGAACTTGAAGCATCAATTCCGGCTGCATCATTGAAATTATCCATAATGAGGTCACCCATTGAATTGGCGGAAGCCAGCGTATAGGCGTCTAGTTTGAAATTGGTTTTCGCAATGTTGGTATGGGCGTTTCTCACCCCTTCGATACTCATATGAGAATCCGCGGCATGAGTTGAGCCAGTAAGTTTTCCTCCGGTCACGTCCTCCGCCAAATAGGCATAACCTGCGCTCGTCAGTCTTAGGCGGGGCGACATCTCAGAATCCGTTCCCACTTGAACCGAAAGCCAGTAATCTTGGCTGAAGGCAAGAGCAAGTGTGCTCACACTGCCAAGCTGGACACTGAACTTTCCGGATGAAACAGAAACGGTGGACTGTGTTTCTGTCCAAGAGGCCGTGCCACCGGTAGACGCCGTATACAGCCGGAATATCATTGAATAAGTCCCGGTGAGGAAACTTCCGGCACTATTCTTCAGAATTCCGTTATAGGTGATGAGCTGTGGAACGGTAGCTTGAGCCTGTGGAATCATCGAAGCGAAAAACATAATGGAAATCATAAAAGCCATTATTTTTGATTTTGAAATTTTTTTGATCATTGTTTTGATCCTCCCGATCTGAATTTTTTAAGAATTTGTCCGCACAGGTGTGAACGATACTGTGAGAATGGTGATGTGAGCAATGTGAAACTTCAAAAAAATGCCTAAGTGGCCCGGAAAGTGGGCCACCCTTTACCTAATGAATGGCCCGAAATACGGGCCATTTTAGAGGGGTGAGAAACTGACTTATGGTTTTTTTGGGGTAAATGAGATTCTTAGGATTTGCGGCAGATAAAAGAAGGGAAACAAAAAAGAAGCGCGACTAACTTTTCAAATTGATGAGGATTATAAAGCTCGTAGGGAGAAGATTCGTCCATGGTAAAGAACTCCCCTGCTTTGAAGAGGCACTCTTTGGAAGAAACTGTAGCCAAGACCATTCCTTCAAGAACCAAATAAAAAAGAAACTTTCCGTGCGGAGCTTCTTCTTTCAGAAGTGTTTTCTGAGGCTTGAGCGTCAACGAACCGATGAAGCAGGCTTCGGGTGTCTTAAGAAAGGAAGCAAACTCGACTCCTTCTTTATATTGAAAGGAAAAGAATGGATTTTTAAGATTGGACCGCATGAGCCCTTCTTTCCCAAAACCATTGAAGGAATGAAGGAGGTCTTCCATCTTAACTCCAATACCGTTTGAAAATTGTTCCAATATACCCAAGGGAAGCATCTGCCAAGGCGTTTCTTCAAGACGTTGAAGATTGGTGCGAGGAATTCCAAGTTTTTTTGCAAGCGCTCTTTGACTCAAGCTTTTTGCAAGTCGAAGATCTTTAAGAAACGACCCACTTGAATGAGAATCACCCTTAGATGATGAAACTTGATTTTGAATAATTTCTTTTAGCGGATAAGAATTCTTGGGTTCTGAAAGGCACTTCGGTTTTCTACAATTCGTTTGGCTCACCTTTGCATCTCGTCTGCACGGAATGAAATCAAAGAGGATTTGGATATTTTTTGAGATTCAAGAATCTCGGGAGGATTAAACTCTGCTTCTTTTTGCAAGAGTTCCTTAAGAAGGGTTTCCATTTCTCCTCTTTGCTTGACATCAAGAACTTGATTCTCCATCTGAGAAAGGAATTCCTGGATCAACTGTCTTGTTTTGGAAATAGGAGAAAGGGGCTTGATGAAATCCTTTAAGAACTTACAGGCTACTTGAAAAGAAAGGGATGATTTATGGTCATAAAGAAAAATGGGGGTAACACGCTCAAGAAGCTTTTTAAACCTCAGACGTTCCTCGCTAGTGAGATAAAGGCGACTCATTTTAAGCCTTCCTTCCTAATAAACTTAGAAAAAGCTCCTCTCATGATTGACCTCGGTATCAAGAGTTGCAAGCAAGAAGCGCAGGAAAACGCTGAAAATCTAGTGTAAGTATAGAAAACTATTTTGGCTGGTAAAAATTCAGGGGTAAGTCCAATAACACTTAATCTGGGCTTAATTTCTCGGTTCAATCTGGTAAAGGCAAGAGGGTTAATTTGAAGAAATTATCGGGGGCAAATCTACACAATTCAGTTAATTCACTAATTCAGGTGGCCCAATTGCCGGGTCAGCTCACTATGGACTTGCCTACTGGGGAAGTTTATTTCTCTTCGGCGGAGGGGTTGGAAGTGTACTTAGCTCCGACCGAGCTGAGGACTCTTCAGTCCTTTGAGCGGTTGGCTCAAAGGGCGGAAGTGTCGGTATCGATTGAGGATTGAACGTGGGCAATCGGAAGCGTAATCACAAACGAAGTGCCTTCGCCCAGCTTGGAACGGACTTTAATGTCTCCCCCATGAAGTTCGATAATGTAGCGGCACATATAAAGCCCCATCCCGGAACCTTTGCCGGCTGGTTTGGTCGTGAAACCGTAGCTGAAAATTTTCTTCATCACATCGTCACCCATTCCGTGGCCGTTGTCTGAGAATTGAACAACCACCATCGCCGGATGAGCCGGATCTTCGTGCGCCGTAACTAAAATCTTGCGGTTTTGTTTCCCTGCCATGGCATGGAACGCGTTGATGAATAAATTGAGGAATACTTCCTGAAGCCGTTCCAGATCCCCTTTGATCAGCGGAATATTTCCGGGAATGTCAAAGATCACTTCCGTGCCGGACAAATTCTCAAGATAAGTTTGGAATTGAACCAGCGGAAGCGTTTCTTCAAGGACCAGTTTCAGCGAAAGCGCCTCAAATTTTCCGTGTTCCGATTTCTTAAGAAGTCCGGTGAGCGTATTGACGACGGCTTTGATGCGGCTGATGTTTTGCTCCATTTTATGAAAAATGTCGAGGATTTCCGTGACTTTAAGATCCGGATTTTGGCGGTATTTCAAAATCGCGCGGCTTACGTTCATGGAAAGGATCGTCAGCGGATTGTTGACTTCGTGGCCAACGGATGAAGCCAGACGGCCGAGGGTCGCCATTTTTTGCTCGTGAATGAGTTGAGCGTGCGTGTCCCGCAATTTCTTGTTGGCAATTTCGGTATCACTCAGCGCCCTTAATAAATTGGTTTGCGCCGTATTCAGCTGTTCGTTGATTCCTGCCAGTTCCCGGGCTTTCTCAATGGCCTGGTCATAAAGCCGCGCGTTTTCAATCGCGATGGCTGATTCCTGGGCCAGCGTAAAAAGGACATGGAGATCTTCATCGGAAAAGAAATCTCCGGATTTTTTTTCACCGAGGATCAAAATATTTCGAAGACGATTGCCGAGAAAACTAGGGACGCAGCACGCCGCATGAAGCTCCTCCATCCGTTCTTTAATGACTTTATAGTCATATTGATTCTGCTCGACCCCCTTCTTTGGCTTGGGCCCTCCGGTTTCCGCAAATTCCCTGATCCGCTCAATGTCAATGGGCGCGCGCTCACTTTCCAAATAATCGATCAAGGGATCCGTTTCAGGAAATAGGTGACCCTCCCGAAGCCAAAAAGGATTTTTCTCCCCTCTCCCCTCGTGGGAGAGGGCCGGGGTGAAGGGCTCTGCATATCCGCGCATATACGCCAGTTTAAAATAATCATTCTGCTGATCGTGAATGAGAATTGCCGCATTCCTCACGCGAATCTTCATCGTGACAAAATGGGTTACCAGACTTAAAAGCTGACGCAAACTTTTAATCTGAGAAATGCCGGCCGATGCATCGCGAAGCAGTTTCCGGTAATCATATTTTTTCTGGAACAGGAATTTGTCGGTAAGATTAATGAGAAATCCGCGCAGCGGCTCATAGCTAATAACGATTAAGAACACGCTTAACATAAGCGAAAGAACTCTCCCGCTCCTTCCGCTAACATATGCGCTTAACAATTCCTGCGTCAAAAATGTACTGAACGCAAATATTGCAAAAGCAAACGAGAAAAGACCAGCAAATACCAATGTTCGCCGGATAATGACTTCAATATCCATTAACTTATGTCTAACTATCGCATAAGCTACTGTAGTAACAAATAAAATGTTAATTGCATTGCCCGGAGGATATATATCGATTCCATACAAAGGGAAAAAATCAAAAATCCCTCCTGAATAAGCAATAAAAGTCGCTATAAACAAATATTTTACTTGTGTTCGCTTCAGCCCACCTGAAATTTTCATTTCAGTCCATAATATGTAGTGACAATATATAACAACCAATACAAAGAAAAAAAGGAAGGAAGCATAAATCATGCCTCCGACACCATAGTAACTATAAGACATTTGGACTGCCTTATGAATAAATAAAGGAGTAAAATTTAAAATGGTATAAATACCTGAAACAAAATAAGCAAATGGAATAAGTAAGCTGCGTTTCGTCCTGCCATGAATAAATGAACACACAAAGTGAAAAAAAGTAGCGGGGATTAGAACAACTCCGATATGTGAAATACGGATGGCAAGCAAGGCTGAAGTAACGTCAGTGGCAATGTAAGTCATGAATGTCCCAAAATGCCAAATTGATAACGTCAATAACCAAATCAAAAAACCCTGATTGACCGGACTATGAGGATTTCTGGAATAAATAAAGGACCCCAATAAAAGAACGAAAACAAAGGCGATTAAGGATGGAAGGCAATAAACGTTAAAATTTCCAAAATTAACGAAAAGAGGCATTTATATCCCTTTTAAGAAATGGCAAAATCGCTGGGGTTTTATTCATATACACTTTATATATTGAACCAAACATTCTAATCAATTCTTTTTCTTCTAACTTTATCCTTACCAGCAACAAAGGAATATATATTAATAATGAAATTATTAATGTTACGAATGCATTTGCCACTAAACAAAACCCTATTACTTCTAAGATAATGGCTAAATAGTTGGGATGTCTACAAAACTGAAAAGGTCCTGTCGTAATTAATTTATGCTGATCTCGCATTTCGATTTCTATACTCCAAAAAGGTCCTAAGGTTCGGATAACCCATTGCCTCAAAAAAAAGGCCATAAAAAACAAAACGAAACCTAAAATGGATAAAGAAAAATTAAATGTATTCCTCATAATTCCATACACTTCGATCAAGCTTCCGAAAAAGAAAAGGAAATGCGCGGCAATAAGACTCTTAGTTAACCAAGTAGCCTGTTTTTTACCTTGCAGTCGTTTATGATATTTAGCTTCAACATATCTTTGCACAAGGAAAAATATGGCAAAAATTGAAAAAAAAATACGAAATGTTAAATTCGGAATCATATTTATCCTTTTGTCATGTTTGTGTTGAGATTAAACCTTACGTAAAATTAGTACTGAATTTTTACCTCCAAAACCATAGGTAAATGACATAGCAACAGATATTTTTTTATCTTCAGACTTATTTTTGACAAAATTAAGATCACACTCCGGATCAGTTTGAAGATAATTGATTATTGGGGGTATAAATCCATGTTGAATTGACAAAACACAAATAATTGCTTCAATAGCACCACATGCTCCTAATAGATGCCCCGTGATTGGTTTCGTTGAACTGACACGAATGTTGAAGATATTTTTTTTAAATACTTTCTTAAGAGCAATCGTTTCATATTTATCATTTAATCTGGTCCCAGTTCCGTGAGCATTAATATAGTCAACATCCTCTTCTGAAATTCTTGCGCTTCTCATAGCTCTATCAGCGGCTAAAAAGACACCTTCTCCTTCAGGATGAGGAACCAGCATTTGATATGCATCGCAACCATTTCCAAATCCCGCTAATTCGGCATAAATTTTTGCATGACGTGCTTTGGCATGCTTTTCGCTTTCTAGAATAAGAAAGCCGGCTCCTTCGCCTACGATAAATCCATCCCGATCACCCGTAAAAGCCCGTGGCGTCATTTGTGGTCCATCCTGTCTTGTTGAAACAACACCCGCACGACAAAATGAGCCTATTACAGCAGGAATTATAGGCGCTTCAGAGCCTCCTACAATTGCAATATCAATGGTGCCGGAACTAACTTGTTCGAAACCTAATCCTATTGCGTCATTAGCAGAAGCGCTGCCTGAACATATGGTAATACTTCTGGACCTCAATCCAAGCACTATAGCAATTTCGCCTGTAGTGCTTCCTATAAAGGCTTGAGCAGCAGTTGAAGGATTCATTTTTTGATATCCTTCCTCCAAAAAAGTTTCGTAATCTGCTAGGATATTATTTAATCCGCCCATTGAGGTGCCTTCATAAATTTGAATTCTATCTGATGGAATTGTCGAGAGGTTGAGTTTAGAATCTTGGACGGCTAATAAAGAAGCAACAACGCCAAGCTGCGAACACCGCGTCATATGTCTGGCTAACTTAAATTTCATGTAATCTAATGGGTTAAAATTACCAATTTGGCAAGCATACTTCAGCGGAAAATTTGAAAACTCTGCATCAGTTAAATCTGAAGCTGTAGATTTCCCTTCTTGCAATACTTGAAGTAAATTATCAATTCCTACGCCAGCAGGTGATATGACTCCAATTCCTGTTATTAATACCTTAGCTTTGGAATTGAGCACGATTTAATCTCGCATGTGTATTTAAGCTAATCTTTTTTTCAAGCTATTTAGCTCTTACTTTTAAGTTCTAAAATATACTTTACTGCATCGTCAATTGTTCTAACGTTAATCATTTGTCCAGCATCTGGATTGACTCCAAATTCTGCTGATATTGCAGTTGTTAAGTCCAGCATTTCAACTGAATCCAAACCCAAATCATCCACAAGATCAGTTTCAATAGTAATTTCTGGAATTTGAACAGAAATTTTTTCTTGTGACACTCTGAGCAAATCCACAATGATACTTTTTAAACGACTAAAAATTTCGTCGTGAAGTTTTATTTCACTTTCCGATCTCACATTACACCTCCGAAGATAAAAAATCTGATTTTCTATTCACATTTTCCAAAAACCAATACGGAATTATTCGAGCCAAATCCAAATGAATTTGAAATTGCAAAATTTACTGTTTTTTTTACAGCTTGATTTTGAACAACGTTGATGTCGCACTGTTCATCTAGCTCATCGCAATTAATCGTCGGTGGAATAATGTCATGCTTTACAGCCATGGCGGTTAAAATCGCTTCAATTGCACCGGCGGCACCGATTGTATGACCTGTTTCAGCTTTGGTACTGCTTATATAAGGACCTGCTTTCCCAAAACCAAATACTTTACCAACAGCTCTTGCTTCAGATTCGTCGTTGAGTTTTGTACCCGTTCCGTGCGCATTAATATAATTTACATCTTTCTTCCCAATGTGAGCCATTGCCAATGCTTGTTCGATCGCATCTGCGGCATCATTTCCACTTGGATCTGGTGCAGCCATATGATATGCCCCGCAATTGCTTGAATAACCTTTGAGTTCAGCATAAATTCTAGCCCCTCGAGATTTCGCTCTTTTATATTCTTCCAAAATCAATATCCCCGCAGCCTCTCCTAATACAAAGCCATCTCTGTGTTTATCAAAAGGCCTTGGAACTTTTCTTCCAGTACCATTCATATTGGCCAGCACTCTGAGCGATTGATACGCTGCATAAGTAAAAGGCGTGACTGGACATTCAGCCCCTCCCGTTACAACAATGTCGCATATTCCGTCCTCGATTAATCTTGAAGCTGCCGAAATAGCATTTCCTCCTGAAGAACAAGCGGTCGAAATAGTTAAATTGGGACCTCTTAGCTTATATTGCATAGCAATGTAAGCAGACACAGCATTAGGGGCAATTCTAGGAACTGAACTTGAAAGGACTTTGCGCGGTTCTCTATTTTCAATCAGCTTGAATATTTGTTCTTCATGAAACAAACTACCACCCAATCCTGATCCTATAATAACAGCTATATTATTTTTATCCTTATCGATTAATTGCTCAATGCCGGAATCTTCTATCGCCATTTTTGTAGCCGCAACCCCCATTTGAGCAAACCTATCTGTTTTTCTAAAAACTTCGGGGAGCATAAAATCCTTTGGATCAAAATTCTTTACCTCGGCAGCCGTATGGTTTTGATAGTTTTGAGCATCAAACAAAGTAATCTCTCCGACACCCGACCTACCTTGAATAGCAGCTTCCCAAAAATTGATAAGCCCTATGCCGATGGGTGTAACTGCCCCCATTCCTGTTATAACAACTCGTCTCTTCATAAAATTTTTGGGTCTAAAAGTATCATTACGACTATAAATACTCTCTAATGGTAATGAGGAAGCGATCAACGTCAAATGGTTTTAACACAACTTCTCCCAAATGCTCTGCTTTCAATTGATCGCTCATTTCGGCATAACCGGTTATAAAAATAATTGGGATTTCCTTTTTCACCTTCTCATCAAACAACTTTCGAATTTCACGAATAGTTTCAACCCCATTCTTTCCGGGCATCCGTATATCAGAAATAACTAAATCAAAAGATTGATTTTGAGCTTTGGCAATTGCTTCGTCTGCATTAGGGGCTAGACTTGTTTCATATCCTTCCCGCCGCAGAATCTTATTAACACTTTCTAAAACGAGCTTGTCATCATCGACAATAAGAATCTGTTTTTTCTCGTTCTTATCCATTGTCATTATTCAATCCTTTTCAAAAATATCCTTCCTTATTTTAAGGATTACACGAAACTTTTCGATAGAATTACGGTAAAGGTAGACCCTTTACCTTTTGTGGATGAAACTTCAATTTTTCCGCCATTTTTCTCAACTAACTGTTTCGTAATATAAAGTCCTAAACCTGTTCCGTTTTCTCCTTTTGTCGTATGAAAGGGTTCAAAAAGGTACTTGGCTTGTTCAGGTGGAATGCCTATGCCTGTATCTTTGATTTCAATAGCAACTCTCGAATCGTAGTCTGTGAATCGCAGCTCGAGAATACCTTCTTGTCTTTTGTCCCCTATCTCTTGTCTCTGCTTGATCGCATGACAAGCGTTGACAATGAGATTAAAAAGAATTTCTTCAAGCTGCCTTTGATCCGCCTGAATGGGGGGAAGATCCTTTGGGATATCGTTTTTAATGTGGATTTTATCTAATTCAAATTGATAGGAGACGAGATCTAAGACATTCTGGAGAGCCGTTGGAATTGAGGCTTTATGGTTTTGGGGATTTGTCTCCGCCGTGGGACGGGCGAATCGATTGAATTTGGTAATCACTTCGAGGGCGCGATTCAATTGCGTTCTGGCTTTTTCTGCCACTTGAAGTGGATCTTTAACTTCAACCCCCTCTGATTTCAGTTCTACATAATTATCCAAAATCCCTTTGGCAGCATATAAGGGATTTCGAATTTCATGATTCACGCTAGCAGCAAGCAAACCAATCGTAGCCAGTTTCTCACGTTGAAATGCCTGAGCCATTCGCTCAAAATCAAAGAGACCATGTTCAATCATCCCATAAGCCATGATAAACGGGTAAATCGGCATAATGAAAACCCCGTACTGTGGGACAATAATTCCGTAAACAGGAAGAAAAGTTGTAGAACCTCCTATATAGCCAAAAAGCGTGGCCAAAATGAATATTTGAAGCTGCAATCGATCTTTACCGTGACTTGTCCAAAGTGCTCGAATCATCTCCCAAAAACCATAAGGCACTGCTGAAAAAAACAAGACGGTAAAAACATGATAAACTGGACCTGCTTGCGTAAACCATTTAAAACCTGGAAGTAAATTTTCTGCTAAACCCGAAACGAACAACGGCGTTGGAGAAAACACCACTATGCAAGCCCCAAGAATATAAAGGCAATATATTAATTTCTTTTTCTCTTGATCACGCTTAATGAAAACTAAAATAAAATGAATCCAAGTAATAGGAATAAAGACGGCGCCGGCATTAGCAAAACGCGCTCCAAAAAGAGCGTTTTCATATGTCGCAGCTGAATTTGTGAGGATCGAAAATCCTACACCCCACAATGTCACAAAAATCGAAAATGCAAAAAAACGTTTGGCTACGCTATCCTTACGCTTCAGTAACGTCAACAGGCCAACAAACAAAGTCCCATAAGAAAAAAATAACACCGAAAAATTATACGGGGTCATTTGATTTAGGAAAGGTAACCGTGAAGGTCGTTCCTGCGTTCAATTTTGAATCGACGTCAATATTTCCACTATATTTTTTTACAATACCATAGGTAACTGCCAAACCAAGTCCGGTTCCTTTCCCTACATCTTTGGTTGTGAAAAAAGGGTCAAAAATCTTTGTCAAATGCTGACCGGGAATACCATGTCCATTGTCCTTAACTTTAAAACCTACAACACCATTTGAAACAAGAGTTTCGATTTCAACTTTTCCAACTCGTCCAGTATCTTTAATTGCGTCCTTCGCATTTAAAATCAAATTCGTAAGAACTTGAACGAGTTCATTATTATTCGCACTGGCGTATGGAACGGTTTTGCTGTTCTTCATCGCCAGTTCGATATTCTCTTGTTTGAGCTGATATTCAAGAAACGAAATGGTATTTTCAACAATACTATTCAAGTTTACTTTCTCGATATTAGCTTCTATTTCTGGCTTTCGAGCATATTTCATAATCTTTTGAATAATTTCGCGACACCGTTTCGCTCCTTCTTCAATTAACTCGATACTCTCTTTATCTTCGCCTTTTGCGTCAAGTTTAAGGAGTTGAATATTCGTCAGCACAGCCGTTAATGGATTATTAATTTCATGCGCGACACCGCCCGCCAAGGTACCAAGGGTCGCTAATTTCTCGGCTTGAATCAGCTGCTTCTGAGCTTCTTCAAGCTCGTGGGTGCGCTGTTTCACTTTTTCTTCAAGTTCTTCATTCCATTTTTGAAGGTTCTCTTGCATCTCAATCAGCCTTAAAGAATTTGAAAGCGCAATGGTGGCTGCTCGCCGAAACTCCGATAGGAACATGACTTCCGCAGAACGAAATGGCTTGAGGTTTGCCTTCTGACCCAGATTGATCAAACCAATCAATTCCCGATTTAATACAAGCGGAACCGTAACTCGAACGCCTAGTTCTTCGAAAAAACGTTTCGTTTCGTCTCTCACGTGTTCAAATCGCGGATCAATATCAATAAAATCCACCAACGTAATCCTGTCTTGTTCTTCAAGCCACCGGATAAACGTATTGTTATAAGAAGGCTCTACATTCGAATCTGTTTCCGCATCAATCCGAATGAGACTTGTGTTGCCTCTATGCTTCAGAAATATCTGAACTTTGTCTACATACAGGATCTCGCGGATAGTTTGAACAATGTAACTGGAAAGTTCGTCCAAATCTTTAAGATGCACTAAGTTATCATTGAACTTGATGAACGTCCGCTCAAGATCGTGCTTTCGCCTTTGAAAAATATGATCGATCCACGGTTGTATCGTTCGTGCATAAATCATGAACAGGAGAAAAAGTCCTACGCCAAAAACAGCGGAAATTGCCGGATGAAGATAAAAGAGCAAATCTTTAAAGTAATAAATGGTTAATCCCAAAGGTAAAAAGACAACTGAGGAAAGAGCCGCCCACATTAATGTTTTGTGAATGACCGTTTCGATATCCATTACTTTGTAGCGAATAATCGAATAGGCTACAATCGAAAGCCAGGAAAGTACTGTCACATATCCTAATGGATAAAGCGGTAATGGCACGATTTTGGGAATAAAATCGCAGGCCCCGAAGAAAGTGATCAAATAAGCGAATGTGATATAAGCATACTGCTTCCGATAATTAGGGCGAAGTTCTTTCTGCCAGCCCTGAACGAATGTCCAAAGAGCCATTGTGTAGCAAATCACGAACGCACCGACGAACACTTGAGCAATAGGTCCATAGATAGGATAAAATCCCCAAAAATATTTTCGAACGCCGATGATCCCATAGGAGGTAAAACAGGAGAGAAAGAAAAAGGTGAACGCCAGCAAATAACCAAGGATGATCTTTTTTCTTTTTTTCGGCAACAAACCTGTCCAGGCAGCTGAAAAAAAATAAATACTGGGTGCGATTTGAGTAACACCAAAAAAAGTAAAATATTTATACCACTTGAGGGCCAGCGACTCGTAGCGGCTGCAATAAACGAGTGACATTCCATAAAGCCAGATGCAACTCGAGAGGCAGATAATAAAAAAAGAAATGTTGCTTGGACCGCGCAGATTCTGGGTCAGAACAAAAACTCCGATCAAAAAAAGAAGCGTAGAGACAAACAAAACTGGCACGGCATAGGGATTCAAATAATAGTTGTAAGCGTTCAGGAATGACATAGATTATTTTGCCATGGGGCGCGATAACTTTTTATTTTTCAATATCTCTCGAATATCCTTCTCGGTAATAAGCCGGTTTCCCCAATAAAAAGGAGCTAATTTACATCCATGTTTTACTCCCCACTCATAAATCGCTTGAACATTTTCTCTTGTGATATTTCCCTTACCAAAACTAAAGGATTCGTAGCGCTCCTCAAGATCCAAAATGATCGCTTCGGCGAAACAACCATACATTACTTTCGGCGAAGGAAGACCAATATCAAATCCTAAATTAACCTCTTGTGGCATCTCGGCCAAGCCGCCCGAAAAAATGAGAATGTCATTCCTTGCGTGTTCGAGGTACGAAATATTTTTTGGATAACCGATATCACAGACGACGGCTCCGCTTTTAATTCGATTAATATCGACAATGGAGTGTGTGGAACTCGCCGCCGCAATGATGACATCTGATTCACCGGCGACTTGATTGTTATCGAGAGAAACTCCAATTTCAGCGCTTCCGACACGCTGAAGCTGGATTTGAATCCACTTAAGATTCTCAAGAGTTCTTCCAGTCACGATTACTTTTTTGGCGCGCTCACATAGAATCCTCGCGCAAGCGCTTCCGATATCCCCTGTTCCTCCGATGATCGCCACCGTCGCTTCAGATAGATTGATCTCCATTAACTCACAAGACTTCTCTACTCCTTTGATGGCCATCGCCACGGTAAAGGTGTTTCCGGTCGTCACAGGAACATTGACAGATTCAGAAATTTGCTTGCCGAATTTTTCTCCTGCGATAGACGTAAATCCTCCCAGTGAAACAATACCGATCTCATTCGCCTCAGCTACCTTGCAAGCTTCAACAACCTTCTGAAACACTTTTTCAATTCCCAACGAGAGCATATCAGGGATGAAGGTGCTGACAATAAAACAACCGCGTGTTCTTTTGCCCGTGACGGATTTAAATTCTCCGATGTCGTACATTTTGTAAGAGGGAACCATCTCATAAATCTTCGAAAGAAATTCACGTGAAGGCACATGCAAATCCGGTTTGAGAAGCTTCAAATAGCGCGTCAGATGAGCGAGATTGTAGGGATGGCCGATGATGCCAAAACCGAGAATGTTTTTTCGGTCCCCGCGCTTGAAACTGGCGTAACGGGCAGCGACGATTCTCTCTTCGAGTGAATCCAACATCTTCTGAAAATTCCTCTTCAGCGTACTATGAATGCGGCTTGCCACCATCTGCTCAACGGCCGGGATTCCAATGACGGCTCGAACCCAAACTTGTACTTCCGTACCGTGCGGATTCTGCTTGAGGACCCACTTACCTTCAAATGCCTCCAAATCTCCTTCCGTTGCCTTGAAAGAGATTGTAAAATTTGAAAAATCATAAGTATCCTTTTCGATCCAGTGGATGGGAATTTCATCGAACATGACATTCCATTCCGTCACTGCGCCATCTTCCGTCGTCTCCAATACCTTATTGCTGATCACATTGGGCATAAACTTCGAAAAATCCTGGATTTTGGAAATCATTCGCAGGACTATCCACCGCTTGGTGCGTATGATTTTGGATACGTTAACCTCTATCTCAACCGGTTCTAAATGCATCATCCACCTTAAAAATTCATTTTTTTACGTCAACCCGTCTTAGTTTTGTTTGTTCCGTGATCCAATGTTCAATCATATCTTCCTTGAAACGCCAGTGGCGTCCGATCCTCAAAGCGCCCGGAATGCACCCTTCTTGCACAAATTTATAGACCGATCTCTTTGGAATGCGTAACAGCTTGCTGAGTTCTTCTGCAGTTAAAAATTTCGTCATCTCCGGCTTTCTCTTTCTTCTGCTACAACATAATTAGGAACTTTACATAACAACCGCAACTGACGCAATTCGCGCTTTCTTACGCAGTTGTGGGAAACTTATTATAAACTTATAATCAGAAATCTCAAGAGCTGATTATCAGATTTCTTATGGATGGTCAATCTAATCCTTTTATTTTAAACAGTTTATAATTATGATGTAGCCATACCTATTAGTAGCCCTCAATGAAAAACTCCTGGGTCAAAGCCCGTGTCACTGAAGCAAGCGATAGAGAGTATTTGCAAGCGGTGCTTGGCATCCTGGATCGAGCTAAAAAAGAAATTGCCGTTTCACTTTACTTAGTGGAGCCGAATGATACCCAAGGCCCCGAACATCCCGTGAACCAACTCCTCGAATCCCTCCTGAGAGCACTTAAGCATGGAGT
>Ga0209515_10000517_pt1 | contig 68945 bp, 73 predicted proteins | sample Subgroupgradi54m_FD_187454 | JGI IMG/M metagenome (GOLD analysis project Ga0209515, IMG submission 187454) | Subsurface groundwater microbial communities from S. Glens Falls, New York, USA - GMW60B uncontaminated upgradient, 5.4 m (SPAdes)... ...
AATTCAACGTGGTGTTTGTTGTTACGGGCGCGCGAAGAGGATTACCTGCCGCATCTAAAATTGCAATACCTAAAGATACTGCACCACCAGTTCCACCTGCCGCCCCTCCTCCACCAGCTCCAACACTAGGACCTCCACCAGCTCCAGCTCCAGCTCCACCAGCACCAGCACCGCCTCCATAAGGACCTCCACCATAAGGTCCATAAGGACCTCCACCAGCTCCAGCTCCACCAGCACCAGCACCGCCTCCATAAGGACCTCCACCATAAGGTCCATAAGGACCTCCAGTCGCAGGAGTTACATCGATTAAAATAAAGTCGAAGGCATCTAAAGGTTGAGGTGAACCTGAAGCATCAGTTCCTACTGCAATTGCAGCTAAGAAATATCTTCCTGGTAAAATTGTAGTTGGAACTATAACATTAGTCGAATTTCCAAAACCAAGCCAAGTCGCAGTTGTTGAAGTTGTTAATTGTACAAGATCTATACCTCCAGCTAAAGGTTTCATACTCCATAAAATATTTGTTATTTGTCCACTTGAATCTCTTAAAATTCTTGCTTCAACAGGAAGAGGAGTATCATGAGGCACAAGTACTCCAACTTGGGGAGTCGCACCAAATGTTGCTGCTCTCGTTGAAGGAGCAATTACTTCTATTTGAAGTAAAGAAGGCGCTGCAACAACATTCATAGCAACATTAACTTCAGTTACAACACCATCTGCATTTCTTGTAAATCTACAAGTAAAAGTTTTCAGTCCTGCACTCATTGGTCTAAAGACTGCTGAAGCATTAACAGGTCTAAACTGATCTGGAGCAGTAAGAGGATGAAGGATTGCAATAGTATAATCTGCAAGATTTCCACTTCGTACTTCAGCTTGGAAATAATAAGATGAATTTGCTACAGCATTAATTAAAGGATGTGGTCCCATTGAATCAAAAGGACTTCGAGGAACATCTCTTCTTGTAGGTCGCACTTGATCATAAACATGCAATAATAATTCAGGAGCTGGACCAACAGGAGCAGTTCCGACAGTTAAAACAAAAGAATCAGCAAGCATTGTTCGTAAAATTGGAATTTCAAGATAATTACCTGTAGCATCAATTCCCGCACAAATAATTGTGTAAACTCCAGGAGCTAAGTTAAAAGGAGCAGTTCCAACAGTTAAATTGAAATTATTTCCTTCTCTAATTGCAGTTGCTCTTCCTAAAGTAGCCCTATTCAAAACAGGAACATTCCCAGCAAGATAAAGCCAACGAGCATCAGCCAAAGCTAAAGCAGATCTTCTTGCATCAAATGCATATTCAAAAGGTAACACAGCACCAAGAGGAACAGTAAGAGTTCTTACTCCAGTAACCGTATCTACTGGTTGAACAATTCTTAAAAGAGGAGTAGGTGCATTAACATAAATATCTAGATTTGCAGTTGCTCTTGTAGTAGGAGTATCCAAATCTTGAACTAAAACAGAAATAATAACTCTTTGTCTTATTTGAGTCAATAAAGTTTGAGGAAGAGTATAACTAATTGTTTGTTCATGATTTCTAGGATCAGTATTAACTTCCACACCACCTACATGCCAAGTAAAATGAAATCTTCCAAGTGCCTCAGGAGCAGCACTAAAAATATTCCAAGGTCTCCAACCACGTCTTGTTAATCTTGCAGTTAAATTTATTGAATCACCGAGAACATAACCATCTCTACTTACAGGTGCAGGTCTAATTAAAATAACTGCAAATAATCCAGGAGTAACAGGTTCTCTTGGTCCTGGTTCTATAATTCTTGCAGCTCGTTCAGCAAGAGCATCTCTAACTGGTGTCGCTCCCCCAGCAGCTCCTCCAGCTCCACCTGCAGCACCCGCACCACCAAAAGCAAGACCACCTAACCAAAGAAGTAATGCAACGAGACCTGCGAGAATTAAAAGAAATAAAATTCCAGGTGGAAATTGAAAAGGAATTAAATTAGGAAATAAAGCCGACGCTATCAAAAGAGTTAAAATTAAAAATGCTAAAGCAGGCCAAAGAGAAACTGCATCTTTTTTTAATAATAATTGATACATTAATAACATGAACATTAAAACAAGAACAATTAAAATTAGAGGACCGAAATTTAATAAAGACCATCCATATTGCCTAAAAAGTAAAACTAATCCAACAGAAGAAAATAAACCAATTCCAACATAAAGCCCAGTTGCTCCGGCTGGTTCTTTACCATGTTCTCCATAAATTCGAGAATATCCTATCCTTGCTGCACTTGCAAAGATTAAAAAGAAAATAATAAAATCAGCCCAACTTTGCCATTGCTGATAAAGTTGAACTAAATCTGTAGGGCCATAAAGTAAAGGATAAAAAGATTCTAAAAGTGCAAAGACATTTGGGATAAAAAGAAGTAAAAAGAGAGATAATACTACTATCAACCCTGCTCTTTTTTTATAACCCATTTATTAAAAATACCAAAATTATTATATAAAGCTTGCTATATTTCTTATTTTATGAAATGTATCAAAGTTGAATTAAAAAATGCAGAAAAAATAAAGAAAGAACTTCTTCAAAAAGGAATTTTTAATAAAAATTATGTTGTTCAAAAAGATAAAGAGTACATTTATTTTCCAGTTACTAAAAAAATAAAAGGTTTCAAAATCATTGATAAAAAATTAAAAAGAAATAAAAATCAAACATTAGAAATTATTTTAAAAAAGAAATTAAATGCTGAAGAAATAAAATTAATACCCAAATCTTATGACTCTGTAGGAACAATTTGTATTCTAGAAATGGATAAAAATTTAATAAAAAAGAAAAAGATAATTGCGAAAGCTTTTCTTAAAGTAAATCCCCAATTAAAAACAATAGTAATAAAACTTGGCGAACATAAAGGAGAATATAGAATTCAAGAATATGAATATTTGGCTGGCGAAAAGAATTTTGAAACAATACATAAAGAAAATGCAGTAAAAATGAAGTTAAATATAAATAAAGTTTATTTTTCTCCAAGATCTGCAAATGAAAGATTAAGAATAGCCAAAGAAATTAAAAAAGATGAAGTTATTTTAGTAATGTTTTCAGGAGTTGGTGCGTATCCTTTAGTTTTTGCAAAAAATAGTAAAGCCAAAGAAATCTACGGTATTGAAATAAATCCTGAAGCACATAAATATGCAGAAGAAAATAAAAGAATAAATGGAATAACAGAAAAAATAAAAAATTTTTGTGGAGATGTTAAAGAAGTCCTTCCAAAGATAGAAAAGAAATTTGACAGAATTATTATGCCCCTTCCTAAAACTAGTTTTGATTTTTTAGAGTTAGCTTTAACGTATTTAAATAAAGGAGGAATCATTCATCTTTATTGTTTTTCACCAGAAGAAGAAATTGAACAACTAATAAAAAAGATAAAGGAAAAGTGTTCCTGTACTATTTTAAAAGTAAATAAATGTGGTCAACAGAGTCCAAGAATCTATCGTTTTTGTATTGATATTAAGCCATTATAAACCAAAAAGAGTACTACCCTTAAGTGATTACAATAGAAAGGTTTATATTTGATTTCTATTTATCATTAAATAATGAGGAACAACAAATGATAGAAGATAGAATATTAATGTCAGCATGGGGGAGTAATGGTGGGGCAGATATAGTAGTTAAAAATCTAATAGAAAGTCTCAATAAAAAAGGAATAAGTGTAGATCGATTATATCATCGCCCAGAAACAAGAGAAACTACCTTAATAACTCAAGAAGGCGATGTACATCAAGAGAATTTTCAAAACTTTACAAGAAAAGTAGATTTAAAAAGATATGCTGCAATAAGTTTACACACCTGTAATTTTTGGATGGATGAAGTTGAAAGACTAAAAGCAGAAGCACCAGAAACTCCAATTTTATATCACGTTCATTCTTTGATTGCACATGACATTTTAGCAGATAATCTTTCAGTAGGAAGAGAAATTTCAAGAGAAAGAGTTTTAACTTATGAACCTTGTGAATTACAAACAAACATTTTAGCAAAAGCAGATAGATTAGTTTTTTTAACAGAGTCAACAAGAGAAATTTTTAGAGAGTTGTATGGTTTTTTAAAAAGAAAAGAAGAAAATACAATGATAATACCCAATGGTTCAGACTTATACAATTATAGTAAAGAAGAAAGAGTACAAAAAAAGAAAGGAGAATTAAAAGAGAGATTTGGAAAAGATGCAAAAATAATAATGTATTCTGGAAGAATAGCTCCTCCAAAAGGAATTTCTGATCTAGCTGCAGCATTTAATCAAACAAGAACAAAGCATAAAGATACAAAATTAGTATTATTAGGTGCACCAGATCCAGGAGTAAATCTAGATACGCATATTTACAGCTATGTTAAACCTGAATTTAGATCAGATATCACAATTACAGGTTGGGTAAGAGACAAAGCAGATGTAGCAGCGCATTTAATGGCTGCAGACATAGTTTCAATACCAAGTTATCATGAAACATTTTGTATGGCTGCTTTAGAAGCAATAGTTGTTGGAACACCTACCATCGTAGGTGATGTTGAAGCATGTCATGAATTATTTGTAACTCCTGAACTAGCATATGGAGTAAAACCTGGAAATGTTACAGGATTATCAAACGCAATAGATTATATAATTGAAAACCAAGAAAGAGCGAGAGAAAGTGCAAGAAAAAATCAAATAAGAGCAAATACAGAATATGCTCAAGAAAGAGTAACTAATAAATTATTAGGGGCATATACAAAAGCATTAATGGATAAAGTAGGAAGTAGAATACAAGAAAGTTTAGAAAGAAACGATGTAACAACTGCAGATAGACTATATAGAGAACTACAAAGAATGCCTCTGAACCAAAAAAAGTAAGATTTATATAAGTGTTAAAAATAAAGAATCACTAGAGAGTAAAGAAAATGTCTGGAAAAAAAATCTTAATGACTTCGTGGGGTGGAAATAATGGAACAACAACCTTAGTAGATAGTTTTCAAAGAGAAATAGCTAAAAATGAAACAAGAATCGATGTATTAACTCATGAATTCCTTGAAAGAAAAAGAGATGGAACAGCAAGAGTAGAACTAAGGAATAAAGAAGAAAATATTTGGCAAGGAAATTTTTTAGAATTTTTAGACTTGACAGAAAAGAATAATTATGATATAATTGATTTTTATTCTTATAACTTTTCAGAATGGGAATTAAAAAAACTAAAAGAAGTAAATAAAAAAGCACCAATAATTGTTCATGTAAATCAGATATTAGCAGAAGTAATTTATAATGAATCTTTAAAGAGTAAAAACCAAGCACAACAAGATTTTCATAAAAGATTAGAAACTCTACCTGAAGAAGAGAAAATAAAAAGAATAAAAGAAGGATTTACTTCTTGGCCAGCAACTAAAAAACAAGAAGCACTTTTAAGCTTAGCAGATAAATTAGTGTTCTCAACAGAAGATTCAAGAATAACAGTCAGAAGATGGTATCCAGAAACAATAAACAAAGACAATAAAGAGATAATGTTACCGAGAGGTTCAGATTTTTATAGTTATAATGAATATGAATCTATAAACAGTGAAGCTAAAAAAATAAAAGAACAAATTGGAAAAGATACAAAAATAATAATGTATTCTGGAAGAATAATTCCTGCAAAAGGAATTCAAGAGATAAATTTAACATTTAATAAGATAAAAGAAAAATATCCAGAAACAAGGTTAATATTGATGGGTGAAACATATGCGGAATACGGAGGAGAAACTTCAGTTTATAGTACAATAAATTCTAATTTTATAAAAGATGTTACAATTACTGACTGGATTTCAGAGAGAAAAAAAGTAGCAGCATATCTCAAAGCAGCTGATGTACTTTTATTACCTGAAAGCAATAATTTCTCAATGGCAGCATTAGAAGCAATGATGTTAAAAACGCCTGTAATCATGAATAATGATAAAGGAAGTTCAGAAATTTATATTAATCCTGAATTAGCATATGGAATAAAATCACAAGATTTAGAAACAATGAACTATTGGGTTAATTATTTATTCGAAAATCCAGAAAGAGCAAAAGATAATGCTCTAAGAGTTCAATCAGTAGTACAAGAAAAGTATAACTTAGAGAGTATAACTCAAAGAACATTAGCAATGTATGAAGAAGCAATAAGAGAAAAAGAATAATTAAAAAAAGTCTTGTAATCCTTTCTGATTCAAAAGTTTATTTTCAGACGTATATTTTAAGAGCAATTTATCAATTCTTTCTAAATTAAATTCATGAGTATCTACTAAAATATCTTTTACTTTAGTAGGATTTAAAGGATTAAAAGTAAGTGAAACCTTTTCTGTAACAGGAAGATTATTAAAAATATCATAAATTTCTCTCCAATCAAAATCCGCTTTTAAGTCACTAAAAATAGTATCAAAATCATCAAAAGTTGTTTTATCTTTAAGTAATTTAAGTGCTTTCCTAGGTCCAATGCCTCGTATTCCTCCATTATTAAAATCAGTGCCTGTTAAAATCCCTAAAACAATGAGTTGCGATTGAGTAAAATTTAGTTCTTTAAGAATTTCATCTAATTCGAGAAATTCTAAAAAAGTATAAACAACTTTCCCACTAGCAAGTTTTCTTTTCTGGCTTAAAGTTAAATTTCTGATTAATTTTGGAGCACCAAATAATAAAGAATCAAAATCTTGAGATGCAGAAAAGTCGACTAAATTTTTTTTACAAAGATAAGCAACTTGGCCTTCAGCTTCACTAGGTGCTTCCACAACAGGGAGCCCCATTGCAGAAATAAGTTTTTTACTTTCTTCAATCATTGTACTATTTAATCGTGTAAATTGTTTACTATATTTATACATTGCATCTAAATCTTCATCATCAACTGCCGTTTGATATTTTTGTTCAGCAGTAATTTTTCTCAAACTTCGTTCTTGTTGTTCTTTGTATTTTAATCGAGGAGAAACACCATCAAAAACATAAACAAGTTTTATCCCTTTACTCATCAAATTCAAACTCCGAGTAAATAATCCTTGTAAATGAGAGGTAACGTTACCTCGAGAATCCATTAAAGAATTTCCATCTTGTCCTCGAATTGAACTTAAAAATTGATAAAGAGCATTAAAAGCATCAATAGCAACGACCTTATTACTTAAATAAGAAAAATCTATTTCTTTTCTTGGAACAATACCTCCTAAATCAACACCCATTTAAATCACAAAGCTTTTAAGAACTTCATTAAATATAAAGCTAACCATGGACAACGAAATAGTGCATTGGAAGAAAGCAGGAAAGATAGCTTCAGAAGCAAGAGAATATGGAAAAGATCTTCTTAAAGAAGGAGCAAATTTTTTAGAAATTGCAAATAAAATAGAAGAGTTTATACTAAAAAAAGGAGGAAAAATTGCATTTCCAGTTCAAATTTCAATAAATAATATAGCAGCACATTACACTCCCTTTCCAGAAGATAAAAATATTTTAAAATCTGGAGATCTTGTAAAATTAGATTTAGGAGCACATAGTGAAGGATATTTAGGAGACACAGCGCTAACAGTTGAAATAAAAACAAAAAATAATCAAGAATTAATAAAAGCAGCTGAAAAAGCATTAGAAGAAGCAATAAAACTCTGTAAACCTGGAGTAAAGGTCTGTGAAATTGGAGAAATAGTTAATACTACTATTTCTTCATGTGGATTTAAACCTATAAAAAATTTATCAGGCCATAAAGTAGATCGTTACATTCTTCATAGCAACATTTCAATACCTAATTTTAATAATAATGATCAAACAATTTTAGAAGAAGGAATGATTATTGCAATAGAACCTTTTGCAACAACAGGATTTGGGAGTGTAAAAGAAGGAAAACCTTCAAGCAATTATAGATTATTAAATACAAAACCAGTAAGAGATTCAATCACAAAAGAAGTACTAAATTTTATAGAAAAAGAATTTGTAACATTACCTTTTGCAAAAAGACATTTATTAACAAAGTTTCCACTTTCAAAAATAAATTTCGCATTAGGAAATTTAGAAAAACAAGGAATTGTGTATCAATATCCTCAGTTACCTGAAAAACAAGAAGGATGTATGGTTGCTCAACAAGAACACACAATTTATATTTCAAATCCCTCAATTGTGTTAACAAGATAGTTATAGACACTAGACAGTTCTAAAAAAAGTAAAGTTTAACTAGTACGTAAATACATTGGTACTTATGACTATAAAAGTAAATTTTGAAGAAGGTTTCGAAGAAAAATTTAGAGAGTTAGCTATGAAAAAATATGGATTTTCAAAAGGAGTTATAAAAAAGGCAAGTGAAAAAGCAATTAAAAATTGGGTAAATAAAGAAGAAATAATACCAAAAGTAAATGATTCTTTTAGTTTAGTAAGGGGTATGATGAAAGAATTTAGGGGAAAGTATACTTCAGTTGAATTACAACATGAGGCTATAAAATTATGGGCGAAGAAGAAATAACATTTGTAGATGCAAATATATTTTTAGAGTTCATTCTTGAAAATGAAAAGTCTTCTGATTGTTAAAATTTTTTAAGAAATTTAAAAGAGAATAAAAGAAAAGCGATAACAATTGACTTCATAATTTATACTTGTTTAATACAAAACAAAAAAAATCAAAAGAAAGTATGGAAAATTTTATGATATTTATAAAAGATCTAAAAGGATTAGAAATAGTTAGACCTTCATTAAGTGAAATATATAATTCACTAAAGATATCCAAGAAATATAATTTAGATTTCGATGATAGCTTAGTAGTTTCCTCTATGATGAACCATAACTTAAAAACATTAATTTCGTTAGATAAAGATTTTGATCAAGTAAGGGAAATAAAAAGGATTGAACCAAGAAATCTAAAAAAAGAAGAGTAAATAGAAAAAAAAGAAAGAATAAAAGATTTAACAAAGTAAGAATGAAAAATGTCCAATGCGCAGGAGGAATAACTCTTTATAAAAATAAAATCCTTCTTATCCAACATGAAAATATAGGATGGACCTTTCCAAAAGGACATAAAGAAGAAAATGAATCTGAAAAGCAAACTGCCGAAAGAGAAATAAAAGAAGAAACGGGATTAAAAGAATTTGAAATAAAAAGAAAAATAGGAACAGTAACAAGAAATTCAAAAGAAAGATCAGGTGAACTCGTTTTAAAAGACATTCATCTTTTCTTAGTTATTACAAAAGAGAATAAATTAAATCCGGAAGAAAAATGTAAATGGTTTTCTTTTCAAGAAGCAATAAATAAATTAGCATTCAGGGAAGAAAAAGAATTTTTAATGAAAAATAAAGATTTCTTAAAATAAGATCTTAACCCATATAACTTAAATGATCTTTTTCTCGTATTGCTGCTCCTCGCGCAGTTCTTAAATAATTTCCTTCAATTTCTTCATAGCGTTTTACATCTTCCTCAGCTACTGAAGGTCTTACTTTTTTCAAAGCCTGATTAAAATCTTCCATAGTTATTTCTTTAGTAGCAAGATCTCTTCTTAATGCAAGAATAGCTGCTTCTTTACATAAAGATTGTATGTCTGAACCTACAAAATTTAAAGTTTTTTCAACAAGGACATTAAGATCAACATCTTTAGCTAAAGGCATATTTTTACTATGAATTTTTAAAATTTGTAATCTTCCTTTTTCATCTGGAACTGAAGTAAGAATAATTCTATCAAATCTTCCAGGTCTTAACAAAGCAGGATCCATAATATCCGGTCTATTTGTAGCACCAATAATGATAACATCATTTAATTCTTGTAAACCATCAATCTCTGTAAGAAGTTGATTCACCATTCTTTCCGTAACTCCAGAATCACTACTCATTCCTCTTCGTGGTGCAATAGAATCCATTTCATCAAAGAAAATAATACAAGGACTTGCTTGTCTTGCTTTCTCAAAAACTTTTCTCACACCTCGTTCCGACTCTCCAACCCATTTTGACAAAAGTTCAGGTCCATTAACTAAAATAAAATTAGCTTCGCTTTCATGAGCAACAGCTCGCGCAAGTAAAGTTTTTCCAGTTCCAGGAGGACCATAAAGTAAAATTCCCTTGGGTGCACTTGTTCCTAAATTTTTAAAGAGATTTGGATGTTTTAAAGGCCATTCAACTGCTTCAATTAATTCTTGTTTCAAAGTTTCTAGTCCTCCAACTTCTTCCCATGTAGTAGTAGGTCTCTCAATTAAAACTTCTCTTAGAGCACTTGGTCGAACAAGCTTCAAAGCCTCTTTAAAATCAGCCATTCCTAAATGTAATTTTTCTAAAAATTCAGCAGGAATAGGTTCTTCTTTTTTATATTTTAAATCAGGAAGTAATTTTCTTAATAAAACCATTGCAGCTTCTTTACATAAAACTTCTAAATCAGCACCGACAAAACCATGAGTTACTCTTGCAAGTTCATTAAGATCCACATCTTCAGTTAAAGGCATATTTCTTGTATGAATTTTTAAAATTTGTAATCTTCCTTCAAATTTAGGAACTCCGATTTCAAATTCTCGATCAAATCTTCCAGGTCTTCGTAACGCAGGATCCAAAGAATTATGTCTATTTGTAGCAGCAATAACAATAACTTTCCCTCGAGATTTCAGTCCATCCATAGTTGCAAGTAATTGTGCAACAACCCTTCGTTCAACTTCTCCATAACTTTCTTCTCGTTTGCTTGCAATAGCATCGATTTCATCAATAAAAATAATACTTGGAGCATTTTTCTCAGCTTCTTCAAAAATATCTCTAATTCTTTTTTCAGCTTCCCCAACATATTTTGACATTACGCTTGGACCATCTAAATGAATAAAATGAGTATTAGTTTCACTAGCAACAGCTTTAGCAAGTAAAGTTTTTCCAGTTCCAGGAGGGCCAAATAATAAAACTCCTTTTGGCGGTTCTATTCCTAATCGTTGAAATAATTCAGGATGTTTTAAAGGAAGTTCAACCATTTCCCTAATTTTTTTAACTTCTTCTGCTAAACCTCCAATATCTTCATACGTAACATCAACAAATTCCTCTTCTGTAACTTCAACAGCTTTAGGATTAAGAACAACTTCTGTATTCTCAGTAATAACAACAGCCTGTTTAGGCTCTGAATTTAAAACTAAAAATTTAAAACCTGCAAAATTAAATAATCCAAAATCAACTTCAAAAATATCAAAAATATCTTCAAAGGGACCTCCTTCCATAGCCCTTCTTCTTCTTCTTGTTCCACCTAAAACAACTTGGTCTCCTTTCATTAAAGCTCTTCCAAGTAATCCTCGTTTTAAAGTCAAAGAATCAGCCTGAATAGTAACTCCTTTTTGGGCAGGAGCAAGAGTAATTGTTTTTGCTTCTTTAACTTCAGCCCTTCGTACAACAACATATTCTCCTAAACTTGTTTTAGCATTTCTTCTTAAAATTCCATCCATACGAATAACTGCTTGACCAACATCAGTAGGATAAGCACGATCAACAATACCAACTGTCTTTCTTGTTCCTTCAATTTCAACAATATCTCCTGGACGTACACCAATATCCCTCATTGTCTGACTATCTATACGAACAACACCTTTGTAAGCTTCTTCCTGTAAAGCCTCCATGACTTTGAGTTTATTTCCTTGCTTATCCATTGAGTATCCTTCACTCTTTCCCTATAAATTCTTTTCTTCAATGAAAAATATACTTATGTTAACTAGTTATAGAACTATACAAGATCAAAAAGTTTATATAAGTTTAAGTTTGAAAAAAGAGATGCAAACAATAACAATAAATTATCTCGCAGTTCTTTTATCTGCAATAAGTGCAATGGTAATAGGTGGATTGTGGTATTCTCCGTTAGTATTTGGAAATGTATGGATGAAATTAGCAAACATAACAGAAAAACAAATTAAAGAAGCTAAAAAGAAAGGAATGACTAAGTCTTATATTTTAATGTTCTTCTCAACAGTAGTGATGTCTTATGTTCTTGCTCATTTTGTAAAATATATGCAAATAACAACAGTTGGAAATGCATTAAAATTAGCAGTCTGGATTTGGTTAGGATTTATAACAACAATTCTCATAAGCTCAGTTCTCTGGGAAGGAAAACCTGTAAAGTTATATTTCTTAAACATCAGTCATTATTTAATAACCTTAATTGTAATGACAATAATTCTTACATTCTTGGTTTAATATTTTTCAATTTTTAGAGAAGAAGAATTAAAAACCTAAGAATTCTTTAAAAAAGAATGATAAGTACTGGATTAAAAGAGTTAGATAATTTTCTAAAGGGATATGAAAACCTCACTTCAATTTATGGAGAAGGCGGAACAGGAAAAACAACATTATGTTTATTAGCAACAATAGAACAAGTATTAGACAATAAAAAAGTATTATTTCTTGATACAGAATCTAACTTTTCTATAGAAAGATTTGAACAATTATTAGACAAAAGAAATAAGGAATGTTTAAAAAACGTTTTAATTTTAAAAATAAAAAATTTTAATGTACAACACACTCAAATAAAAAGTTTAGAAGGAATAAAAAATATTTCTTTAATTGTCATAGATTCATTAACTCACCACTATAGAAGATTATATAGAAGAGAACCAGAAATAGCAAAAGCAATGTTAGGAAAACAACTAAGTATTTTAAATAAGATTGGAAAAAAAATACCTTTAATTGTTACTTCTCAAGTATATTCAGATATGAACAATAATATTAATCCTTTAGGAAGAGAAATTTTAATAAATTTTTCAGAAAGAGTAATAAAATTAGAAAAGAATCCAAGAATATTAAAAATAATAAAACCAGAAACAAAACAAGTAAATTTCGAAATTACAAACGAAGGAATAAAACTTATTCTAGTTTAGGGAGTTTCTCAATATATTTACATTTGGGATATCCGGGACAAGCAGCAAAAACACCATAAATCCCATTCTTAACAACAAGACCAGACCCACAATGAGGGCATTTTTTATCAACAACAAGTAATTTTATTTTTTCTTCTTCTGCTTTTTTACTTTGACAGTTTAAATTAATACAAAGTTCTTGTGGTTTTTTCTTGAGTCTAAAAACAAGAATTGTAGGATAAGTACAAAGAGAACATAATTTTTCAGTAGCTTTTATTTTTCCATTTTTAGGCAAAGCAAACGTAGTTTTACATCCTTGTTCATAGCGATCACAAGCTGCAAATAATCCAAACTTCCCTCGTCTCATTTGTAAATTTCCTTCTTTACAACTAACACATTTACCAAGAAAAGCTTCTTTATCTCTCGTTTCTAAAGCTGATTGACCTAAATCTTTTCCTATCTCTTTTTCATGAAGTTTAAATTGTTCTAGAGCCTTAGTCAAAAACTTTTTAGCATCCTCAATAACTTCTTCTCCTTTTCTTTTGCCTTCAGCAATTGCATCCATTTCTTCTTCAAATTTTCTTGTTAACTCTGGATCTAAAATTTCAGGACAATATTTATCTAAAGTTTCTGTAGTTTTCATTCCTAAATCTGTAACTGCAATTGATTTATCAACAATATAATTTCTATCATAAAGATTTTGGATAATATTACTTCTAGTTGCTTTTGTTCCAAGATTTTGTTTATCAAGTTCTTTAATTAAACTAGCTTCAGTATATCGCGCAGGAGGTTTAGTTTCTTTATCATATAAATTAATATTAAGAACTTTAACAATTTCTCCCAGTTTTAAAACAGGTAATTCTTCTTCTTCTAATTTTAAAAATCTTCCATAAAAAACATACCATCCTCTTTCTTTAGTCCTTGTTCCCTTAGCAATAAAAATTTCCTTACAAACATCTAAATCTAAAGTTAAGGTTTCTCTAGTTGCATCATCTCCAAATGTTGCAAAAAATCTCCTAACAATGAGTTCATATAATCCTCCTGCTTTGTCCTCTAGAGCCTTAGGCAATTCACCCGTTGGATAAATCGCTGGATGTGCAGGATCTTCTTTTTTACCTTCATGGGGTTGCAATTGTTTTTTTTGCATAAGTATTTTACACTCATCTTGAAAAAAAGAACTCAGTCCAGAAAGAATCTTTTTATAATTAATACTTAGAGGTAATTTTTGACTTGAAGTTCTAGGATAACTGATGTATCCATTGCTATAAAGATCTTGAGCAAGATCAAGTGTTCGTTGTGGACTAATGCCTAAAACAGAATATGCTTCTATTTGTAAAGAAGTTAAATCAAAAGGAAAGGGAGGTTTATGTTTAAATTCGTGAGTTTCTTGATGACTAATAACTGCATCTTGGCCCTTACAAATTTCTAAAACAGCTTCAGCTTTTTTTCGATCTAAAAATTTGCCTTCTTTATGCCATGCAAGAATTTCTTCTCCAGCTTGAGTTTTTCCGTGTAAATCAATTTCCCAATAAGGAGTTGGTTTAAAAATTTCAATTTCTTTTTCTCGATCATATAAAACTTTTAAAGTAGGACCTTGTACTCTTCCAGTACTTAAAATTTTAAACATATTTGTTGCATTTTTAACACTTAAAGTTAAAGCGCGCGATAAGTTAAGACCCCATAACCAATCAAGAGAGTGTCGTGTTACTCCACATTCAATTTGAGGAAAATCTAAATGAGGCATTGCATGTTCATAACTTTCAACAAGTTCATCTTTAGTCAAAGTACTAAATTTCATTCTTTTTCCATCAGTTTTATGACAAAGAAACTGAAGAACATTCCACCCAATAGTACTCCCCTCAACATCGTAGTCGCAAGCAAGAGTAAATTGATCTGCGTTTAAAGCTAATTTTTTAAGAACATCTACATAAGCTTTAGAAAAAAGAGCACTCTTACTAACAAGATAACTTGCTTTCCATTCATAATTAAAAATAGGATAAGTCCATCCTTTCTTTTTATCTTTCTCAGCTAAATTAAATAAGTGACCCACAGCACACCCAACAACAATTTTCTTTCCTTTGTGTTCTAATTCATAATAAGAAACTTTACCAAGACTAACTTTCTTTGGTCTCTTGTCTGCTAAAGCTTCGGCAATCTTAAGAGAAGCATTTGGTTTCTCTGCAATAATAAGTTCATATTTTTCAACCATTAAAGAATAAATGAAAAGAAAACATATATAAAAGTAACTTCTAAAAAAGAGAGATCAATCTAACGATATTATTAAATAGGTAAAGTAAAAATTTGAGAAGATGAAAAGACAAGTAACGTTCGATACAGGAAATAAAATGTATCATTTAGAAATAGAGAAAGCATATCCTTTTGTTGTAAGCGGAGGAAGTCCTGGTCGAATAAAAAGAATCGCGAATTATCTGGATGATATTGAGGGATGTATTGAATGTGAGAGAGGTTTAGTCACAATTCATGGGAAGTATCGTGGTCTTCCAATCACTGCATTTTCTACAGGCATGGGTCCAGCAAGTGTATCTATCGTTTTACCTGAAATTATTGAAGCATGTGATGATGCAAAAATGACTATTCTAAGATTAGGAACTGCTGGTGGACTACAACAATTTCTAAACATTGGAGATTTTGTAGTAACAACAAAGGTGGACAGAAGAGAAAGCACTTCAGATAAAATCATGGGAAAAGGATATCTTGCACATGCAGATGAAGAAATAAGTAAAGTATTAGAAGATAAAGCAAGACAATTAAAAAAAGAATATCAACAAGTGTACACTGGAACAACAAGAACAACAGACGACATTTATTTTGACGCTTTAAATGCTAAAATAGAATATCATGGTGAAGTACTCGCAGTTTCAATGGAATTTAGTGTGTATTGTGCATTAAGAGATAGATATAATCGCGATTATAATAAACAAATTAAAGTTGGAGAAATTTTAGCAATTAGTGATAATGTTGTAAAAGCAGGACACGAAGCAATAGACCTAACTGAATTTCAAAGAAGAAAAAGTCAAATTGAAGAATCACATATAAGAATCGGTCTTGAAACGTTATTAAAAATAAGTAAGAATTAAATTTCTATAATTTTCCCATTTCTTCCGACATTAAAAATTTTAGTTTTTCCAATAAAATCTTCTGCACCTTCAGCTTCATGAACATGTCCACAGAGTAATAAGTCTGGTTTTAAAAATTCAATTGCATTTCTCACACCACTACTTCCGATATTTGGAACGATTCTATCAACAATAGTTCCTTTCGGATGAACATGAGTAACCATAATCTTTTTCTCACAGTCTTTAATAGAATAAAATCCATTTTTTAAAACATCAAAACAATCTCGATCATTTAAAGCATCTAATCCCACATTAGCACCACCACACCCAAAAAACCCAACATGATTATATTTCGCAAAGGTTGAGTGTAAGTTTTTAACATCATAAACTTCAGCTAAAAAATCCCCCATTGCTAAACCATCATGATTTCCTGTAACAAGTAAAACTCGTTTACCTTTATCTTTAAAGGGTTTAATAAGATTAGTAGATCCAGAGTGACTTGTTAAATCTCCACATAAAACAACTAAATCAACATTGTATTTTTCAGCTTTATCAGCTAAGAAAGCAAATTGGGTAGAATCTCCATGAATATCACTTGCAGCTAAGATCTTTAATTTTTTTTCCATAAAGAGTATAAAATATAAACACTTATAAGGTTATTTATTAACCTGAAAAGAACAAATAAATCTATAAAAAAGAGATGAAAATGAAGTTTGAAATAAATAATTTAAAGATTAAAACAAGAAAGTGTAAAAAAAAAGACTATGACTTTGTTTTTGGTATAGTCAAAAAAACGTTATTTCCTTTTATTTCAAAATGGTATAAACCAAATAAAGAAATGTTCGATGAAAAGTTTAAAAGCGATTATAAACAAAGAGTAATTTTATTAAATAAAAAAGAAAAAATAGGTTTCTTTCAACTAACTCCAAAAGAAGAAATACTTAATATTACAGGAATATTTATCCTACCAAAATATCAAAAAAAGAAAATTGGAACATTTTTAATGAATTATTTTGAAAAGGGAGATTATAAAAAGATCAGTCTTGAAGTATGGGAAAATAATCCAGTTTATAAATTTTATAAAAAATTAGGCTATAAAATAATTAAAAAAAAGAAACATAAATATCACATGGAAAAAATAATCACGAGGTTCATTTAGTACTTTTTTTAATCTTTTTTTTAGAAGAACCATCTTTTCGTAGAGATTTTATCTCTTTAAATCCAGTATATTTCCATAGGGCTTTAGGTATTCTTATTGAACCATCTGCTTGTTGATGATTATCTACAAAACAATCCATCATTCTAGCTGTTGAAATTGCAGTATTATTAAGAGTGTAAACAAATTTCAGTTCATTATCTTCTTGATAACGAATAGTGCTTCTTCTTGATTGATAATCTGTGCAATTTGAACAAGAACCAAGTTCACGATAAGTGTTTTGTGAAGGAAAAAAACATTCAAAGTCTATTGTTTTTGTAGGAACTCTCCCCATCTCTTGTGAAGAAAGCACAACAAATCTAAAAGGAATTTCTAAAGCCTTGAGTAATTGTTTTGAATTATTTAAAATTAAATCAAATTCTTTCCATGCATCTTTAGGTTTACAAAAAACAAATTGCTCAACTTTTTCAAATTGATGAACTCTAAAGATACCTTTAGTGTCTTTTCCATGAGCTCCAAGTTCTTTCCTAAAGCAAGTCGAAATCCCTGCAAACCGTAAAGGAAGTTTCAAAGCAGGTATTTCTTTATGATAGTAATAAGCATTAATCGCATGTTCTGCTGTTCCAATTAAATAAAGATCTTCACCTTCAATTTTATAAATCATTTCTTCAAAAGCAGTAAAGGGAATAGCTCCTTCAAGAACATTTTTTCTTAACATAAAAGGAGGCTGTATCAAAGTAAAACCTTTCTGTTTGAGAAAATCAAGAGCTAAACAAAGAAGAGCATAGTTTAATCTTACTAAATCCCCTTTAAGATAATAAAACCTTGAACCTGCAACATTTGAAGCAGTTTGTGTATCTAGTAAGTCCAAAGGTTCGAGAATGTCTACATGATCTTTAGGTTTAAACTTAAATTTAGGAATCTTACCATAAGTTTCAATAATCTTATTTTTTGATGCATCACCAAGAGGTACACTTTTATCTACAAGATTAGGGATGTTTTTATGAATGAGATCAATATTAGTTTTTAGTTCATTGAGTTTTTCTTCAAGGGATTTAATTTCTTGAGGAAGATCTTTAGCTTTTTTTATTAAAGAAGAAATGTCTTTTTTTTCTTTACTTAATTTTGTAATTTCTAAGGTAATTTTGTTTCTTTTATGTCTTAAATCATCTATTTCTCCCTTTAATAATCTCCAAGTTGAATCTAAATGAAGAAGTTCATCAACAACTAAAGAATCATTACCTCTATTAACTAAATGTTCTTTAACAATTTCAGGATGTTCTCGTATAAAATTAAGATCTAACATAAAATAAATTAAAGACTTCTTCTTATTAAAACTTACGAATGAAAACAGAATAGACCTAAAGTACCTACTAGAATATATATTTACAATTACCTACAATGAAAAGATTTAAATAGTAGTTTTTTTATATCAACATAAAGCGAAAAAAGGAGTGTATAATTTTAGGGGGATTTAAATTTGATTGTTAAAAAGACACATACAGATATATTCGAGGTATTCTTCAGAAGAAAACCTGCAATGATTTTAGTAGCTCTTAGAAAGAGTCATAAAAATAGATATGGTTCTATCCTTGCAAAAGAAGTAGATTGTACGTATTCACATGCAGTAAAGATATTACAAGAAATGGAAAGAGCAAAGTTAGTTACATTTGAAAAGCACGGAAGAATAAAAACAATTGCACTAACTGATTTAGGAAACAAGATTGCAGAATACATTGAAAAAATAGAAGAAGCACTCAAGTAAACCTCTAGTCTCAAAATAAAAATAGGTTTTTATAGCCTAAAATTTTTTCATTTTTAAATGGAAATAAAGAATTTCACAGCAAGAGCTTACCAGCTAAGTATTCTAGAAACATGCAAAGAAAAAAACACCTTAGTTTGCATACCTACAGGATTAGGAAAAACAAAAATAGCAATTCTTCTTTTAGTTGAACAATTAAATAAAAAAAGAAATACAAAAGCAATACTACTTACTCCAACAAAACCATTAGCAAATCAAATATATAATGAAATCAAAGAATGCACAGACATAGGTGAAGATAAAATTGTTGTTTTAACAGGTGCAATAACTCCAGAGAAAAGAAAAAAATTATATGAAAGTTCAACAATAATTGTTGCTACACCTCAAACAATAAATGAAGATATTCAAAATAAAAGAGTAACTCTTAATGAATTTTCTCTTCTTGTGATTGATGAAGCACATCGTTCAAGAGAAAAATTTGCAAATACGTTAGTTGCAAGAGAATTTATTAATAATCAACCTTCAGCAAGAATTTTAGCATTAACTGCTTCCCCAGGTTCAACAAAAATAAAGATTGATGAAATTTGTAAAAATTTGAACATAGAAGCAATTGAAATAAGAAGTGAAGAAGATGAAGATATCGCTGAATTTGTTCAAAAAAAAGAGATAGAATATTTAAAAGTAGAATTATCCAAAGAATTAAAAGAAGTTCACGAGTTAATAAAAGAAGTCTATCAGGAAAGAATGGAAGGAATAAAAAGTTTTATTCCCTATAAACCTCTTGCAGTAATAAATAAAACAGATTTGATAGCACTTCAGCTAAACTTGCAAAAACAGATAAAATTAAAAAATCATGCAGCATTTTTTGGACTTTCTCTTGTAGCCCAACTTTTAAAATTAAGTCATGCAATGGAAATGCTAGAAACTCAAGGACTAAAATCTTTAGATGACTTCTTAAAAAAATTAGAAACAGAACAAACAAAAGCAGCAGTATTTATTATAAAGAATAACAAAATAATCAAAGCAAAAGAATTATGTCGCGAACTCATAAAAAAAGACATAGATCATCCAAAAATAGAAAAATTAAAGGAAGTAGTAAAAGAAGCAGTAGAAAAGAAAAAAGAAGCAAGAATTATTATTTTTACAACATATAGAAACACTGTAGAAAATATTGTAAATCTTTTAAATGGGATGGAAATAAAAACAACAAAATTAGTAGGGCAAAAAGAAGGGCTGACACAAAAACAACAAATTGCAGCAATAGAAGAATTTAACGCAGGAAAATATAGTTGTTTGGTAACAACATCTATTGGAGAAGAAGGAATTCATGTTGGTGAAGCAGACATTGCAATTTTCTATGATAACACCCCTTCAAGTATAAGAAAGATACAAAGAACTGGAAGAGTGGGAAGATTAAAGTCTGGAAAAGTAATTTTCATGATTACCTTAGGAACAAGAGACGCAGCTTATTTCTGGAAATCAAAAAGAGATGAAAAAAAGATGAAAGAAATTCTTTATAAAATGAAAGACAAAAACCAGAAAAAGCAAACAGAATTATCTGATTTTAAAGATGGCTAAAGTAATTATTGATTCAAGAGAAAATAAAGAATTAGTAAAAGAACTAATAAAAGAAGGAATAGAAGTAGAAATAAAACAATTAGAAGTAGCTGATTTTATAGTTCAAACAAAAGACTTAGAAGATAATATTCAAACAGTAGGAATAGAAAGAAAAACAACAGGAGATTTCTTAAATTCAATAATTGATAAAAGATTAATAAATCAAATAATCCTTTTAAAAGAAAATTTTGATATTCCTTTAGTAATTATAGAAGGAGAAGAAAATATGTATGCCTTAAGAGACTTTCATCCAAATGCAATAAGAGGAATGCTTTGCACAATCACAATAGACTTTCAAATACCAATTTTATACACAAAAAATATAAGAGATACAATTAAATATATTTCATTAATAGCTAAAAGATTAGAAAAACCTAGAAAACAATTAAATCTTACAGCAAAGAAAAGACCTTTAACAATAAAAGAACAGCAACTCTATTTTGTAGAATGTCTTCCAGGAATAGGTCAAAAAATAGCAAAGTCTTTGTTAGTAAAATTTAAATCTATTAAAAATTTGATAAATGCTTCAGAAAAAGAACTTCAAGAAGTAGATAAAATTGGAAAAATAAAAGCAAGTGAATTAAAAAAAATAATAGAAGAAGAGTTTATTGAGTAATAACCTGCTCAAGAGTAAATAAAGAATTAAATTCTTTAAACGATTTTAAAAGTTCAGGATTTAAGAGAAGAGAAGAACGAATTTCTTGCTTTCCTTCTTCAGAAATAGGACCAAAACGATGAACACGAGTATAGTTTGCAAAAGCTGAAAAAACAGGATTATAGAAATTAGAAGTGAATTGTGAAAAATATTCAGAACTTAGAGTAGGAAAGGATTGTTTCAGATGAGGGATTAAATAATTTTCAAGTTTTTTTGAATCTGGAAATTCAAGAGAAAATTGATAAAATCCCTGATAAGGACAATTATACCTAGAAACTGTTAAATCCAAAAGAAGATTAAAAATACTTTCAACTCCCATTAAAAATATAGAAGATTAAAACCAACTAATAAACTTTTTGTTACTCAAAGAACAAATTAAGGTTTCAAAGCCACACTATTTTTAATATCCTGATAATACTCTCTTATTTTATCATCTACTCCAAAAAGATAACTAAGAAGTCCAACTCTTGTCCACATCCCATTTCTTTCTTCTCTCCAGTACATAACTCTCTTATCTCTTTTAAGTTCATCAATTCGTGGATCAATTTCTTCCCGCTTTGGAAGAGGGTGCATCAAAATTGCGCCATCTCTCATTGAATCTAACATCTCTAAAGTAAACCTATAACGAGGATCCATCTCTCCCTCCCCCCCATGTTCATTCTGAACACGAGTCATATAAATTACATCACCCAAACCAACAAACTTATCCAAAGGTTCAGAAGTTTTTAAAACATTGACGCCTTTCTGAGTAATATATTGTTCAGTTTCAGTATCTATTTGTAAATTTTGCGGAGCAATAAAGTACATTGTCATTCCTTGATACAAAGACATAATTTTAGCAAGAGAATGAATTGTTCTTCCTCTTTTACAATCACCTACAAAAAGAAGAACTCTTCTATCTAGACAATCATCAAAAGATTCCCGGATAGTATAATAATCTAAAATACCTTGAGTAGGATGTTCTTTTGTACCTGAACCTGCATTAATAATTGGCAATTCTCTATCTGAAGACTTCATCACCCATAAAGCAAAAAGATCATAATCATCATGAGCATGCCTACAAACAATCCCATCAAAATAAGAAGAAATCGTTCTTAAAGAATCACGATCAGATTCCCCTTTAACTGTTGAAGAAGTTTTAAGATCTCTCACTTCCTCCCGTCTCATCCCTAAATGAGCTTCAGCCATAGAAAAAGAAAGAAAGGTTCGAGAACTTGGTTGATTAAAATAATTTAAAATTGATTTAGATCTTAAGAAAGATTTTAAAGGGGCATTACTTAATTTATTTATTCTCCTTGCAGCAGTTGCAGTATCACAAATAGTCCTTAAAAATTCTAAGTCAAAATGTTCTGCCTTAAGAACATGTTTTATTCTTCCTTTAGGATCATAACAATGTTTTTTTATTTCTTCAGAAGATTGTATCCTAAATTTGTTAAATTGTTGTTGATTATATGTTGCTATATCTGGAGTACTTCCCCAATTAATATCCTTAAGATCAACCACCAGACTGAATTGAAATCCAAGCTTAAAAATATTTCCAATTTAGAAAGGATATGTTTCTAAAGGTAAATAAGTTGGTCCGTCTTTACTTAATTTACTTTTATAAAGTGAGAAAGAAGTAACTTCAAATTCAAAAGATTTAAGCTGGATTGCATCAAGTTTCGCAAAAAATTTTTTTCTATCTTTCAAAGACTTTATTCTTAAAAAGGTAAGATGACACCCTAATTTTAAATCACCAAAATCAAGAGTCTCTTCATCTATTTGTTGTTGTAATAATTTAAAATATTCTTGAGGAACAATACCGATCCAAAGAACTTCAGGAACATTTTTATCAGGATAAAATCCAAAAGTAGTAAGATGCAATTTAAAAGAAGTAAATTTAATCTTCTTTAATTTTCCCTTAAGGAGTTCTAGCTGTTCCTCTCTAAGTTCACCAAGAAATTTTAGAGTGAGATGCAAATTTTTTTTAGAAACAAAAATAAGTTTAGCAAATTTAGGATTTCGTAAACTACCTTGCAATTCATAAACATAATCTTTAATTTCCTTAGGCAAGTCTATTGCAACAAAAAGTCTCATAAAAAAGAAAAAACAAAGGAAGATATAAATCTAACCAAACATCGCAACATGGTCTTGATCTTCTTTATTAATATTACAAACTTTATCTATTGCATTCGTAAAATCTTCTGTATAAATCTTAACTCTATTCTCCCTTATTGCAAAATAACCTGCTTCAGTACAAACTGATTTAATGTCTGCCCCGCTAAAACCTTCAGTTTTTTCTAAAAGGAAATTAAAATTAACATCATTAATACTCATTCTTTTAGCATGAATTTTAAAGAGATTTAATCTTGAATCTTCATCAGGTAAAGGAACTTCAATTAATCTATCAAATCTTCCGGGCCTAAGAATTGCTGGATCTAAAATATCAAACCGATTTGTCGCTGCAATGATCTTAACATGATCAAGACTACTAAACCCATCCATTTCAGTTAAGAGTTGCATAAACGTTCTTTGAACTTCTCGTTCACCTGAAGTACCTAAATCTACCCTTTCAGCAGCAATAGCATCTATTTCATCTATGAAAATAATACAAGGAGATCGTTCTCTAGCAAGTTTAAATAAATCTCGAACAAGTTTAGCACCCTCTCCAATAAACTTTTGCACAAGTTCAGATCCAACAAGTTCAATAAAAGTACAATTTGCACTTGTAGCAACAGCTCGCGCAAGTAAAGTTTTACCAGTTCCAGGTTGACCATGAAGCAAAATTCCTTTAGGAGGATCTATTCCAATTTCTTTAAATAAACCTGGATTAAGGAGAGGCAGTTCAACAACTTCTCTAATTTCATTAATCTGTTCTTGTAGTCCTCCAACTTCTTCCCAAGAAACATTGGGTTTATCAACCATAACAAAATCTTCTACTTCAAAATTTTTTGTATCGTCTAATTTTTGAACAATAGTTAAAGATCGTTGTTCTACAAGAACAGAATCTCCCACTTTAATTCCTAAATTACCTGAGATATTAACAAAAAAACAACTCCCATTAGGAACACGAATAACAGCTTTAGTTCCAACAATTCTTTTAACATCTGAAACAAGCAGAGGAAGTTCCTTAAATTTACTTAATTCTACTTTCAAATAATTTAAACTACTTTTAAGAAGCTGATTTTCTTCGTGAAGAGAATCGACCTTACTCTCTTTAGGTAAGTCTTGAAATTCATGTTTAACTTTTATAAGACCCATAAGAATACATAAAGCCGAAACTTAATAAATATTTCTATCTGGTGTGGAAAATAATTCAAGAATAATGACAATGAGAATATAAAGTGTAAAAAAAAGAAAGAGGGATGGAAAATGCAGTATTAATCAAAATTTGTATAATAAGTGCTATCCTGGGAATAAGCCTGTTAATTATAATTAATGAGGAATTAGAGACAACCCAAACACAGATAAATTCACTAAGTGAAAAAGACATAAACAAGAGAGTGAAAGTAGAAGGAATCATCAAAGAAGTTGAAAATAAAGACAAAATAACGTTTTTGGAAATAGAAGATAAAACTGGAAAAATAAAAACAATTATTTTTAAACCAAATTCAGTAATTCTAAAAAGAGGAACAGTCGTTGAAGTAGAAGGAAAAGTCAGTCTAAACAATAATAAATTCCAAATTTATGCTGAAACAATCAAAGAGAAGTACTAAATAAAGTATTACAGAACAATTGCTATCTAGAAGAGATAAATATTTAAAGCAGTAAGGAAAAAAGAGTATATTAATCAAAGGTGAACAAATGGTTGAACATATAAAAAGAGATTCATATAGACTAGTTGAAGAATTCTCAAATAAAACAGATGATAATCCTTTTAGTAAAATTATTCCTGCTTTAATAAAAAAAGGATTGGAAAATGTAAATCTTTCTATGTTTAGCGAAGAAAAGAAAAAAGAACTTCTAAATGCAGCAGGAGAAGAATATCTTAAAAGAACACAAGTTTTAGAAGCAATAAAAATTTTCAAAATGACAGATAATAAGCTAAAATTAATTGAAATTGGAGATGAACATTTTAAGATGGGTCTTTATTCTTATTCCATAGAAGCATACAAACTTGCAGGAGATAAAGATAAATTATTAAAAACAGGAGAAAAATGTTTAGAAAATGGGCATTTAGCAGAAGCAATAGCTGCCTTTAAATTATTAGGAGATGAATCTCGATTAAATAAAGTAGGAGATTATTGTTTAGAAAAAGGAAAAATAGAATTTGCAATAGAGGTATTTAGTGCTCTAGAAAACAAAGAAAGAATTCTAAGTTTGGGAGATAAATGTTTTAAAGAAAAACAATTCCAATATGCAATGAGAGCATTTGAATTAATAGGCGATCAAAATAAATTAAATAAACTTGGTGAAGAATTTATGAAAATAGGTCTTCTTTCAAATGCGTTAAAAGCATTCGAATCTGCAGATAATAAAATGATGACTCAATTTATTAAAGAAAACTTTGGTGATAAAGATCTTGCTTCAAGAGTTTATGTTTAATTTCTTTTTATATTAGAAAGTTAAAACTAAAAAGAGAGTAAACCATTGAAAGTCTTTGGGTTATATTGTAGTTTATTGTTTAGTCAACAACAAAGATTCAAAGGAGCTTATTACTTCATGGTTGACTATAAACAACCCCTTGAGAATTAAGCGTTATTTGTAATGGAACCGTACAATAATTTTGTGTCCCAATAAGATTACTTACACAAGTAACAAGACGAATATTTTTCTCAGCTAATAAAGTATAAATTTGATTTTGTTTGAGACATCCAGAAGGCTCATAAAGAAGATTTTCAGGCGCAACCAAAGAATAATTATTACCTGTTTCAGAAACATAAAACCTCAAACTTGTAAAAAGTGGAGAAGTACAATTTTGATCACCCACCCCATTATAAATAACCAATCTTACAAAGTTCCTCCCTAAATTAAAAGGAGGTTGATACCATTGTTGTGCATCGTTTTGAGACATAAGATTAAGAGTAAAAACATCTGTTTCATTAAGAGTATAAGTGGAAACAGGTAAACCATGAGCCCCTAAAGGTAAGGAAACTAAAATAGGACGAACATTTACTTGTTGATTTTCTTGAGAAGAATCTTGTCCGACGGAAACGGTTGGTTGTAGGCTATTCTCTCCAAGAGGCAAAGGTGCGGAAAGATCTGTGTTTCTCAAATCAAGAAGATAAGAATCAGAACCCCCAGCACAAGTTCCCCAATTAGAAGCGAAGAGAACATAATTACCATTTACAGACATTGTTGCTTGAGGTTGATCCCAATAATCACAAGATTCACTTCTTGTATGAGCGAGCCTTCTTACTCTTGCAGCACTATTTTGTAAATTATCACTTGCACTCCCTGAAGTATAAACCAAATAAACTTCTCCACTAAAAGCCTCATCACCGGGCTTGTCTCTAAAACCAGCATCAATAACACAAATTCCTTTCGGACCTTTACAAGAAATATGATCCATGTGATACCAACCAGGACTTAAAATAATATTATGATAACTCGTTTCTGGACTTAAAAAAGTAAGAGAACCTGGAAGTTTAGTTGTAGTAATAAATAAATTATTTCCAAAATAAGCAGTCACATAAATTTCATTTCCAAATTCATCAAGACCCAAATCACTATGTTGCCTATGACTTGCAATTTTCCCCAAGTATTTTCCTGTTTGAATATCAAAAACTTCAACACCATTACAATTTCCTAATCCATCTTGATTCCATTGAATAATTAAATAATTTCCTAGAGGAGAAGGCGCAACCCAATTAAAATTGGCAGGTCCAGAACATCTTCCACCAAAATTTTCACTTTGTTTCAAAACTGCACCTAAACGTTGATTCACTAAATCATAAGCAAGGAAGTCTGCGCCTCCATCAGTTCTCCTCAAAAACATAGTAATCCATTTTCCATCTCTTGAAAGTTCTTCTTGGGAAAGAGAAGCAGCAACAGTTTGATATTCCTTAGGAAAAGTATGAATGTCTGTAGTTATTCCTGTTCTAATATTTGTTTTTTGCAAAACAACACGAACATTACCACTTCCAATATCATTACTATCAAAATGGATTAATTCATCAAAGCGAGCAGGATTCCAACGAATAGAATTACCTTCAAAATTAAGAGTGTAAATTTTTTGTAAGGTTGTTACATTTAATACTGATTGTTCATCACCACCACGAGTATAAAGCAAAACTAAAGTAGCATCTGAATTAAAAGCCTGTAACTGAGAATATTCATGTCTAAAAAAAGTACCAGGTTCTGCATCCCCCATTCTTTTTAAAGTAGTATTAAAATCAGGATCAAGAAAATTATGTCCTACTTGTTGTAAGACTAAGGGAGAAAGAGGTACGCGAAGAAAAGGATTAGTAATCCCTAAAGAAGAAGTTCTAATTTCACTAAGAGAGTTCACAAGAGGAGTTTCTTGCTGAGAAGAAGAAGAAGAAGGAACAAGAGAAGGTCTTATCGCTTGTGAACAAGAAATTAAAATTAAAGAGAATAAACAAAAAATTATTAAAAAAAGAAAATAATTTTTTTTATTTTTTAGAGGTAATTCAAACACTTCAAAATTAAAGAGAAATTCTTCTTTTTAAGATTAATGGTTGCAAACCAAAAAAAGATAAAGAACAAAAGGAAGTAAAAAAGATGGAAGATTTTAATCTTATTATAAAAGAATTGATTTCAAAAGAAATGAATGGACAAATCCCACAAGAATTAATACCTAGATTAGAAGAAACAGCAGAAAATTATCTAAAAAAAGGAGAATTAGATGACGCAATAAAAGTATTTATATTAACGAAAAACCAAGAGAAATTAAGAGAATTAGGAAAAAGAGCTTTAAAAGAAAAAAAATTGGAAAGTGCCTTTTTCGCTTTAAAAAACACAGGAGATAAAGAAACAATAAATCTTCTTGGAATGGAGTTTATGAAACAAACAGAATTAAAAAATGCTCTTGAATCATTTAAAATTGCTCAGAATCAAGAAATGATTGAATTCTTATTGAAAAATTTTTAAATAAATTAGAAGATATTCATAAAAAGTTCAAAGAAAAATATAAATCAAGAAATAAGAAAAGAAGAATGGAAGTTCTCCTTCTTGCAATATTCATTGGAATAATTCTTGGAATAATAACAGGTTTAACTCCTGGAATTCATATTAATTTGGTAACTTCAATAATTATTTCTTATGCAGATTTTCTCTTAAAAAAAATAAGTCCTCTAAGTTTAATTATAGTAATAACCTCGATGTCTGTAACTCATACAATCCTAGACATCATCCCTTCCACTTTATTAGGAATACCAAATACTGAAAATATGTATGCTTTATTACCTGCACATAAATTAACTCTTGAAGGAAAAGCTAAAACTGCAATAAATTATGGATTAATGGGCGGGGCAATTGGAATAATAGTAACAATACTAATTACTCCTTTAATAATAACAATAATTCCCCTAGTATACGGGGTAATAAAAGAGTCAATTTCTTTAATTTTAATAGGAATAATAAGTCTAATAATTTTAAGAAGTAAAGAAAAAACAAAGTCACTTCTTTTCTTTTTAACAACAGGAATAATAGGAATTCTTTCTTTTGGAGTAAAAACAATAGATCAACCACTATTACCCTTACTTTCAGGATTATTTGGAGTAAGTAGCATTATTTTAAGTATAAAAAATAAAGTTATTTTAAAAGAACAAGAAGAAAAAAGTCAAGAAAACATAACTACAAAAGAAGTAATTAGTTATGGAATAATAACAACTTTAGCTTCATTTCTCACAAATTTTCTCCCAGGATTAACTTCATCACATACTTCTTTAATAGCAAATAAAATAAAAAAAGTTAAAAAACAAGAGGAGTATATCATTTTATCAAATGCAACAAATGCTTCAGCAACAATCATTGGATTTATAGCATTCTATAGTTTAAATAAAACAAGATCAGGGGCAATCGTTGCAATTCAAAGAATAACAAATACATTAGATCTAAAAACTTTGGTGCTAATTCTCGGAGTAACTTTAATTACAACTTCAATTGTAATTTTACTCGCACTAAAAATATCAAAAATTTGTTTAAAATATGCAAGCAAGATAAATTATCAAAAATTAAACATCTTTCTTTTAATCTTGATCATTTCAGTAGTGATTTTAATAACAAAAATTGAAGGAATACTTATTTTAATAATTTCTACTTCAATAGGCATTCTTGCAGAAAAATTAAACATAGAAAAAATTCATTTAACTGGATGTTTGATACTTCCGGTAATAATCTATACCTTTTAAATTAAGCAAACCATTTTCCAAGACCCTCTTGTTTTTCTTTTTCTTTGCCAAAAAGAAGATCAATTCTTTGTTTAGCTAAATTTAAAGTTTGCTTTAAAAAAGGGGGGAGATTATATCTCTCAGCCAAACTCAAACTAGGTTCTAAATATTTAATAACACTTCCTTCAGAAATAGTAAAGAGAATTTTACCATTACATTTTGTACATGTTCCTTTCAAAGGAGGTCTTCTAAATTTTTCATTACATCCAACACATCTAAATTGTTGCATTGAAAATTTTCTCAAGTTTCCCTTAATATCTCTAATAAAATGCCTTTCTATAACCAGACGAGCAACATCATGAACATCAACTGCTCTAAGTTTTTCACATAAAAACATTTGTTTTTGAACTTTATCTTGCATCGTTGGTAAAGTTTTATAACTACTACACATAATTCCACGATTAAAGTTAGTTGTATCGTGCGTAAACCCCCAACCCTCATATTGTCCTTCCATATTCAAAACTTCTTTTAAAGTTTTAATTTTAATTTCTGAAGCAGGTTTGTATTCAAGACAAGCTTCATAAAGTTCTAAAGGATATTTCCAAGCAATGTCGATGTCAAAAACCATATCATCTACCTCTGTAGGTAAAATTGTAGTTGTTAAAACAAGAGGTTCATCTTGAGTAGCTCCTCGATGATTACTTAAGAGTTTAGGAGAAAAATTCAAGAGTGCATCCATTAAAAGCATGACTGTAGCTTCGTCTCCGTCGCATTGAAAGTTTATTATTTGTTCTCCCCAAATGACATTTTTATTCTCTTTTATTGAATCTTCTACAGCCAAGCAATAAGAATTTTTTTCATCTTCAATAAATTCAACAGCTTTAACATAATCAATAAAAGAATCCCCAAAAGAATGAATTGGAACATAGTGTCTGTTAAATTTCAGAACATTTGAAGTAACATTCATTGAAATCAAAATCATAAGTTTTCTAGCTTTAATTGGATGATTTAAATTTAGTTTAGTACCTAGTTTAATTGAATCTATACCTCTAAAGATCAAATGATGTAATCCAAACTTCTTAACATCTTTACCAAGAGAGGTATATTTATCAATCAATGTTTTTCCTGGTAATCTTTCTTTAATAGTAGCATATCTTCCAACAGCATGAAATCTAGAAATCAATAAGGCAAAATCATCAAGTAAACTTCGATGAGTAGAATAAAGAACAATGCCTCTTCTTTGAGGTAAAACACTACCATTACCATCAATATAAGCAGAAATATAATCTGAAACAAAATCATCAGAAAGAGAATAAATTAAAGAAGGAATTTTCTTATTCTTAGCACAGGTTCCTATTTTTAAGACATATTTGAAAAGACAATAAACAAAAGCATGAGAAATAGTAATCTTGGTTTTATTTTCTTCTAAAGTAGGTTTAATCTTAAAAACAGAAAAGATCCAAGAAAAAACAGATTCTTGAAGAAGAGAATTACAGATTCTAAAACTCACTTGTTTTGTTGTTTTATTTTCTCTAAAATGCCCTTCAGCAGTATAGATTCCAAGTAATTTACACAGTTCAGGAGTAATTTTTAAGTATCTCTCAAAAAGAAAAGTACTAAACCAATATTTAATTTTTAATTGTTGTGGAAGAGAAACATAATCAAGTTTTCCTGCTAAAATTAATTTTTCAAGATGGTCTAGAGGAACTTGTTTATACCATTCAAAAAGAGTTTTAGATTGGTGTTGTGATGCTTGTATAATTTTAATAATTTCTTTCTTACCTACACAAACAACAAGTTGTTTAAAAAAAGATTCACAATGAATAACTCTAAATTTATTTTTTAAGGGTAAGGGTAAGTGTTCAATAAATTCTTTTAAGAGATCTAAAGTAAGTTCTTCTTTCTTTGGAAAATCCAAATAATCCATAACAAGTAATGAATCTCCCACAACAATATCTTTCGCTTTTTTAGATTGAATATTTTTTTCTGAATTTAAAGTCATAAAGTCATGATTAAGAGTCATTTGAAGTTCTCTATTTGTAGAAGTCTTAATTTTAACCCAATTCTTATCAACAGGCCCTTTTATAAAATATTTAATTTTTCTTTTTACCATTGCTTTTGTAAGTGGATCTGCTCCATAAGTAAAATATTCCTGACGAGGATAAACAGCTAAAGTTCCAACCATATCTAAAGTTCTGGTTTCACAACCTTGTTCAATTAAAGAATCAACAAAAATCCCAATATTTACATAATATAATTTATTTTCTTTATCAAAACATAAAAATTTAGTAGTAGGATGAACGCAATCCCTTCTCATAATGCTATGAAAGAGAGGATTACATAACATAACTTGCGTTTTAGAAAATCCAATAATTCTCCCAACAATACCTGCAGAAGTATGAGGACTTAATCCAACAACTAAATGACCAACAAGCTCTTCCCTTTTTGTTAAATTATAAAAACCAGGCAATTCATAAAGTTTTTTAAGTAAATCATCAATAAAAGCAGCAACCCTAAATAAAACAAAATCAGCACCCTCATCAGTACTTTCAGGACAAGAAGGTAAAACAAGATCTTGACATTTTAATTCTAAAATTTGATCTTCAGAAGTTAACTCTTTTCCCCACACATCATGAGTATATCCTAAACGTTTTAAAACTTCAAGACTAGTTCTAATTTCTTTTGGTTTAAAATGAGTCAGACTCATTTCAGTCATATCGTATCTTGTAGTTCCATCTTTATTAACATAGATATCATGACTTGCTCTTAAAATTCCCTTAAGTAAATGTTCAGGGATATGTGCTTTATTACTTGTACCTCTAACTCCTTTAATAAGTTCAGGATAGTTTCTTCCACCAAATTTTTTTAAAGCATTGTCAAAATATTCTCTTAGGGGAAGTTCAATTTTTTTATATTTTACAACGTCATGACCACAATCTCCAGTTTTAGAATCACATTGCTTACAAAAAAAGAGTTGTTTTGCATTCTGCTCACAAAGGTGGCACTTTGAATAAACTGTTTCTTTCTTACAAGACTCACAAAAATAAAGGGAAAAATCAGCAGTAATTTTTCCAGTTTCTAATGCTGCTCCAAAACATCTTAGTCTCCCTCCTTCCCAACCAACAGGAAACATAGTATGGGGACTACCTGTTAATTTTCTCATTTTTGCTTTTTCAGGTCTTCCCATTCTTGAACCCATAAAAGTTCCAGATTTATCTCTTAAGAAAACTTCACTTATTTTGTTAATAAGATGAAGAACAGAAATTCCCTCTTCAACTTCAGCAAGAATTTTAGCTGAAGAATATTCAAAATTTAAAAAACCCATATTTGCTCGAAATGCTAAGGCCCAATCTCCTTCTAAAACAACATATTCTTCATTAACACATTTATGTGGTACTCCAAGCAATTCGAGAATTCTTTTCCTAGGATCTTCTCCATTCATAGGCAAAATAAGTTTATCTGTTTTAAGAACTGCAAAATCAAGCCAAGTTACGAGGGAAAGAAATTGTTCAAGAAGTAAATCTTTCCAATGAAAAGTAAATTTTGGATGCAATGGAATTTTAAAAGCCTTACTTAAGTTAAAAACTTTTGAAAAATCAAAAGAAGGGCGAGCTGAATGAAGAAAAAATTCTTTATATTCTTCTTTAGTATCTCCAACTGCTTTTTCTAATTCTAAAGCCCACCAATCTTCATTATATCCAACAGGAACTAAAGGATGCCCCCTATTCAAAAAATAACCATAATTGATAAGAATATCTCCTAAAAAAATAATTTCTTTAATATCTTTAACAATTGATCTTGCCTGTTCTTCAGTATCAACAAAAACAACATCCCCATTTTTAAGTTTTACAATTGGTCCTTCTAAGGTATCACAACTACTAATAACTGTACTCTTCCCTGGTCTTTCAGTTTTTAATTGAGTTCCATAAGCAATAAAGTCATCCAAAACAACCATAGTAGCTGGATGAATCGCATCATCACTTAAACCTGTAGTTCTTGCTCTTCCAAGTCTAATTCTAAAAGTCCCAATGCCTAAAGGATGTCCTAAAACAGGCCTCCCAGCAACTATGTCTTTAATGTAATGATAATCTGGAACAATTTTTGATGTTGCTCCTCCTTTAGATTTTCCTTTTGCTCTAATCTCTTTTTGTAAAGCAACATATTCTTCTAAAAAAATCCAAGAATCCATACCAAGTTCTTTATAAAATTTAGAAAATTTACCCCAAAATTTAGCGAATTTTTGACATAATCCTTCTGCAACAACTAAACAAAAACCATTTCTCAATTTATTTGTACTCACTCTTGGAAGGTCTTTATAATTAGGAACATCAATTTTCTCACTAGGATCTCCATCAATTTGGATAGGTAAGTGAGTACTTAAAAAATCAGCTTCTTTTTTTGAAGGAAAATATTGAAGATTTGTAATTCTATCATGAAAATGTTCAAGTTCACTAAAAGTTCTATTAATCTCAGCAGAAGTAGGATCATAAGGAGCATATCCCATTTTCAAACGAACATAATCACAAACAGCAACAAAAATACAAGTTGCAGTTGTTCCTGCACTTCTAATTGGTCCTCCAAAATAAAGACAAAAATATTCTCCTTTTCCATCTTCTCTTTTTTTAAGTTCTAATCTCACAAATCCCTCTAAAGGTGAAGCAACAACACCATTAGTAATGTAAGCAAGACCAACCCTTAACCCCACTTCCATAGCTTCTTTTTTATCTTTAAATTTGCAAAACTTTTCAAAAGCAACTTCTTCTGCAATTAAAAAAGAAATTCTCCAATTTTGACTACCATATTGCTCTTCTAATGCTTTAATTCTCTGACTAACTCCGCTTCCCTTAAGTTGAGAAGCAGCAACAGAAATTAAACCTTCGACTCTTTCAGCCATATCTCTTGCAAGAGGAATCTCAACACTAAGAGAAGGATCATATCCTTTCAACCTAGCCAAATGAGCACAATCATACCCTTCTTTTATTCCTTTTTCTAAATAAGAAAAATATTCATCCATTTTCTTACTTGTTTGACTCATTTTAATCCCATCCTTTCAGTATAAAGTACTTTAACAGAATCATCTAAAAAATTCATAATCTTAATTTCCCTTGTCTTTAAATTAAGAAGGGGGATCTTTCCTGGATGGGGAATAATTCCTCTTTTAGCATTGTCTTCACTTTGAACAACCCAACAAGAACTATTAATCAAAGAAACATTTCTATAACTCCCAACAGTAATTTGATGGATATGACCAGAAACAAAAATATCTGGAACTTGTTCAATAACTAAAGGATCTCGTTCATCATCAGGAACATAGAGAGTAGAACTATGAGAAGGAGCTAAATGTCTTCGTTGTAATAAAAATTTCATAATTAGATCACATCGAGCAAGTCCCCCTTTATCTCTAATACTTGGAACATTATCTGCAAAATAAGGAAAACTAAAGCCATGATACATCAAAACATCAAAACCTGGAAAACCTTCAGAAGAATGAATGTTAACAAACCCAGGATTACTCACCATAATGAGATTAGGAATTTCATAAAATCCTTTAGAAATATCTTTATCAAAAATAGGTTGTGGTTCAGACATTCTCAAAGCATCATGATTTCCACCACATATAATAATTTTAATTCTTTCAGGAATCATTTTTAAATAACGTGTAGCTTCCTCATATTGTTTATAAACATCTTTAATTTCTAAATCTTCTTCCTGTCCTGGATAAATTCCAACACCTTCAACAACATCTCCAGTAATAAATAAATAACCTACTTTTGCAGAAACATCTCTTTGTTGTTCAGTACCATATTCTCCCCTTAACCAAAGAATAAAATTCATAAAATCATGAGCGAGAAAATGTTTAATCCCGAAGTGAATGTCACTAATAAAAACAACATAGGCTTCATCAGGCGCTTTTTTTAACTCATGATTAACTGGAATTTCAGGTAAATAAAGAGAATTGCAAAAAATAATATTACTACCCATAACACCTGTAATTCCTATAACTTCATCAAAAACAAGATCCCGAGCAAGTTGATAAACTTCTGTTTTATTTTTAGAAATTAAAACATCAAAAACCCCAGTGGTATCTTCTAAAGTTATTTTTATATTTTCATTTTTAGTAATATTTTTATCAAGAACAAGCCCAATAATAGTTACAACTTCTCCTTCTTTTTTTCTAGGCAATCGAGCTATAGAAAGACTTTCTTGTAATTCTTGTCTAGAACAAAGAACATTTTTTAAAAAATCATATCTTTTTTTAAAATATTTGACAAAATCCTGTACTTCTCTTTTTTTAGCCTTAGAATCATAAGAAGATAAGATTGAAACTTGATATTTTGAATCTTTTTTAAGAAGAGGAATAAAAGAAGCAGTTTCTAAAGGAAGAAGAGGATGAGAAAGAGAAAGATTAAAGGAAGATTTTTGGTCTTTAATAAATTGTGAATAAATATGGTGTGATTTTGTTTTTTCATATAAAACTTTAGCGCAATCAAAATCTACCCAATTAAAGTCAAGAACACCTCCTTGATGAACAAGACGAAAAAGATCTTGGTTTAAAACTAAAGGTTTTGATAATACTTTTTTATTTAAAGTAAGATAAAAAGAAGGAATATCAAAAGAAGAAGGTTCAGTTTCAAAAAATTCAGGACTAATTAAAACACCTTTACTCATAAAATAAGTAACCATTTCTTGTTTAAACATATTTATAATCCTAAACTTTCTATTAAATTTTCTTTAAGATTTGGAACTGTAGAAAGAGGAATTCCTAATTTAATTTCTTTAGTTCTTCCATACCTCCCTTTAGAAATAACTCTTGCATTAATAATACCCAACATATCTAATTCAGCAATAATATCAGAAACTCTTCTTTGAGTTAGGGGTTTTAAACTAACCTTAGAACAATAATTTTTATACAAATCATAAATATCTCCTGTAAAAACAGGATCTTCGGAAAGAGAACAAACTTCAAAAATAGAAAGTAAAGTTAATTGAAATTGTTTTGGTTGAGTATTTATTATATCTAAAACTTTATCTTTTTCTATTTTTTCTTCTGATTCATCAATATCTTCAATATTTATAAAATTTTTATTTTTTCTTTCAGCAAGTTCTCCAGCAACTCTTAAAAGTTCTAGTGCTCTTCTAGCATCTCCATGTTCTCGAGCAGCATATGCAGCACATTTTTCTATAACTCCAGGAAGAACAACACCTTCCCTAAAAGCAATTTTAGATCTTTCTCTTAAAATATCTTGAATTTGAAGGGCATTATAGGGAGCAAAAACTAATTCTTCTTCACTTAAAGAACTTTTAACTCTAGGGTCAATATTATCCATAAATAAAAGATCATTTGAAATACCAATAATTGAAAGTTCTACATTTTTTAATTCTGAATTTATTCTTGTTAAATTATAAAGAATTTCATCTCCTGTTTTCTTAACTAATTGATCTATTTCATCTAAAACTAAAATAATTAATTTTCTATCCAAATCTATATGTCTTAAAAAAATTTTGTAAACTTCATCTGTAGGTAGGCCTGTAGCAGGAATTTCAAGTCCAAATTCTTTAGCTAATTGAACAATAAGTCTATATTCTGTATCTGCTACTCTTTTCATTTTACAATTCAAATAAATAATTTCTATTTTTAATTTCTTTTCTCTTGCAACATTTAAAATTTGGGAAGTAACGTATTTACTCACCACCGTCTTCCCTGTTCCAGTTTTACCATATAAAAAAACATTAGAAGGTTTTTCCATTCTTAAGGAAGGAGCTAAAACACCAGCAATAAGATTTATTTGTTCATCTCTGTGAGAAATATTCTCAGGAGTATAATTAGATTGTAAAACTCTTTTATTTAGAAAAAGAGGCTCTTGTTCTAAATACCCTTGAAAAAATTTAGTTAATTCTGTCATGATTTTATTACTTTTACATACCCCCACACCTTTGTTTCTTATGGAATAATAATGAGAATATATTTGAAATAAAAAACATAGCAATTACTCTTCAAGGATAACACCTTCATTTCATATGGAAAAAAGAGATAATATATAATATATAATAGAGTATAGAAAAATTTATATATAAAAATCTAAAAAAATCTAAAAAAATCTAAAAAAATCTAAAAAAAACAAAAAAATCATAAAAACAAGATAAAACGACAAAGAAAGTTCCATAAGAAACATAACTCTAAATAAAAGTTCCATAAACAATAAAGGGGTGTGGGTCCATAAGAAACAAAGGTTGATTTTTAAAGATAAAAAAAATAAAAACAAAACTTTATAAATAAGCTTAATACAATAACAATAAGAAGAAAAATGGATGAAAAAAGACAATCTAAACAAATAATAGGAAAAAAAGTAGTAACAAAGAGTGGTAAAGTCTTTGGTGAAGTAAATAATCTTATTTTTGAAACAAAAACAGGAGAACTTCTTCAATTATCTTTAAAAAATACAACAAGTTATTGTGAAGGTCTAGATTTAGAAAGAACAAAACAAGGAGAAATACTCATACCATATACTGCAGTAGTCGCTTTAGGGGATTTTATTGTTGTTGCCGAAGAGGAAATTATTTAAAAGAAAAATTTTAATTCTTTTAGTATTCAAATGGTAAAAGAGCAAGAGAAAACAAAAAATAAAGAAATTCTAGATTTTAAAACAACAATTGAAATAAAAATCCCCCTTAAAAAAATAGATCAAATTATAGGACAAAATCATGCACTTAAAATTATTAAAAAAGCAGCAAAACAAAGAAGACACGTTTTATTAATTGGAGAACCAGGCACAGGTAAATCTTTATTAGGTCAGGCCCTAGCAGAAGAAATAACAACAACAAAACTTACAGATATTCTCTCTTTTGCTAATGAACAAGATGAAAATAACCCCCTTATAAGGATAATGCCCAAAGGAAAAGGTAAAGAATTAATCACAAAATTAAAAATACAATCAATTTCATCATCAAGAAACCTAAATATAATCCTTTTTTTAGTACTTATAATAACACTCATAACTCCTTGGTGGATAAGAAAAGAATATGGAGACATTATAGCAGCAGCATCAATCATAGGATCTATGATTTTCTTTGTCGCCTTTTTAATTTTTATAAATTTAAATAAAAAATTAGGAAATCAAAAAATAAAAACACCAAAACTTCTTGTTGGTTCAGAAGAACAAAAAACAGCCCCATTTATAGATGCAACAGGAGCACACACAGGAGCTTTACTCGGAGATGTACTTCACGATCCTTTACAATCTGGAGGGTTAGGAACCCCCGCACATGAAAGAGTAACAGCAGGAATGATTCACAAAGCAAATGGAGGAGTTTTATTTATAGATGAAATTAGTCTTTTAGAATATCATTCTCAACAAGAATTATTGTCTGCCTTACAAGAAAAAAAATATAAAATAACAGGACAATCAGAAAGATCATCTGGAGCAATGGTAGCAACAGAACCAGTTCCCTGTGATTTTGTTCTTATTGCAGCAGGAAATCTAGAAACAATAGAAAAAATGCATCCAGCACTAAGATCAAGAATCAGAGGATATGGGTATGAAGTTTATATGAATGAAACAATGGATGATAATGAAGAAAATAGAACAAAATTAATACAATTTGTAGCACAAGAAGTTGTAAAAGATAAAAGAATACCTCATTTTACAAAAGAAGCAGTTGATGAAATAATAAAAGAAGCCAGAAAAATGGCAGGAATAGCGGGAAAATTAACAGTAAGATTACGTGAACTCGGAGGATTGATTAGGGCTGCAGGAGATGTAGCTTTTGAAGAAGAGTCAAAAATAACAACAAAAGAACATATTCTAAAATCAAAAACATTTGCTCGTCCATTAGAACAGCAACTAGCAGACAAGTATATAGAAAACAAAAAAAAATACGAAGTCATTCTTACAGAAGGAGCCCAAATAGGGAGGGTAAATGGTTTGGCAGTCATAGGCACAGGAGCAGCATTATCTGGAATTGTTTTACCAATAGAATCAGAAATAACGTTAGGGGGAAAAAGAGAAGAATTTATTGCAACAGGACAATTAGGGGATATAGCTAAAGAAGCAGTTAAAAATGTGTCAGCAATAATATTGAAACTCTTTGGGGAAGATATAAAAGAAAAAAATGATATTTTTATTCAATTTTTATATACTGCAGGAGGGGGAGTAGAAGGGGATTCAGCTTCAATAGCTGTAGCTACAGCAATAGTTTCAGCATTAAAAAAATTACCAATAAGACAAGACACTGCTATGACTGGGTCTCTCTCAATTAGAGGAGAAGTACTTCCAATTGGAGGAGTAACTGCAAAAACAGAAGCAGCAATAGAAGCAGGAATAAAAAGAGTAATAATTCCCAAAGGAAACTATAATGACTTGGTTTTATCAGAAGAACAAACAAAAAAAATAGAGATCATTCCCACAAGTAATTTTATAGAAGTTTTAGAAAGTGCTTTGATCTGGGAAGGAAAAAATAAAGAAATTCTAAAAAAACTTAAAAGATCAGCTTTACTTTAAGAAATTTAGAAGAAAAATTCAATGAAAAAAGAGTTATTTACAAAAAACACAAACCAAAAAGAAAACAATCAAAATTAAAACATTTAATCAAAAAGAAGAGATTAAACTTCTCTCAATAATTTATCTACCAATAAAAAAAATTGATCTGGTTGAAGATGAATTCCAACCCTCTTCAAAGAACGTAAGAGTAAAAGACCTTCCTTTTTCGTCTGTATTTTTTTAATTTCAAAAAGAGCAGTTAAAGTAAATTGACAAATATACCCTCCAACATCTTCAACTTTCAAAACAACATTCTTTTTACCACAACAAACAACTCTTTTTTCAAAATCAACAAAAATACCCTCCTTCAAAAAAAGACCATCCAAATTTTTAAAACCTCTACAAAAAAGAACATATCCCAGAAGAGTTCCATATATTTCAAAAAGAGAATGAGTTTCAAGAAATTTTTTAAATGATACTGTTAAAAATTCTTCAAGTTCAAAAGAAGAAACTTTTTGAAACCTAAACACAGGACCTAAAATGGCTTTATAAATTTGTCTTGAATTACAAGTTAAATCTCCCTCTTTCTTCTTTTTCCATAAACCTTCGACTAAATGAGCATATTCATACACTTTTCCCTTCTTTCTAATTTTTTTTATTCTTATAAACATATAAAATTTGGGCACAATGCAAAATATAAACTTTTTCTATTATTTTTTAAGAGTAAAATGATTTATATCTTGAGTTAAAAATTTTAGAAGATAAATAGAATAACTTAAAAAATAGCAAAAGAAGAACCCAAAAATTTAAATAGGATTTGAATAATCAAAAATTATGACTATAATAGGGCACGGCCTTACAAAAATAAATGTTGAAAGAAAAGGACAATTAGGTAAAGAAGACAAAGTCGAAAATAATATAAAAATAATTTCTATAGAATCTAGTAAAATAAAAATAGACAATAAAGAAAGTGAAGGTTTAAACGTTTTATTTGAATTCACAGTCGATTATGGTAATGCTGGAATTGTAGAATTAAAAGGATTTGTCATTTATCAAGATTCTAAAGAAAAAATAACTGAAATTTTAAATAAATGGGAAAAAGAAAAAAAGTTTGTAGATGAATTTGGAACCATGGTTTACAATTTTATAATTAAAAGAGCAAGTATAAAATCAATTCAATTAGAGGACGATGTCAATTTACCTTTACATATTGTATTTCCAAGAGTAGAAATTAAACAAAAAACAAATTAATGCTAAATATATGATTTATTCTAAGAAAGCTTTTATACCTAGAAGATAAAACTATGAAATGGGGGAAATGATAGAACAAAATCTAAAATCTGCTTTTTCAAAAGTTAAACAAGATATTCACCTTCTTTCTGAAAATTTAAAAGGAGTAGAAGGCCTAAAAGCAGAATTAAAGACACAACAAGAGATAATAAAAGATCTTTCTCTACAGATTAAAGAGCTCCAAAAATCAATTGATTCTATAAAAACTAAAAGTTCCATCGGAAATGAAGGGGTTAATCAATCAATCAATCATTTAATCAATCAATCAAGCACCAATCAATCAATCAATCAAGATCTTGAGGATTTAAGCCAGAATAACAGCGAAATAAGCCAAAATAGAGGAAATAAAGAGGTTAATCAATCATTTAATCAATCAATCAAGCACCAATCAATCAATCAAACACCCCAATTAAACGAAAAAATACCAAATAATCAATCATTTAATCAATCAATCAATCAAATAGACGAAAAACCAATAAAAACTTTCGCAGCAAACATAAATCAGGTCTTTTTATCTCTTTCAAAGCAAGAACTTAAGTTATTTTTAACAATTTATCAACTAGAGGACGAAGGTATAGAAGGTTCCTACAAGCATTTAAGTCAAAGAATGCAGCTATCTGAACCTTGTATTAGGAGCCATTTATCTTCACTTTTAAAGAAAAATACACCAATCATGAAGTTAAGGCTAAATAATAACACTAATTTAATCTCAATTCGTAAGGATTTCAGAACTCTAAACCTCAAACAAAAAATAATAAATCTTTATTATGACTCAGATCCAAATCAAAAAACGCTCTTAAATATCTAGAAAGACTCAATTAATCCTCATTTCTTTAAAATAAAGTCAAAAGTCTCTCTTTTTTTCAAAAAAACCAACTATTTACTCCTTTTTCTAAGACTCATTCCCCCTTTTAACCACCATTTCTTTAATCTTAGTTCAAATTTTTCCTTTTTTACTCCTTTTTCTAAGACTCATTCCCCCTTTAATCGATTATTTTTAAATTTGCAAAAATCTACTCTCTACAAATCTAATCTTTTTTTCTTCTTAAAATTTGATTATTTCTGTTCGCCTAAGTTTACCTAACAGTTCACTGACGTCACCTATGTTTACCGAACAAACCGAATAAATACCACAAAATGCATTTAAAACCAAAATAGAGCCATATCTTTCTTAAAACAATAAAACTTTGTTCGGTAAGTTCACCAAACAACAAGAATTATAACAAAGTATAAAAACAAGTTCTTCCTAAAAATAAGTATGGGTTTTTTCGATTTATTTAAAAAAAAGAATATTGAAAAAAATGAGGATTTGGTTGAATTAAGTGAAAATCTAAAAAATTCTTTTTTAAATGTAAAGAAAGATATGTCTGGGTTGCATAAAACTGTTGAAGATCATACAATTCAAACAAACTTAAAAATTCAAAGTATTGAGTTAAGAATGGAAAGAATTGAAGGATTGTTAATGAATCAATTTACAACTAAAGTAAAACCCCAAGAACAAGTACTAAAAGAAGAACAAAAAATTTCAGAAGAACAAGAAATTGAACCATATGAAAGAGACTTATTTTTAGAAACCTTAAAAGTGCTTCCAAGAGCAGAATTAAAACTTTTTGCCACACTCTACGAACTTCAGAATAGTTTAAATGCAAAACACATTTCTTATAAATCTTTAGCAAGTTATCTTTATCCTGGAAAAGAGTATAATTCCATAAGGTCAACAATAACCCAATTCATCCTTAGACTTCATAGCGAAGGGTTAATCGATAAACAAAGAATTGGAAAAGAAGTTTATGTAAAAGTAACTCCTCACGGACAAAAGTTATTAAAAAATACAAAAATTAAAAATTTAATAAAAGAATCAGAAACAATCGAACATAATTAAAACATTTAATCTTTTATTTTTTCTCCCAAACATCCCCTGCTTTATCAAATGCTAATTTTCCCTGATATTTAGAAGCTTTTACATAAATTTGTGTTGTTCCAATATCACTATGGCCTGCATAAGCTTTTATAGAAAAAGAATCAATACCTTCATCAGCCATATGTTGCAGTCTACTGTGTCTCAACATATGAGGGTGCAGTTCTCGGTTTAATAATTCTCGCCCATATTTTTTTAAATTGTACCACACTGTTACAGGTTTCACTCTAAAAATTTCAGAAGAAGGTGATAAAATGTTTTGATTTTTTATAAAATCTTTTAATAATTCTGAAGTACTCTGGTGGATGTAAACTGTTCTAGGTTTTCTCCCCTTACCCATAACTTGGATTTCTCTAGTTTCAAGATCAACATCTTTTAATTTCAAATTTGTTATTTCTGAAACTCTCGCACCAGTATCATAAAGTGTTTTAATAATAATTTTATCTCTAATATTGGGTGCATGTTCTACTAAAAATAAAAGTTCTTTTTTTGATAAAACTGATTCCGCAAGTTTTTCTTCATCTGTTAAAGCAGTTAAATTTCTCTTTCTAAAACTAATGAGCTCTTTAATGAATTTGTCCTCATAGCCTATAAATTTCAAATAAAGCCATAAAGCATAGGATGCAATAGGGTAATTTCTCGCTTGTTGATAAGGTTTATAACGCTCTATCAAAAGCTCTAGTTTTTCCTGTGTTTTTGATTGTTCGATAAACTTTGATAAGGTAAGAATACCATGAATTGTTCTTTCTCCCAATTTCTTTCCATTTTTTTTACTAAAATTTTTTAGAAAATATCCATAATTTTTTAGTTCTTGTTCATCCATCTTTTTCTATAATTCTAAGAGTATAATCTAATTAAATAGTTTGCTCTTCTAGAAAGTAAGAGTTGGGTTTTTCAGCTTCGATTAAGAATGCTTCAAGAAGATTCTTCTTTTTCAGGCGTTGTAATACTATTTTAACAAGGTTTTCAGGCATAGGTTCTGAACTAATTTCCCTAAAATGCATCCAAGGAGCCCTAAGAAAACCTCTATAATCTGAAGTCTTACCTTGGTATTTTCCATCTGCAAACAGATAATTATCTATAAAAATCCCACTGACAGGAGAACCGAGTGGAGGGTCATAAGCAAGAGAGTATTGAACTTGAAAATTAGGAATTCCTCCAATTTTACTTAATGAGATTGAATATACAGCACTTAAACATCGTGCTCGATGTGTTAAACTACCATAATTATTATTCCAAAAAAGAAGAACAGAGTCAACACCTTCTCTGAAGATCTGTTCATTGGAGCTTTTAGCTAATTTTATAGTTTTCATAAAAATCTTAGGAAAGAAAAGATTAAAAACTTAAGGGTTAAGGAGATAATCAAAAAATCACTCAATTTATTAATTTTTTTAGTTCTTATTTATCCTTTTTTTCTAAAATTTTAAACATATAATCTAAATATTGGTTTTTTCAATAAAATAATATGCAAAAATCCGAGAAAGGAGACCAATCTTTAACTAAAGAACAAATTGCTGCAATTACAAGACAAGTTAAATTAGGAAAAATTCTCCAACAAACAATTCCACAAATTTCCAAAGACTATAAAGCAGGGTTTTCTGCATCAGAGATCTTAGAAAAGTACAACCTAAAAGAAAGATTTCTAGTTACCAATAATCTTACTTTAGGCGCAATTCGTTATGCTTTACAAAGGTATAAGGGAGGGTTACAAATTGAAGAATATGGGGGAATGCTCACGAAAGAAGAATCTAAACTTGAGATTTATGGCCGAACAAAAACAAAACATTGTGAAGATAGTAAGAAAGGAGGAAACAAAACATATGAATTGAAAAAAGGGATTCATGGCTCACGGGAGGAAGAAAAATATACAATAAAAAGAAGAGGAAGCCTAGTAAGGGGTCAGGTTCTAGGAAAAAAATGTATGAAGAAAAAAAGGAATTCATGGACTGAACAAAGAAGAGCTTCGTGCTGCTGCTAAAAAAGGCACAACAAAAGCCTTGGAAGTAAGGGGATTATCTTCCTAGTCATAGGAAGAAAGAGAAGCTGTTTACAAATTATCTATCGATCGAACATATTATGGAGCAACTGGAAAATACAATGCAAAGAGTATTACTTCAAAACTAAATTTAAAATAGCATAGAGGCGAGGAAGTGAGAACGAAAGGTGCAGTTCACAACATTATTAGTAAAATGAAGAAGAACAAATAACTCAATAAGGGTTGAAAAAATAAATTTAAGACTTAAGAGTATTCATTGAAGGATTTATAAATCTCAAATGACAAGAACAGAGACAAAACTGAAAAATAGATTAAATTATACTCTTAAATTATAAACTCGAATTATAGATGGTATATAATTTAAAAAACATCAAAAAATGATCAAATGATACAATTAAAGATCAAAATATTTAATTATTCAAGATTTTCTTCTTTTTCAGCGGAATTTTTACCCTAAATTTTATAAAAATCTAAAAAAAAGTTTTCAATGTTTCAAAATTAAAAAAGAGGATTATATTATTTAATTAAAGACTAGACATTTTAATCAATTTATTTATTCTATCTTTTAGGAAAAATTCATTTATCCAAAAATTTGAAAGAGATCATAAAAAAGTATTATTCTGGGTTTATACAGTCCATAACTTAAGTTTACAATGTTTTTACCATTTTCAGTACTTTTTAGCACTTTTACCTGGGGGTTTTCAAGTAAAATCCTTTCCTTTTTGATAAAAAAGAACAAAAATAAAGAGTAAATAATTTGATTAAAGATTAAATAATCTAATTATCTTAAAAGATTAAATAATCTAATTAAAAACTAAAGAATATAATCAATAAACTTTTTATCATTGTTCGACAAACATTAAAAAGTTTATCAAACAGTAAAGAATTAAAATTTTAACAAAAAATACAACGAGGAGATCCATCACAAGGAAGAGCAAAATCTCCATAAATCTTAATAAGTTCATCTTCTTCTTCAGAACTCAAATGACAAATTTTTTCTTCCAAAGTTCCAAGTTTATCCTGTCCCTTTCTTTCTTGGGTAAGTAATTTATACAACTCAGAAGCAGGATCATCATACTTCTTAGAAAAAACCAAAGAGAGGAAAGTATAATCTAGTTTGTAAACTGGAACCACAAATATTTGGAAAAAAAACCAATTAATAAACGTTTCCAAAAGACTAAAAGTTTATATCAAAGACTAAAACATTTAATTATCCTTAAAGATCAAATAATATAATTAAAAACTAAAAGATTTAATCATTTTAAATTTCAAAAAGGTTCAGAAAGGTTCAGAAAGAATAGTTAAAAAGGTTATAATAAAACAAGTATATTAAAAATTAGTTATTAAAAGAATATCTTTTTTAAATATTGTTTAAATTATAGCTATTAAAAAGAACATACCAATTAATATATTAGATATAACAACTATTAAAAAGATAGCAACAAATAATATATTAAATAGAATAAATATTAAAAAGAGTATATAGTAAAATAACTAATAAAGAAGCTAATTATCTAAAATTAATTTCAATTTTTTAATTCATTTTTATGAAAGGACCAAAAAATGAGAGTTAAATCCTAATTAAAAAACAAAAATTTTTAATAATCTCAAATTTATTAAAAAACTATGAAAAAATCTAAAGAAAAGAAATTAGAATTAAAAAGAATGCAAGCCTCTTTTAATCAACTAAAAAAAGAGTCTAAAAAAATAAATTTAAATAAATGTCTCAATTGTAAAAAAGATTCTGGAAAAAATTTCACGTTAAAATATAAGAAAAATAATGAACTAAAGGGAAAAATTTGTCTGGGTTGTGCAGGTTCTTCTTAAGTATAAATGTACTTATAAAAATAAAAGAATGTTGCAAAACAAGCAAGTAAGATTGCAAGAATTAAAGCTAAAACAATGCTAATTTTTAAAATAAAAAAAGTAACAATAAAAAAAACAAGCATAAAAATATAACCGAGTAAAGATCCAAAAAAAAGTTTAGCCCCATCTAAATTTGACAGAGGAAAAAGATTAAAGAGAATCAAATAAAAATTAATGTTCACAAATTGTTGAGCATTAAAATGAAAAATTCTTCCTAAAAAAATACCTAAAATTGCTAAAAAAATATTAGCAAAGATTCCCGCACTAATAATTTGTGCTTCTTCAGAATAATTTAATCGTGTCAATCTTCTTCCAACACGAGCAGAACCACGTTCTGTGATTTTATGATTTCCAAGTGCAGTAAAAAAGAAAGCGCCTTTAGAACTAAGAGTCATAAGAATCGCAATGAGCGTTCCTAAATAAAGAGGACGATGTAAAAGTCCATTGCCTGTAAACCAGACTCTACGAATACCCCAAAGTTCATATTCAACAAGAGCATCATCAGTTCTCGCATGAAGTTTCATAGCAAGCTCCCTAACAAAAACGGCAAGTGTAACTAAGACAAAAATTTTAAAGAAATTAAATAGCCAGGTATTCAAAACTAATTTTTTAGTTCCATCATCAAATCCAAAGACAAAGCTTAAAATAAAGAGAGAAAAAATTAAAGCAAAGATCTCTTTTTTTGTAAACATACTAATAAAGAGTTATAAATTCTTTTTATTTCTTTCTATCGCTTAAGTTAAGAGATAAGTAATTGCATTTTGATGAAGATGAGCAAGTTGTAAAGTTCTAGGATACGATATCTAATATAAAAGAGAAATTAATTTTTTAAAACACAGTTTATTCTAAATTAAAAGAGATTGAGACTCTATCTCCAAAAGTAAGTTTTTCTTTAGTTCTTATAAATGACTTAAGAGCTACGAAAAAATCACCGCCTTTCTTCATCATGAGCTTAGTTTTCCAGGTTGTGTTGCCGACATGTGCCGTAATTGGATACATACCCTTGGTTCTTCTTTGCTCTCATAGATTTCTTGTATATTTTTTAGGTACTGCAACATAGTGCCAGCCACTAGGTCCTGGGAACCTTTTTACAGTTCCTTTAAATGAAAAATTCCACCTCATAATTTTAATTACCTTCTTATTTAAAATAACTTCTTTTTTTATAGATGACTATAAAAAAGATAACACTAGCAATTGTTGGAATAAGAATTTGCATGAGTCCTAATTGTTCTCTTACGGTAAAAAAAGCAACTGTGCTATTTAGAATAAAGACTGAAATGTAAGAGAGCGCCCATACTGGCGCCCAGGGTTTTCTATTCCAAAGAGCATATAGAAAAATCATTGGTCCCATAATATCTAAAAGTAACACAACGAGAATGGCAGTGGCTCCATGCACAAATACTCCAAAAAGTGGTAATCCTGCTTCATATAAGTTAGGAGCGTTCAAAACAGATCCGACAGACCAAAGGATAAATATAACGAATAGTATTTTTAAGGATAGTGAGATTGGTTTCCAGCCTTTTTTTCTTTTCATAATTTCTTTCATTTTTATTTAGCTCCCAATCATTAGCTTATTTAGTGGATTTAATACTTTCTATGTTTTTATTAATTTTAGTATGCAAATACACAACAAACTCATATATTAAAAACCTCCTAAAGAAAGATCTCTTTAGTATTTGACCTAGCTCAAAATAATTTTCTGAAAGTGTAAAACTTTAAAATGCAAGTTATTAAATGATAATTTTAGAGGTGTTAAAGATCAAAAATAATTGTTTACCGAACAGTCTTTATTGTTTACTTAACAATAATTTTCGTATTTCTTCAATAATCTCTTCTTCATGTCCAGCACCAATAACAACAACAATTTTTGAATATAAAGGCATTAATTTAGCAAGCTTAGCAGCCATATAGTTGTTTCTTTCTTCAATCAAAACTTTATATAAATTAGGATAACGTTCTCTAACATAAGTAATCATCTTATGAATAACTTCCTTTTCAGGAACTTTTGTTAAGTCAAAAGCAATCTTTTCACCACCAAAGAAAAAACCTTTAAAAAGGTCTTCAACAAATCTAAATTTCTCTTTCCAGGTGATCTCTTTAGAAAATCGTTTTAAAGTAACCTCAATTTTTTGATCTATCAATGCAATTTTACATTTATACTTACTTGCAATTTCAGCAGCCTTAAGCATTTCTTGTCCAGGTCGTATTCCCACTTTATTTCCTAACTTTCTTTCTACAAATTCGCCCAGTTTAACAAACAAATATCCCTTAACACCCAGAAGTCTAATCTCTTTTAATCCAATTCTTCCTCTTTTGTTCTGAAGTAAACCATAAAATCTTCCTTTATCTAATTCCAAAGCAACAACTTCTGGTTGTTCTTGAGTAATAATCTCTTCAACTTCTAGAATACTTTGTTTTGCAATATGAGATGTACCTATAAAAATTAGATTTTGGAACCGTTGCATAAGAGAAAGGAAAAATATATAAACTTAAAAATGTTGGTAATAAAATAAGGTGGTTGATGTGTTAAAAACAAGAAAAGTAACAGATATTTTTGGTATGCGTATATTTACAGACGATGGGTATTACTACGGTGATGTTGAAGAAGTAATTCTACAATCAAACAAAGTCTATGGTTGGCGTGTGAAAGCAACAAAATCTTCACAACTAACAAGAGTTCTTACAGGTGCAAAAGGAGTAACTGTTCCTCACCAACTTGTTAAATCAATCGGAGACATCATGATTGTTTCTAAAAACGCACTTCCTTCTGAGGAAATGCCGGAACAAGAGGAAACTGTAGAACAGTATTAATTTTTATTTTTTTTTAGATAAAAAGAACAAAAAAATAATTTAAAAATTTAAAAACAAAAGTTTATATACTAATTATTTCATTTTATCTTTTATGGCTTCTCCGTTACAAAATACAATCACTTTTTTTAAAGACTTTGGATTGTTTGATGTTGTTCTCCCATTTTTACTTGTTTTTGCATTAATTTTTGCTATACTTGAAAAAACAAAAATTTTAGGTGTAGAAAAAACAAAAGAAGAAGAATCTACTAAAAAAAGTTTGAATACTATTGTTGCTTTTGTGATTGCAATGCTCGTTGTAGCTGCAAATAAAATTGTCACAGCAATAAATACAGCTCTTCCAAATGTAGTTTTAGTAATTATTACCTTTTTTTCATTTTTATTAATGATTGGAATTTTTATGGGCACAGGAGAGTTCAATTTTTCAGATAAACACAAAAAAACAATGTTAGGTTTCATGGCTGTTTCCTTAATTGTTTTAGCTTTAATTATTTTTGATTCAATAAGACTAGATGCAAGTAGATCTTGGTTAGATTTTATCTTAGAATATGTTACAAATAATCTTAATGGTCCAGTCGTAACCTCTGCAATTTTTTTGTTAATTGCTCTAGGTGCAGTATTTTATATAACAAAACCAAATACAAGTAAAGGGTGAATAAAAAGTGGTTGTACTAGAACTCGGAATAAACTTTACAAATTCAATAGACTATTTAGTAGACCTTGGGGTCTATGATGTTATTCTTCCCTTCTTACTTATTTTTTCAATAATTTTTGCTATACTTGAAAAAACATTAATTCTTGGAAAGGATAAAACAAACATAAATATTATTGTTTCAACAGTAATAGGTTTACTTTTAATTGTTCAAAAAGGAATCGTAGAAACATTACAAGTCTTTCTTCCAAGAGTTTCCTTAATTATTGTTGTTCTTTTAATGGGTCTTTTAGTAATCAGTATGGTTGCAGGAAAAGAATTCAAGGGATTAAAAGGAAGTGTTTTAGGAATCGCGATCTTTTTAATATTAATTGCAATCGTTGTCGCACTAGTTGCTCCAACATCTGGAGAAAGTTTGGGAATTAGTTTAACACAACAAGATAAAGAAGTGTTAATTGGAATAGGAATTCCCCTTTTAATTCTATTTTTAGTCATTAGTGCAGTAACTGCTAAACCCAAAGAGAACAAACCAAGTTTCTTAAAAACAATCGCAAAAGAGTTTGGAGGAGATGCAGATTAATGGCAACACTCTTAGACGGAACATTGCTTTCTTTTTTAATGCCTCTTTTTATTTTCTTACTTATTTTTGTAATCATTTACGCGCTTCTAAGTAAAACCGAATTATTTGGAAAAAAACAAGCAGCATTAAATTTTTTAGGTGCAATGTGTATTGCAGCAGTTTCTGCATTTTCAGGTAGTCTTATAAAATTGGTTGGAACAGTAACCCCTTGGATTGTGTTTGTGATTATTATCCTTTTCTTAATCTTTGGATTATTTGGTTGGTTAGGAATAAAAAATGAAGTGATATGGGAGACAATTGGAAGCCAGACAGTAGTCTATGTTGTAATTTTATTTATTTTATTAATAGGATTAACTGTTGCCTTTGAACCAGAAGTAAGTCCCTATGATCAGAGTAGCAATGCTTCTTTAAGTGTTTCATCACAAACAACAAGTGCAGGATTAGCAGGAAAAAATGTTAAAGGCGAAGTTTTCGCAACATTAACTCACCCAAGAGTCTTAGGCGCTTTGTTTATTTTGATTGTCGCAGCATTCACTATCAGATTTTTAGTAGATAAATAAAGCCGAAAGAGAGTAAGGCTAAAGTTCTAATAATCTTTTATAGGTTTTAGCTTCTTCAAAATTCAAATCCTTAAAAATTTCAGTCTCAAACTTTTGACATTGTTGATAAAATTCATCTTGAAATTTTCGAGGTTGTAAATGAAAGTGCACATGATTAACTTTAAATTTACTTTCTTTTTGAAATGGTCTACAATGTTGACGAAGATCACATCCAGATGCAATTTTTTTTAAAATTCGTTCTTGAAAGTCTAATGCAGTATCAAAAAGTTCTTTTCTTTCCTCAACAGAAAGTTCTGAAGGATATTCAACATGTCTTTTTGGAATAACTAAAAGATGACAAGACATCAAACAAGGATTGCTAAAAATCACAAAAACAGAGTCGTTTGATAGGATTAATTGATCTTGTTTTTCTTTTAAAATTTGACAAAAAACACAAGTTTCCATTATTCTATAAAAATCCAAAAGAGATTATTAAATCTTTTGGAATAAAAATTCTTTGTCAATTTGCAAAGATCATACTTCTTTAGAGAGAACCTTCACAATTTAATGATATTCCCTAAGACTAAATAAAAGATCTTTCTCTAGTTCCATTAATTGGTTTAAACTTTTAAGAGATTCTTCTAGGAGAGTATTGTACTTCTGTAAATCTGAGTATTCTCTAATTAAAACTTCTGTAAGTTGTTTAGAACTTGAGATTTCAAACAAAACAGCTTCAATTTTCAGTTTTATCTTCAAGAGCTGTTCTCTTTCTTCTGTTCGTGTTTCTAACTCATTTCTCAGTTTCCTAGCAAAAACATCATCTTCTTTTATAAATTCAGTTAAACTTTCTTCATTTTCACGAAATCGACCATAACCATCTTGCAATTGAAAACATAAGTATCTAATGTCTGCAACAATAATTTCCCCATTCAGACCTGATATCTCTCCTTCATCTTTTTCCAAAGACCACCAAGAAGAATCAACTCTTAAAAAGCGAATCATAACTTTATAAAGTTCTTCAGATGTTTTAATTTTTTCAAATATTATTTTCCACTTTTTTACTATTTTTAATGATTCTTTTAAATCAACAGTATTGAAAATATAATATCCTTGGAATTTCAGACCAGCAATTTCTTTTTCAAATACGCTAACTCTCTTTCTAAGTTTCTCTGCTTTTTGAATAATTTTTAAACTTTCTTCCCAACTAATACTGCTTGATTTCACTTCAGTACTAGCTGTAGTTGTCAAAACAATTCTCGCCTTACCCTCTCTTTCTTGTACCTGATCTAAATTTTCAAGATCTTTATTTAAAATTGAAAGAGTAGTTATGATTCCTCCAAGAAGAACAACAGAACTTAAAATCAAAGAAGTTTTCGGTCTTTTTTTAATAAAAGGAAAATTCATGTTAAGTTTAAAATCAATGTTTGATTTTCTTCAATTCTTCAGTAATTTTTCCAAGTTCTTTAATGTTTGAAGTCAAAGGTTCCAAGATTTTCTCAAAGACTTTCTCTAAAGCTTTCATTTCAGTATGAATTCCTTTAATGCCTTCATCATATTGAGTAATTTTTCCTAAAACTGCATTTTGAAGTTGTTCAAATCTTTCTTCAAGACGAATAAGCTCTTGTTTTATAGAAAGTACATCATTATTTGTTTTTTCTTTCCAAACTGCAAGATTTCCTATTTTGCCTGTAAATTCATCCCATTTTTCACTAACAATCATTTCAATAATTTGGTGCATTCTTTCAGAATCAATTTGTTGATTGACCATAGGTCCACCCGAAGATCCATAATCTTGTTGTTGTTCCACTTGTTGTGTGTATCCCCCACTACTTCCATAATTTTCTGATTCAGCAGATTGAGCATAACTTGTTGAAGGAATAGAATCTGGAGGTGCACCACTAGAAGGAGAAGGAACATCACCTAAAAGACCATCAACACCTGCTTTTATATTTCCATAATCTTTATCATCTGGCATAAGAATTACCTCTTTTTAGTTTTTCCCTCATGATGTTCTGTTCCACCTTTTTTAATTGTATGTTCTTCTAATAATTTTAAAACATCTGCTTCTGTAACAAATTTCAAAGGGTTCCATAAATTAATATACTTTTCTAAATATGCAACATCTTCCTTTCTCGCAAATAAATCAAATTCTTTAAGTAAATGTCTCATGCTTTCTTTAATTTTGAAAAGTTCTTCTTTAACATTTTTTATTTCACCATTCATTAATTTCATTTCCATAGTCAATTTTTTATATTCATCAACCATATTTGTATTAATAATTAAGACGCGATCACGAAGAAGATTATATTTTCCTTCTAAATCACGAGTTCTGCTTGTAATGTCAAAGAGAACTGCTTCAGGAGAATAGGTTTGTTCAGTTGCCATAGTAACGAAAAATATTTAATGTATTCAAATGGATAATTTAAATAATACGTAAAGTAGTATATAAAACTAATTACTATGGTCTTATTTAAAAAAAAAGTTAAACCCGGAGATCACGAAATTTCAAAAGAGGGTGCAGAAGAAATAATGCATATTAATTATGATTCTTACCCAAGAATTCCATCTATAGAAGATGATGTAATAGTCATGTCTTCAATAATAGAAAAACTTGCACAATCTCCTTCAGTTTCAAGAATAATTTTTCATCAGAAAAAAAGATATGAATATAATGAAAGTCAAACAAAGATGTTAGTAGAGATCGCTCAGATTTATAATCATTTTATAAAACAAAAAAACATTCTTACTCAAGCAGCACTTGAAGTCTTTGGTCCAATTTCAGATGCAAGTTCAAGAATAAGAAATTTACAATACCTCGTATTAAATCTTTTAAGAACAGATCCTATTGGCGGCTTCGTAGAAACAAAAAGATTGCTCAGAGAAGAAAAAATTAATCTGCTTCAGATCCGAGATGAAAATTACAAAACAACAATTCAACCCTATATTTCAGTACTCACAGAGATCTATACCCTTTTAGAACATACTTCTTTAATCATTAATGCAAAAAGCGTGCTCAATGGATATGTTGTAGGAAGTAGAGATTTTTATAAAAGATTATTCCATCCAATCATAACTCCTGATTTTATGTTTACGCGTGTAAGTTCTACTCCTCCCTTAGATGCAAAAGTAATAGATGCTTATTCAACAGGAAAAAATACACATGTACAAATTTTCGATACAAGCGACACAATAAAACCACTCTATCATTTAATTCCCCCTGAATTTCAATTAACAGAAGACAAACATGAACTTTTAGAATTAGCAAGAAAAGTATTAGCAGAACATCAACCAAAAGCAGAAGAATTTATAGATCCAGAAAAGATGAGGGAAACGTTCTTTAATATTGGAAGAGATTTAATTACAGAACTTGCACAACATAAAAGAATAAACATTAGTTTTAATGAAATAGAAGAACTAGCAACAATTCTTGTCAGATATACAGTTGGTTTTGGATTAATAGAACTAGTATTACAAGACGAAGAAATTCAAGATATTGCAATCAATAGTCCTGCAGGAACAACACCAATCTTTCTAGTTCATGGAAAATATGATGAATGTGTCACAAATATTATTCCTTCAGTTGAAGATGTAGAGGGGTGGGCTTCAAAATTTAGATTAATTTCAGCTCGACCTTTAGATGAAGCAAATCCAGTGTTAGATACAGAATTAAGTTTGCCTGGAACAAGAGCAAGAGTTGCAATAATTTCTAGACCCCTAAATCCAACAGGATTAGCTTTTTCAATGAGAAGACACAGAGATAAACCTTGGACCTTTCCATTATTTATTCAAAAGGGGATGATGAATGATCTTGCTGCAGGGTTACTTAGTTTTATCGTTGATGGCTCAAGATCGATTCTTGTAGCAGGTACGAGAGGATCAGGAAAAAGCAGCCTTTTAGGTTCAGTCTTAGTTGAGATTATGAGAAAATATAGAATTATTACCGTCGAAGATACGCTCGAACTTCCTACAGAACAATTAAGAGAGTTAGGATACAACATCCAACCAATGAAAGTAAGATCTGCATTATTAAAATCAGGTTCAGAAATTGGCGCAGATGAAGGAATAAGAGCAAGTCTAAGAATGGGAGACTCTTCTTTAATTGTAGGAGAAGTGAGGAGTTTAGAATGTTACGCCTTGTATGAAGCAATGAGAGTTGGTGCATTAGCAAATACAGTTGCAGGAACAATCCATGGAGATTCACCCTATGGAGTTTATGATAGAGTAGTCAACGATTTAAAAGTTCCAAAAACAAGTTTCAAAGCAACAGATATTATTGTCATTGCAAATCCAGTAAAATCCGCAGATGGGTTACACAGGTTTAGAAGAATAACCCAGATTACTGAAGTAAGAAAAGATTGGGAAAACGATCCATTAACTGAAGGCGGATTTGTAGACTTAATGAGATACGATAGTAAGTTAGACGCCTTAGTTCCTACAGACGAATTAATTAATGGAGATTCAGAAATTATCAAAGGCATAGCATCACAAATTAAAGATTGGGCTGGAAACTGGAATGGAATTTGGGAAAATATTCTCTTAAGGGCGAAAATAAAAAAAACAATTGTTGAGTATGCTAAAAAATATAAAATACCTGACTTACTAGAAGCAAAAGCAGTCATACAGCTTAATGATGAATTTCATAGGGCAAGCGATAGAGTAAAACAAGAAACAGAAAAATTAGACACAGAGAAAATATTTAGTCAATGGGAAGAATACTTAAAAAGATATATAAAAAAGACATTCGAAGATCTAGAACTCTAATTCCAGAAGAGGAGAGTAATTAAAAAAAAGAATTGATCCAAATTTAAAGTTATTCTAGATAAGAAAAAATTGAATAGATTGAATAAAATCTTCATTGATTATAATCCAATAATTTTCAAGACTAAGAAGATTTCCTAGCAAGTATGACTTGATAGAGTGGTGCTTTCCATTCATCTTTCCAAGTTGCACCCACTTTTTTTATGGATGTTCTTAATACTTCTCCAATCCTGCCTTCTAAACTTTCTTTTAAATCGTAGATTCCTTCAACAAAAAATCCATGTTCTTGTAATACTCCTGTCAATGTTTCGGTTGTCCAACAGTAGTCTGTAAATTTTATAGTTTCTCCATTTGGCAATTTTAACTCATTAGCAAAAGGAACACCATCGCTAAAACCGTTGGATAATCTATGTTTGTAAAATAAAAATTCATTATTTTCAAAGCTATTCTGATGCAACCCCAATAATACTAAATTCCCCCTCCCTTTTGTAACTTCATATATCTTCTGAATTTGAAATTTGAGTACATCTCTTGACTCAATCGTAGGATGAACAAAACTCATACAAGTAGAATCAAATTTTTTTTCAGAGGGTATAAAAGAATTTTCAGGAACATACATAAATGATAAATTTTCGTTTTCAGAATAGGTTCTTTTTGCTACATGAATATGTTCTTCAACATTGTCAATTCCTACAACGTGTAAAGCACCAATTTTAAGGAGATTTTTACTACTCTTACCTTGAAAACAGCCAAAATCCAAGATTGTCTTTCCTTTTGGATTTAATAAATGATAAAAGAATTCATATGCTGGAATATCACTTGGAATTGAAGTAGCAAAATCTTCATATTTTTCTGAATGTTTGGATTCCCAAAAAGAAAGTTCTTTAGTCATACTCTAAATGAAATTTAGTAAATTATAAACCTTTACAAGGTAAGCCTTTGAAATTATCCCCTAAAAAGTTTTCATTACTCAATCAAATTACACTTCTCCTTCAGCCAAAAAATTATTTTAGGGTATACATTAATTACAATTACAGTTCACAAACAAAAATTCTAAAATAAGAAGAATACTACCAAAAGTAGCTAAACACAAAAACATTATTAAAGAGTCCTTCTATTAATAAGTAAAAAGAGGAACATGCCAGAAGAAGATATCAAAGAGATTATGGAGAAATATCGTTCTAAAGTTGAAGAACATATAGATTCAGAAAGTGATGGTCAAGTTGTTTCTTCACAAACAGAATCTTTTTCTCAAGAGTATCAAACATTTAGAGAAGAGGTACTCTCAAAAAAACGTTCAAAATATGAAGATTGGTGTAACTTCTCAGAAAATATTCTTCATTTAAAACCAGCTGAAAAAGACCTTCCTGAATTAAATGAAGCAATAAATACAGCTCACCTTAATATTACTCCTTCAGGTGCAGTAAGTTTTGCAGCAAGTGTAACGTTACTTTCAATTATAGGTGGAGCCTTATTTTCTGGACTTATGTTCTTAATCTTTGGTGAATTTCCAATATTTACTTTATTGATGTTTTTAATTGGAGGGTTAATCGCTTTATTTATTCTAAATAAAATGCCAATTTATCTTGCTACAGCCTGGCGTCTGAAAGCAAGTAACCAGATGGTACTCGCAGTATTATACGTCGTCATCTATATGAGGCACACTTCAAATTTAGAACATGCAATAAAATTCGCAGCTCAGCATATTGATTTTCCCTTGTCTTTAGATCTAAGAAAAGTATTCTGGGATGTCGAAACAAATAAGTTTTCAACAATAAAAGAGTCTTTAGATCATTACTTAGAAAGCTGGAGAAAATACAATTTAGAATTTGTTACTTCTCTTCATTTAATTGAATCTTCACTTTTCGAACCAACAGAATCAAGGAGAAATGATTTGCTTGATAAATCTTTAAATGTAATCTTAGAAGGAACGTATGAAAAGATGCTCCATTATGCACAAGACATCAAAGGACCAATTACCACCTTGCACATGCTTGGAGTAATTTTACCAATTTTAGGATTAGTAATTTTTCCATTAGTAGGTTCTTTTTTACAAGGATTAGTAAAATGGTATCATCTTGCTTTTTTATACAACTTAGTGTTACCAATCATGGTCTATTCTTTAGGAATGAATATTCTTTCAAAAAGACCAACAGGTCATGGATCTTCTAAAGCAGCAAGTAAATTATATGATCAAGCCTTCAATCCCTTTTGGTTATGTTTTTTTATTGCACTAATGTTTATTGTTCTTGGATTTTTCCCCCTACTCTTTAATGCATTAAATCCTTCTCAATTCGTTCAAGGGCAAAAGTGTCCAACAGGAGATTTAGATTTGGGATCTTCGTTAGGATGTTTTTTAGGATATATTAAAATTGATGAAGGAGTGTTTGGTCCTTTTGGTTTAGGCGCATTAATCTTAAGTTTCTTTATTCCTCTAGCTTTAGCAGCTTCTTTCGGGATATATTACTCCATGAAAACAAAAAAGATTATTGAAATGCGAAATGAAACAAAAGCCTTAGAAAGTGAATTTGCAAGTGCGTTATTTCAATTAGGAAATAGAGTGGGTGACGGAATACCAACAGAATTAGCATTTAACAAAGTAGCAACAACCATGGAAGGAACTCCTTCAGGGAATTTCTTCAGACTAGTAGACACAAATATAAGGCAGCTTGGAATGGGAGTCCAAGAAGCAATTTTTAATGAAAAAAATGGAGCAATTCTTGCGTATCCTTCTCCTTTAATTGAAAGTTCAATGGAAGTTCTGTTAGAAAGTTCAAGAAAAGGCCCATTAATTGTTTCTCAATCTTTAATTAGTATCTCAACATATGTCGATAGAATTCATAAAGTTTCTGAACGTCTCAAAGATTTATTAGCAGAAGTTATTTCTTCTATGAAATCTCAAATTTCCTTCTTAACACCTGCAATTGCAGGAATTGTTGTGGGAATTTCTTCAATGATTGTAAACATTATTGTGGCTCTTAATCAAAAAGTGACAAGTTTTTCTTTAGACGCAGGAGCAGATTCAGGAAGTGGAGCAGGAAGTTTATCAACAATTGTGGATCTGTTTAAGATTGATGGAATTATTCCTGGATATCATTTTCAAATCGTTGTTGGAATTTATGTTGTTCAGTTAGCGTATATTTTAACAATTATGCAAAATGGAATAGAAAACGGCGCAGATAAAATAAATGAAGAATACTTATTGGGAAAAAATCTTCTTAAAAGTTTTATCATTTATGCAATCATCGCAATTATTGTAACTGTTTTATTTAGTACTATGGCACAAGGATTTTTATCAAAAGACATTGCAGGGTAAAAGAAAGAACTTTTTTCTTCCCAAAAACTTATTAAAGAAACAACATCTTAAAGTGGTATGTCAAAAAAAGGAGGAACAGATACAACATTATATGTTATCTTTATTTTAATTGCAACCATCTTAATTTTAGCAATTCTTTATGCAATCTTACAAACAAAAATAACTGGGGGAATTTTTAAAGGATTATGAATAAAAAAGCAATCGAATCAGAGTTACTTGTAAAATTAATTATCTTTGTCGTAGTCATTGCTATTGCTTTCATTATTTATATTAACATAGATAATTTACTTAAAGAACAATCAAACAAAGAAGCAGTTGCTACTTGGGTAAAAATAAGAACAGTAACAAAAGGAGGAATAGTAATAAAAACTGCAACTGGGGGAGGAATAGGTTCAGACCAGCCACCAGTAACACATTTAGAAGAACCATTAGAAATTAAAGATGAAGCAGACCTAGTGCCTAAAAAAGATAAACCTCCAAAAATATTCAAAGAAATGGCAGACAGTATGGTTGATTGCTGGACTGCATTTGATAAAGGCGGAAGTGATTTTATCAATGGATGGCATAAAACTTCTTTTTGTTTTCCTTGCAGAGCAATTGTTTTTTCAGATGAAATAAAGAAAAAGAAAATAGAAATAGTTGGGTTTAATAAATACTTAAATGAAACCCACACAAGAGGAGAAGAGAGTCCAACCTATTTACAAATTTTAGCAAATGACAAAAACTATGTTTTAGAAGCAGAAGATCTAAAAGAAGATAAAATAAGTACTGATGCAAATATTCACATTTTTTTCTTTGCAGCATCAGGAAGGGGATTATTAAATATTATTTCAAATATTCTCATCGGAGATGATGTCAATCTAGAAGAGACAAAAAAAGGATTTAATCCGCAAGAGGTAGCAAAATTAAGACCTCAAACAGAAGAAACAGTTTCTGCTGGAGTAAAAGGAGATCTTGCAGTAACCGGAGCTTTAGCTGAAGCAGGAGGAACGTTAGGAGGAAGTTATTATACAAAAAAGAAAGTAGCAGAAGCAGCGTTTCATCAAGAATTTTTAAAATCTGCAGAGAAAGCAGGTCTAAAAGTAGGAACAGAAGTAGCTGAAGAAGTAGTTGAAAAAGAAGCAGCTCAATTAAGTTTCAAATTTGTAGAAAAAGCAGTTGCAAAAGAAGTAGTTGAAAAAGCAGCAGAAAAAGCAGCAGTAGGAGTTATTGGAAGAACATTTTTAAAAGCAGGAGTAAAATTTATTCCAGTCGTTGGATGGGGAATCACAGCAGTAACTGCAGGATATGGATTATATAATATTGTTATAGCAGATAAACCCTTTATAGCAAAAGTGATGTTAGTAGATCCAGAAAAGGTGTATAAACTATGCAACGAATAAATAAAAAAGCAGATATAGAATTTGACGTAATATTAAAATTAATTATTGGCGTAATAATTCTCTTAGTTATTATCGGACTACTTTTTTTATTCAAAGGAAAATCATTAGGAATTATAGATAAATTAAAAGATATTTTAAGATTTGGAGGATAATGGCTGAAGGATTAAGTTTAGGAAAAATTATTGCACTTCTTTTAGGAGTAATGGCCCTCTTTGTCATTTTAAGTATCATTTTTGTAAATTTAGGAATCTTAAAACCAACGTTTCTAAATATTTTCGGAGATGAAAATAAAGTACTAAAAGTAAAAGACGGAAATGCAAGTAGTGAGGGTTCGTTTCCTTTTTACGAAAGTATAACAGAAGCTTATAACGCCTGCAAATTATTACCTGAAATTAATTGTTATTGTACATTACCTTATACGGGAACACCAGAAGGATATGTTGTTGAATTTGAAAATTTAAGAGAAAGTACCTCTATAAATCTTATTGCAGGGGTAAAAGTAGATTATAGTACTTATAATCCTACAAAGTTAACCCAAGGTGCAAGTTTAACAAATCTTGAAGGTGTAAAAAATACAGCAAAGAAAGAAAAGAGAATAGAAGAAGACAATTTAAAGTTAAGAGATGCATTAATCTCTTTTCAAACAAAGAATAAATTAAACTCAGAAGATTTCATCCAAGCAGAAAGAATCTACTTATCTAAAAACAATCTTTATTCAACAAAAGATGTTTCAGGAAAAGATAATATAGACATAAAAAGCGGAATCGCCCTCTACAAATTTAATAAAAAAGATACAGCAATAACTTCAGTTTCAGATATAAAAGAACTAAAAAGATGTACAAACATAGAAGGATTAGAAACTGCAGAAAAAGAATTCCAAAGACTAAACACAATACTCAATCCTTGCATAACAAATAAAGAAGAGAGATGTAAATATGTTGTTGTACCTCTGCCAGAAGGATTTACAATAGCACTAATAAATAAAAAAATAGAATTAAAGTATAAAGAAAATACACTTAAAAGTTCTCAAGAAGTATCTCAAGAACTTTGTCTGTTCAAAGACACAACAAACCTAGATTTTACAAGAGCAAAAAAACTTCAAACATTAAATTTCAAAGAATACCTAGAAGTAGATTTCTACGCTTTCAAAGAAAAAAATAAATTATGTGCTGTTACATATACTCCTGAAGAAGCAAAAGCTAAAAAAATAACAGAGCAAAGAGCAGAAATACAGGGAAATGAACTTCAAGTGTAGATACCAAAAGCTTTATATTATCTTGACAATGTAAATGAGTAAACAAAAGGTGTGATCATGAAAAATAAAAAAGCGCAAGGAATGCCTGTAAATGTAATTATTATTGCAGTCATCGTTTTAATTGTTCTTATATTTTTAATTATTTTCTTTGTAGGTGGTTTTGGAAATGTAAAAAATAGAATTGATGCTCTATTTTCTGGATCTGTAACAGGGCAATCAAAAGAGCTCGTTGTACAACAATGTCAAAGTTTTTGTGAAGGTGCATTAGCTGCTCCAGCAGGTTCTAGAAAAATTTTACCTTATTGTAGGGATTCTTTTGTTGTAGATGACGATGGTAATTCACAGACGCCGCCAAAGAGAATGAAATGTGGAGAAAGTTCAAGAACACCAACTCCAACAAACGAAGATGATAAGAGAAAGATAGAAGTTAGTGGAAGTGTTGGTGTAGAATGCGATGTTACCTGCGGTTCTGGATAAAATGAATAAAAAAGCAGTTTCCATGTCTTTAGAAACAGTCGTTGTCGCAGTCATCGTTTTAATTGTTCTTTTTGTGATTGGTTTTTTTGTGATTAAATATGGAGGAGATTTAGGAGGAGTAATTAAAACTCAAGCAAACACAAGTGCTTCGCTTATTCCAAAATTACCCGTCTGACCATAAATAATAAATACCAAAGAATTCTTTTAAAAGAGATGAAAAGTAAAAAGGGTGTTGATGATATTGTTCAGAACATTCTTTTAGGTGCAGTCATAGCAATTCCAATAATTCTTGCAATAATGTATGCATCAAATACACTAGGGGATATTCTTCATAAATCAAGTACAAATGTTGCGTGCACAAATGCACAGTGGTGGGAAAAACCAGGAAATCTAAGAAGCATCCTTAAAAATGTAGATACAGACGAAAGTAAAGGAGAATTCTTTTTTTATAATGATAATTGTAATCTTGTAAGTTTTAGTTTTACTCAAGGAATAAACGAAATACCTTATCCAGGAGTTCAACCAAGACAACCAGTAATCTGTCTTTGTAAAATAGAACGAGAGTTAATAAGTAGAGAACCAACATGCAAGCCCTATGATTGTTATACATTTAAAAACATCGATGAAATAAATCATGAACAACTTTCTACAGAAGATCTAAAACCTTACGTATTTTTAAAATTTATAAAAAATGGAAAAAACCTTATCATTGAGCCATTAAGTGATCAAAAAGCAGCAGATCCGATCGAGTATATAAAAAAAGAAAATACAGAATTAGATAAAATTGGATTAGTAAATAATTTAATGCTCCTTTTTAAGACAAGAAAAATAAGAGCCTTTGTACCTATTATAAAATTAAAAGAAGATTCTTTAGTACAGCCAGAAGGAATACCTGAAAATAAAGTACCAATTTTAGGATTCACAATTGATTTAGTAATTCCAGATGAAACCAGAATAAATCTGCAAGATTACAAACAAACACATCAAGAGATAAAATCAGATCTAATTAAAGGAGCAGATATAGAACTAAATATTCTCGAGAATAAAGTTTCAAAAATTTCAACAGAAACAGAACTCTTCTATAAACAAGGAAATAATTGGGAGTCTACAAAATTGCTATGTACCTCAAAAGAAAAGAAAATAATGTGTAGAGGAGTAACATTAGGATTTTCAAATGATTTTTTAATAATGACAAACAAAAAAGAAGAAAAGAAAAATGAATAAAAAAGCATCCATGAGTAAAATTTCACAATGGCTTGTCCACTTAGTATTTCTAATAATGATTCTTTTAATTTTCTTAAGTATCATCACAAAAATAAAAGATAATAAATTACACCAGTTAAGAGTTGAAGTAAGAGAGTATGCATTCTTAAGAGATACAGTGCTAAGTTCATCAAATGAAATACTCTATTCTTATACTCCTAAAGAAAACATTCTTCTTAAGATCAATAAAGAAAAGTGCATCATCCAAGCAGAATTCAAAAATCAACAAAATGTTCCAGTTACGTTTAAATGTGTAAAGAATGATCTAAAAAATTTAGAAGAAAAATTCAATGAAAAAGAGGTTATTTTACAAAAAAATGAATAAAAAAGGAGTCTACGAAGTCTTAGAACTTTTTATTTACATCTCTTTTGTAATAGTTGTTTCACTTTTTATTGCAATAGTTGCAATAAACTATCTTAATGAAAAAATAGACACAACAAAATTAGAGACATTTCTTCTAACAAGATATCTCCTAAATTCAGATTCTTGTGTAGCATACAAAGATGAACTAAGAGTACATCAAGGAAATATTGATCTTAACAAAGTAACGTTTGAAACCCTCAATCATTGTTTCAAAAAAGAAGGAATGGGCTTTAAAATAGAAATCCAAGATGGAGAAAGCACAACAATAAAATCAGCAAGTAATCTTAATCTCAGACAAGAAGCATATCTTCCCATTTGTAAATCAATAAAGGGATTTATTTGTACAAAACGTAAAGATATGATCTCCTACAAAGATAATGAAACTATAAAACAAGGATTTATGCTAACTGAGGTGATTTTTGATGAAAAATAAAAAAGGGTTTACAGAATTACCTTTTTATTTTATTCCTTCTTTAGTTCTTTTAGTAATAACACTTTTAATTTTTGGAATACTTTTTTTCATTATAGGGATAGAAAAGTCACCAAATCTTGTTATTCGTTCAGAAGCATATGAAGATACTTCAAAGTTAAATAACCTCTTAAAAATAAATATCAATCTTCTTAATGAACAAATGTCTCTAGCAGAAGCAATTTCACAAACAAATGGAGATCCTTCTCTTAAGCCTAATCTAGAAGAAGAAATAAAAGCTCTTTTAGAAAGGCTACCAAAACCCCCTGCAAAACAAGCATTCTGGAACTTAAAAATAGAAATAAACCATCAAGAGTTTTTAACATTAGGACAAAAAACTGTTTTTGCAAAAGAGTATCATATTCAAAAAGTGAACATTCCTCTAGAAAATAAAGCTGTTGCAAAAATAACGCTCTCATTAAATTGTTATGGTTGTACAAGGGAGGAGCTAGAAGATGTTTAAACAAAATAAGAAGGGAATTTTTTTACCTCTCTTTGTATTTACCACAATATTCATTCTCGGTGCTCTGTTCTATGTAATTAATACAACAGAGTCAAAAAGAGAAGATTTAGTGGGATTAAAAGCAATAACACTCTTAAAAACCTATGAAGAAAAAGAAAAAACATTAGATTATTTAGATTTAGGAATAAAGTATGCTTCTAAGAACGCAATGAAGAGTTTAGCCAATAATGGAGGATATGCAAAAAAGAATCAATGTAAAAAAATCGAAAGAGACATTCTAGATCCAGAAGAATATATTCTTTGGAATACGTGTCCTGTTTTAAATCTAGAAGAAGAATTTAAAGAACAAATAAAAGAAGAAGTAAATGAATATCTAGCTACTTATGAAAGTAGTTATACTGAGATAGACTTTGAAAAATTATTTGGTCTTTCAATTTATCAAAAATTAGGAATCATTCCAGAGGTAGTAAAAGCAAATGTCACAGAAGGAGTCTATAATTCAATTTACACAGAAAACATAAGAACTACAAAAATAGATACACTAGAACCAGTTCAAGAAGGATATATTCTTTCTTTATCAACAATCTCTTATCCCGTAGAAAGATCAATAGAGTCATTCATTGCCTTTAAACCAAAATTAAAAATAAAAAAGCCAGATTTTTCAGAATATCTTAGTTTATATCAAAGTATAGAACAAAATTGTATAAAAAAAGAAGTAGTACAATGTAAAACAGAATTAAAAGCGAAGTTTCCAACTAGTGAAGTAAAACAATCAAAAGATCTTTTAAAAATAAGCCTAAAAATAAAGACAGGAACAATAAAGTTAGCAATCAATACAAACAAAAAGGTTCCAAGCTATGCTCTTTAAAATAAGATATATTCTACCAACAAAAACTTTTTATAGAGTAGTTAAATCAATTAGTCATGATTCTAGAATATGACACAATAATAACAAAAATAAAAGAGAGTACTTCTCTTTCTAAAGAAGAAATAGAAATCAAAGTTAAACAAAAATTAAGTGATTTACAAGATTTAATTTCAAAAGCAGGCGCAGCTCAGATCATTGCAAATGAATTAGGGGTAAAACTCTTTGATAATATCAGTAAAGATCTAAAAATTAATCAAGTACAAATAGGATTAAATGCAGTAACAATTACAGGAAAAGTAATAACAATTTATGATATAAAATCTTTCCAAAAAAATGACAAACAAGGAAGAATTGGTTCTTTAGTGCTTGGAGATGAAACTGGAACAATAAGAATTGTTATCTGGGACGAAAATTTAATCTCTTTAATAAAAGATATAAAACAAGGAGATATTATAAAGATAAATAATGCTTATTCAAAACAAAATAATAATGGCTTTAAAGAATTACACTTGGGAAATCGTGCTCAAATTATTATAAACCCCGAGAATAGTACCATAGGAGAAATAAAAGTAAATGTAGGCCCACAAAGAAAAAAAATCAAAGATATTACAGAAGAAGGTTTTGTTGAAATTTTTGGAACAATCGTACAACTTTTTGAACCAAAATCTTATAATTCCTGTCCAAATTGTAATAAAAAAGTAATGATACAAGGAGATTTTTTTTCTTGCCAACAACATGGAAAGGTAGAACCAAAACCAGTTCCAATACTAAATCTTTTTTTAGATGATGGTACTGCAAATCTCAGAGCAGTCTTGTTTAGAGAACAAGCAGAAAAAATTATCAGGGGAAAATCAAATTTTGAAGAGATAAAAAGAGATAATTTAGGAAAACAAATTCTTTTGAAAGGAAAAGTAACAAAAAATGAAATGTTTAATCGTTTAGAAATCGTTGCAAATGGTCTTGAAGAACCTAGTCCAGAACAAATGATAGCAGAACTAGAAAAAGAAAAATGATGTTTAAAACACACCTAGCGTTTGGTTTTTTCATAGGGGTCTTAAGTTCAAAATTTTTCAATCTAAAAAACCCATTTATCTTTATTCTCTTAATAACAATCTTTAGCGCATTGCCAGATATAGATCATCCAAAGAGCAGGATAGGAAGAAAATTCTTCTTTATTTCTTGGCCAATCTCTCTTTTCTTTAAACATAGGGGTTTTTTTCATTCAATGTTCCCCCCTTTAATAGTTTATTTCATTCTAGAATATTATACTTTTTCCTTGTTTGCTTGGACTATTGGCTTGGGATATTTCTCCCACCTTTTAGGAGATGCACTAACAAAGGAAGGAATAAATTTTTTAAATCCTTTTTCAACATTAAAACTAAGAGGTCCAATAAAAACAGGAGGAAAAATCGAAAAGATGATCTTACTCTTTTTCTTAAGCTTAGATGCAATCTTGTTCTTTAGATTAGTTATTTCGTAGAAAACTTTTTATAATGCAGAAAAAATAAATGAAGAATGAGTCTATTAAAAAAATATGAAGAAGAGGCGTTTAAAGCAATAACTTCATTAGGAACAACTTTTTTTTATGTACTCCTTTTACTCTTCTTACTTGTTCTTGAAAAAAGAAGCCTCGCTTTAAAAATAATTTCAGGATTAAGTTTAGGATATCTCTTTATAGCAATCTGTAGAGTAATCTATTTTAAAGAAAGACCAAAAAAAGAATCTTATTCTGGATTTATGACTAAAATCATTGCATCTTCCTTTCCAAGTATGCATGCTTGTACTTCCATGTACGTTGGCCTTAGTTTAGCTGCAGAAATTAAAAAACCACTGGTAACTCTTTTTTTAGTACTTCTTTCATTAATAATTGGGTATTCTCGAGTTTATCTAAAAAAACATGATTGGATAGATATCTCTTTTGGATTCCTACTTGGATGGATTATGGGCAGTCTAAACTTTTTCTTTTTTAGGTAATTTTTTAAAGAAGAAGAGAAAACTAAAATAAATGATTTCTATAATTATCCCTGCATGTAATGAAGAAAAGTACCTAGCAGAAACAATCAATGCAATTAAAGAACAAGAGTATAAAGAGTATGAAATCATCGTTGTTTGTGATGGATGTACAGACTCTACTGAAAAAATAGCAAGGAAATTTACAAAAAAAGTAGTCTCTTTAAAAAGAAGAGTTGGTCCAGCAAATGCAAAGAACAGGGGAGGAGATGTTGCTACAGGATCAAATCTTGTATTTTTAGATGCAGATACAAGATTAACAGCAAAGACTTTAAGTGAAATAGCAAAAGTTCTTGAAAAAGATAAGGGGATTATAGGAACTTGTAAAATCACTCCTTCAAATAAAGCCCTAAAACATAGATTTTTTATGGGTTTAAAGAATCGAGTAATGTGTCCACTAGGAGTTTCAAATGGAATTATCTTTTGTAGTAAAGAAACATTTCATGATTTTAAAGGGTTTAATCCAAAATTAAAGAAAGGAGAAGATGGAGATTTTGTAAGAAAAATAAAAAAACAAAGAAAATTCATAATCCTTCAAACCCCAATTATAAGTTCTACACGAAGATTTGAGAAGAAAGGATATGTAAAGATAGGTCTCTATTGGATAAAAGAGTACCTTAAACCCTCAAATAAGGATTATGAGCTTATACGATAAGATATTTTTATTATAAAAGTGATAAACATATTTCTATTACAGTTATAACAAACATAACTAATATAACTTTAATATTTTAATAATAAACATATTTCTATTACATTTATAACAAACATAACTAATATCAATTTAATAGTTAAATAATAAACATATTAAAATAGAAAAGTATTTAAATAAGATAAGTTATGAATATAACAATAGTAATAAAAGTGGTATAATTCATAATATGAAAAAAGTAAATATTGGGTTAAAAGA